>Ga0214473_10007485_pt1 | contig 12954 bp, 15 predicted proteins | sample RVTome_7_FD_203509 | JGI IMG/M metagenome (GOLD analysis project Ga0214473, IMG submission 203509) | Soil microbial communities from uranium-contaminated site in the Upper Colorado River Basin, Wyoming, United States - RVT98D197 | ecosystem: Environmental > Terrestrial > Soil > Contaminated >...
CGTCGCCTGTTGGTCTCTTCCCTGCACCCCCCCAGTTTCATGAGCGACCTGGTCTGGCCTCAAGTGAAGGGCGCGGTGACGGGTCCTCTTAGATACCTGCAGTCGCGAAAGCAGGCATCGAGAATTACACGGACCTTCGGCCCTCTTCCTGAGGCGAAAGCGCCGAGCAAGACCACTGAGAATTGCAGTGACGCCGGCCAGGGGGGCATGGCTGTGCGGATAGTGGATTTGAGCCAGCCCCTTCGGGTCCTCACGGATACAACGGATTACTCCAGCACCCGTGTCCTGGTCACCCGGGACGGCCAACCGCTGGGCCACGTCGATATTTCAAACTGCCGCCGGAGGATTAGTACCCCAGAACTCCGGGAGGTCATCAGCCGGGGACTTCATCTCAAGCTGATCGAGACAGATGGCCTCCAGTCTCACGAGATCCTCCAGACGAGGATAATGTCCGATGTGGCACGGATCATCACCGTAGAAGAGGATGCCGGAGAAACAGAGAGGACCTATGACCTTGCGCCAGAGGTCCCGGTTTCGGTTGTCATCCCCACGCGCAATCGACCTGAGGCCCTTTACGACTGCCTAAAATGCCTTAACACCCAGGTATCACCGAGGAGAATTGAAATCATCGTTGTCGACAACGATCCAGACTCTGGCTGCACAGCCCCTGTTGCGAGAGAATTCCCAGGCGTCGTATTTCTCCAGGAGTCACGGCAGGGAACCTCTTATGCTCGAAACCGAGGCATAGGGGCCAGCACAGGTGATATTGTCATCACAGTGGATGACGATGTCACCATGCCCCCGGACTGGCTTGAGAAGCTGGTGAAGCCCTTCGGGCGATCAGACGTGATGGTCGTCACGGGGAATATACTTCCGCTGGAGCTCGACACCAGGGCCGAGCAACTTTTTGAAACTTACGGAGGCCTTGGCAGGGGATTCGAACCGTTTGAGGCAGATGGGGAGTGGTTCAGGTCCTTCAGGCGTCGTTCTGTACCGGCTTGGCGTCTTGGGTCAGCAGCGAATGCAGCCTTTCGGAGCACGATCTTCGAAAACCGGGAGATCGGTCTTTTCGAGGAGACTTTGGGATCAGGAACTCCGGCAGGTTACAATGACGACGCCTATCAATTCTATAAAGTCCTCCAGTCGGATTACACACTTGTGTACGAACCAGGGGCCTATGTCTGGCACAAGCACCGCCGTCCCATTTCCGATCTGCGGCGACAGCTTTACCGGTACAGTAAAGGGCATGTTGCCTATCATCTGGCGACGTTGCACCGGGACCGTGATCTGCGAGCCCTGTTGCGTCTCGGCCTTGAATTACCGAAGGCCCATTTCTGGAGGATAAGGGAGCGTCTGCAGGGAAAAAGTGTTTATCCTTTATCGCTGATCGCTGTCGAAATTCTTGGCAACCTCGTCGGTCCGACCGCTTATTGGAGATCGAGATGGCGTGTCAGGCATCTGGGGCGAACTAAACCCTATGTGTCTTCCTCACGACGATGGGAGCTTTCCCACGAGGCGCCGGTCGGGGCGAGCCAATTGAAGGAGAATCGATTCTCATAATCCTCCAACCTCTCCAACGACAGGATGAGTCAGCAGTGACTGTACGATTTGCTATCCCCGGAATAGATGGACAAAAAGGTTTTCCGGTTCGGAATCGGGTTCCTGCTACCTGAGGCATGATAGAAGGTATGAACGACAAAAAGATAGAGGCGACAGATGCCAGAATTAGTTCGTGTTAAGGATGCATTTAATCAGCGAGCAGTCCAAAGCAGCGATTTACATGATATGGTGGGGCTGCCGCGTAGTCAAGGGCAGTTTGACGCCACCGTTGTGGATATTGCGAGAAAATTGAATCTTTCTGCGGTTGATTCTCTGATCGAAATTGGCTGCGGGAATGCAAATCTTTTGAGTTCGCTTAAGCCTTATGTTCGAAGGACCGTCGGTGTCGATTTTGCGTTCTCACAACTGAGGACTGCTCGAACTCTTCTAAGCGATGGTTCCTTCGTATGTGTTCAGGCAAACGCAATCCCTTTTCCTGATTTCTCCTTTGATAGGGTTTTGTGCTATTCTGTTTTTCATCACTTTCCCGATGTAAAGTATGCTCGTCGGGTCATTCTTGAATTATGTCGTCTCTGTAAACCGAATGGACTGGTATTGGTTGGTGATTTACCAGATAAAAAGGTTTACCGAAAGGTTGTATCCAGGCGTTGGGAAGTTGTATATCGTTTGAGGGTGCTACGCGGTCGTCACCCGGGCCCGAGCATTTTTAATCCCTTGAATTGGATATTCTTCGATCTCGCAGGATTAGCGCGCTATGTCGAATCAATTGGTCATACGGCTAATATCCTGAATCAACCCCCCGGCTTAATTGCAGCGGATTATCGCCGTGATATACTGATTCGAGTAAGAAAGGGTTGAAGCCGATTAGTTCCACTTACTGATACTGTGTCTGATGAGGTGATGTTCGCGCTGATCAACAAGATAGGGAATCATAGCCTTTCTGGGAGAAATGCGATGGGCAAGCCCGTGATTTGTGGATTCAATGAAGGACGAAGGGTATGTCGAAACCTTTGGCAGTGAACGTATATGGCGATCGGCGGCCGAGATGTAAGTCTTGGGGAGCTTCATATTTAATGCTCTTGAACTCATACAATAGCTGATTACATCTATGAATAAATAGGGTGTTATTGTTCTGGGGACCAAACGATTAAGGACTTGCCAAGAATGGATCAGTTTAGGTATAGGCGATAGCCGTGAATGTAGAAACCGTTTTTGAAAGCCAAGAGTGGACGTCATTCCTCGCAGAGTATTTCGGATATCGGCTAGCTCCTATTGACATTGAATTGTCCGGGAAGAATCTGCGGATAGCAGCCTTTGAGACTGAGAGAAGGTTTCGGGTATTCAGAGTACTGTATTCGATTCCTCCATATTATTATGGAGGCATATACTCCAACGAATGGATTACAAAGAAAGATCTCCTTCAGGTCTTTGATAGGATAAGGAAAAATCCTTTCTTGCATTCCCTGACAGTAGCGTTTCATCCGGTGAACCAATGTTCACTCTTCGAGGGAGTAGAAATTGAGAAATATTTGTTGAGCCGGTCTTACACCCACGTTTTAGAACTACCTAATAGCTATTCGAGTCTTTGGGAGGATATATTCGATGATAAACAGCGCAATCAATTAAGAAAGGCTATGAAATGTGGTGTAGAGGTCGTGGCAGTGAATTCAGATGAGGCTATTGGCGCGTATTACGATATCTACCTTGAATCGGCAAAAAGATGGGGGTTAGCCCGGAAAGAGCCTATTGAATTTTTCGTTAAACTCAGAGAACGGCTAGCGCCCTATTTTCAGATGCTCTTGGCAAAGATAGGGGACAAGTGGATTGCAGGGATCATATTGCTAAGTTACAAGGACAAGGTATTCTATTTCCATGCTTCTTCCCTTTCTGATTATTGGAAATTTAATGGCAATAGTCTCTTATTGAGCCATGGAATTAAGATGGCAATTGAAAATAGCAAAAGGCTGTTTGACTTTCTGCCGAGCGGGAGGCTACGGGGTGTTGAAGCATTCAAAGAAAGCTTCGGAGCAACAAAACGCTTCTACAATGTGTACAGGGTCAACGGTTCACTATATGCAGCATGCGGAGGCTTCGTGAAAAGCGTTCTAGGACGAAAGAAGGCCGTTTCTCTTGGAGGATCTTCGTCACATTAGTGAACTCGGCCGTTGGAAGTTGTTTTTTGGCAGTCCTTTCGCTGAGGGTCTTTCCGTTATTATAGTGTTCTATATGAACGCATCGATGATGAATCCTCTTCCAGACCTTTGCTGTAAACCTGCTGCTGAAAGAGGAGAGTGCTAATCGGAAAGTCTTATGAAATCAACGCAACTCCTACGAAATCCTATTTGTATTAAGGAGTAATGCTCCTGAACACAGCGTCATAGAGGACCGTTCTTATGTCTCGTCCTTTTGGGTCTTATTTGCGTGTCGTTTGGGTCTCCTTGTCTCTGAGCGTTGTCATTTCTTCCTCCGTTTCGGCCGCACAGATCAAACTGACATGGGAGCCCAACACAGAGCCTGATCTAGCAGGATACTATGTCTATTACGGAGAGGCGGCCCCAAGTACCTATGGGAAGCCTGTCAAAATCATCGGAAACAATCCGAACTATACACTTGGAAATGTCGTTCTGGGAAGGCGGTATTTCTTTGCGGTGAAGGCTTACGACAGCGCGGGTAATGAAGGCCATTTTTCGGATGAAGTTAGTGCGGTCGTCCAGTCTTACACGGTTAACAGCACGCCCCCGGACAGCGAGATAGCCGTTGACGGTGTAACCTACAAGCTTCCAGAAACATTCTATTGGATCGTCGGATCTCAACACACGATTGACGTACCTTCTCCACAGGAGAAGACGACTGGGAAGCGGTACGTGTTCAACCTGTGGAGTAATGGCGGAGGCACTTCTGGAACCGTCACCGTTCCCTCCTCGAAAACCGTGGATACCGTGCTGCTGACGACTCAGTACCTGCTCACGACCTCGACCAATATTGGGGAAGCAGGAACGATCAGTCCGGCAGGTTCATTTTGGCATGACAAAGGCGAGATGGTTCCAATTTCCGCGGCAGCCAACCCGGGACAAAAGTTCCGGTACTGGTCTTTCGGGGCAGGTGTTATCAGCAGCAAGAGCACTGCCTCAATCAATATGAAAGGTCCGAAGAAGATCGTAGCGGTCTTTGTCCTGGAGCATTATTCTCTGGGAATCAAAGTGACTCCTAGAGGTTCGGGGTCGGTACCAAAGATCCCCTCCAAGATCAGCTACATCTACGGCGAACAGGTCAGTCTGGAGGCCAAACCAAAACCGGGATATCTCTTCACAGGTTGGGGTGGAGACCTGACAGGAACCCAGAATCCCGTAACCGTCACCATGGACGGGAACAAGTCGATCGTGGCCAATTTCGCGAAGATCGGGCAAGTGACTCAGCCATCTCTGATCGGGAAACTTGAAAGCCCCACGGATGGAGAGACCGTGTCTGGGACCAGGCCCATCTTCGGGTGGGCGCTGGACAGGGGCGGAATATCAAGAATAGAACTCCTCGTGGATGGCCATTCCATTGGAGAAATCCCCTACGGAGGAACGAGGTTGGATATAAAGGAAGCGTATCCTGATTATTCCGGCGGCGAGCGGAGCGGGTTTGCATGGCCCTTCGACTACTCAGCCCTGTCTCCAGGGGAACATTCCATTCAGGTCAGGGCATATAACAGGAGAGGTGAGGCGCTCGATCTGGGTGCCGGGATCCTCGTTAAGAAATTCTATGACGAAGGGGTAGTCGACATCTCTCCAGGGGCAGGACAATTGTCCGGGGTAAAGGCTACGGTTGATGGTATAACAGAGCCTTACGATGTGGTCCTTCTCTGGTCGCAGGAGTCTCAGGAGTTTAGAATTGAAGAGATTAAACCGGCTTCAGGCCGACAGGAGATCTTATCGGTGCCTCTTTCCGATCCGCGGATCACTCCCTTGCCGTTGCCGGGAGAGGTTCAGTCCCTCCCGCCCAAAATAGTAATGGCTCCTTCTCAGGTTTACCTTCCTCTGATTGGATCCCTGGAAAGTCCGGCCATGGGCAGTAAGGTTTCAGGGGTTCGGACCATTCACGGGTGGGCGTTAGACGAAAAAGGTATTTCCAGGATAGAGCTGTTTGTTGACGGGAAGTATTACTGTGATGTTCCCTACGGAGGGACAAGACGAGATATTGAGAAAGCCTATCTTCTTTATCCTGAAGCCGGACGGAGCGGATTTGCCCTGCTCTACAATTTTTCGGCATTGCCGGCCGGGGATCATACCCTTCTCCTGAAGGTTTTTAACTCTGAAGATGAAGTCATTGACCTGGCAGCCGACGTTGTCTTGGAGAAGTTTCACGGAGATGTTGTGACCCACATCGAACCGGACAAGGTTTGGTTCCCAGGTGTGAGTGTAAACGGTACGGGCGACACCTTCGACTTAGAGCTGGCGTGGTCCCTCCAGTATCAAAGCTTCGAAATCTCCGGCATCCTTCCTCGATAGTCGTTCCTTCGTTCCTCCTCTCCTACCCATCGATCCCAATTTTCCTGCTGACTTCATTCCAGGGATTCCGCATATCAAGTTTTCTGCGGATTCACTTGGTGGCGTGACAGTACTTCCACACACCAGAGCAGTAGGGTGGGCAATGCCCACCGATTGCTGAAGAACTTCTGTAGCGTATGTCGGGAGTCGGCTAAGATACACATTTTTCGGTGGGCTTCCAGAGTGAAAGGGCCGATGCGATATGAGCGCAAATCCGGCTCACGTCCTGGATGGCGCAAGCCAGGCTGTACTTTATCAAAATGTGCCAGAATACCCCCCCCCAGCTTTGCTGGGGGGATGAATGGCCTACCCTCTTCTCTAGGGGACTGTGTCGTGATTGTAGGGGCTTGATTTATCAAGCCCACTAATAGGGCTGTGTCCTGATTGTAGGGGCTTGATTTATCAAGCCCACCAATAGGGCTCAATGAATTGAGCCCCTACAACATATTGTATGTGCCTGTGCCTGAAATGGGTTTACGACACAGCCTCTGGGGGGAGAGGGTTAGGGTGAGGGGGAATTGATCTTGTGATCACCCCCACCTTAATCCTCCCCCATCGCGCAGCGCAGGCGCTTGCGCCGCGTGCAAGGGGGAGGAGAGTTTTTTAGAGAATTAGATGCCCCGCAGTTTGCTGCGGGGTAGTTCACTGCCTTGATCTGGACCATGTTTTTCTTTTCGAGAAAAAAATCCTGGTTCATCATTTTTCTTGTCACAAAGATAATCCTGTGGTACACTGAATGAACGAAATATGATTAAATATACGACATTACCAGCAAATGTGGAAGAACTGTTGCCCAAGGCCATAGACTATCTCCGGGGGAGACAGGACATCGAGTTTGCTTACCTTTTTGGAAGCATGGGGAGAGGTAAACGCTTGCCCCTGAGTGATATTGATATCGCCATTTATTTAAAAGATTTGTCAGAGGTTCATGAACAGAAAATGGAAATTCTTGGGGTATTAATGGACCTTCTTGAGACAGATGAAATTGACCTTGTCATTTTGAACAGAGCGCCTCTAACACTAAAAATGAAGATCCTGGAAAGTAAGACTCTCGTGGTGGATCACTCCCCATTTTTAAGACATCGCTTTGAGTCATTAGTGATGCGAGAATATTTCGATTTTTCAGTCGTGGAGAAGGCTATCCTTGAAAGGAGATTTATGAGTGGTCGATAAGGTCTTGCTTCTTCGAAAACTATCCGAGCTTGAGGAGTATTTGAAGGAAATCGAAGAATATGCGAATGTGTCAATGTGGAACAATATTCAAAGGATTGGAGGATTCAACGAATTGTCGAGAGAACACTTCAGATGATGATTGAATCGTGCGCCGATATTGCAGGGCATATTATCTCGGATAGAGGGTACCGAGTCCCAACAAGCTATGCCGATACATTCAGAGTTCTCTACGAAAAAGAGATTTCCAAAGATGAAGAAGAAGAGTATGAGAAAATAGGATAAACGAATCGCTGTTTTGTGCCGCAAGCAGGGCCTCCTTGGGTTTGTTTTTAAAGCAGTCAGCTTTAGATCCACCCTTTTCGTTCGTATTTTATCCCCTGTATTCGCAGGGTCAAGCATATTTTGGCTGATAGAGAACCTTCGTAAACTTGTTCCTCCCTTCAATCGAACCTTAACTTCCCGTCTGTAGAGCACCCCGCCAGGTAGAACTCCTTTCCGCAACTCCTTGAATATTTCGTCCTTCTTCTAAGAACCAAATCTCCCCCCAATTGATTTCTCTTCCTTGGAGGGGTGTGCCATTTCGCCACTATCGATGGCGCTTTTAAAAAACCTGCTGAAAAGCAGGGTGGGCATTGCCCACCGTGCTCCGAAATCTATCTCTGTACCCCCTGTGGCTCCGTGCTGAACCCCGTTCTTCGACAGGGGAATGTTCATCGAAAAGTTTTATGAATTCAATGCAGCTTTCAAAGCCTTTCACGTACTTTGGACAGCAGTGACAAGAAACAGTTGAATAAGTTGATTAGTTGGGTATGGAATTGTGATCACTAAATCGAGAACCGAATCAACTGATAAACCTATCAACGTGCTAAACTCGAAGTGACTCGTTGAGTAAGTTGGTTCGCTGGATAGGTTTGAAGGTGATTGGAAAGTTGAAAACTCAAAGTTCAAAGCTGAAAGTAGAAGGCAAAAAGTGAAAGCTAGGGAGGCACCTTCCGAACCTGGAAAAGTTTCGGGCCTCGATCAAGATAAAGGGGAAACGGATGAGTACAACGGTGCTCCTCAACCGCCAAGAGGAACGCTATTGAGCATTTATGTCGATACGAGCGTGCTGGTGGCGTATTACTGTCCTGAACTCCTGAGCGGGAAAGCTGAAACATTCATTACGCACCAGATCAGGGCCGGTGATCAGCAGCCTTACCGAAATCGAACTCTTTTCAGCGATTTCACGGAAAGTTCGTGAGAAATCGATTTACCGAAGAGATGCGAACAGGATCGCGGCAAAATTCCTTTCTCACGTGAATTCTCAATACTATGTTTCGGTTCCCGTCGAAAACCATCACTACAAACTGGCAAGGGATTGGATCGGGATGTTCAGCCTCCCCCTAAAAACCCTCGATGCGCTCCACCTGGCTATTTGCTCCTCGGAAGGACTGGACATCGCCACAGCGGATCCGGCGTTGTTTAGATCCGCCAAAGCCCTGTCCGAAACCAAAAGAGCTGTTAATTCCTCCGCCCTCCGGAGATATCCCTTCGTATCTAAAGCCTTGAGATAAGCAGCCACATCGATGTCGGCACCAGAAATCTCAGGCTCATGAACAGTCGATCCGTAGACATAGGCGAAAAGTACATCTTCCTCCCGGCCTAAACATTCTTTCAGTTTCTTACTCAAGGCGGCAATTCTTTGATCGTCGGCCATGGCCTTTTCGTCTCCCCGAAGGATATATCTCATATTTGTCGATGGTTGTCAACGACACTGACAGGAGGAGGAGGGGCTGGGGGTTGGGGGTAAAAAAAGATTGTTCCGGGTTGCGAGTTCCGGGTTCCAAGTTCCAGATACAATAGATGGAAAAGACTGTTGCGGGTTGCAGGCTGCAATTTGCTACTGAGAGCAAGAAATATAGTTTACGTTTTACCGCCTGCTCGTCTTTAAAGAGGAAGGACTCTCTTGAGGCACTGAGGACACGGAGGAGATGAGTATTTGATTTGTTCCGGTTGAGACCGGAACAAATCAAGACGCTCCGTTGGCACGGGTTCCAGAGAACAGGGAGAGGGAAGGTTTTGTTTGGCGGTAAGAGACCGCCAAACAAAAAATCCTCCTTTCAAAACAGTGATTTATGCCCGCAGATGAGCTGCTTACAAAGCCGAGACTCAGCTCTCACTATCGCCTTACGTTCTTTGTTTCAGAGGTCCAGGTGAAGTCGGATGGCTTTTTCGATGTCTTTCATTTCACTGCCGCCGAGTGCCCCGATATGCTTAATAATCCTCGCTCGGTCTATGGTTCGGATCTGGTCGGCTTTGACTTTTGAATCCTTTGGCAGATTTCCGGTTCCTTTCGGTAAGAGGGCTTCGAAGGGATAGACTTTGTCGAGATTCTGAGATGAGATGGGCAAGATGGTGACCGTCCCTGAAAATGCATTGTTCTTGTCATTTGAAACGATGACAACAGGCCTCGTTTTTGAGATCTCTCTTCCCAGAGTAGGGTCCAGGGCGGCAAGGTATATCTCTCCTCTTTTAATATTCATCCCATCCCTCCAGATCGGCTGCTTCAAACTCCTTTGTTATAAAATGACTTTCTTCTCTGCGAGCCTTGTACCCCTCCTCGAGAGCCTTTTGAGCTTTCTCGCGCTGAATTTCCTCGATTCGGTGCTTCAAGGCTTCAGAGATGAATTGACTTCTTTTCCTGGGATCCGTCAACTCGTCTACCTGGCGAGCAAGTTCCTGGGGAATCGTAATGTTCATTCTAATAACACGCATAATGCACCTCCCAATGCACTTTCATATATACACCCATGATACACCTTGTTATGCCATATGTCAATGGAAACTCTGGCAGCGTTGTAACCAGGGATGTGCCTCCCAATTCCATTGTGGCCGGAAACCCGGCAAAATTGACGAAGAAAAGATAATATGTCGATTCCTTTTTTAGATTTGAAAGCCCTTCATCGGGATATAGAAGAAGAACTGGTGGAAGTCTTCCGGGATTGCCTCAAAAGTGCCTCTTTTGTCGGCGGGACGCAGGTTGTGGAATTCGAAAAGGAGTTTGCCCAATTCTGCGAGACAAAATATGCCATTGGCGTTTCGAGCGGCACCGATGCCCTCCGGTTTGCCCTGATGGCCTCGGGCGTAGGGCCGGGGGATGAGGTGATCACTGTTCCGAATACGTTCATAGCTACGGCAGAAGCCATTTCCCAGGCAGGGGCCACTCCGGTCTTTGTCGACATCGATGAGCGTACCTATAATATGGATCCTAACAAATTGGAAGACTATTTAAGAAAACGTTTTACGCCTAACGCCTCACGCCTTACGCCACGACCGAAGGGAGTGGTCCCAGTTCATTTGTACGGCCAGCCTGCGGATATGGATTCGATCCTGGAGGTCGCCCGGCGTTACGATTTGATCGTCATCGAAGATGCCTGTCAGGCCCATGGGGCGCTCTATCATTCGAAAAAGGAGAACCGGTGGAAAAAGACAGGTTCCATGGGGGTGGCTGCAGGATTCAGTTTCTATCCGGGAAAGAACCTCGGCGCCTGCGGGGAAGGGGGAGCAGTCACAACGAATGATGAAGAGGTTGCGCGAAAAGTGGCGATGCTACGTGACCATGGTCAGACAAAGAAATATTACCATGAATTCGAAGAGTACAACGGCCGTCTCGATACGATTCAGGCGGGTATCTTACGAGTGAAACTGAAGAATCTTCCGGACTGGAACGAAGCGCGGCGGCAGAATGCCGGTTATTACACAGAGCTCCTGAAGGGCTGTCCCGAGGTGGTTTCTCCATTTGAACCCGAGAACACCAAGGCGGTCTATCATCTCTACGCCATTCGAACAGAACACCGAGACAAGCTGATGCAGCATCTCTCTGAGAATGGCATTGGGACTGGACTTCATTATCCCATCCCCCTTCATTCGCAGAAGGCTTATCATAAACTTCATCAGGAAAACGGTGGATATCCGGTTGCGGAGAGAGTAGCGAAGGAGATCTTGTCCCTTCCCATGGCACCCCATCTCTCGCGGGAGCAGATCAAAATCGTTGCTGATGCAATAAAAGAATTTCCCTGGCACGGGTTCCGCGAGGCGGAACACACAGATGGCACGGTTAGAGGCAGATAGGTCACGGATAATCCCTTCAGAGCAAGAGTTTATCTTTTTCTCCAATCCTGCGCACGCAGGCGGCGTGAGGTGTTTTGATTGCATCGGGGCAGAGCCCCGGGGCAATCAAAACGTCATTTACTCCGTATCCTTTCTTCATCCGTGACATCCGTGCCAAAAAAGAATTTTCCTGGCACTGATTGACTTTTCGATTAATAATCTGATAAATTGGCAGTATGGACTTGCCAAAACTCATAGCGGAAATCAGGGAGATATTGTGCCAGGTTGAGGGAGTTGACTATGCCTATCTGTTTGGCTCAGCCCTCAAACGGCTGCTTCCGGACAGTGACATCGATATCCTGCTGGGTGGAGATATTGATTTTGAACAAAAAACCAGCTTGGCCATGGAGCTATCGTTGCAACTGAAAAGGAATGTAGATCTTGTTTTGGCAAGAGAGGCGCCTTATGAATTGATACTGAATGGTTTATCTCAGGGTATGCCGATTATGGTCAATAATCGGAGCTCTTTAAAACGAGATTATTTCAAGAGCTATTTCCTTTTTGATGCGAATACGGCATTAAGAGAGATTAGAATCCGTCGAGTGAGAGAAAAATACCGCCATGATTGATCGAATCGTAGTTACCAGGCGGATTGAAGCGATAGACCGGCATCTAAAAAGGATTGAGCCCTATGCCAATAGAAGCCTAAATGATTTTTTACAAGACCCCATTGCCCAGGACGTGGTGGAGTATAACCTTTTTCAGATCGTAAATCATCTTATCGATATAGCTCAGCATATTGTAGTGGATGAGGAGTATGGTTTCCCCCAGACCGCTTATGAAGCTGGCCATATTCTTTTTGAAAAAGGGGCTCTTAGCGAAAAGGAACTGGCTATTTATCGGAAGATGGTTGGGTTTAGAAATGTGGTTGGGCATGATTATGCGAACATCGATAAGAAAATTGTCTATTCCATTCTAATGGGGGGGCCGAGGGAAATCCAAGACCTTGTGTCGAAAATTGTGAAGAAATTTCTTGAATTTCTCGGAATCAACTTTGGAACTATCCGTGCGATCTGTGCCAAAAAGGAATCGCTCTGTGCTGAATGCAATCTATTTTGTGCTCCTCTTAATATGGACATAGACCGGAGGGATGAGGCCAGGCTTGGATACGTTGGAACAAATTGTAAAATGTATTCAAAAAGAAGATTATTTTTATTCGCAACATGCAAGAAATGAAATGGAGGGGGAAGAGCTTGGTGAAATAAGGGATGACGAAGTCGTTGAGGCTATATTGAGTGGTAAAATCATCGAAGACTATCCGGACGACGTACCTTATCCGAGTTGCCTTATTTCCGGAAGAACTTCTAAAGGAAGACCGCTCCATATGGTTTGTGCCTATGCAGACGATACCCGAAAGGTTATAATAATAACGACGTATGAGCCGAGACCCGATCGATGGATTGAATTCGAAAGGAGACGGGGATGAAATGTGTGATTTGTAACAGCCCGGATATCGAAGCGAGGACAGTGGAAGAAGAGATCAGTTGGGGGAACAATATTCTACTCGTCCCGATGGAAGTTTTGCTTTGCTTAAACTGTG
>Ga0214473_10007487_pt1 | contig 12953 bp, 11 predicted proteins | sample RVTome_7_FD_203509 | JGI IMG/M metagenome (GOLD analysis project Ga0214473, IMG submission 203509) | Soil microbial communities from uranium-contaminated site in the Upper Colorado River Basin, Wyoming, United States - RVT98D197 | ecosystem: Environmental > Terrestrial > Soil > Contaminated >...
CTCTTACAGGGATGACATTAAAGTTTTCTTATACAGGATGGGCTGTTTTTTTATCTCACTTTTTTGGCGGCTTTGAATCCGCCGGTTATATCCATCGTTTTGCCGCAGTTATAATGGTTACAGTTTTTGTCATTCATCTTGTTGATGTAGTAAGAATGCGTAAGAGAGAATCTTTATCCTGGAAAGAACTAATTCTTGGTGAGAATTCTTTATTATTTAATAAAAAAGATTTAAAGGATTTTATAGCTTCGATTAAATGGTTTATTGGTAAAGGTGAACGACCAGAATACGGTAGATGGACGTACTGGGAAAAATTTGATTACTTCGCAGTGTTTTGGGGTATATTTGTGATCGGATCTACAGGCCTTATGCTGTGGTTTCCCGAGTTCTTCACTCAATTAGTGCCCGGCTGGGTAATAAATGTTGCATCCATAATCCATAGTGATGAAGCGCTGCTTGCAACAGGTTTTATTTTTACAATTCATTTCTTTAATACACATTTAAGACCGGAAAAATTTCCAATGGATATTGTAATCTTCACCGGTCGTATTCCACTTGAAGAATTTAAATTAGACAGACCAAAAGAGTACAAAGAATTGGTTGAAAAAGGCCAGCTTGAAAATTATTTAGCTGAACCTTATCCGGAAATAGTTATTCGAGCTATTCGAATATTTGGATGGACTGCACTTTCAATCGGGTTCAGCATTGTCCTTTGGATAATTTACGCTATGCTTTTTGCATATCGTTAATAGTTTTCTTTTATTAATTGAATTATTTTCTCTAAATTCAATCCAATGAAAAACAAACTTCCATCATCGGTCTATAATCCAGTCTCTTTGGCCGGTGCCGCTATTGCAGCAATTAGCTTTGGCTTAATTGTTTTTCTCTTTGCATTGGAGCTGCTTGGTTCAAAACAAAAGCCATACATGGGTATTATTACATTCGTAATTTTACCGGCTGTATTAATTGGCGGACTTATTTTAATAGTCGTAGGTATTTATCGAGAGCATAACCGGGCACGGCATGGCAAGGTAAGAGAAAGAAAGTTTCCAACAATTGACCTAAATAATCCAAAACATAGAGCCGCATTTACCTTTTTTTCAGTTGGTACAATTTTGCTTCTCCTTTTTACTGCATTTGGCAGTTACCAGGCGTATGAGTTTACAGACTCAGATGAGTTTTGCGGTGAGTTATGCCATAAGGTGATGGAACCCGAATATACAGCCTACCAATTTTCTCCTCATGCAAAAGTTGGATGTGTAAAATGTCATATCGGATCGGGTGCAGAATGGTATGTGCGATCAAAATTTTCCGGTGCTTATCAAGTTTATTCAGTACTTTTTAATAAATACTCTAAACCAATACCAACCCCAATTGAAAATTTAAGACCTGCACAAGAAACATGCGAGCAGTGTCATTGGCCAAAACATTTCTTCAATGAGAAACAATTAGTAAATACATACTACCTTTCTGATGAGAAAAACACCGAGTGGTCAATTGATTTATTAGTGAAAATTGGAGGGGGGAATGTTGAAGCAGGACCTACGTCAGGAATTCATTGGCATATGAATATCTCTCATGAAGTTAATTATGTCGCCTTAGATTCATTACGAACGGTAATCCCATGGGTTAAGTCAAAAGGCACCGATGGAAAAGTGACTATTTATCGGAATAAGGAATTAAATATTTCAGACTTTGAAGTTGACAAACTTGAGAAGAGACGAATGGATTGTATTGACTGCCACAATCGGCCATCACATATTTATCACCCTCCGGCAAGATCAGTAAATCATCTTATTAAGTTGGGTTGGATTGATAAAAAATTACCATATGTAAAAAGTCTTTCCGTTGATGCCCTTGAAGAAAATTATACAAGCAAGCAAGTTGCCTTAGACAGCATTAAATCTACTATGCAGGATTTTTATGCTGCAAATTATCCTGGTATATTTATGGAGAAAAGAGCAAGTCTAAATAGAGCCATACAGGAAGTCCAAAAAATTTATTCAAGAAATTATTTCCCTTCAATGGGAGTTAGCTGGCGAAAATTTCCAGATCACATTGGTCACTTATACGCTCCAGGATGTTTCAGATGTCATGATGGCAAACATGTTAATGAGGAGGGTAGAGTGCTTTCAAGAGACTGCAATGTTTGTCATACAATTATAGCGCAGAAATTTGAAAAAGATGCGCTAAGATTATCGCTTGAAGGTGTTGAGTATAAGCATCCGGTAGACATTGGTGATGCCTGGAAGGAAATAAATTGCAGCGAGTGTCATAGCAAAAAATAAAATTATTAAGCTTCATGAATAATACATCTTCATTACCTAAACAAAACAATAGACGCGATTTTCTTAAGTATCTCTTGACTGGCGGATTGTTAGGTTTTGCATCGGTTGTAATTTATCCTATCATTGCCTTTCTAAAACCTCCTAAACAAAGGGAAGTTGAAGTATCAAGCGTAAAGGTTGGTAAACTGAGTGAAATCGAAAAGAATTCCGGAAGAATAATTAGGTTCGGCAGCAAACCGGTAATTCTGGTAAGAACTGCTGCTGGTGAGCTTCGCGCGTTCGCAGCAACATGTACACATTTAGATTGTACAGTCCAATATAAAAATGATCAAGGCATTATTTGGTGCGCATGTCATAATGGTAAGTATGATCTTAATGGAAGGAATATTTCCGGACCGCCGCCAAGACCATTAGATCCCTATCGAGTGGTTATTCAGGGTGAGGAAGTTCTAATTTCAAAAAATGTGTAAATATCATTATGAATATTATTAAAAATATTTACCGTTGGATTGATGAAAGAGTAAAGCTCGAAGATCTCGTAAAGTTTCTTGGTAAAAAGTATGTGCCCGTTCATCGTAATTCAGTTTGGTATTATTTCGGAGGTGTAAGTTTATTCTTTTTTATTATCCAGGTTGTTACCGGTATACTCTTACTGTTTTATTATAAAGGCAGTGCCGATTTGGCTTTTGAGAGCATTCAGTTCATCATGTCTAAGGTCCAATTTGGTTGGTTGATTCGTTCTATTCATGCCTGGTCAGCAAATCTTTTTATTTTGGCTGCATTCATTCACATGTTCAGCGTATACTTTGAAAAATCTTATCGCAATCCAAGAGAGATGACTTGGGTGTCGGGTATGCTAATGTTCTTCCTCGCCCTGGGATTTGGGTTTAGCGGGTATTTGCTTCCCTGGAATGAACTGGCTTTCTTTGCCACAAAAGTGGGATCTGATATTGCAGGTGCAATTCCTTTAATTGGAGATCCTCTGAAGATTTTCATTCGAGGAGGAGAAGAAGTAACAGGTGCAACTTTATCTCGATTATTCGGATTCCATGTAGCTTTACTGCCGGGTATTTTCACTGTGCTGCTTGCTTTACATCTTTTATTGGTGCAACGGCAAGGAATGAGCTCGCCATTAAAGGTGGAGACACTTAAGGAATCAGAGAAAAGGACAATGCCTTTTTTTCCAAATTTCCTTTTACGCGATTTGCTGCTTTGGCTCTTAATTCTAAATGTTTTGGCAATACTCGCAGTATTTTTCCCATCAGAATTGGGTCGAAAAGCCGATCTATTTGCATCTGCGCCGGCAGGCATCAAACCAGAGTGGTACTTCCTATTTATGTTTCAAACTCTAAAATATATACCGGGGCATCTATTAATTTTTGAGGGAGAAGTTGTCGGGATTCTTCTGTTCATGGTCGCTGGTATACTTTGGTTGTTGGTTCCTTTTTGGGATACTAAAAGCTCAAAAGGTCAGCAAAACCGATTGATTACTTATGTTGGTTTGTTTGCGGTTACCTTTATTATAGTTCTCACGATTCTCGGATGGATTTAATGAAAACACTATTATCACTTTTTCTGCTTGTTATAATGTTTGGAATTTACTCAAGTACATTTCCAGCCGAAGATCAATGCTTTGTTTGTCATGAATCCATCGGCGGTGCAGAAGTGGAACTTTACAAAAAAGATATTCATTATAAAAAAGGAATATCTTGCAGCGGTTGCCATGGCGGAAATAGTAAGTCAGAAGATATGGAAACGGCAATGAGCAAAGCTGATGGATTTATTGGCATACCAAAGGGTGATAATGTATCGAAAGTTTGTACAAAATGTCACTCTAATGCACAGATTATGATTAAACAATATAATTCATCACTAAATTGGAACCAAGAAGCTTTACTGTCTAAAAGCGTGCATGGTAGACTTTCGGTTTCTGGGCAGGAAAAAATTGTGGAGTGTACAACCTGTCATAATGCACATGGCATTGTCAGTGTAAAAAATCCTGCATCACCAGTTTACCCTGTAAACCTTCCGAAGACCTGTGCTAAATGTCATTCAGATGCTAAATACATGCGCACATATAATCCTGCGTTACCTGTTGATCAATTAGATAAATATCGTACAAGCAAACACGGTATCTTAAATGCAAAAGGTGATCCTAAGCCCGCAGAATGTGCAAGCTGCCATGGAAGTCATGAAATCTTACCGGTAAAGGATGTCAATTCAAAAGTTTATGCAATAAATTTACCCTCAACTTGCTCGCACTGTCATAGCAATGCTGAGTATATGAAAGGATATAAAATACCTACTGACCAATTCGAAAAATTTTCTGCAAGTGTTCACGGAGTTGCCCTTCTTCAGAAACATGATGTTGGTGCACCGGCTTGTAACAGTTGTCATGGAAATCATGCCGCAACACCGCCTGGAATCGAGTCAATCTCCAAAGTATGCGGAACTTGTCATGCATTAAATGCCGATTTATTCTCATCAAGTCCGCACAAGAAAGCCTTTGATCAAAAGAGACTTCCTGAATGTGAAACTTGTCATGGTAACCATGCGATTATTACAGCTACTGATAAATTGTTAGGCGTTCAAGATGGTGCTGTGTGCAAATGGTGTCATGGGGATAAACCAGAATCGAAGGCATTTAAAACAGCTAAATTTATGAAAGAACTGAGGGATAGCCTTGTAAGCGAAGAGGGAATTGCATTACATCTAATCAATGATGCTGAACAAAAAGGAATAGAAATTACAGATGAAAAATTTAAACTAAGAGAAGCAAAACAAGCTTTGTTTGAATCTCGGACTATGGTTCATTCCTTTGATCAATCCAAATTTTCAGAGACTATCGATAAGGGCTTGAATGTTACTGCATCGGTAACACAAGATATGTCTATAGCAATCGATGATTACTATTTCAGACGTTGGGGATTAGGTATTGCGTCACTTATTATAACAATACTAGCAGTGTCATTGTTTTTTTATATTAAAAGGATTGAAAAAAGATAAACTCAAATAGCTTGGAATTCATTTGAAGTAAAAATTAATTGTTATTTGCAAAACATTTTTAATGTTTTTTAATAATTAAATCACTATACTTATATTAATTGAAATTGTAAACAATTAGATTGATGTTCAAAAGTTGAAACTATCTTAAATATTGATAACCACAAAATGAACTTTCAAAATTTCTATAAAGGGAATAAGTCGATTTTCATAGCTCAAGTGGTTAGTGTGTCACTTATTTGGATTTTTGTTATCAGTATTTCTGTATGGATTCTCAATCTTCTTTCGTTATCTCTTGAGCTTAATGACGTTCCAGGTGCATCAGTAGGCATCAGTATAATTGCTATTCCTGTTTTTATTACTTTAGCAGGTGTATTGACATACGTTTTTATCGGACTGCAAAAAGCTAAAAAATAACATTAATAATTAATAAGGAAAATTATCATGAGATTTACATTCCTTATTGCTTTTGTTCTAATTGTCTTATCTCAAATTATATTTCCTCAGGAAATAACTATTCCTCAAAATCCCTTAAATGGACGTTTGGTATTTGAAGAGAAAGGGTGTATTGAATGCCATAGCATTGGAGGTTTCGGAGGTACAGCAGGTCCTTCACTCACTAAAGATCTCTATTTTGGTAGCGTATTAGAGTTAGCATCCATTATCTGGAATCACACACCCCAAATGAATAGAAAGTTCCGCCAGATGAGGATAAATCGACCTCAGCTTACAGAAAATGAAATGCTGGACTTATTTGGATTTCTATATTATTTACGTTATTTGGGTGAGCCAGGTAGCGTAGCAAATGGTAAAAAACTTTTAGAAATAAAAGGCTGTGTTCAGTGTCATTCAATTGGGGCGAAGGGGGGATCCATAGGTCCTGCGTTCGAAAGTATTCAGCAATATGCCTCACCGTTATACATTTTGCAGGCAATGTGGAACCATGGACCAAAAATGCAAGAGGAATTGAAAAAATCCGGAGTGAAATATCCAACACTCACTGGACAGGACGTAGCTGATATATCAATATATATCCGTCAGGCTACTATGGGAAATTCGGAAATTCGGATGATTCCGGGTGATCCAGGTAAAGGTAAAGAAGTTTTTTACGATAAGGGGTGCGACAACTGTCATTTAACTGAAGGGAAAGCTAAAAGAATTCTTGCTCCAAATCTCAGAAAGCTAGAACTAAAAAAAAGCGTTACTGAAACCGCAAGTTCCATGTGGAATCATGGTCCTATGATGTTGAAGGAAATGAAAAAAGAATCCATCGATTGGCCACAGTTTAAGGACCACGAGATGGCAGATTTAATTGCGTATTTGTATTTTCTTGGCTTTGAAGATAAACCTGGAGATAGTTATCGTGGAGAAAGAACTTTCAAAGAAAAAGAATGTAATAATTGTCATAAAACTGGTGGACAAGGAAAAGGGCCTGATTTAACCAAGATTAAGAAATTCGATTCACCAATTAAAATGGTCCAGCTTATGTGGAACCACGCATCACAAATGGAAGATTTGCTGATATTGCAGAATAAACATTGGCCTAAGCTCGGTACTGGAGATATGTGTGATTTGTATGCATATCTAAAAAACCTTACTCAAAAGTAAATTTAATTAATCTTGATATAAATCATTAGCAAAAAACCTTCATCTAGATTAATGAAAAAATATTTTTTTAAGAATAAATCATTGATCATATCCTCTTTCGTTATGTTCCTAATTATTGGATTTATCTTCATAGTCCAAGTATTACCTAATAAAAATCAACAACAACCAATTCAATACAATCACAATGTTCATATAGAAACAGTAGGTATGCAGTGTGTTGATTGTCATATATCTGTAGAGCATCAAGCCAATGCTAGTATTCCTTCAATAGAAATATGTCAAAACTGTCATAGCGGTGATCCCTTAACAGAATCAAAAGAAGAGAAGAAACTTTTAATATATATTGATAAAGAAAAAGAAATTCCCTGGATTAAAATTTATCACGTTCCTGATCATGTTTATTTCTCCCATCGGCGGCATATTATAAGAGGAGAAATAAAATGTTCGGAATGTCATGGCAATATCAACGAAATGAAAAATCCAGTTACGGCTCAGTTTATGGTTATGAGCATGAATAATTGCATTAAATGTCATAAAGAACGAAAAGTTACAACAGATTGTTTAGCATGTCATCGATAAGAATTGGAGCATAATTAATGGAAATAAAGCGTCGAGAATTCTTAAGACTTATTGGTGGAATTTCTGGATCTTTATTTCTGAGTGGGTGCGGGCTTGATGAAATCATGGAAGTTCCAGCCTCCTGGGTTAATAAAATCAAAAATGGGCCTAAAATAGAAACATGGAAAAATACGATATGCAGTCTTTGTCCAGGTGGATGCGGAATTCAAGTTCGGCTGATTGACGGTTTACCAGTTCATATCAAAGGGAATCCCAACTATCCAGTAAATCAAGGTGGGTTGTGTTCACTTGGTATTGGTGCACTACATCATCTGTACAATCCGGATAGAATTCAGAGTCCAATGAAGAGGGTTGGAAACCCTGGATCCGGAAAATGGGAATCGATCAGTTGGGACGATGCTTTAAAGCAAATCTCACAACAGCTAATCAAACTTCGAAATGAAACGAGAACTCATCAGTTTGCAATTCTTGGTTCTGATGAGAGTGGGGTATTAAAAGAACACTTCAGGCGCTTTGTAAATGCATATGGCTCACCAAATTATTACCAGTTTTCATCACTTCAAAATGATAAAGTACCATATTTTCTGGTACATGGTCATACACAAATTCCATCCTACGATTTTCTGAATGCAAAAGTCATTTTAAGCTTTGGATCAAATTTTTTAGAGGAGGGTTATTCTCCAATATATTATGCTAAATTGTACAGCCATCATCGGGAGCGTGGAACACGCTATATTCAAATTGAACCTCGGATGAGTTTAACAGGGGCAAATGCAGACCGCTGGGTTCCAATTCGTCCTGGAACATATGGAGCTTTAGCTTTAGGTTTAGCTTATGTGTTGATACGAGAGGAATTATATAATAAGGATTTCATCAAAAAAAATACATTTGGTTTTGAGGATTGGGTTGATAAAGAATTAAAAATACATATAGGGTTTAAAAATTATGTATTGGGTAATTATTACCCTGAAAAAGTATCGGAAATAACGGGGGTTTCAAGTGAATTAATTCTTGATTTAGGAAGAGAATTAGGTAACACTCCCCAGGCTTTGGTTCTCGGTGGAGGTGGTGCACATAATAATACTAATGGTACATTTTCGATGATGGCAATTCAGAGTTTAAATGGTCTTCTTGGAAACTATGAACGTAAAGGAGGAATATATTTTATTGATGAACCCCCTTATATTAATCTCCCTTCAGTTATCGAGGATTCAATTGCAAAAACAGGTAATAAAAAAGAACCGAATGGTTTGCCGCTTGATATATCATTTCCTTTGGCTGATTTTACTATTGAAAGTTTTACTAAAAATATTCTTAGCAGAACTCCCTACCCGATTGATACTTTATTTTTATTAAGAGGTAATCCCTTATTCCAGAGCATAAATCATAGTGAATTGGCAGATGCGCTTAAGAAAATTCCTTATATAGTTAGTTTCGATTCATTTATGAATGAAACAAATGAATATGCGCATTTAATTTTACCTATTAATACATTTTTGGAAGATTGGAACGAAAGTTCAAATGTATCCTCGGTTGGTTTCAGTCATATTGGAATACAACAACCCGTTGTTGAGCCTTTGTTCAGCACTCGTAATATGGGCGATATAATTATTGATTTAGCTAAGCAGATTGGTGGAACAGTAGCCGACTCATTCCCATTCGAAAATTTCAAAAAAGTAATTGAGCACAAATTACAAGGGGTTTATAATTCTGGTAAAGGGGCAATAGCTTCAAAAGGTGTTAAAAAAATGTGGGTTGAGTACCTCCAACAAAGAGGTTGGCAAATGGGAAGATATGCTTCCTATGAGGAGTTTTGGGAAGAGCTAATCAAAAATGGTGGATGGTGGAATCCAATTCGAGATGAAAAAAGATTAAATGAATTATTTAAAACCGAATCAGGAAAATTCGAATTCTATTCACAAAAATTGAAAAACTCTATTGATACTTTATTAAAAAAACAAAAGAAAAATGATCCTTCACAGAATCTTGAGTCTATTCTTGGTCGATTGAACATAATTGTACGTGGTGATGCTGTTTATCTTCCGCATCATGAACAGGTACCTTACGAAGGAGAAATGCCGTTTTATTTGACCACATTTCAGGTACTTCCAAACCGCGATGGAAATGGTGCAAATCTGCCACTTATGCAGGAGATGTTTGGATACAAGGTTCGTACTTATTGGCATTCGTGGGCGGAAATAAATCCTAAAAGTGCCGAGGAATTTGGGATAAAGGATGGCGATTGGATTTGGATAGAGTCTTCAATTAATCGAATAAAAATACAGGCAAAAGTCCTACCATCTGTTATGCCAAATTTGGTAGCAATTCCCTTTGGACTTGGACATAGCTCATATGGACGTTACGCAAAAGGGTATGGTGTAAATCCAAATTCTATAATGCGAAATTTATATGATAGTTTAAGTGGTCAACAGGCTCTTGATGGAACAAAAGTGAAAATATCTGTAACAAGTTAAAGCAGGAGATCTGAAATGCCTAAATGGAGAATGGTAATTGATCTTGATAAATGTACTGGATGCGGTTCTTGTATGGCGGCTTGTAAAATGGAGAACAACGTTCAAATTGTAGACTCTAAGGAAGCAAATGAAGGTGGCGTTCTCAATTGGATGGATGTGATTACTCAATACCAAGGTGATTATCCCAACATAGAAGTTAATCGGGTACCTAAACCTTGTTTTCAATGTGACCATCCTCCGTGTACAAAGGTTTGCCCTGTAAGAGCAACATATTTAAATCCTGATGGATTAGTGGCACAAATCTATCACAGATGTATAGGATGCCGATACTGTATGACTGCCTGCCCATATACCTCGAAAGTTTTTAATTGGCATGATCCTAAATGGATTGATGGACCAAATAAGTGTTTTAATCCAGATGTTTCTGTTAGAATGAAGGGAGTGGTGGAGAAATGCTCGTTTTGTTCTCATCGTTTAATGAAGGCAAAAGAAGATGCAGCTATTGAAGATCGACCTATTTTAGAAGGTGAATATGAACCTGCGTGTGTCGAAATTTGCCCAACCGATGCCATTTATTTTGGAGATGCAGAAAATAAAGATAGTGAGGTATATGAATTGTCAAAAAGTTACCGTGCAACCCGAGTAATGGAAGGTTTGGGTCTCGAACCAAAAGTATATTATCTCGCAAAGAGGTCTTGATGTCTGAACAAAAATTAAATTATGAATCTGAACCTGATGCAGCTCTTTTCCGTCCGATTTATGAAACGGGAAAAGGATATTACATTGTAATGGGTATTTTTATTGCGATTTTACTTTGGGCAATCTTCATGTATTTCAATCAGATTCGGTTTGGCCTTGGTGTTACTGGAATGAATCAAACTATAACTTGGGGTTTTTATATTGTTAATTTTGTTTTTTTTATCGGCATAAGCCATGCTGGAACATTAATATCGGCTATTCTTCGACTCTCGAAAGCTGAGTGGCGGCGGCCTATAACAAGGATGGCAGAGGTGATCACTGCAATCGTTTTAGCCATTGGTGGTCTTCATCCGATACTTGATCTTGGCCGTCCTGACCGCATGTTATACTTGATTGAAGCTGGCCGCCTCCAGTCTCCTTTACTGTGGGATGTCACAAGTATCACTGCATATTTCACCGCTAGTACTGTCTATCTTTTTTTACCGATGATCCCAGATATTGCACGTCTACGCGATCAGGGTGGAAAATTGAAATGGTTATATTCATTTCTTTCCTGGGGATGGACAGAGACCGAACATCAGAAAAAAGTACTTAACAAGGCAATCAATATTCTAATGGTTATGGTAATACCAATAGCTATCTCGGTTCATACTGTAATATCATATATATTTTCAATGACATTACAACCAGGTTGGCATAGTACAATATTTGGTCCCTATTTTGTCGTTGGTGCAATATTCTCGGGAATTGCTGCATTATTAATTGTGATGATTGCATTTCGCAGGGTATTTCACCTAGAAAATTATCTCAAAGAAATTCATTTTAAATATCTTGGAACTCTTCTTTTAATTATGTCAATTGTATGGTTTTATTTTACATTCTCTGAATATTTAACAGGAATTTTTGCCGCTGAACCTCACGAAATGCATATCATTATGTATAAATTCACCGGTCCATTTGCAATTTTCTTCTGGGGAATGGTTTTATGTAATTTTGTCATTCCGGTTGTTATTTTAAGTATCAAAAGATTTAAGACAATAACAGGTGTGTTAATTGCATCTTTTACAGTAGTTATTGGAATGTGGTTGGAACGTTTAATAATCGTTGTTCCCTCACTGGCAAATCCAAGGATGGATCTACCGATGGGAATATATATTCCTACAATCACCGAGTGGGCTCTTTTAGCGGGCGGGTTATCTGCATTTATACTTGGATACATGATATTTGCAAAAATATTCCCTCTAATTTCTGTTTGGGAAATTGAGGAAGGACGAAAGCAAGGTCTTAAAGAAGTTGAGGAAAGGATACATAGTTATTTACCAGGGGCACAAACATAAACCAAACATTTTCAAATTTAATGTTCATATTTTATCACGATTAAATCATTCAGAATCATTTAAGGAGAATTGCAATGCAATATTATCGTTTAATACTTACACTTTTTAGTGTTGTTCTTATTTTTTCGAGTACTGTTAGCGCTCAAAATAAATTTGTAGGTGTAAAAACTTGCTCAATGTGTCACAAATCTGAAAAGCAAGGTAAACAGTTTGATATCTGGAAAAATTCTGAACACTCAAAAGCATTTCAGACCTTAACTACAAATAAAGCTGATGAGATTGCCAAAGCCAAAGGTTTGAAGAATCCCGCTGCAGAATCTCCCGAATGTTTAGAATGTCACGTTATCGGTTTTGGGGTTGATGAAAAATTACTGGATAAAAACTTTAATTATAAAGATGGAGTTCAGTGTGAAACATGTCATGGGGCAGGATCCGCATACAAAATTATATCAGTGATGAAAGATAAGAAAAAATCTATTGATGCAGGTTTGAGGGAATTTAAAGATACAGCAGCAATTGAGGAATTTTGTAAAACATGCCATAATAAAAGAAGTCCCGCATATAAAGAATTTAAATTCAAAGAAAGTTGGGATAAAATAAAACACTATGTTCCAAAGCCATAAAGATTATAGAAAATAGTGATTGCGTAAAAATGGGCCTAAAAGTTTTTGAGAGCCTTAAATTTATCTTTAAGTACAATCTCAATAAGTATTTTATTTTTTTTTCTGTTATAAAATCTAAACTCAAGTTCTTTAAGATATAAAATGAAATTCGAGTTAGAGCTGCTTTAACCTATTTACCACTTGAAATCCATGATTACTTTTTACTTGCCAATTATTAATTTTTATTCCTTGACAATAATAAAAATTAATTGCAATATAAACTAAGTAAATTCTATCTACTTGGAGAGAGCCGGAATTAAAGTTCTGTAATTAAATCTACCACTTCACTATTAAAATCTCTCC
>Ga0214473_10007488_pt1 | contig 12950 bp, 16 predicted proteins | sample RVTome_7_FD_203509 | JGI IMG/M metagenome (GOLD analysis project Ga0214473, IMG submission 203509) | Soil microbial communities from uranium-contaminated site in the Upper Colorado River Basin, Wyoming, United States - RVT98D197 | ecosystem: Environmental > Terrestrial > Soil > Contaminated >...
ATGGGCTCAAGGCTTTGATCAGAGCGTTGGGGCCCCACCCCCAACGCTCATGCTTCGTCGACTTCTTTCAGGCGGCGCCTCACTCTTCGTTCGTCGCCCGGCCTCCGCTCGCCCGGCTTCGCTGCGGCCGGCGGGCGACTCCGCATGGGCTCAAGGCTGTATCCACGGTGGTTTCAGGCGAGCGATGCGGTCATAAACCGGACAAGCGGGTACATGAGCCCCCGGCAGGTAACCGGTGCTGAGAAGAAACTCCCCGGTGATCTCTCCGCCGGTGAACCGAAAAGTCTTCTTGAATAGCTTCACCCACTCTGCTTTGCTGCGAGGATGTTGAGAGTTCAGCCAGGCCGCGAAACTCCCGTGACTCTCCCGAAGAGCGATGATGCGGCGGGCGTTCTCGATGACGGCGTCGATCTTGAGGCGGTTCCGCACGATGCCGGCGTCTCTCAACAACCGCGAGCGTTCGCGCTGTCGGTAGGCGGCTACTCGATCCACATCGAAGCGGTCGAAGGCGGTCCGGAAGTTGTCGCGCTTCTTGAGAATTATCAGCCAAGAGAGCCCGGCTTGATGGATCTCCAGTGCAAGGCGCTCGAAGAGGGCATCGTCCCTCCGCAAGGGAAAGCCGTATTCGCGGTCGTGATAGGGACCGTGAACGGGATGATCTCGGGCAACCGCGCAATAGCCAGTGAGGAGTCGCCTGCGCCCCATCGCCACCAGATTCTAAGCCAACAACCGACGGGAGCGAGAATGGCTGGAAGCGGCTCCGTCCGTCAGGGTTTCATTTCCTGCAACACTTCCCCTTCGGCTACCGGAAGCGGAGCCAGAACGATCTCGATGCGCCGGTTCTTCTGGCGGCCTTCTTCGGTCTCGTTATCGCTCCGCGGCTGATACTCCGAGAACGCGGTGGCGCCCAGACGAGAGGGATCCATTCCCGCTTCGTCCTGAAGAAACCGCGCCACGTTCACCGCCCGGGCCGCCGATAGCTCCCAATTAGTGGGAAAGCGCTCGGCGAGTCGGCCGATGATGGGAACATTGTCGGTGTGTCCCTGGACCACGATCTGGCGGTCTTCGGCTCTATTCAGTATGGCACCGACCCTCTTCAGGACATCCGCGCCGGCGGGCTTGAGCGTCGCCTCACCGGAGTCGAACAGGATCTCGTCGACCATATCCACTGTGAGTTGACCTCGCAGCCGCTCGATCTGGATTCGTCCGTCGGCGATCTCCTGCTGCAGCTCACCGAGCAGCTCCTCCTGAGTGTTGAGCAGTGCAGCGAGCTCTTTCTCCCTTTCCTTTACTTGGGCCTCGAGCTCCGCGCTGGTCTGGCGGAGACCGTCCAGCATGCCTTCCAGATCGCTGACCCGTGATCGAAGGGTCTCTGCTTCCTGAGATGTCAGGCTGGCCTCACGCGTCGCCTCCTCGAGTGCCGCCCGCTGGGGTTGAAAGAGGAGGACGTAGAGGGCACCCAAGATCACCGACAACAGCAACACGAAGACGATCGCCCATCTGATCATGAATCTCCCCTCCGGTTTGAGTGGTTGTGGGAGCGATCTTAGCACGTCGATAGGGTGCACCGCCATCGAGCCGACCGTCTACTTCTTGGCCATGGACTCGATCTCTTTCCACTGACCGTCGGTGACCGGCATCACCGAGAGGCGCGGCAGCCTGACCAGCGCGAAGTCCTTGAATTGGGCCCGCGCCTTGATGGACGCCAGGGTGACCGGCTGGGGTAGAGCCCTTATCGGCTCGAGGTCGACCACCACTGTTTTTCCGTCCTTTTTCTTGGGATCCGGGTAGGCATCGGAGCTAGCTCGGGCTATTCCCACCACCGCTTTCTCTTTGCCGGTGTGGTAGTAGAAGACGTGATCCCCTTTCCTAATCTGTCTCAAGTACTTCTGTGCTAAGGGGTTCTTGACGCCCTCCCAGACCGTCTTTCCATCCCCGCGGAATTGAGAAAAGCTATAGTGGGTGGGCTCTTCCTTGAACAACCACCTGTTCGCCATGTTCTGGGGCCCCTTGTTCCGGTTGTCGCGGACCCCGAGGGGTCCGTCGCGGAATATAATGGCATCGTTCATGATGCGCGAGGGACTTCCCGACTATCTCCGCCCGGGCCTCGAGCTCGTTCTGGTGGGCATCAACCCCGGACTGCGGTCCGCGGAGGTGGGCCATCACTTCGCCGGTCCGACCAATCGCTTTTGGGATCTCCTGTATGATTCCGGAATCACGCCGCGGCGGCTGTCCTATGACGAAGATTCCCTTCTGCTCGATTTTGGAATCGGTATCACCAACATTGCCGACCGCCCCACCCGCTCCACCGCGGATTTGGGTAAAGAGGACTTCTTGCGAGGACGCCGCGCCTTGGCGAGAAAGATGACACGCTTCCGGCCCGCCTGCATCGGTTTCGTGGGGCTGACGGCCTATCGTGAGTTCCGGGGCTCGCGCTCTCCCGTCCAGTGTGGCTTTCAGGAGCAACTGATCGAGGGCGCGGACGTCTTCGTGCTTCCCAATCCCAGCGGCCGCAACGCTCATTACTCGTATCAGGACATGTTGCGATCCTGGCGCGAGCTCGCACGCCGTTTGAGGCGCGCTTGTGCCTGAGCTTCCCGAGGTGGAGATTACGCGGGAGAATCTGGAGCGCTGGCTTCACGATCGCGTCATCGAGAGAGCTCGGGTGGAGGATCGCCGTGTGCTTCGCGGGCAGAGTGTCCGTCGCCTGGAGAGTGGGCTCTCCGGCGCTCGACTCCGTGAGATCGAACGCCGGGGGAAGTACTTGATTTGGGATCTGGGTGACCGCGGCGGCGCGGTAACCCACCTGGGGATGAGCGGCAAGTTCGTTCTCCGCGGCCAGGGTGAGCCCGATCCACCGGCCACCTGCGTCGTTCTGGAGCTAGGAGCTGGGAACCGCGTGATCTTCAGTGACACGCGGCGACTCGGGCGTTTCCAGCTCGAAGGAGGCGAAACACGAAAGAACCTGGCGCGGATCGGAATCGACGCGCTCGATCGGCGTCTCACTCCTCGCCGGTTCGGCGAGCTTCTGCGCAGGGCGCGCTTACCCATCAAGTCGTTCCTGATGGATCAGCACCGGCTCGCCGGCTTGGGCAACATACAGGCGGCGGAGGCGCTATTCCACGCCGGCATCCACCCCTCCTGTCCTGCTTACCAACTTTCCGAGGAAGACACAGCCCGGCTCCACCGGTCCATTCGCTTGACGCTCCGGCAGTCGCTCCGCAGGGCACGATCTGCCGAGATAAGGTATCTCCAGGAGGGGGATTCCGAGAACACCTTCCTGGTGTACGGCCGAGCCGGGGAACCCTGCTCCCGATGCGGGGCGTCGGTGAGGAGAATCGTCCACGCCGGGCGTTCGACCTATTACTGTGCTCGTTGCCAGCCGAGGCAGCCCCGGAGGGTCCCCACCGACAAGGCGGTGTGGCGCGCAGGCAGGGTCCAGAGACGAGGGAACCCATGAAACGAGATGAGCTTCATCTATCTACCCGCGCCGTCCACTCCGAGCTGGATGAGAAGAGGGTCAACCGACCGGTGGCCTCGCCCATCTACCTATCCGCGACGTTCGAGGCCGCCGATGTGGAAGAGCAGATTCGTCTGGAGGCCGAGGGCGACACGTTCTACACACGTTACGGGAACCCGACTCTGACCGCCGTGGAGCGAACCCTTGCCGCTCTCGAGGGGACGGAGTCCGCGCTGGTTTTTGGATCCGGCATGTCGGCGATCACGACCACCCTCCTTTCCTTTCTCGGTAACGGGGATCACGCCGTCTTTCAACGGGAGGTCTATGGCGGGACGTTCCGGTTCGCCCGGGAGGTACTCCCCCGATTCGGCGTCGAGGTGAGCTGGGTGGATTGTGCCGAAACGGAAGGTTTTCGACAGGCTCTTCGTGACAATACGCGTCTCGTCTACTTGGAGTCGCCGACCAACCCGACACTGAAACTGGTGGATCTTTCCGCGGTTGCCGCCATCGCGCAGTCGCGAGGGGTCAAGACCTTCATCGATAGCACCTTTGCCACGCCCTTCAATACCCGTCCGGGAGACTACGGGATCGACGGGATACTCCACTCCGCCACCAAATACCTCGGGGGGCATTGCGATCTCCTGGGCGGTGCGCTGGCGAGTTCTCGGGAGATAGTACGAGACGTGAGATCCTACCTGAAGGTCTTGGGGGGCATTCTGGATCCCCATGCCGCGTACCTGCTATTGAGAGGGGTCAAGACGCTGGGAGTTCGGATGGATCGGCACAACCGAAGCGCTCTAGCGGTCGCGCGTGCCTTCGGTGGTCATGCTCGGGTGAGAAGCGTCTTCTATCCGATGTTGGAGAGTCATCCCCAACATGAGCTCGCTCGATGTCAGATGCAGGGTGGCGGCGGTGTAGTGAGTCTGGAGCTTCAGGGAACGCTCGCGACGGCAAAACGCTTCGTCAATCGCCTCGAGCTCTTTCGCATCGCGCCCAGCCTGGGGGGTGTGGAGTCTCTGGTTTCGATTCCGTGCTTGACCTCGCACGCCATGCTGTCTCGGGAAGAGCGCGAGCAGGCGGGCATTCGAGATAGCCTGGTTCGCCTGGCCCTTGGGATCGAGGATGCGGAGGACCTGATAGCGGATATCGCGAACGCCCTCGCCGGTCTCGGGTGAGCGTAACGCCCACCCGACGGTCCGGCTGGATTCCGCCTTGCGGACGTGGTATGCTGTAGGCGTTCTGAGAAGAGGCTTCCGAAAGGGCGCCAATTCTTGGAACCTGCATTTCCCTACCGATGAAAGGTACCCCGGAGAGCTTGCAGAGCTATCTACATTTGTGTACGGAGCAGGATGATCTCTGGAGGGGCCGACAAGGAGGGTCTTAGATGAAGTACCGCCAAAGAGGTTACCGGGAGAGCGAATACGAGGAAGAAAAGAAGGAGACGCGGCGCCGCGAGCCCAAGGCCGACGACTTGGGGAACCGAGAGCAGGTCCGCTCGCTGCGACACGCCGTCGACCGCAACGTGACGGTGGTGATACGGTGCAACCGGTGCGGCTATCAGGTACCGGCCAGCTTTTTGGAAGTCAACAAGGAAACCACCTGTACCAAATGTCAGACCTCGCTTCACTCGTGTCGCCAATGCAAACATTTCGACCCGGCGGCTCGCTGGGAGTGCCGGGAGCCGATTGAAGCTCGCATCGTCGACAAGGGAGCTGCCAACGACTGCCCACTCTTCAAACCAGCTCACGTATTGGATGCAACCGGAAAGCGCGCGGATACCACTCATGACGCGCGCGCGGCTTTCCATAACCTCTTCAAGAACTAGCCCCACCCCGAGGAGGCCGCCGTGTCCCCTCCCAAAGTACAACCTCCATCTTCGGTCAGTCAGCTGTCCGAGCAGGTGGAAAGGGACGGGGGGAGTGCACTTGCTGTCTATCAGGAACCGGTGGGGAAAGCATGGCAGATCTTTGCCCTGCTGCCACTGGATCGAGTTCACCCTACTCCGTATCAGCGTGACCTCTCACCACCTCACGTAAAGCGCCTGGAAGAAGTCATCAAGAAGCTCGATCGCTTCATCGATCCGCTGGTGGTGGTCCGTACGGAAGACGGAAGCTACTGGACTCCTAACGGGAATCATCGATTGGCGGCACTCAAGAAGCTCAAGGCGAAGTTCGTCAGCGTGGTGCTGATTCCCGACCCGAATGTCGCCTTTCAGATCCTCGCTCTCAACACCGAGAAAGCGCACAACCTCAAGGACAAATCACTCGAGGTCATTCGCATGTACCGAGCTCTCATGGAAACCACCGGAGGGAGCTCGGAGCAGGAGTTTGCCTTCCAGTTCGAAGAGGCACACTTCATCACCCTGGGCTTGGTCTACCAGAAGAAGCCGCGCTTCGCGGGAAGCGTTTTTTCCCCGATACTGCGTCGGGTGGACAAATTCCTCAAGGACCCCCTGACCAAGGCCTTCGAAGAGCGTCAGTCGCGGGCGGCCAGTCTGGAACGGGCAGACCAGCTACTGAACGAAGCGGTCAAGGCCTTGAAGAGCCACGGCGTCACCCATCCCTACGTCAAGAACTTCGTGATCGCGCGCGTGAATCCCCTGAGCCGCGCCCGCAAGACCGTGCCGAGCTTCGACACCGCCTTCCAGAAACTCGAGGCGTCCCTCGAGAAGTTCGATGCAGCGAAGGTTCGCATGACCGACGTCGCCCGTGCCGCCGGCTAGAAGGGGCTCGACCGGCGCCGCCCGGATCTTCTAGACTCGTTCGCGTGCTGAGTCCTTTCCTCAAGAACGCGGTCCGGCAAGCGGTGTTGATACCCGAGGGTTACTTCCTGATGGGCTCGTGTGGGCGGCGGGATGACGAGCAGCCGGAGCACCGGGTGTTCGTATCCCCTTTCGAGATGGGGACCACCCCAGTCACCCGAAGCGATTACGAGATCTATCTGGAGGCGACCGGGGAAGCGCCTCCACCCTGGTGGAGCGACCCGGTCTTTTCCCGCCCCAGGCAGCCCGTGGTGGGCGTGAACTGGCGCGAGGCCGCTGCCTATTGTGTTTGGCTTTCCCAGGAGACGGGTCTCGACTTCCGCCTTCCCACCGAGGCCGAAAGAGAAAAAGCGGCTCGCGGCGGGCGGTTGGGCCTGCAGTTTCCCTGGGGAGACGATCCTGCTGGGGGCGGACATTCCTGCCTCGAGGGACCGCTCAATGGACCCGACGACGTGGCGGTAACGCCACCTAATGGCTATGGGCTTTTCAACATGGCGGACAACGTGCACGAATGGTGCCTCGACGGCTACCACTCGGCTTTCTATCGGAGCTCACCGCAAGAGAACCCTTGCGCTCCCCCCCACACCATGCGCCGGTCGGCCAGGGGAGGTTCGTGGCGTCACCAGTGCGTGGTGACGAGATGCGCAGCACGCAGCAGCCTACCCCCCGAGCTTCACTACTCGGACTTCGGGTTCCGCTGGGTGCGGCCGCTCTAGCCGGGTGCTGAAAACGTCATTCGCGCCCTCAGCGCCGCCTTACCGGATGGCGTTCGAACGCGTTCTCCCTGGATTAACACCGCGGCTGATGTTTACAGGTGGTCGGGGGTGAAGTAAATTGCAGGCTCCATGCTCTACGCAGGGACGTCCGGCTACAGCTTCCGAGAATGGGTCGGCCCGTTCTATCCTCCCAAGACGCCCGCCGCCGAGTATCTGACGTTCTACGCATCGCGCCTGAACAGCGTGGAGATCAATCATACGTTCCGACGCTTCCCGACCACCAAGCTCCTCTCCTCCTGGGCGGAAAAGACTCCCGAGTCCTTCGTCTTCTCCCTGAAAATGCACCAGAGCGTTACCCACGTGGCCCGCCTCAAGAGCGTAGGGGATTCGGTCGCGGACTTTCTGCGAGCGGTCGAGCCACTGGGACCCCGGTTGGGAGCGATTCTCTTTCAGCTCCCTCCCTACTTCCGCGCGAATCTAGATCGACTAGAGGGTTTCTTGGAGGAGCTTCCCCCCGGTCACCGCTACGCGCTGGAGTTCCGTCATGAGTCTTGGAACGACCCGGCGGTGGTGAAACTGCTGCGGGAAGCGGGAGTCGCCCTGTGCGCCGCCGAAGTCGAGATCGGCGAGACGCATTTCACGGCCACCGCCGCACACGGTTATATCCGGCTGCGGAAGGTACCACCCTACACCGAAGAGGAGATCGAGCAGGCGCGACGGCAGATCCGAGGTATTTTGGGGCAGGTCGAAGAGCTATACGTCTACGTCAAACACGATGACGGGGGTGCCGCTCCCGAAACGGTTCTGCGACTCCAATCCGATGAAGCTGAGTAAGGGCGGGAACAGGCGGGCGGATGGCGCTTAACTGACCTTAATACGATCCAGCAACTCCTTGTTGGAAGAAGTCTTGCTCATCCGGTCGAGGAGAAGGTTCATGGCCTCGGGGGGCTTCAGTCCCGCCAGGGCTCGGCGGAGCAAATGAACCTTGGGAAGCTCTTCTTTGCTCAGAAGGATTTCCTCCCGACGGGTCCCGGAGCGAGAGATGTCGATGGCGGGAAAGATACGGGATTCGGCGAGGCGGCGGTCCAGCACCAGCTCCATGTTCCCGGTGCCTTTGAACTCATTGAAGATGACCTCGTCCATTTGGCTGCCCGTGTCGACCAAGGCAGTTCCCAGAATGGTCAGGCTTCCGCCGTTCTCGATGTTCCGCGCCGCTCCGAAAAACTGTCGTGGGAACTCGAGGGCTCTGGAGTCGATCCCGCCGCTCATCGTTTTTCCATGGCCGCGCTGTTGGCGGTTCGCGGCTCGACCGAGTCGGGTGATCGAGTCGAGCAGGATGACCACGTCGTGATCCATCTCCACCAAGCGGCGGGCTCGCTCCAGGACGAGTCGAGCGACCCTAATGTGCGAAGCGCTGCTGCTGTCGGCCGACGAAGCAATCACCTCACCATCGACGGTTCGCCGCATGTGGGTGACTTCCTCGGGTCTTTCGTCGATGAGAAGGACGATGAGGTGCACATCCGGGTGATGCTTGGCGATGGCACTGCCGATCTGCTCGAGCAGAATGGTCTTGCCTGTCTTGGGAGCCGCGACGATGAGGCCCCGCTGGCCTCGGCCAATGGGTGCGATGAGGTCAATCACTCTTAGAGAAAGCGGTTCATCACTTCCACCGTGGGAAAGCTTCAAGGTGCGCGATGGGTGCTCGCTGACCAGATCGGCGTAATTGCGGAAGGGAGGTAGCGAGTCGAGAGAGTGCCCGTTGATGGCCACTACGTCGGTGAGCTCCATCGATGCACCGCCTCCACCGCCTCCACCGCCGCCCCGCCGGCTGTTTCTTCGCGAAGGCTTACCCCGGCCGGCGGGACCGGTCAGGAATTGACCCTCTCTTAGCTGGTACTGCTGGATGAGGCGGGAAGAAACGTGGACGTCCTCCGGTCGCGGCAGGAAGTTGTACTGCGCCAGACGGAGATGGCCTCCGCCTTGGGGGCCGAGCTCAAGCAGGCCTGTGGCGCTCGATTCAGGCGCGTCCGGAGGGGTCATCGCACTCCATACCCAAACCACGCCTAGCAAGGCAAGCGACTGACGTTCGGGGTGTCAATGGAACTTAGGGCCTCCGCAACTGCGGTGGCGTTCCGGCTCGGATGGTTGCAGGCGGCCGGAAGCGAGTTTGGCTCGGCCTCGCAAGCCTTATAATATCAGATCCTGTGCCGGGAGGAAAGTCAAGGCCCCATCCCCGAGGAGGCAGGATGAGGGGTCTGCAAAAGAGAGCGTTGGCCACGGGCCGCTCGGGTAGCTCCACCAAGCCGTTGAGAGCCTTCGTCTTGATACGAACGTTGCCTGGCAAAGTGGCTCAGACGGGTCCGGGGTGTCATTTCCGCGGAGGGCCTTTCCGCGCGCCGCGGATGCGTCGCGCCAGAGCCAGAATGAGCTTGACCTCACGTGAGCTCAGACCGGCGCGACCGAAAAGATCCCGCCACTCCACGAAGCGGGCCTCTGGGTTATCGGCCGGAAGAAAACCGATCTCTAGCATGGCTTCCCGAAGGGAGCCGAGAGCTCGCTCCATCTCGCCTTGTTCGGCGCGTTCCGAAAGTGAAGCATCGGGTTTACAACCGGTGACGAAGATTTCGTAAGCAGCGACCATGACCGCTTGTGCCAGGTTGAGCGACGGCTGGGCGGGGTGAGACGGGATGCGGACGCGTCGCTGGCAGAGCAGCAGGTCTCGTTCCGTCAGACCCTTGGACTCGGGTCCGAAGAGTATGGAGACCGGGGATGAAGCGGCGAGCGCCGCGATCTCTTTCGCCATGGCGCGAACGGTGATCGGCCGCACGCGGTGGCCCGGTCTCCCGGTGAGCCCCGCGGTGTAGACGGCCCCGGTGAGCGCTTCTTCGAGCGACGGGAAGACACGAGCCTGCTCCAGTGTGTCCTCGGCCCGCCAGGCCATGCGCCAGGTTTCTACTGTCCGCCAATCGCCGGGCGACACCAGATCGAGCCCGGCTAGACCCATATTGGTGACGACGCGCGCCGCCGCACCGACGTTTGCGGAGTTCTCGGGACGGACCAGGACGATGCGAACGACTGCCATTGGTAAACTATAGCTCTCATGGCACGACGCCGGGACCTCAACAAGCCTTTCCTGGACATCCAGGGAGACAGGGGAGCTTTCAGTATCCCCCGTCGCAAGTGGAGGGAGCTTCTCTTCGTGGGAGCGTTGGTTCCGGACGGCGAAGCGTACGTGCGCGACCCCTCTCGGCCGTTACCCGCTTTCCGCGTCCCCGACCTCTTTCCGGTCGGTGCTCGCTTCCTGGTGAGGGAAGAAGGGGAGCACGTACGTATCGAACGAATAGACTTGCCTTCACCCGAGAAGTAGCGGTGTCCGGGCTGTGGGGGATCAGCTATTCCCCACTCTGCCGCACAGCTTCCACGATGCTCTGGGCGGAGAGACGCTCTTCCTTTCCGGAACGCAGATCCTTCAGCTTCACATCCCCCGCCGCCCACTCATCCGGTCCCACGATGACGGCGTAGCGCGCCCCGGCCTGATCGGCAGCCCTCAGATCCTTGCCCACCCCGGCGGGGGAGAAAGGTGTCTCGGCGGGGATTCTCGCTTCGCGGAGCCGCCGAACGATGGAGTGGGCCGCCTCCCGTTCCGAACGTTCGTGACCCACCGGGATCACCGCCACCGCGATGCGTGGTTCGAGCTCCGGCACAAGTCCACGATCCTTGAGGAGCTCGCTCTGCACCACGTCTCCCATGCCGAAACCGAGGGCGGGGAGATCCGGTCCGCCCAGGGATGCGATAAGGTTGTCGTAGCGACCCCCGCCGCAGATCGCCCGGAGCTCTCCCCGGCGGTCGTAGAGCTCGAAGACGATGCCGGTGTAGTAAGCGAGCCCGCGCACGACGGAGAAGTCGACCTCCACGAAACCACCCAGCCCGGCTTCTTGTAGCAGCTCCAGGTAGTGCTCGAGATCCCGCAGGGCTTTGAGGTCCTCGGGGAGCGCATACTTGGGACCGGTCCTGAACCAATCGAACAGCGAGATCTGCTTTGAACAAAGCTTTTCGAGCTCCTCGATGTTTGAGGGAGGAACCCCGGCTTCGCTCAGCAGGTCCCGGAACGTCAGCTCGGGAACCTTGCGGAACTTGTCGATGGCGTTATAAACGGCCGGAATCTTCTCCTCAGGGACCTTTAAGCGTTTCAGTGCGCTGGCGGCCAGGCGACGGTCGTTCACCCGCGCCACCACGTCCTTCTCGGTGAGGCCGAGCGCTCTCTGGATGTCGAGAACCGCTGCCAGCAGCTCGGCGTCCGCTTCCACTTCGGGAGCTCCAATGATGTCCATGTTGAGTTGGAAATGCTCGCGCAGACGGCCCCTCTGCTTGCGCTCGTAACGAAAGACCTGGGGGATGGAGAACCATTTGATCGGTTTGGGAAGCTGCGTGGCGCGGGCGGCGATCATCCGGGCGAGAGTCGGCGTCATCTCCGGCCGCAGCGCCACCTCCCGGTCTCCCTTGTCTTTGAAATGGTAGAGTTGGCCGATGATCTCCTCGCCGGACTTTCGGGTGTAGAGCTCGAGCGGTTCGAGCGGCGGTCCGTCGACCTCGGAAAAACCGTAGCTGCGAGCAACTTCTCTCCAGACGTCGAAAAGATAGTTCCTCAGCGCGAGCTCTTCCGGAAAGAAATCCCGAAATCCTTGCAGGGGTTTCATGCTTGCCGAAAGAGCCTATCCGAAGGCGCGCCGCCGCGCAATGCGATCGGGTTCGTGCAAGGTTCTACGACTCGGGAAGCTAACTGCTTCTGGTGGTTGGTTGTGACCGACCCCAGTCTCTTTTCCGGGATCGGAAACTCCTACTCGGACGAGATCCTCCATCGTGCTCGGCTCTCCCCGGTGAAATGGACCCGCCGGCTGGATGAAGAGGAGATGGAGCGACTCTACCAAGCCTCCCGCCAGACCCTCGGCGAGTGGATCGAGAGACTGAGAAGCGAAGCGGGAGGTGGCTTCCCGGAGAAAGTCACCGCGTTCCGGCCCGCCATGGCCGTCCATGGTCGTTACCGCAAGCCTTGCCCGGTGTGTGGCTCACCGGTGCAGCGGATCGTTTACGCGGCGAACGAGACGAACTACTGCGCTCCCTGCCAGACGGGTGGAAAGCTCCTCGCCGACCGTGCGCTCTCCCGGCTACTCAAAGGTGATTGGCCACGTACGCTGGAGGAGATGGAGGAGATCCGCCAGTAGAAGACACCGGCTCTACTCCGAAAGGTTCTTGGGCGAAGCCTCCTGCAGCAAAGCCACCAGCTTATTGGCGGCGCCAGGAGCCGCAACCTTGCTCGCCAGAACGATGTCGCGGACCGAAATCTCGAGCCCGTACACTTCCTGGTTGGCGTCATCGTCGGGGCGAAGGCTGGCGCCTTCCAGGGATACTCCCGCGAAGAGGCCTCGCGCTCGCGAGTAGGTGAGAATCTCGGCGTGCATCGAGGCGTCGGTCGCCGCTCCGGTGGCACGGCCCTTGGGGCCGGCTGCTGCCGAGGCATCGGCTCCCAGCTTGACCTTGCTCTTCAACAAAGCGTTGGCACCCCGGGAGTTCATCACCAGGAAAATGAAGTCGGTCGCCTGGCCCCCGATCTGGAACCCTATGTTGCCTCCGTCGAGACGGTATAGAGCAGGAGGGCCCCACGGGCCCAGGAAATCGTCCCCGCTGCGGCAAACCATGGCACCTGCTCCGTAGCTGCCGCCGATGCCGAGCGCGAACTTCTTCACCGACGGCATGACCAGCACGCACTCCGCCTTGTGAAGCAGATCGGTCGGAATGGAGTCCGGCATGCCAAGGATTTCTTCCATGACGGTGCCACACTCTTGAAGTCTTTCTTGGAATTTATCGGCAGGGAACGCCGATGCCGCCAACAAGGCGAAGAGAGGGGGGATGGCGAGATTCCGCATGACGATCTCTCCTTGTTTTGAAGAGGATTCTTCGTTCTTGTTCAGTCTAGCCATCCGGGCCGTGCCCGCGCAAGTGACAGCGAGTCAGG
>Ga0214473_10007489_pt1 | contig 12949 bp, 9 predicted proteins | sample RVTome_7_FD_203509 | JGI IMG/M metagenome (GOLD analysis project Ga0214473, IMG submission 203509) | Soil microbial communities from uranium-contaminated site in the Upper Colorado River Basin, Wyoming, United States - RVT98D197 | ecosystem: Environmental > Terrestrial > Soil > Contaminated >...
CCGCGCCCGTCTGGACGCGTTCGTCCTCCAGCGGCAGGCGCTTGTCATCCCGGCGGCGGACCAGGTCCTCCACCTCGGCCGCCCCGAGCCCGGCCGGCGCCAGCAGCGTTGCGCGGCTGTCCCGCAGACCCACGATGCGCGCGCCGAGCTGGGCCAGGTAGAGCGCGCACGCGGCCCCCACATTGCCGAAACCCTCGATCAGCACGCGCTTGCCCTCCAGCGGACGTCCGCCCCGTTCGCAGTGGTGCTGCACGGCGTAGCCCACGCCGTAGCCCGTCACCACGTCCGCCACGGTCATGGGGTAGCCGTCGAGTCCGGCCACCGACACCGGCGCGCCCACACCCACCTCCATGCGGCGCATGATGGCATCGAAGCCCGCGGCCGTGGGGTTCAGGTGGCCGCGCACCACGCCCTCCTGGGGCGCCGCCAGACCGAGGCGCTCGAACGTGGGGATGACGTCCAGCACCTCGTCCACGCCGAAGTCCCCACCGGTGCCGTAGCGCGCCCGCAGAAACGGCGTGATGGCCCGGTACCAGCGCTCCAGGACATCCATCTTGCGCGGGTCGGAAGGGTCGAAGTCGATGCCGCACTTGGCGCCCCCGATGGGCGGCCCCGCGATGGAGAACTTCAGCTCCATGGCCTTGGCCAGGTAGGTGACCTCACGGGGATGGACCCCCGGGTGCATGCGCGTGCCGCCGCCGGCCGCCCCGCCGCGGGACGAGTTGATGACCAGCCAGGCGCGGGCGCCCGTCTCCCGGTCCCGCCACTGCACGACGAGTTCGGGGGGGCGGCGCACGAAGGCGGCGTAGCGCTTCCAGGTGGAAGGGCCGCGCTGCCGGGGCCCTTCGGCGCGCGCGCCGCGGGCGGGGCGCGCGCTGCGGGCGCTGCGGGCCCTCATGCGTCCGCCGCCGGCAGGATGGGCTCCACCAGCACGTCCATCGTACCGCCGCACACGGCGGGGCTCCACCCCTCGATGCTGTCCGTGAGCTGCACGCTCACCATGCGCGGGCGCCCGCTCGCCACCACCTCGCGGGCCGCCGTGATGACGTCGGCCTCGCCGCAGCCACCGCCGATGGTGCCCACCATGGCGTGCTCCGGCGCCCGCTCCGGGTCCACCAGCATACGGCTGCCCGCGTGGCGCGGCACCGATCCCCGCGTGCGGATCACGGTGGCCAACGCCACCCGGCGCCCCGCCTCGGCGGCCGCCACGATGGCCCGATAGACGCTCGCGTCCTCCATCTCCTGCCTCCTGCCGTGCGCACACTCGTGCCGGGCGGATCTCACCCGGCGCTCTACTCGGGTAGCAAGCGCTCCAGCACCCGCTCCCGCGACCACGTGGACTCCCCGGCGGCGCCGCGCCGCACCTGCACCAACTCGGCGGCGATCGCCACGGCGATCTCCTCCGGCGTCTCCGCCCCGATCTCCAGGCCGATGGGCGCGCGCACGTCGGCCAGATCCGCGCGCGGCACGCCCGCTTCCAGCAGCGCGTGGAACGCAGCACGCACCCGCCGCCGGCTGCCGATCATGCCCACGTAGCGCGGGCGCTCGGGCAGCTCCACCAGACGGCGCAGGCAGTCGAAGTCCCAGCGATGCCCGCGCGTCACCAGCGCCACGTAGCTGTGCCGGTCCAGCGCCACGCCGGCGAAGGGATCCGTCTCGAAGTCCACGCGCACCACCGCGGCCTCCGGCGGGAACCGGTCCGGGGTGGCGAACTCCTCCCGGTCATCCAGCACGCTCACCTCGAAGCCCAGGCGCACCCCGTACCAGGCCAGCGGCACCGCGATGTGGCCGGCGCCCACGACCACCAGGCGCTCGCGGGCGCGGTGGCCCTCCACCAGCAGCGTCCACGCCCCACCGGGCGTGGTCAGCGTTTCCAGCACGGCGCCGCCCCTACGGAGCTGCCGCTGCGCCAGTGCGGCGCCGGCGTTGTCGGCCTCGGCGTCACCCAGTGAGCCGCGCCGGGTGCCGTCCTCCAGGAGCATGAGCTTCCGCGCCAGGGCGTCCGCGGGGCCCTCCACCACCGTGGCCACGCCCACCGCCTGCCCGCCCTCCAGGGCGGCCAGGATGGCGGCGGCCACCTCCGCCGCGCCCACACTCACGATGAGTCCGTGTGGTGGCGCAGGTCCGCCGGCGTGTCCAGGTCCACCAGGGCGCCGGCATCGTCCACGGGCACCGTCTCCACGTTGGCGGCGTGGGTCACGAGGAGCGAGCGGACGCCTTCAGGCAGCGGTGTGTCCATCAGGGCGGGGAAGAGGGCGCGGTCCAGCAGCACGGGATGGCCGCCCACGCCGTCATGCTCGGGCAGCACGATGAGCGCCCCGCCGCGTCGCCACACGGCTACCACCGCCGCAACCGTATTGCAGCTCACGTAGGGCACGTCCACCGGCAGGATGAGGGCGGCCGCCGCGTCGGGCAGCGCGGCCAGCGCCAGGCGCACCGAGTCCACCTGCTCCGAGCGGGCGGCGGCGTTCTCCACGACGCGCGCGCCGGCGGCCCCGGCCGCCTCCCGGGTAGCCTCGTCCGCGGCCGCCACCACCACCACCACAGGGCTGCATCCGCCCTCGCGGAGCACCCGGACCGCGCGCGCCAAGAAGGATTGCCCGTCCACCTCGAGGAGCGGCTTCGGCGTGCCCATGCGCTCGGAGCGGCCCGCCGCGGGAACGATCCCGGCCACCGTGTTCGGAGAGTCGCGCGCTTCCTTCATGCGTGGGAGGCTACGCCGGGCGTGCCTGCCGCCGCAAGCCGAGCGCCGGTATGCATTTGTGCACGCAATCGCGGCGGCGGGCCGGCGCGGCGGACACCACCTTGCGTGGGCACCCGCGGAACGGAAAATTGACGGTGAGTCCACCCGCACGCCGGAGGACCGTTTGAGCCGCTGGGACGAGCGTTACGCGCAGTCGGGCTACGCCTACGGCACCGAGCCCAACGACTTCCTTGCCGAGGTGGCTCCCGCCATCCCCGAGGGGCCGGTGCTCTCGCTGGCCGATGGCGAGGGCCGCAACGCCGTCTTCCTGGCCGCCCGCGGACACGCCGTGACCGCGGTGGACGCCTCGCCCATCGGTCTGTCCAAGGCCGGCCGCCTGGCCGCCGAGCGCGGCGTGCGTGTGGAGACCCGCCTGGCCGACCTGGAGGCGGGCTTCGAACTGGGCACCGCTCGGTGGGCCGGCATCGTCTCGATCTGGTGCCATCTCCCCCGCCCGGCGCGTGAGGAGCTCCACGCACAGGTGGCCCGCGCCCTCCTGCCCGGGGGTGTCTTCATCCTGGAGGCCTACACCCCGCGCCAGCTCCGCTACGGCACCGGCGGTCCATCGAGTGCCGCGCTGCTGCCCGCGCTGGACGATCTGCGCGCGGAACTGAAGGAGCTGGAGCTGGAGATCGCGCGCGAGGTGGTCCGGGAGGTCCAGGAGGGGCGCATGCATCACGGTGAGAGCGCGGTGGTCCAGCTGCTCGGCCGCCGTACCGGGGGCGCCTCCGGCTGATGCGCGCGGCTGCGTCCCCCGGCTCTTTCAAGCGACGTTCGCTACGCCACGCCCCCGGGCGCCTCGATCTCCCGCCGCCCGCGCTTCGTCCGCTGTTGCCGCTGCGTCCTGTATGGCCGCTCCTGCTGGCGTGCGCGTTGGCCCTGTCCGCGTGCGAGGGCGCCGCGTCCCCTGGCGAGCCCGAGCGGCAGGGCGTGACGCTGCCCGCCTCCGGCGGGACCGTGGAGTTGCTCGGCGGTGCGCTCCGCCTGGCGGTGCCCGCGAGCGCGCTGGCGGGGGAGACGCACTTCGAGGTCGCCCTCAGTACCGGCCACCCGGGCGCCACGCTGCTCGTTCCGGGCACGGCGCTGGCCGTGCGCGCGGAGCCGGGGCTGGTCGGTTCGGTGGAGCTCTTGCTCACCTACGACGGTGCGCGCCTGCCGCTCGCGTTGCGCCACGAGGAACTGCGCCTCTACCGGCTGGCGGGTGACTTCTGGCGGCCGGTGGCGGGGAGCGCGCCGGGCACGGGGTCATCCGTCTCCGCCGCCGTGGACAGCCTGGGCACCTTCGCGCTGCTCGGCGTACCCGCCGCCAGCGTGGAGGTGCTGCCGGCCCAGGTCCGCATGCGGGTCGGCGAGGAGGTGGCCCTCACGGCGCGGGTGCGGGATGCGGCCGGCAACCTGCTGCCGGGCAGGGCCGTGTCCTGGCTCAGCGCCAAGCCCACCGTGGCCACGGTGAGCGATGCCGGCGTGGTGCGCGCCGTGGGTCCCGGGATCGGCCACATCGGCGCGCTGAGTCAGGACGCCGCCGGCTCCAACAGCGTGGTGGTGGAGGGAAACCCGTAGCGCCGCGGCGTGGAACCTGCCTGCCTTCGCGCCCATGAAACGTCGCCACCTCATACTGGCCCTGCCGGTGCTCGCGCTGGCCGCCCTGCTGCTGCTGCTCCTGCCACCGGCTGGTGACCCTCCCGGTCCGCGTGAGGACATGGAGGGGGATGTGGAGCAGGCGCTCGAGGGCATGGCGCCGACCGCCATGCCCGAGCAGGCGCGCGCCTTCCTGGCCAGCGACCGGCCCTGGCGCGCCGCCCAGGTGATGCGCACCTACCTGGAGCAGACGGCCACCGTGCCCCCGGACCACCGGGTGCTGGCCGCGCGTGCTGAGGCCGGCTCGGGCGCCTGGCCGGAAGCGCACGCGCTGCTGGCCGACGTACCCGCCCTGGACACCCACGAGCACGGCATCGGCCTCTACCTGCTCGGCCGCGCCCGGGATCACCTGGAGGACGCGCCGGGCGCCGTGGATGCGTACCGGTCCTTCCTGGCGCTCTCGCCACCCGCCGGCGCACTGGAGGACGAGCGCGCCGCCGCGCGGCTGCGGCTGGGGCTGGCGCTGATCCGGGCGGGCGAGCGCGGCGCCGGGGAGGACGAGCTGCGGAGCGTGGCCGCCGACTTCGGCGACGCCACCGTGTGGTTGGATCTGCTGCAGGCGGACGCGCTGGCCTTCCGCGGGGATACCGCCGCCGTGCGCACCACCGTGGCCTCCCACGACGCCGGGTACACCGGGCTGCGCGCGTGGCGCGCCCGGGTGGAGGCGGCGCGGCGGGGCGGTGACCTGGCGGCGGCGCGCGCCCTGGCCAACCGCGCGCGCCGCTGGGCCAGCACCGCCGCCACCCGCGCCGAATTCCTGGTGGCCGCCGGCCGCCTCGCCATGCAGATGGGGGACACGGTGGCCGGGCTGGACGCCTTCCGGTCCGTGATCTCGGACGATCCGGCGGGGCCGGCCCCGCGCGCTGCTGCGGCCGAACTGCTGGCCGGCCCCATGCGCCCCGCCGACCATCTGGCGGTGGCCCGCGTCCAGCGCGCGCAGGGGCTCTATGACGAAGCCGTCGAGGGCTACGGTGCATGGCTGGAGGCGCGCACCGGCACGGCGGCCGAGCGCGTGCGGGTCCAGCTGGATCTGGCCGATGCCCTCTTCTACGCGCAGCGCTACGACGAAGTGGCGGACGCCCTCGAGCCCGTCGCTTCCCGGACCGAGGCGCGCATGCTCCAGGCGCGGGCGGCGGCTTACGATGGGGAGCCCGGGGAGGCCGCGCGTATCTACCTGGCCGTGGCCGACGAGCACGCGGGCACCGGGACCGGCCGGCAGGCGCTCTACGTGGCGGCGGGCACCCAGCACGAGGCCGGCGATATCGAACGCGCCCGCGAGCTCTACCGGCAGGTGATCAGCCGCTACCCCGGCAGCAGCCAGACCGGCCAGTCCATGATGCGGCTGGCGGGGATCGCGTTCCAGGAAGAGGAGTACACCGAGGCCGCCCGCCTCTGGGACAGCTACCGGGAGCGCTATCCACGCGGCGGCTCGGCGCTGCAGGCCACCTACTGGGCGGGTCGCGCGCATGAGGCCGCGGGGGATGCCACGGGCGCGGCCGCCCTCTACCGTGAGGTGCTGAGTCGCGAGCGGGACTCCTACTACGCCCTGCGCGCCAGCGAGCGCCTGGGCCAGCCCTTCTGGCCGTTGCCCATGCGGGTCACGCCCCCCGCCGACCCGGCGGCGGAGCGGCGCGTGGCGGCCTGGATGGAGCGCATCGACCTGCTGCGCGCCGCCGATTTCCCGGACGAGGCGTCGGAGGAGGCCAGCCGCCTCGTGGGCGTCGCGGGGGCTGACCGGCCGACCCGCTACGCGCTGGCCGAAGCGCTGGCCGAGCGCGGCTACACGCAGCGGGCCATCCTGCTGGGTCTGGGCCTGCAGGGCAGTGGTCCGCCGGACCGGCGCGTGCTGCGCATCCTCTACCCCTTCCCGTATCGCACGCTGATCACCGAGGAGGCGCGGGCGCGCGACCTGGATCCCTTCATCGCCGCCGCGCTCATCCGCCAGGAGTCCATGTTCGAGGCGCGCATCGTCTCACCGGCCGGCGCGCGCGGCCTGATGCAGATCATGCCCGCCACGGGCCGCCGCCTGGCGGAGGCCGCCGGCCTGGAGCCCTGGGACGCCGACCTGCTCTTCCGCCCCGAGATCAACGTGCACCTGGGCACCCGCTACGTGGCCCAGCACATGGCCAACTACGAAGGTTCGCTGCCTGCCGTCTTCGGCGCCTACAACGCCGGCGCCCATCGCGTGGAGCTGTGGCAGGAATTCCCCGAATGGGGGGACGAGGAGCTCTTCACCGAGCGCATCCCCTTTGCCGAGACGCGTGGCTACGTACGGATCCTGACGCGCAATCGCGCGCTCTACGAGGGGTTGTACGGGGGGGAGGAGTGACGCCTGGGTGCTAGCGTTGCTTGTTGAGCGCGTACAGCGCCACCGCCTGCACCCCCAGCGAGTCCTCCTCCACCGCCAGCAGGCGATCCGCACCGATGTCCAGGATGCGCAGTGCGGCGCCCGGCGGCAGGCTTACATGGCCCATGCCGCGGCCCTCCGGATCCAGCAGGTAGAAGCGTTCGGGATGGTCCCGCACACGCGGCGGGTCCCCAACGTAGCGCGGCGTGTACTCCGCGATCCACAGGTTGCCTTCGGGGTCCGCCAGCAGGTCCTCGAAATGCGGCAGGGGTTCCTGGATGGCGGCCTTCATGGTGGTCAGGCGTCCATCGATATCGGCGGCCGGCAGGCCGATCTCGGTGAATCGATCCCGCAGCGCACGCTCGTACGCCGTCCAGAGCGAATCCGGCACCGGGCTGCTCGGCGCCTCCCAGCGGGCAATCCGGACAGGTTCGCCGTCGGCACCCAGCCAGCGCACCTCCGGCGCATCCCCGCGCCCGACCACCACCGTGCCCCCGGCGATCGTGGCGTGCCCCTGACTCAGGAACGGGCTGTTGCCCCCGTACTCCAGGCTCTGGTCCCAGTCCGCCACCGCCAGGGTGTCGACCGCGCCCGTGGCCAGGCTCATCCGCACGAAGGGAATGGCCAGCCAGGGCGTCTCGTACCTGCGCCCGTACACTACGCCAGGCGGCATGCCGAAGACTGCTCGCCCCTCCTCATCCGCTCCCAGCAGGCTCAGGTTGGCTGCAGGCCCCAACGCCACGTTGTCCACCAACTCGCCGCCGTGAAAGAGCGAGAGCCGGCGGTTGTCGGCATCCTGCACCGCGATGGTGTCCGTCCCCAGGCGCTTCATGGCCAGGATGCGGCGGAATTCGCCCGGCCCCTGTCCGGGCCGGCCGAGCACGGCCAGGACCGCACCGTCGTGCGCCAGGACGCTCACCTGCAGCGTCTGCCCGCCGTCCGCGATGGCGGCGCGGCCATCGCCCAGCAGAGCGCCGGCCACGATGTTCTCGAAGACCGGCCCCGTCTCATCCCAGCCCACGCGCCAGACGGGCTCAGCAGACACGCGAATGGGGGCGGCATCCGCCAGCGGCGAGGGGCTCTCCACCATGGCGATTCCGGCGCTGTCCCGAATGGTCACATGTGCGGACCGGGGTTGCCCGTCACCACAGGCGAGCAGGGCTGCGAGCAGAATGCCGATAGCTGGTTTCACCGGTCACCGGGCTCGATCCGGAAGCGAACCACGTACGCCTCATCGAACTCACCGCGCACCGTGGCCCAGACATGCCGGTCCACCGCGTCGTAGAAGTAGGCGTTTGCCGGCAGGACCACGGTCCCCAGGAAGGTGCCGGTCGGCTCGAACACGTCCCAGGTCGGCTGTTCCCGCCACTCGCGGGGTGGCGCTCCGCTCGAGGATGGCGGGCCGGTGCGCGGCCGGTGCACCGCCTCCACGTAGCGGCGTACCCAGATCCGTCCGCCGGCATCGGTGCGCAGGGTGCTGAAGGCCGGCTTGGTGTCCGGCACCGAGTAGCTGGGCCCGCCGCTCCCGGCGCGGGCGAAGAACTCCGCCCAGGCCTCCCACTCCGCGTGCTCCGGTCCGCGCACGGGCAGGGGTGTGAAGGGTCGCTCGATGCGCAGCGTCGGCTCCTCGGTCCGTCGCAGTTCGAAGGCGTACGCGCGGTTGTGGCCTACCACCAGGTATCCGAGCGGGCTCAACGTGGTGATCAGCTGCCTCGTGAACGGTCGATCGTAGCCCGAGGCGGTGCTCAGCACAAAGGAGGGCGGCGTGCTCGGCTCCTCCGGAATCGGCAGCGAATCGAGTACCTCACCCCCGGCGGAGAGGCGGATCCATACCTCTCCCTGGCGTTCGCGCGGATCGTTGGCGTCGCGCACCACCGCGCGCACGTAGAAGCGCCCGTCGTGATCCACCTGGAAGACGTCCGCTGAGAAGAAGCCGGAAGTGACGGTGTGGCTGGAATCGTACTCGCCCGCCGGCGTGAAGAGAGTGATCCGGCCGACGCGGTTGTCCCATACGGCCAGGCGGCCGTCGCGCAGCACCTCCATACCGCCGATGCGGCGGTACTCGCCGGGGCCTTCGCCAGCGCCGCCAACGTTGCGCACGAACGATCCCAGCGCATCGTACATGCGAATGACGGGCACCTGCGTGTCGGCCACAAAGACCGTGGCGCCATCGGCTACGGCCACGAAGCTGACACGTCCGAAGACGTACTCCTCGGCGCCGTCCAGTGCGCCGATGCGCACCTCCTCCACCAGCCGCGGCGCCGGCCCCCAGACGGGGGCGTTCGTGGCGCGCACGACCCGCGGCTGCTGCGCGGTGGCCGGAAGGGCGGTGGCACCCAGGACCAGGGCCATTGCCGCGAGCCGCCGGTTGAGCGCGGCGCTGGCAGGCGCGGCGCTGAAGGACGCGGTGCTCGCCATGGCATCCAGGGCGCCGACCGCGCGGCTCACGGGATGCCGCCTGTGCGCGTCGGCGGCGTGACGGGCGGCCCTGGATCGGGCCGGAGTCCCGCCACGTAGACCTGGGCGTAGAGCGCCGGTGCGCGTGTGGTGATCCACTGGTTCAGCTCGGCCACCAGCCCGGGCGCCTCCTCCCAGGCCTCCTCGATGGCGTGGAGCTGGTCGGCGGTGGGCGGGTTGTGCACGCCCTCGATGCTGAACATGAGGCGGCTGGCACCCGTGAGGGTGCCCATCCGCTGACGCAACTCATTGAACTCCGCGCGCGCGTCCGTGACCTCCTGGCGCAGCGCGTCGGGGCCGTCCTCCACGTGCGCCGCCGCCGCCTGCAGCTGCTCGGCCAGGCGGCCGGCGGCCTGCCCGGCCAGGTTGGCGCTCTCCTGCAGCGCGTAGACGTCCATGGCCGCGCGGTGGCGCGCCATGAGGTCGGCCTCGGTGATGCGGGCGCGCGGATCCAGGCGGACCTCGAAGCGCTGCTCCCCGGCGCCGATGCCCGGCCCCTCCAGCCGCGCCACGTAGGTGCCGGGCAGCACCTTCGGACCCGCCGCGCCGCCGCCGCCGAAGCCGCCGCCCTGGCCCTCCTCCGGCTCCACCGCGGGCGCCATGCGCAGGTCCCAGAAGACCTCGTGCATGCCAGGCGTGCCCGGTACGTCCAGCGTCCGCAGCGTGGCGCCGGAAGCGTTGGCGATCATCAGTCGGAGTTCGGGCTCCTGGTCATCGCTATCCGCCGCCACCACGGCGTCGCCGCCCACATGGTAGCGGATGCGTGCCCCGGTGGGCGGGTCGGGCAGCCCGAACGTGCCCGGCTCCCAGCCCTGCGGGGACCAGATGGTCCAGTCGGTGGCCCGGGGCACGGGGAAGAGATGGCCTGCCTTGGCCAGCGTGGCCGCGCTCGTCTGCTCCAGCGGCGAGACGTCGTGCAGGATCCAGATGCCGCGCCCGTGTGTGCCCAGGATGAGGTCGTTTTCGCGCGGGTGGAGCACGATGTCGTCCACCGGCACCGTGGGCAGGCCCGCCGCCAGCTCCTGCCAGTTCCGGCCGCGATCGATGGAGAACCAGAGCCCCACCTCGTTGCCCGCGAAGAGCAGGTTCGGCGCGCTCGGGTGCTCCAGGAAACCGTTCACCGACTCCATGGGCAGGCCGTTGGTGATGCGCGTCCAGCGCTCGCCGAAGTCCTCCGTGACGAAGACATAGGGGTTGTAATCATCCTGGTAGTGGCCGTCCAGCGTAACGTACGCCCGGCCCGGCGCCGCAGCAGAGGCGCGCACCCGCGTAACGTAGGTGAGCGCCGGCACGCCCGGCAGGTTGTCCGTGACATCCGTCCATGTGGCGCCACCGTCGCGCGTGACCTGCACGTTGCCGTCATCGGTGCCCACCCAGATGATGTCCGCCTCCGATGGCGATTCGGCGAGCGTGGTGATGTTGCCGTAGTACGAGATCCCGTCGTTGCGCGAGAGCGTGGCGCCGGTCACACGCTCACCCATGATGGTCATCGTGTCGCGGTCTACCCGGGCCGTGAGATCCGGGCTGATGGCATACCAGCTCTGGCCGCGGTCCTGGGAGCGGAGGAGGTAGTTCGAGCCCGTGAAGATGGTGGCCGGATCGTGGACGGAGATGCGCAGCGGCGTGTTCCAGTTCCACTGCAGGCGGGTATCCTCCGCGATGCCGTTGCCGGGGCGGGCCGCCGGCCGGATGCTCAGGCGCTCTCCCGTGACCAGGTCCACGCGGCTGATGTTGCCGTTCTGCGACTCGGCGTAGGCCGTGCGCCAGTCCGTGGGGTCCACTGCGGCGTAGAAGCCGTCGCCACCATGGATGTTGAACCACTGCTGGTTGCGGATGCCGTTCCGGTTCCAGACCGCGGTGGGGCCGCACCACGTGCCGTTGTCCTGCAGGCCGGTGCACACGTAGTAGGGGTCGCGCATGTCGTAGCCCACCTCGTAGGACTGCGCCAGCACGATGTTGTCGTACATGCGCCAGCTCTCGGCGCGGTCAAAGGAGACCGAAACGCCGCCATCGCTGCCCATGATGAGGTGGTCGGAATTGTTCGGATCGACCCACAGGGCGTGGTGGTCGGAGTGCACCTCGCGGGCGTCGTTGCGGAATTCGTAGCCGCCGTCATCGGAGATCATGAGCTGTACGCCGCCCATGTAGACGCGCTCCGCATCGTTCGGGTCGATGACCAGCTTCACGAAGTACATAGGCCGGGGGTTCGTGGTGCCCATGTGCTCCCAGCTCTCGCCGCGGTCGCGCGAGCGGTACACGCCGGATTCCTGGCCGCCCCCCTCCACGCGGATCACCACGTAGTTCGGGTCCTGTCTCCAGATGTCGATGCCGATGCGCCCCAGGTCACCTTCCGGCAGCCCCTCCGTCAGGCGCGTCCAGCTCCGACCGCAGTCCACCGTGCGGTACAGCCCGCTGCCCGAACCGGCGGCGCTGAAGCCGAAGGCCGTGCGCTGCCGCTGGTAGGCCGCCGCGAAGAGGGTGCACGGATCGGCGCGGTGCATGGCCAGGTCCGTCACGCCCGTATGCTCGTCGATGTAGAGCACCTTCTCCCAGCTCGCACCGCCGTCCGTGGTCTTGTAGACGCCGCGCTCCTCGTTCGGCCCCCACAGGTGTCCGACGGCCGCCACGTAGGCCACGTCGGGATCGGTCGGATGCACCTCGATCTCGCCGATGTGGCGGGTGGCCTCGAGACCCAGATCCTGCCAGGTGCGGCCGCCGTCCACGGTGCGGAAGACGCCCGCGCCGTAAGGGGAGCTCTGCCGGTTCTGCGGCTCGCCCGTGCCCACCCACAGCACGTTCGGATTGGAGGGCGCCAGCGCCAGCGCGCCGATCGACGCGGTGCGCTGGTCGTCGAAGATCGGCGCGAAGGAAATCCCGTGGTTGGTGGTCTTCCACAGGCCGCCCGTGGCCGTCCCCACGTAGAAGGTGGCGGGGTTGGCCTCGTCCACGGCCAGATCCGCGATGCGCCCGCCCATCGTGGCGGGGCCGACCTGGCGGAATTCCAGCCCCGCGAGCGAGTGCTCCGGAATGGCCTGCTGGGCCGCCGCGGCGGTCGGGAACACGAGGAGCGTGGCGGCGGCCAGGCCGAGCCAGCGGCTGTCAGCTACGAGTGCGCGGAGCATGGGAGCCCTCCTGCGGCGTGGAATGGAGTTGTGAGCGGCATGGTCGCGGAAGCACTAATTTCGGACGCGAGGGTCCGCGGCGCAACGAACCATGCGCGCGGGGGAGCATGATCATGGAGCGCGGGACGCCGTGAAGATACGTGAGCGCCTGGCCGAGGCCACGGCCCCCGACGGCACCGTGTTGACCCTGTGGCGGCACGATGGCGCCTTCGCCATCCAGGCCGGGGCCGCCGAGCTCATGTCCACGCGCCGCTCCCACTCGGAGGAACGGCTGGCGGAGGTGGCCTGTGGGCCGCTGCTGGGCGTCGGCGGCGCACGGGTGCTGATCGGCGGCCTGGGCCTGGGCTTCACGCTCCGCGCCGCGCTGCGCGTGCTGGCCACCGACGCCCGCGTGAGTGTGGCGGAGATCGTTCCCGAGATCATCGCGTGGAATCGCAACCCGGACTATGCGTTCGGGCGGGATGCGCTCGAGGATCCCCGGGTGGAGACGGTGCAGGACGACGTGACCAACGTGCTGCGCGCCAACCCCGGTGCCTACGACGCCATCCTGCTGGACGTGGACAACGGGGCAGAGGCGCTCACGACGGCGGGCAATGCGGCGCTCTACTCACCCCGGGGCGTACGCATGACGGTGCGGGCGCT
>Ga0214473_10007490_pt1 | contig 12948 bp, 12 predicted proteins | sample RVTome_7_FD_203509 | JGI IMG/M metagenome (GOLD analysis project Ga0214473, IMG submission 203509) | Soil microbial communities from uranium-contaminated site in the Upper Colorado River Basin, Wyoming, United States - RVT98D197 | ecosystem: Environmental > Terrestrial > Soil > Contaminated >...
GCCACGCAGCTGAACCCCGGCAAGGATGCCGATGATCTCGTGAAGGCAGGCCTGATGCTCGACCTCACGGAACTTGCCGCAACAGAAAAATGGGATGAGATTCTGCGTCCCAAGTCGCAGCTGGCTTCCTGCACCATCGACGGCAAGGTCTGGTGCGTGCCGGTGAACCTGCATTCGGACCAATGGATGTGGACCAACCGCAAGGTGTTCAAGGACGCTGGAATTGAGCCGCCAAAGAACTGGAACGAACTCGTGGCGGCGGCACCTGCGCTGCAGGCCAAGGGCATCATTCCACTCGCGGCTGCCGAAGGCTGGCCGATCCGTCTGCTGCTTTCCGATATTTCGGTGGGCGTGGGTGGCGTGCCCCTGAAAATCAAGGTGTTCAAGGAGCGCGATCTTGAAGCAGCTGCAGGCCCTGAAATGGCAAAGGTTTTCCTGGCCATGGATGCGGCCCGCAATATGGTCGATCCTAAAACCATGGTTCCACAATGGAACGAAGCTGTTGGTCTCGTGATCAGCGGCAAGGCTGCTGCCAACGTGATGGGTGACTGGGCCGGCGGCGAGTTCCAGGTTGCCGGGATGAAGGCCGGCGAAGACTATGACTGCTTGCCGGGACTTGGCATGGAAGCAGTTTTGGACACGGGCGGTGACGTGTTCTACTTTCCGAAGAACGCGGATCCCGCGGTGACCAAAGCGCAGCTCGAAATGGCTACGATGATGATTTCAAAGGAAGTTCAGGTTGCCTTCAATCTCAAGAAAGGCTCGCTGCCGATGCGCGCTGACGTGGACCTTGCGGCGGCCAACGACTGCATGAAGAAGGGCCTCGCCATTCTTGCCGATCCAACGAAGGTATTTCCAGGTGAAATCCAGATGGTTGACCGCGATACGCTCAACCAGATCCGTGACCTCTACAACAACTTCTTTTCCGACAAATCCGTTACACCGGAAGCGGCGCAAGCTCAGTTTGTAGAAATCATCAAGAACGCACCCCCGCTCTAAAGCGTTCGGAACATCGCAAGAAATGCGACATCAAAAATCGATCCGGCAGAAATGCCGGATCGGTTTGAGCTTATGAAATCCTGCCCGGAGCGCAGCAAGCATGGACCGACCAAATCCGCTTTTTCGCAATCTGACCTCGAAAATTGCATCGCTGCCCATGGTCCTGATCGTGCTCTTTGTATTTATTGGCGGCACATTCTGGACGGTGGCTTCGTCATTCACGAGCATCAAGACACTGCCGATTTTTACGCCGGCGGAATTTTACGATACGTTTGTGGGGCTGGCCCAATATCAACGGCTGTGGCGCTCGTCGCGCTGGATAATTTCAATCACCAATCTTGGAATTTACGGTTCGCTCTACACAATTTTTGCCTTTGTCATCGGTTTCTGGCTGGCCGTGCTCATGGACCAGAAAATCCGGCTCGAAGGCGTGTTCCGCACCATTTATCTTTATCCCTTTGCGCTCTCCCTCATTGTGACCGGCCATGTATGGGCGTGGATCATGAACCCGGCGTTTGGCCTTGAAGGCACGGTTCGCAAGATGGGCTGGGTAAGCTTCTCCTTTGACTGGCTGACCAACCGGGAAATGTCGATTTACGCCGTCGTCATTGCCGGCCTGTGGCAGGGCACGGGACTGGTGATGGCGCTGATGCTGGCGGGCCTGCGCGGAATTGATGATGAAATCTGGCGGGCGGCGCGCATCGATGGCATCCCCAAATGGCGCACCTACGTTCAAATTATTTTGCCCATGATGCGGCCTGTACTGATCACCACATTTGTGATTGTCGCTTCGGGCGCGGTTCGCGTTTACGATCTCGTGGTGGGATTGACCCAGGGGGGGCCTGGCCTCTCGTCGCAAGTGCCAACTATTTATGTCTACGAGACGATGTTCGTGGGTGCGCTTGCCCAAGGCACGGCGGCATCCACAATTATGCTGCTTGCGACGGCCATCATCCTCATCCCGTGGGTGATGGTTGAATTTGGCAAGAAGAGACAGGGCTAAGGCACCATGGCAAACACAGAAACACTGGCCCCTGAACCATTTGGCCGCAAGCCCAGGCCGCTTTTCGCGCCAGCCCGGGTATTCATCTATGCCGCCCTGATCATTACATCGATTTATTATCTGGTGCCGCTCTACGTGATGGTGATCACCTCGCTGAAGGATCTGGATGCGATCCGCGACGGAAATATTTTCGTTCCAACTTCAAATCCTACCTTCGCGCCCTGGGTGAAAGCCTGGTCGGAGGCCTGCACCGGACTCAAGTGCAGCGGGCTTGCTCCCGGTTTCTGGAATTCGATCAAGATCACGGTGCCGGGTGTGATCGTTTCGATCGCGGTGGCCTCGGTTTCCGGCTATTCACTGGCGAACTGGCCCTTCAAATTTGCCGAATTCTTTTTCACGGTGCTGCTGGTGGGCTCTTTCGTCCCCTACCAAGTGATGCTTTACCCGCTGGTGATCATCACCAGGGAGATGGGGATTTACTCCACGCTCTGGGCCGTCATTTTTGTCCATACGGTGTTTGGCCTGCCCATTCTGGTGCTTCTCTTCCGGAACTATTTCTCGTCGCTGCCGCCGGAGCTGTTCAAGGCGGCACGCGTGGATGGTGCAGGCTACTGGCGCATTTTCTTTCAGGTGATGATGCCGATGTCGGTGCCCATCTTCACAGTTGCGGTCATCCTTCAGGTGACCGGCATCTGGAACGATTTCCTGTTCGGCGTGATTTATGCCGGCCCGACAAATTATCCCATGACGGTGCAACTCAACAACATCGTGAATTCGCTGCAAGGCATCAAGGAATACAATGTTGACATGGCCGCCACAATTCTCACCGGGCTCGTGCCGCTCACGATCTATTTCGTCTCTGGCAAATATTTCGTCCGCGGCATCGCCGCTGGTGCGGTGAAGGGTTGACCATATGAAAGCAAATTCCCACAGCGTCTCGGTGCAAGGGCTGGCCCTGAGTTATGGCGCCATATCCGTTCTCAAAGAACTTGATCTGGATATCGCCCAGGGCGAATTCATTGTGCTGCTTGGCCCCTCGGGCTGTGGGAAGTCCACGCTGCTCAATTGCATTGCTGGTCTTCTCGAACCCAGCGAAGGCAAGGTTTTCATCAACGGCAAAAACGTCACCTGGGATGAACCAAAGGATCGCGGCATTGGCATGGTGTTCCAATCCTATGCGCTTTATCCGCAAATGACGGTTGAAAGGAACCTGTCCTTTGGCCTGCGCGTTGCGGGATTGCCCAAGGAAGAAATCAACAAGCGGGTGGCGCGTGCGGCTGAAATGCTGCAGCTTGAGCCGCTCCTGCAGCGAAAGCCCACCGCCCTCTCAGGCGGGCAGCGCCAGCGCGTTGCCATTGGCCGCGCCCTGGTACGTGATGTCGACGTGTTCCTGTTTGATGAACCGCTGTCAAATCTCGATGCGAAGCTGCGGGCGGAACTGCGGGTTGAAATCAAGCGCCTGCACCAGAGGCTCGGCAACACCATGATCTATGTAACCCATGACCAGATCGAGGCCTTGACGCTGGCAGACCGCATCGCCGTCATGAAGGGTGGCGTCATCCAACAACTCGACGAGCCTCACGTCATCTACAATGAACCGAAAAACCTCTATGTCGCCGGTTTCATCGGCTCGCCAACCATGAACTTCATCAAGAGTGAAATCGGCGGGACGGTTGCGGCCTCTTCGATTACCATTGGCAAAGGCAAAGTCACGCTCAAGGACTACGCCGCGAAGGGAAAGTTGAAAATTGGCCAAGCGGTGGTCTTTGGGGCGCGGCCCGAACACCTGCGTTTGAATGCCGGCAATGAGCCCGGGCTTTCAGACGCCTTTGACGCAACCGTTGACCTGATCGAACCCATGGGTTCCGACAGCCTGGTGTGGCTCAAGCTGGCGGGCCAGATCCTGTCGGCGCGCATTGAGTCCAGCCAGATTTACAAACCCAACGAAAAAATCACCGTCAGGTTCCGTGTGGGACTTGCTTCCCTGTTTGATGCGGAAAGCAGTGAACGGCTCTAGATCCCCATTTCATAACTCACCGATAAACAGGAGAACACCCATGCCAACACGATATTCATTTCAACTTTACTCGGCCCGCAATCACCCGCCGCTTGAGTCCACCCTGAAAAAACTTTCCGACCTCGGCTACGTCGAGGTTGAGGGCTTTGGTGGCGTCTATGGCGAGCCTGAGAAGCTTCGCGCCGAGATGAACCATTTGGGTCTCACCATGCCTTCCGGCCATTTTTCCATCGACATGCTGGAGAAGGAAAAGAAGAAAGTATTGAAAATTGCTTCCACTCTGGGAATTAACAAGCTGGTTTGCCCCTATCTCGTAGCCGAGCAGAGGCCCAAGACGGCCAAGGGGTGGAAGGATTTTGGCAAACGTCTCAATGCTATTTCCCTGGCCTATCGTGCCGAGGGCTATTCATTTGCCTGGCACAACCATGATTTTGAATTTGTCCCGCTCAAAGACGGCAGCACGCCCCATGAATTGATGTTTTCCGCGGCCCCGACGCTGGATTGGGAAATCGACGTGGCCTGGGTGATTTGCGCCAAAGCCAATCCCCTCAAATGGATCAAGGCCTATGCGGGCGCCATTACCCTTGCCCATGTGAAGGACATTGCCCCCAAGGGCTCCTGCGTTGACGAGGATGGCTGGGCCGATGTGGGCCATGGCACCGTGAAGTGGCAGGCGGTGATGGATGCGCTGAAACAGACACGCTGCATGCATTATATCATGGAACACGACAAGCCGAGCGATGCGGAACGGTTTGCCCGCCGCTCAATTGCAGCAGCAAAAAAATATTGAGGAATTGGTTATGACAAATAATCTTCGCATCGGCGTTATGGGCTGCGGCAACATCTCGACCACCTATTTCAAGCTTGCCCCACTGTTCAAGGGAATTGAGATAGTGGCATGCGCCGATCTCAATCCTGAAATGGCAAAAACGCGGGCCCAGGAATACGGCGTTCCGGCCATGAAGCCTGCCGAATTGCTGGCCAGCAAGAACGTTGATCTCATCCTGAACCTCACGGTGCCCGATGCGCATTTCGGCGTTTCTCTGGCGGGGGTGAAGGCGGGCAAGTATGTCTATTCGGAAAAACCTTTGGTGCTCTCCTTGAAGGACGGCACGACCTTGAAGAAGGCCGCTGATGCAAAGAAGGTTCGCGTCGGTTGTGCCCCTGACACCTTTCTGGGCGGCGCCCACCAGCGGGCCCGCAAGGCCATCGATGATGGCGAGCTTGGCAAGATTACTTCGGGCACCGCCATCGTCATGAGCCACGGCATGGAACACTGGCATCCCAATCCCGATTTTTTCTTCAAGCCGGGAGGCGGACCTGTACTTGATCTGGGTCCTTACTATATTGCCAATCTGATCAATCTCATTGGCCCGGTGAAGCGGGTGGCGGCTCTCACCTCGATGGCGGAGAAATCCCGCACGATTACGAGCCAGCCCCGCGCCGGGCAAAAAATCTCCGTGAAAACACCGACTAACATCCAGGCCCTGCTGGAGTTTGCCAATGGCGCCACCGTTACCCTTATCGCCAGTTGGGACGTGTGGGCCCATCGCCACAGCAATATGGAATTGTTTGGCACGGAGGGTTCGCTCTATGTCCCCGATCCAAATTTCTTTGGCGGGGATGTTCTTGCCACCAAGCGCGGCGGGGAAGCTCAAGCGCTGTCCGCCTGGGATCATCCCTTCGGTATTCCCAATCAGGACAACCGCGGCCCGGTTGCCAATTACCGGGCAGCGGGACTGGCGGACATGGCAGCAGCCATCAAAGGCAAGCGCGATACGCGTTGTTCACTGGATCGCACCTTGCATGGTGTGGAGGTCATGACCTCCATCCTCGCTTCCGGCGAAACGGGCAAGTTCATCACTCTCAAGACGACATGCACAAGACCAAAGGCACTCGGGCCGGAAGAAGCCCGCGCGCTTCTAAAATGAGCGCCGCCATGAAATACAATCGCTGCGGCCGGAGTGGCGTGCTGCTCCCCGCGGTGTCTTTGGGGTTTTGGCACAATTTCGGTGATGATTTTGAGCATGGCACGAAGCGCAAGCTGTGCCGCACGGCATTTGATCTTGGTATCACGCATTTTGATCTCGCCAATAACTATGGGCCACCATATGGTTCGGCCGAACTGGCCTTTGGGAAAATACTGCGCAAAGATTTTGCATCCCATCGCGATGAAATGATCATCTCAAGCAAAGCGGGCTACTATATGTGGCCGGGGCCTTACGGCGAATGGGGTAGCCGCAAGTATCTTTTAGCAAGCCTTGACCAAAGCCTGAAGCGCCTAGGTCTCGACTACGTGGATATTTTCTATTCCCACCGCTTTGATCCCAACACGCCGCTGGAAGAAACTATGGGGGCACTTGACCATGCCGTGCGCAGTGGCCGCGCGCTTTATGCAGGAATTTCGAACTATGATGCGACGGCCACGCGAGAAGCAGCCAGAATCTTGCGTGGCCTGGGAACGCCCTGCCTTATCCACCAGCCGCGTTTTTCGTTGCTTGACCAGACGCCGATTACAAGTGGCGTGCTAAAGACGTGCGATGACGAAGGCATTGGCTGCATCGCTTTTTCTGCTCTTGGCCAGGGCATGCTGACCGGCAAGTATCTTAAAGGCATTCCCAAAGGCAGCCGGGCGACACAAGGAAAGTCACTGAATCCTGATTCCATCAGCGAAGACGTGATACGGCGGCTCAACAAGCTCAATGGCGTTGCGCTGAAGCGCGGCCAATCGCTGGCGCAAATGGCCATCGCATGGCTGCTTCAGAACAAGGGCCTGACGTCCGCCCTGATTGGCGCGAGCAAACCGGAGCAGATTACCGATTGTGTTGGCGCGCTTAAGAACCTGAGTTTCTCAACAGCTGAGCATACTGAGATCGCTCAAATTCTTTCTCACCAGCAGCAGTAGCCGCCATCGGCCAAAACGATTGAACCAGTCATCAGGCTTGCGGCATCAGAGGCGAGGAAATGCACAACTGACGCGATTTCGTCGGGCTGGCCGACACGGCCCATGGGCGTCATTTCAAGCCAGGTCTTGTACATTTCCGGCGATTCCTTGATGCCAAAGGCCGTCAGCGGTGTTTCAATATAGGTGGGTGCGACCGCATTCACACGCACACCGCGCGCGCCCCATTCCGCGGCGAGCGAACGGGTTAGATGATGCACGGCCGCCTTTGACGCATTATAGAAAGACTGCGGCTGTGGCTTGTTGACGATGAAGCCTGACATGGAGCCGATATTCACAATGGCACCCTTGCCCTGCTTGAGCATAACCTTGCCAAAGGCGCGGCAGCACCAGAACAAACCGTCCACATTTACGTCCATGTGGTGACGCCAATGGTCATCACTGGTGTCTTCGGCGCGCACATCGCTTCGCGCCACGCCAGCATTGTTCACCAGAATATCCACGCGGCCATGGTTCTTGATGATGTCGGCGCAGACCGTGTCCACTTCCCTGGATTTTGTAACGTCAAGTTTTGCGCCATGGGCATCGATCTTCAATTTGCGCAGTTCCACCACGGTTGCGTCAATCCGCTCAGGCATGAAATCAGCAACGATGACTTTTGCTCCCGCTTCTCCAAGCGCTCTTGCACAAGCAGCGCCAATCCCCTGCCCTGCACCGGTTACGACAGCGACCTTCCCGTCGAGTTTCAGTTTTTCCAAATACATTGTTGTCCTCTCAACTCATCCACTGTCCGCCATCCACGTTGAAGGTTTGCGCCACAACGTAGTCGCTTTCGGGTGACGCCAAAAAAATGGCGCAGCCGACAAGATCTTCAGGCTTACCCATGCGGCCATAGGGCACGCCCGCGCCGACCTGACGTTTTTTTTCGCCCTTTGGCAGGCCTTCGTATTTCGCAAACAAGGCATCGACCTCGTCCCACATGGGCGTATCAACCACGCCGGGCGAAATGCCATTCACGTTGATTTTGTCCTTGATCAGCGCCAGCCCTGCCGATTGCGTCATGCTGATGACCGCGGCTTTTGACGCACAGTAGGCAACCACCAGCGGTTCGCCGCGGCGGCCTGCCTGGGAAGCCATGTTGATGATTTTTCCGCCCCGCCCCCGCGTAATCATGCTCCTGGCCACGGCCTGCATGGTAAAAAACAGGCCCTTTATGTTTACTGCATAAATAAGGTCGAACTGCTTTTCGGTCACTTCGGCTATGGGGGCCAGGTTAAACACGGCGGCATTGTTGACGAGAATGTCGATGCCACCCGCTTTCTTTTCCACTTCGGCAACCATGGCGTTGATCGAGTCTTGCTTCGTCACGTCGAGTTTTACGGCGAAAACATCGCCGCCAATGGCGCGGGCCGTTTCGGAGGCCACATCGCCTTCAATGTCGGCGATGCATACGCGTGCCCCCTCGCGCGCATAGCCTTCGGCCAAGGCCTGGCCAATACCGCGGGCGCCACCGGTGATGATGGCAACTTTGCCTTTCAACCTCATTTGCGGATGGCCTTTCCATCCTTGTCAAAGCGATGAATGCGGCTGGGCTCCGGGGTCAAAAAGATTTTTGCATCTGCAGTTGCGTCATATTCGCCTTCGGCACGAACCGTCATCATACCACAAGGGCCTGCGTCGACGTGCAGGAACGTGTCAGCACCCAAATGCTCGGCCAACCGTATTTTAGCAGGCCATGTGCCTTCCTTTTGAGAAATGGCGAGATGCTCGGGGCGGATGCCGATTGTCGTGGCGTCATATTTTTTCGCTTCGCTGCCCTGGATCAAGTTCATTTTGGGCGAGCCGATAAATCCGGCAACAAACAACGAGTCTGGCTTGTTATAAAGTTCAAGCGGCGAACCCACCTGTTCGATAACACCCCGGTTCAAAACAACGATACGGTCCGCCATGGTCATGGCTTCCACCTGGTCATGGGTCACGTAAATCATGGTGGCGCCCAGGTCCTTGTGCATCTGCATGATTTCGAGGCGCATGTTGACGCGCAAAGCTGCATCGAGATTGGAGAGCGGTTCATCAAACAGGAAGCCTTCGGGATTACGCACAATGGCGCGGCCGATGGCGACACGTTGGCGCTGACCACCAGAGAGCTGGCGAGGCTTGCGGTCGAGATATTCGGTGAGATTGAGCGTCGCAGCGGCCTTGGCCACCTTGGCCTCGATTTCGGCTTTCGGTAGGCCAGCCATTTTCAGGCCGAATGAAATGTTACCCCGCACGCTCATGTGCGGATAGAGCGCATAGGACTGGAACACCATGGAAAGGCCGCGCTTTGATGGGGCTTCATTCGTCATGTCCTTGCCATCAATGTGAATGGCACCGGATGTGAGGTCTTCAAGACCTGCGATCATGCGCAGCAGCGTGGACTTGCCGCAGCCCGAGGGGCCCACGAAAACCACGAACTCGCCGTCCTTGATGTCCAGATCGGCACCCGGAATGATGACGGCATCGCCAAAGGCCTTGCGTGCGTTCTTGAGAGAAATCGTGCCCATTTTATTTCACCGCTCCGAATGTAAGACCGCGAACAAGTTGTTTTTGTGCAAACCAGCCCAACACCAGAATTGGCGCAATGGCCATGGTGGATGCCGCCGAGAGTTTTGCCCAGAACAGGCCTTCGGGGCTTGAATAGGACGCAATGAACTGCGTGAGAGGGGCTGCGTCCTTTGTTGTCAAGGCCAGCGTCCAGAAGGCTTCATTCCAGGCGAGAATGATGTTGAGCAACAGGGTGGAAGCAATGCCGGGAATTGCCATTGGTGTCAGAACATAAAGCAGCTCCTTGCCAAGCGAGGCGCCATCCATGCGCGACGCTTCCAATATTTCGCCCGGAATTTCCTTGAAGTAGGTGTAGAGCATCCAGATGAGGATGGGCAGGTTCAGCAGCATCAGCACCGTGATGATGCCACCACGCGTATCGAGCAAACCAAAATCCCGGAATATCAGGTAGATGGGAAGAAGCGCGCCGACTGGCGGCATCATCTTGGTGGAGAGCATCCACATCAGAAGGTCCTTGGTTCTCCGTCCGGGTGCAAAGGCCATGGCCCAAGCAGACGGAATGGCAATCACAAGGGCAAAGAAAGTTGAGCCCAACGCCAGCATGATGGAGTTCATGGCGAACTTGAGATAATCCGAGCGCTCCTGCACCACTCCGTAGTTTTCCAAAGTCCAGTCAAAGAACAGGAATTTGGGGGGCAGTGCTATCGCCTCGCCTTCCGTCTTAAAGCTGGTCAATATTGTCCAAAGGATCGGGAAGAAGATGAGAAGGCCAATTGCCCAGGCAATAGCGGTGACGATCAATTTGCGACGGGTGGAAACTGTGCGGGCCATGGTTCAAGTGTCCAGGTTCTTGCCAATCATCCGCATCAGGAAGACGGCAACTATGTTTGCGAGGATGACGGCAATGATTCCACCGGCAGATGCGCCACCGATGTCATTGGCGATCAGGCCGTATTGATAAACGAGGAAGGGAAGGTTTCCAGCCCGTCCGGCCGTGCCTGTGACATAGATTTCGGCGAAAATGTTCAGGAGGAAAATGGTTTCAATCAGGATGACAACCGTCATTGGACGGATGAGATGCGGCAGCACAATGTAGAAGAAGTACGACAGCGGCGGCGTGCCGTCCATTTCGGCAGCTTCCTTCTGCTCTTCATCAAGCGATTGCAACGAGGTGAGCAAAATCAAGGTGGCAAAGGGAACCCATTGCCAGGCCACCATCAGCACAACTGCCGTCATGGGGGCATGGGCAAACCAGTCAATAGGTTGAAGGCCCACAAGCTTGAACAGGTAGGCCAGGAAGCCGGAGACTGGATTCATCATCATGTTTTTCCACACCAGCGCACTCACGGTCGGCATGACGAGAAATGGCGCAATCATCATGATGCGCACAAAGCCGCGGCCATAGAACGCCTGATCAAGCAGCAGCGCGAGAAGCGTTCCGCCAACCACGCTGATGACCAGCACCCAGCCCACCAGTTTCAGCGAATTTCCCATGGCCTTGAAGAAGGCGGGATCGGTCAGAAAGTATGAGTAATTGGTTATGCCGGCAAGGCAGCGGTTTTCGGCATCCAACAGCGCGTCCGGTGACAACAATGAGCAGATTGGATTGGGATCGAGTAGATTGTAGCGCAGGAAAGAAAAATAGATGGTCATCGCCAACGGCACGATCATCCACATGAACAGGGCGAAGACTGATGGTGAAACGGCTAGTTTTCCGAGTGCGCGCGTTTGCTGCGTGGCCATGCTCATCACCCACTACTTGAAAAGATCGAGACTCCGGAAATGGCTGCCCGGCAGAGAGCACCGGACAGCCAAGTTTCCATGGGAGGAATGTTACTTGATGTAACCTGCTTTTGTCATTTCACGGGTAGCGGCTGTTTGCGCTTCAGCAAGAGCCTCATCCGCTGTCTTTTCGCCAGCAAGGGCTGCCGAGAAGATTTGGCCAACTGTCGTGGCGATACCTGCGAACTCAGGAATAGCCACGAACTGCACGCCCACATAGGGAACCGGCTTCACGCTCGGGTTTGTCGGGTCGGCAGAGTTGATCGAGTCCAGGGTCATTTTGGCAAATGGAACTTTGGCATATTCGGCGTTCGCGTAGAGCGATGTGCGCGTGCCGGGAGGAACGTTGGCCCAGCCTTCCTTCTCGGCTACGAGTTCCGTGTAGTGCTTGCTGGTTGCCCAGGAGACGAATTTCTGGGCAGCTTCGTTCTTTTGCGTGCCAGCCGGAATTGCGAGCGACCATGCCCACAGCCAGTTGCCGCGCTTGCCGAGGCCGTTGTCCGGGGCGAGTGCGAAGCCCACCTTGTCAGCAACCGTCGACTCCTTGCCGGTCACAAATGAAGCAGCAACTGTGGCGTCAATCCACATGCCGCATTTGCCGGAGTTGAACAGCGCCAGGTTTTCGTTGAAGCCGTTCGACGAAGCGCCTGGAGGACCAGCATCAGCCATCAGGCTGAGGTAGTAGTCCAATGTCGCTTTCCATTCCGGCTGATCAAACTGGGGTTTCCAGTTTTCATCAAACCAGCGGGCACCAAAGGAGTTTGATGCGGCCGTGAGGAAGGCCATGTTTTCGCCCCAGCCGGCCTTGCCGCGAAGGCAAACGCCATAGACTTCGGCGGCCTTGTCAGTCATGGCGCGCGCCGCCTGGCCGATGAATTCCCAGGTGGGCGCATCGGGCATTTTGAGCCCTGCCTTGTCCATCAGGTCGGTGCGGTACATGACCATGGAGCTTTCGCCATAGAACGGAGCAGCCATCAGCTTGCCGTCAACGGTGAGGCCGCCGGCGATGGCGGGCAGAAGGTCGGCCGGATCATCAACTTCGGTCAATGGAACGAGCCAGCCCTTTTTGCCCCAGATCGGAACTTCATAGGTGCCGATGGTAAGCACGTCGAACTGGCCGCCCTTGGCGGCGATGTCGGTTGTCACTTTTTCGCGCAGCACATTTTCTTCGAGGGTGACCCATTCCAGCGAAATGTCCGGATTGGCCTTGGTGAAATCATCGGTCAGACCCTGCATGCGGATCATGTCGCCGTTGTTCACGGTGGCGATGGTGAGTTTGGTTTCAGCGATTGCGGTTGAAGCAAGCGCGGCAAACATGAAGGCGCCTAGAACGCCTGTAAAGACGGGTTTCATTGTATTCCTCCCAAATGCATTTTGTTGAGCTTTTGCCAACTAAGCGGGCATATACTCAATCCTTAATGACACGGGAGTCAATAGATATTCGTTGCTGCAGTGCACTAGTGCGATGCAGCTATTCTATTTAACCGGTTGATATCATTTAATTTTACAGAGCGTATTCTTTTGCATTTTATTTGAGCAAACGCTCAGCTATGGTCCCGCAATTAATCATAGAGGATATGGCGCTTGCCGACCCGTAACCGCATGGTACTGATATCGACCGAGGAAAATAACCGCCTCAAACGGCTCAACCGCGAAGTCAAGGCCCTAGCGGATTTCACCGATGCCGACATCGCGGCG
>Ga0214473_10007491_pt1 | contig 12948 bp, 9 predicted proteins | sample RVTome_7_FD_203509 | JGI IMG/M metagenome (GOLD analysis project Ga0214473, IMG submission 203509) | Soil microbial communities from uranium-contaminated site in the Upper Colorado River Basin, Wyoming, United States - RVT98D197 | ecosystem: Environmental > Terrestrial > Soil > Contaminated >...
TTCCTTCCGGACTCGCCATAGCCGGGCGTGGGTGATGGATTGATGCCGCGTCGTCGCCGGGACTACGCCGAGCGGCGTTAGGGGCGACCTTCCGGACTCTTCAGGACGCCACGTCAGAGGGGGCTGCGACGCGGCAGGTGTCTGGGCCATTTCGGTCACCTGCCACGGATGATGCTATTGCACCTTGACGCCTAGTGCGCGCTTGCGGTTACGATCTCGCAAGCACAGGATGCGCACCTACGGAAAGGGGCAAAGCAATGCGGAGAGCCTTGAAGTGGGCTGGCATCGTGTTGGGTGGCCTCGTCGGGTTGGTCGTCTTGGCGGCTGTCGGGATATATGTCTTTGCCGAGGTCCGACTGAACAGAACCTACGCGAGCCCGCCCCTTTCCTTGTCCGTCCCGACTGACAGCGCGGCCGTTGCCCGGGGACGCCATTGGGCCAGCGTCCACTGCTTCGGGTGTCACGGCGAGGACTTGGGAGGGAAGGTCGTGTTCGAGGATGCTTCGCTGGGGCGCATCAGTGGTGGCAACCTCACTTCAGGCAAGGGCGGCGTCGGAAAGGCGTACAATGACGCCGATTGGGCGCGCGCGATCCGGGGCGGCGTGAGGTTGGACGGGAAGCCTTTGCTTATCATGCCATCGAAGGACTTCTTCTACCTGAGCGATGGCGACCTGGCCGACATCGTCGCGTATGTGAAGAGCATACCGCCGGTCGACAGGGAAATGGGCAAGCGAGCCCTGACGCCGCTGGCGCACATGCTCTTTGTGGCCGGGGCGTTCGGCGATATGCTGGCCGCGGAAGCGATCGATCACAGCGCAACGCGCCCCGATGCACCAAGCAGCGGCGTGTCGGTGGCGTACGGCGCGTACTTGGCGCAGACTGGGGGCTGCCGAGGCTGCCATGGAGCGGAGCTTTCTGGCGGCAAAAGCGCCGAGCCTGGCGCGCCGCCCGGCCCGAACCTCACGCCCGCTGGCGGCTTAGCTAGCTGGTCGGAGGGGGATTTCGTGACGGCGATGCACACCGGTGTGAGGCCTCAGGGAGGCCAGGTGAGCGACTTCATGCCGTGGAAGTACATGGGTCGCATGAGCGATGATGAGCTCAAAGCCGTCTGGCTGTATCTGAAATCCGTGCCCGAGAAGGAGAGCACGGCACCCTGAGGTTCTCCTAGTCCAGCATGAGCTTCAGTCAAGGAGGATCCCCGCATGGGTACGTCGGCGACATCCGTGACCCTGAGCAGACTGACGCAGGCGTCCTACACGTACATAGTCGTGGCGAGCATAGCCACCGTTGTCGCGATTCTTCAAGACCGACCGGCTGCGTTTGGTGGCATGAGCACTGGGCTACCGGTCTGGAGAGACTTCGTGTACGGACTAGGCACGGCCCTGTCTCCGACTCTGTATTGGCTGGTCGCCCAATTCCTGCTGACCCGGCTTTCGGCGAGGTCGGGCGCGAAAGCGATGGTGGGTGTGATTGGGCTCACCTTTTTCGGGCTGGTCGAGGGCGTGGGCGCGGTAGGGGAGCCGGTCACCTACGAAGTCTTCAACCCCGCCACATTCGATCTGCTCATAGCGCTGATTCAGGTGGGGATGATCGGCGTGCCGTTGGTCATGATGGCGTTTGGGTTCCTCGAGTGGAGACGGCGCAGTCGGATGAGCAAGGAGTGAGGTCATGAGCGAAGAAAGAGTCCAAAGTTATCGGGCCGCGGAGCGCCGGCTCTGGGAGCATTACGGCGCGATCCCCAAAGAGCACTTCCTCGATCTTGCCAGGCCCAGGCTGAAGGTTCGTGTTCAGGAGGTGGGCACTGGCACTCCGGTGCTGTTCGTGCACGGCGGCCCCAACGCCGGGTCGACCTGGGCGGCGTTGGTCGCACATCTGCAGGACTTCCACTGTCTCATACTCGACCGGCCTGGATGTGGCCTGAGCGAAGCGGTGGACAATGCCGCGTATTCCGCTCGTGACCTACCCTCGCTTGCTGCGGACGTTTTGACTTCGGTGCTCGATGCCCTTGGCATCGAACGGCTCGCTATCGTTGGCAGCTCGTTGGGCGGCGCCTTCGCGTTCTGGCTGGCTGAAGCGCGACCGGAGCGCGTGGTCCGCGTCGTTCAGGAAGGGCTACCCGCCTTCGTCGAGGGAATGAGGACCCCGCTATTCATGCGCATGCTCATGGTCCCTCCGCTTGGCCGAATGATCGCGCGTCAGCGTTCTACTGCGACCGTGGGGCGCTTTATCTTGCGCCAGATCGGCCACGGCGCGAGCCTCGACGCCGGACGCTTTCCACCGGTCTTGCTGGACTGGAATCTGCACTTGATGAACGACACGGATACGATGCGGAACGATGTAGCCGTAATCCAAATGCTCTCAACTTGGCGCAGGTTCCGGCCGGAGTTGACTTATGGCGCAGAATTCCTTGGCCGGCTGGAGCAGCCTACATTGTTTCTGTGGGGCGAGGCTGACGCATTTGGCGGCGTGGAGGTCGGGCGGCGCGCGGCCGCGGCGATGCCGCACGGGACGTTCCAGTCCTTCCCGGCGTCGGGCCATCTGCCCTGGCTCGACGATCCCGAAACCCACGCCCGCCTTGTCCGCGATTTCTTGCAGGCTGATGCAGCATGATGGCAGGGAGCACACCAATGTTTCGTCGCGCCCTTGGAGTGAGGAGCATCCGATTGAACGCTTAGGACGACTGGTACGCGTTCGGTCTGTGCAGACGCTAGAGGTTCGGCGTCCGCCTAGCGTTTGAAGATGGCAGCGAAAAGGAAGTTGACCTCCAGCCCTACCTGCATGGGCCAGTCTTCGAACCGATTCGAAACGAACCTGCGGTGTTTCGCTCCTTGAGAGTCGAAGGCCGAGCCATCACGTGGGCGAATGGTGCTGACATCGATCCTGATGTGCTCTATTACGACCTGAAGCCTGCCTGGAAGGACAAACAGCCGGCGTAGTAGCCTCGGCCCGGCCGCTACTTGGCCAGCACTGCAAGCTCCTCCCCTAGCTCACGGCCGTGCTGGGCCAGCCACTGGGCCATGCGCATAAACCAAAGGACACCGTCGCGAGCATCGTGGTTCTGTGGGTCGTCGGCGTAGGTGCGCAGATCGTGCATGGCTCGGAGGAGGCGCCAGCGGAGGACCTCGGGTCCCACACGGAGCTCCTCGGCAGTTAGGGGCGCCTCCTCCACGTAACCCTGAACAAAGGCCCGAGCGAGCGGCAGATCGATCGCCGGTGGATTCCATTCCCGCTGAGACCAGGCGATGGCGCGGTAGACCTCGCGGACGCGTTGCGTGGTCCACCCTTCGACATCAATGACACCGCTCAAGGCGCCTGAATCGCCAAAAAGCACGTTCTCGACGTGGTAGTCGCCGTGGGCGACCTGACTTGGACACGAGGCGTGGAGCGCAGCGAGGTCCCCGGCACGCTGCAGGATTGCCCGCTGGGTCGCGATTGCGTGGAGCACGTCACTATCGCTCTCCGCCGGCTCCAGCCTCGCCACTATGCGTGCTGTGAGTTGGTCGAGCTCGTCGATGACCCGTGGCAGGCCCATCGCCCAATTGAAGTCATCGCCCGGTGGAAGAGCCGTCAGGAGTCGCTGGCACCAACCGAGCGTTTGACCTAGGCTAGCCATCTGGGGGGTTGTGAGGTTGGCTCGCTCGAGCGGCTCGCCTTCGACCCAGGGACGGAGCGTACAACGGGCGCCTCGTGCATCCGCGGCGACCTTGCCGCCCGCAGTGGGCTGATAGCGAGGCGTTGGGAATCCCTGCTCCGCAAGGAATTCGGTCGTATGGGCGATACGCTCTAAGTCGCTCAGGTCGTAGACGGGCAAATGCTCCTTGAACAAGAACCGACCGTCGTCGGCAATGACGCGATAGAGGGCCGTCGAGCCAGGCTGCTTGCTCAGACGTACGACCGCCGTTATCTGGCCCAGTCCCCACTCTCGCTGGCAGAGTCCGGCGATCTCTTCGATGTACACGCGTGGAGCACTCATCCTGATTGTCCCGCGTCGGTTGGCGGTTGAACAGAGGGCGAGGAAACCCCGCTCCTACGGCTCGGGGTCTGAAGGCCAAGGCGGATGGCTTCGCGGAGGGTGGATGCCTCCTTGATCTGGAGCCCAGGGAGCGCCGCTCTGGTGCCGCGTCGTTGCGGCGCCACGAGGGCGCTGCGAAAGCCCAGCGCCGCCGCCTCCGCTAGGCGGCGTTCGGTTTGAGCAACGCCGCGGAGCTCGCCGCTGAGGCCGACTTCGCCAACCGCAACGATGGCGGGGTCCACGGGCGTGTTTCTGGCGCTCGAGGCGATGGCCAGGGCGATGGCGAGGTCGGCTGCCGGCTCCTGGACGCGCAGTCCCCCAACGACATTGACGATAACATCCTGGTTCCCCAAGGAGAGGCCCGCACGCTGCACCAGGACGGCGATAAGCATCAGCAGGCGGTTGAAGTCGACGCCGGTGGCCACCCGCCGGGGCGGGCCCATGACGGCGGGGCTGGTCAGCGCCTGCACCTCGACGAGCAACGGGCGAGTCCCCTCGAGCATGGGGACGACAGCTGAGCCGATGGCGTTGGCGGGACGCTCCGCGAGAAAAGCCAGCGAGGGGTTCTCGACCTCCACAAGACCTTCCTCCCCCATCTCGAAGATGCCCACTTCATTCGTGGAGCCGAAGCGGTTCTTGGCGCTGCGCAGCAGGCGATAGGTTGATGCGGCCTCACCTTCCAGATAGAGGACCACGTCGACCATGTGCTCCACGACGCGTGGGCCAGCGATTGCGCCGTCCTTGGTGACGTGTCCCACGAGGAAGACGGGCACGTCTCGCGCCTTGGCGTACTGCGTGAGGCGCAGAGTACTTTCGCGCATCTGGCCCACGGTGCCGGGCGCTCCTGGCACCTCATCGACATACATCGTCTGCAGGGAGTCGACGATGACGAGCGAGGGACGGCGCTCTTCGAGCGCGGCAAGGACGACGCTCAGATTGGTCTCGGGAAGGAGGAGAAGGCCGGCGCCCGCGATGCCCAGGCGGTCCGCGCGCAGCCGCACCTGTTGAGGCGATTCCTCGCCGCAGACGTAGAGAACAGGGCCGAGGCGGGTGGCCTCCGCGCCAACCTGGAGGATGAGTGTCGACTTGCCGATACCGGGGTCTCCGCCGAGCAGCGTCACGCTACCTGGGACGATTCCGCCGCCGAGGACGCGGTTGAACTCGCGGCCGGGCAGAAGGAGCCGTTGGCCAGCAGCCTGGCTGACGGCGGTGAGCTCCTGTGGCCCTTGCGTGTCTCGGGCAAGCCAGGAAGGGCGGTCGGGTGCGTCTTCGACTTCGACGAGCGTGTTCCAGGCCTGACAGCTTGGGCACTGTCCCGACCAGCGTGGACTCTCGTGCCCGCAGGCCTGACAGAGATAGATGGTGCGACGGCGCGACCTCGCCATGTGGTGAAGGGTAGCGCGCCAAGGCGGCGAGGGGAAGAGCGAGACGACACAAAGAACGAGGGCGGCCCGTGCGGGGACCGCCCTCGTCTGATGAGCCGGTAGGCTTGCTAGGTAGTGAGGGCTGGCACAGCCGATTTGATGCTGAGCTCCTCGCCGTCCCGGCCGATGAGCACCGTGGCGCCGGGCGGGAACTCGCCGCGCAGGAGCGATTCGGAGAGCGGCGTGTCGATGAGGTTCTCGATGAGCCGGCGCAGCGGGCGCGCGCCGAACTGCTCGTCGTAGCCCTTCTCGCCGAGCAGGTCCTTGGCGTCCTCGGTGACCTCGAGGGAGATACCCCGCTCCAGCAACTGCTTCCTGACGGGGCGCAGCTCCAAGTCCACGATCACGCGGATGTGGGCCCTGGTCAGCGCGTGGAAGACGATGATGGCGTCGATCCGGTTTAGGAACTCGGGCCGGAAGAAGCCCTTGACCTCGTTCAGGACCTTGTCGCGCATCTTCTCGTAGTCGGCCTGGCGCGCCTTGGTATCATCGGAGCGCTGGGCGAAGCCAATGGCGGAGCCCTTACGGATTACCTCAGCGCCCAGGTTGCTCGTCATGACGATGATCGTGTTGCGGAAGTCGACCTTGCGACCCTTCGCATCGGTCAGCGATCCGTCATCGAAGATCTGGAGGAGCATATTGACGACCTCGGGGTGGGCCTTCTCGATCTCGTCGAAGAGGATGACGCTGTAGCCCTTGCGCCGCACAGCTTCCGTGAGTTGGCCGCCGTCGTCGTAGCCGATGTAGCCAGGGGGAGCGCCAACAAGCCGAGCAACGGTATGCCGTTCCATGAACTCGGACATGTCGAGGCGGATCATGTTCTCTTCGCTGCCGAACATGAACTCAGAGAGGACCCGGACCAGATGAGTCTTGCCGACACCGGTCGGGCCGAGGAACATGAAGACGCCGATGGGCTTGCGCGGGTCCTTCAGACCGGCCCGCGCCCGTCGGACGGCCCTGGCGACGGTGGTGATGGCCTCGTCCTGGCCGGCCACCCGCTTGTGGAGGGCATCCTCCATCTGCAGGAGACGCGCCGATTCTTCGCTGGCGATGCGGACCACGGGGATGCCGGTCCACATGCTGATGACCTCGGCGATGTCCTCGGCTGTGACAACGGGCTTGTCGGAGTCCTGCTCGGTCTGCCAGCCGGACTCCATCTTCTGGATCTTCTCCATGAGCTTGAGTTCACGGTCTCGCAACTCGGCAGCGTACTCATACTGCTGGGAGGCGATGGCGGCCTCTTTCTCGCGCCGGAGGCTCTCGAGGCCCTTGGAGGCCTCCTTGAGGGTAGGTGGCGCCGAGGAGCGGCGGATGCGGACGCGGGAAGCAGCCTCGTCCACGACGTCGATTGCCTTGTCCGGCAGGAAGCGGTCCGCGATATAACGTGCAGCGAGACTGGCGGCGGCCGTGAGGGCCTCATCGCTGATGGTCAAGCGATGGTGCTCTTCGTAGCGCTCGCGGATGCCGCGGAGTATCTCGATGGTGTCCTCCATCGAGGGCTCCTCGACGAGGACGGGCTGGAAGCGGCGCTCCAGTGCGGCGTCGCGCTCGATGTGCTTGCGGTAGTCGTCGAGGGTGGTGGCGCCAATGCACTGCAGATCACCGCGCGACAGATAGGGCTTGAGGATGTTGGCGGCGTCGACTGCCCCCTCGGCCGCGCCCGCGCCGACCAGCATGTGGACCTCGTCGATGAAGAGGACGCAGTTGCCAGCGTTGCGGATCTCCTCGATGACCTTCTTGAGCCGCTCCTCGAACTCGCCGCGGTACTTGGTGCCGGCCACGAGCGAACCGATGTCGAGCGTCAACAAGCGCTTGCCCTGCAGGGTCTCGGGAACCTCACCGGTGGCGATACGGTGCGCCATGCCCTCGACGATCGCCGTTTTGCCGACGCCTGGCTCGCCGATGAGGATGGGATTGTTCTTGGTGCGCCGGCTCAGGATCTGCGTCACGCGCTCGATCTCTTTGTTGCGACCGATGATGGGGTCGAGCTTACCGGCGCGTGAGGCGGCGGTAAGATCCATACCCAACTGGTCGACGGTGGGCGTGCGACTTGAGCTGCGGACGCCCGGCTGCGACTGGGGCATGTTCTGAGAGAGGATGCGGTTGACTTCGCTGCGAACCTTGTCCAGGGTGACGCCCAGGCTCTCGAGGACGCCGGCGGCGATGCCCTCGCCCTCGCGGACGAGGCCGAGGAGCAGGTGCTCCGTGCCGATGTAGTGGTGGTTCATCTGGCGGGCCTCGGCCACGGCCATCTCGATGACCTTCTTGGCGCGAGGCGTGAGGCCGATATCGCTGCTCGTGGAGCGCTCGCCACGGCCGATGATAAATTCGACGGCTGCCCTAACCTTGGAAAGCTCCACGCCGAGGTTGGCCAGTACCTTAGCGGCGACTCCTTCGCCCTCCCTGACTAGGCCAAGGAGGATGTGCTCGGTCCCGATGTACGTATGGTTGAACCGCTGCGCTTCCTCTTGGGCGAGGGTGAGGACTCGTCGGGCTCTCTCCGTGAACTTATCGAATCTATCAGCCATACCGCACGCTCCTCAGTGCTCTCCAGCTAAGTCTACTATCGTCCGTTCGGGCTGCTTTGCCTGTCGTCCTGTGTACCCGTTTCTCATGCCAGCGTGTACGCTCTACGGTGTCGCTCTTCCTGTTCCCGAGTGCCGCAACGCCTAGACTTTCTGGTACTGTGCTCCCTCTCATAGTTTACGGCCCCGCCGCCTTCGCGTCTAGCTCTTGCTCAGGACTAAGATACGGACTTGAGTAGTCTGGACTGCCCTCGTCCGCCAATCTAAGGCTCAAGCCCAATCGGTGTCGCTCGGGTTCGATGCGGACGATCTTGAGTGTGACGACATCTCCTTCAGATACAACCTCTTTTGGATGCGTTATCTTCCGGTCGGACAGTTCCGAGATGTGGACTAGGCCCTCAAGGGAGCCCTCGATCCGCACAAAGGCGCCGAAGGTCGCCAGCTTCGTGACCGTGCCCTGTACAAACTGCCCGACTTGGTAGCGGGCGACGATATCGTCCCAGGTATCGGGGTGGGCGCGCCGCAGGCTCAAGGCGATGCGCTTGGTCTCGGGGTCGACGCGGAGGACGTAGGCATCGACCTCGTCGCCGACGCGCACGACGTCCTGAGGGGTCTTGCTGCGGTCCCAGGAGAGCTCGGAGATGTGGGCGAGGCCGTCCGCGCCACCAAGGTCGATGAAGACGCCGAAGGGAGAGATGCTGCTCACCCGCCCGCGACGGATCTCCCCTTCACGGAGCTCCTCGATGAGGCGGTCCTTCTGCTGTGTCCGCCACTCCTGATGGGCCTGGCGCTCCGAGAGGATAAGGCGGTTGCGGCGGCGGTTCATCTCGATCACTTTGACCTTGATGACCTGGTCAAGGCGGCCGGCGAGCTCCGCAGTGCGTGCCGGGCTATCTGCGGAATCACTACGGAGCCCCATGATGTGAGAGGTTGGGATGAAGCCCTGCACGCCGTCCACTTCTGCCAGCAGGCCGCCCTTGTTGTAACCCACGACGGTGGCCTCAAAGACCTCATTCCGCTCCATGTGGCGCTGGGCCACCCTCCAGCCGCGCTCGCCACGGGCCTTGTCGATGGACAGGATGACCTCGTCCTCATCGGCCCGCATGACTAAGGCAGTGACTTCATCGCCGATCTGGACCTGGTGGAGAGCGTCGGGTCCGAGGCTATGCATCTCGCCAAGAGGTATGAGCCCCTCGGACTTGCCGCCGAAGTCGACCCAAGCGCCGTCGCGGGAGGTGCGCACGATAAGCCCGTCCACCACCTCTCCGCGTCGTGGCGTTCGGAACGTTTCGCCGGCCAGGAACTCCTCCATCTCCAGGAGTTCCCCCTGCGCCGTACCCCTGTCCTGTCCCGGCAGTGGATCGGCGATCACTCGCTCCTCGCGGTCTGATTGTTATGGGTCAGGGCAACCCCCTCAGCGCGGATGGGGTTCGCCCGTCCATAGTCTGATTCTAGCATAAGGTGGCGCTGAGACAAAAGAGCCCGACCAAGCGGCCGGGCCTTTGTTTGAGTCAGCACTCTGGCGGCGGCGTATTTTCCCAAGAGGCTACCCTCTCAGTATCGTCCGCGCTGGGGCGTTTCACGGCCGTGTTCGGGATGGGAACGGGTGGGCCCACCTCGCTCTAGCCACCAGAGTGCCAGCGCCGATTCGATCGAGCGTTCGCTCTACCGTGCTGGTGGAGCTGAGGAGATTCGAACTCCTGACTTCCTCCGTGCAAAGGAGGCGCTCTTCCAGCTGAGCTACAGCCCCGTTGCGAGGGGACGAACGCTGCCTCAAGATACCTCATCCGGGCGTCCAGCGCAAGCCCAGGTCCTCGGGCGAGGCGTCTTTGCGTTGCCTGCCTCTTGACGGTCGCTCTATACTGCCCGCGGGCTCAGGCCTGCTGGTTGACGATGGAGGGACCAATGCGGTTTCGTCTGTTTGCGGTGATCGGTCTGCTTTTTGCCTTTGCCTGCACCACGTCGCCGGTGCCCGAACAGGCGGCGACCACGGGTACGCCCGGTGGCGCCGTCGTGGCGCCCGCCGTCACAGCAACGCCGGCCGCCCCGACATCCGTGCCGCCAACGGCAACGGCGACGCCGGTCACTGCGGCGTATACCGTCCAGCCGGGCGATACCCTTTCGGGCATCGCGGCGCGCTTCGGCACCACAACCGCTGCCCTTCAGGCCGCGAATGGCCTCTCGGACCCCAACCTGATCCGCGTCGGACAGACGCTGCGGATCCCCGGCGTCGGCGAGGTGTTGCCCACGCCGCTGCCCACAGCGACGCCGAGCGGCCCGACCGCCACACCGGCGCCGACGCAGCCGCCGGCGCCGACCGCCACGACTCGCCCCGCCGCCACGCCAACGGCGCCACCGGTCGTCTCGACAGGCTTCGCCTACGGCATGCAGATCGAGCCAAGCACGGACATCAACCGCGCGCTGGCGATGGTCACCGACGCCGGCTTCGGCTGGGCGAAGGCGCAGATCCGCTGGGAGAACCTCGAAGGGAGCAAGGGCGCCATCAACTGGGGCTACATGGACAACATCGTCAACGCCGCCAGGGCTCGAAGCGTGAAGGTCCTGTTCAGCGTGGTCACGGCGCCACGCTGGGCGCGTCCAAGTGACAGCGACTTCTCAGTCCCAGGGCCGCCGGCCAACCCGCAGGACTACGCCGACTTCGTTCGGGCGATCGCCGCGCACTACCCGACGGGCGTGGACGCCATCGAGGTATGGAACGAGCAGAACCTGTGGTACGAATGGGGCGGCGCCGGGAAGATGAACGCGGGCGACTACGTCGCGCTGCTCAAAGTGGCGCACGCGGCGATCAAGGGCGCCAACGCGAACATCATCGTCGTGAGCGGCGCCCCGACGCCAGCGGGCAACGTGGGGAACCTTGCGATAGACGACGTCTCGTACCTGGGACAGATGTACGCCGCCGGGGCGAAGGGCTACTTCGACGCAGTGGGCGTCCACCCCAGCGGCTTCAACAACCCGCCGGACGACGACCCTGGCACAAACAGCACCTCATTCACCAACTACAAGGGCCACTGGTCGTTCTATTTCCGGAATTTCGAGAACTACCGCCAGGTGATGGTCAACAACGGCGACGGCGACAAGAAGCTGTGGTTCACGGAGTTCGGGTGGGCCGCCGCACAGGGCGCAGCCCCACCGGCGTCTGAGTATGGCTACGCGACACAGAATACCGAGGCCAGCCAAGCCGAGTATCTCCGGCGCGCCTTCGAGCTCGCCATCTCCAAGGGCTACGTGGGGGCCATGTTCGTCTGGAATCTGAACTTCGCCCCGTCCGCCGAGGCCGATGACCGCTTCGCCAAGCGGGCCTTCAGCATCATCCAGACCACCTGGTCGCCGCGGGCGGCGTATTGCTCGCTCGCGGCGCTGCTTGGGCGACGGCCGGCGGGTTGCTAGGGAAGGGAACCCCTACGCATCGGGAGTGTGAAAAGCGACCGGCCTGACCACAATAGGCCGGCCTAGGCGCTGGTCGCTCTTGAGGCGGAGATCGGCAGCGTCAGGCGGAACGCGCCGCGCGAATCTTCGCACCGACGGCCTGCCTGATCTCGTCTATGGTGGGCAGCCGGTCCTCTTGATGCCGGGAAAACAGCAGGTCGTCGTTGATGCGGACATCAAAGACTTCATCCTCGCCGGGGACGAGGTTCACGCTCCTGAGACGCCACTGGTACGTGCTGAGAAGGTTCTCCGCCAACCTGGCGGCGAGCGGCAAGTGGTTTCAGGTGACGCAGTAAACGATTTGGACGGACAAGAGGGCTTCCGGCATGGCAGACTAACCTCGGACGGCAAGGGGGCAAGTGGTCAACCTGCCCCCTGCATCGTGCTGTCGGTCGGATGTTAGACCGGGACGGCCGCCAGCTCGGCCTGTAGCTCGGCCTTTGCGCGGCGCATCACGCGCAGCGATCGGTAGAGGTCGGCGTCGCCCGCTTCCTTGCGGTCGTAGACCAACCGGTCATTGACGTAGATCTCGAAGCGGCCATCAGCGACCGGAGTGAGAGCGATGCTGGTCTCCCGCACATTACCTTCTGTGAGTTCGGCCGCCAAACTGGCGGCCTGCCAGAAGTAGCCTCAGGAGACGCAGTACTTGATCTCCAGTCGTACCTTGCCTTCGCTTGCCATGAGCACCTCCATGCCACTAAACCATCTTGATAAAGGCAATCCAGTTTTACACCACTCTGCATCGGTTTGCAACAGGGTGAAAGCCATGGATGGGTTGGACGGACGGCAGCTCCCTTTGGTCGTTCCTTGACACCGAATATGGCCCCTTGTAACCTGACGGTGCCAGCAAGGGCAGCCACTGCTAACAAACGGAGGCTACAGCGATGAAGGTAACCTTCTCGGCCATCAAAGCAGACGTAGGCAGCATCGGCGGCCACACCCGCCCCAGCGAGCGGATGATGAGCCGGGTCAAGAGCCTTGTGGACGAACAGAAGGGAAGGCTCCTGATAGACGGCATGGTCACCTACACGGGCGACGACATTGCCCTTCTTATGACTCATACGCAGGGCACGGGCGCGCGCGACGTGCATCAGTTCGCCTGGAAATGCTTCCTGGAAGCAACGGAGATCGCGCGGATCGAAGGCAACTACGGCGCGGGACAGGACCTCCTGGTGGACGCGCCATCCGGGAACGTCCGAGGGGCTGGCCCCGGGGTGGCGGAGATCGAATTCGAGCGGGATAACAAGAGCGACCACCGGCCGGCCGAGTCGTTCCTCGTATTCGCCGGCGACAAATGCGCGCCCGGCGCCTACAACTTGCCTCTGTACCTGGCTTTCTGTGACCCCATGCACAACGGTGGGCTCCTGCTGAGCCCCCGCCTGCATATGGGCTTCACCCTGACCGTTATTGACATGGACTACAAGGGCGAGGACGGCGATGGCGACCGGATCATCCGCCTCGATGTGCCGGAGAGGGCTTGGGATGCCGCCGCGCTCCTTCAGAACATGGACCGTTTCGCCATCGAGGCCATCCACTCGCG
>Ga0214473_10007492_pt1 | contig 12948 bp, 11 predicted proteins | sample RVTome_7_FD_203509 | JGI IMG/M metagenome (GOLD analysis project Ga0214473, IMG submission 203509) | Soil microbial communities from uranium-contaminated site in the Upper Colorado River Basin, Wyoming, United States - RVT98D197 | ecosystem: Environmental > Terrestrial > Soil > Contaminated >...
CCGGGCATGACGCCGCGGACGACGTCAAGGCGATGCTCGAGGGCAACAACATGGACCGCATCTTCGCCTACGGGCTGCACGAGTTCCTGACCGAGTTCATGTCGCGCAACAACCGCATCTCCGAGGCGCTTTCCGAAAGCTACAATTTTTACTGATGCAGATATCCATCCGCCATCAACTGAGCCTTGGCCTGGGCACAGGTCTCAGTCGCGCCGTGCAGCATCTGCTGCTGACGCCGCAGAGCAACCACGCGCAGACGGTGCGCGAGTGGCACATCGACATGCCGGGGATCGACGAGGCGCCCGGCTTCATCGACGCCTTCGGTAATCGTGCGCACTTGGCCTCGCAGAGCAAACCCGAGGCCGAACTCATCATCTCGGTATCGGGCGTCGTCGAGACCCACGACCGGAACGGGGTGGTCGGGCGGCTGGACCGCGATCCGGTGCCGGCGCTGTTCCGGCGGACGACGCCGCTGACCAAGCCGATAGGCGCAGTGGTTGCCAAATTCCGCCAGGCGCCCAAATCGGGCAATGAACGGATCGCGCTGCTGCATGCGCTGATGGCCCGGGTCGCAGAGGTGCTGGAGGCGCCCGAGCATTCGCAGAGCCAATCGCAAGCGGGGCAACAGCAGCAGGAACAGAGCGCCGATGGAAAGCCGCATGCGACCGCCGACTACGCGCACGCGTTCATCGGGGCGGCGCGGGCGCTGGAGATTCCGGCCCGCTATGTGACCGGCTACTGGAGTGGCGAGGACGGGGAGCCGGCGGCATTCCACGCGTGGGCGGAGGCGTTCGACGACAGCCTGGGATGGATCGGCTTCGACGCGATGCTGGGGATCTGTCCGACCGAGCGGCATGTACGCGTCGGTTGCGGACTCGATGCACTGTCGACGGCGCCGGTGCGCTCATATCCGGCGAGCGGAGCGTTGCAGCATCTGACGATGCATGTCGAGGCGGTGGCCCAGTAGCGCGACCAGACTCTAAAGGCTCAGCAGGTAGAGCCAGACCGAGACCGTGACAATGGACGCGACGGTCGAGATCAACACGGTGTTGGTGGCAACGTTGACCGCACGGTTGTAGTAGGTCGCGAAGACGTAGGCGTTGATCCCGGTGGGCATGGCGGCGAGCAGTACGCCGTAGCGGGCGATCTGCGGGTCGACATGCAGGACGGGCACCATCAGCACCCAGGCGATGGTGGGGTGGATGATGAGCTTGAAGATGGACATGGCGAGCGCCTGCGCCCAGTTCTCCGAAAGCTTGTATTCGTTCAGCGCGCCGCCGAGCCCGAAGAGGGCGGCGGGGAGGACGGCAGCCGACATCATGGTGAGGAAGGCGATGCCGGGCTCGGGTAGTTCGATGTCGTAGACATTGCCCAGCAGACCGAGCCCGACGCCCCAGAGCAGCGGGTTCTGCACGATGCGCAGCGCGGCGACGCCGAGCGCCTTGTGCAAAGGCGCGCCGTCGCGCCGAACCAGTTCCATCACCAGCATACCGATGGTGATGAGCATGGGCGCGTGGAAGGCGATGATCGAAAAGACCACCGGCAGTGCCTCCTGCCCATAGGCGCGCTGCACGATCGGGATGCCGATCAGCACGGTGTTGGTGAACATCGCCGAAAAGCCGGAAGAGACGCCCTCGCCCGGCCGGTTCTTGAAAGCCCTGACCGCGATGATGGTGCCCACCGTCAGCGAAAACAGCGAGCCGACATAGAACGGGCCGATGATCGACCAGTTGAAGGCGCTGCCGAAATCGGAGGTCAGCATCGCCAGGAAGAGCAGGCACGGGGTGGCGAAGTTGTTGACGAAGGCGACGAGCCCGCGCACCCCCTCGGAGGGGTAGAGCCGGAAGCGAACGGCGAGATAGCCCAGCCCTATGATCGCAAAGACCGGGATGACGACGTTGAGGATGGCGAACATGAGGGGCTTCCGAGGTTGCCCGAAATGACACGCTCAGCGGCTTGCGGTCAACCGGCTAGACCCAGCGGAAGACGAAGATGAACCAGAGGATGGCGATGGCGAGCGGGGCCCAGAGCGGCGTGCCGAACAGGCCGAGCCAGCCCAAAAAGATGAAGGCCGAGCCGAGCAGCGAGATGAACAGCCGGTCGCCGCGGGTGGTGTCGAGCCGGAATATTCCACGCCTCGGCGCGCCGCCGGGCACGAAATATTCCCAGACCGCCATGGTGGCGATGCACAACCCGATGAAGACGAAAAACGCGGCCGTGGGCCAGGTCCAGGCCATCCATTCGAGACCCATGGTGCCCTCCCTAGACCCGGCCAAGCGCGAAGCCGCGCGCGATGTAGTTGCGGACGAAATAGATGACGATGGCGCCCGGGACCAACGTCAGCGAGCCTGCGGCGGCCAGCAGGCCGAGTTCGTAGCCGGACGAGCTCGCCGTCTTGGTCATGGTGGCGGCAATAGGCTTGGCGGCGACCGCGGTCAGCGTCTTGGCCAGCAGCAGTTCGACCCAGGAGAACATGAAGCAGAAGAAGCAGGCCACCCCGATCCCCGCCGCGATAGTGGGGAGGAATATCTTGATGAAGAACTTCCAGAACGGGTAGCCGTCGACATAGGCGGTCTCGTCCAGCTCCTTGGGCACCGAAGACATGAAGCCTTCGAGGATCCACACCGCCAGCGGGATGTTGAAGAGCGTATGCGCCAGCGCCACCGCGACATGGGTGTCGAACAGGCCGACGGCCGAATAGAGCTGCAGGAACGGCAGCGCGAAGACGGCGGGCGGTGCCATGCGGTTGGTCAGGAGCCAGAAGAACAGATGCTTGTCGCCTAGGAACCGGTAGCGCGAGAAAGCGTAGGCGGCCGGCAACGCTGCCAGCACCGAGATGACAGTATTGAGCGTCACATAGGCGATCGAATTGACGTAGCCGTTGTACCAGACCGAGTCGGTGAAGATCTCGGCGTAGTTGGCGAGCGTGAACTCGCGCGGCCAGAGCGTGAAGCCACCCAGGATCTCGTTGGTCGATTTGAACGACATCGACAGCAACCAGTAGATCGGCAGCATCAGGAAGACGATGTAGAGCGTCGGGACAAGCCATTTGGCGATGCGCATCTCAGCTCTCCTCGTTCCGCATCATCAGCGTGTAGAAGACCCAGCTCACCAGCAGCACGATCAGGAAGTAGACCAGCGAGGTCGCGGCCGCCGGACCGAGGTCGAACTGACCGAGCGCGGTTTTGACCAAGTCGATCGAGAGCAGCGTCGTCGAGTTTCCCGGACCGCCGCCGGTCAGGACCGACGGCTCGGTGTAAATCATGAACGAATCCATGAAGCGCAGCAGGATGGCGATGGTCAGCACCCGCTTCATCTTGGGAAGCTGAATATAGCGGAACACTGCCCAGGACTTGGCGCCATCGATCTTGGCGGCCTGGAAATAGGCCTCCGGGATCGAGACCAGGCCGGCATAGCTCAGGAGCACCACCAGTGACGTCCAGTGCCACACATCCATTGCGATCAGCGTGACCCAGGCGGAGACCGGCTGGCGGGTGTAGTTGTAGTCGATACCCAGTTCGTTGAGCGTATGACCGAGGAGCCCGATATCGGGCAAAGCCATGATATTCCACATGGCGCCGACGACGTTCCACGGGATCAGCAGCGGCAGCGCCATGAGCACGAGACAGACCGAAACCCAGGGGCCTTTCTTGGGCATGGTGAGGGCGATGGCGATACCGAGCGGCACTTCGATCAGAAGGATGGTGCCGGTGAAGAACAACTGGCGTCCGAGCGCGCCATGGAAGCGATCGTCTCGCAACACCTGCTCGAACCAGGTGACGCCGGACCAGAAGAACTCGTTGTTCCCAAACGTCTCCTGCACGGAATAGTTGACGACGGTCATCAGCGGGATCAGCGCGTTGAACGCCACCAGCGCGACGACGGGGATAACGAGGAACCAGGCACGGTTGTTGATGGTCTTGTTCACCGCGCCACCCCTTCGGTTGCGAGCCAGCCGTCACGATAGAGCCGGGTCTGGCCGGGATCGAAACGGAGGTATGTATCTTGGGCTGGAATGGCCTCGCCTTCGTCGACCAGAAGCTTGATGCGATGGCCGCTCGCCTGGGTATCGACGATGCGGTAGCGGCCGGCGTCGGCGACGCTGGTGATCGTGGCGGGAATGCCATCAGTGCCGAAGCTCACGAATTCGGGGCGCACACCGAGTTCGAGCTTGCCGTCTGCGGAGCCGGACAGAGGGTTGGCGACCTCGACCGGAAGGCCCGCAAACACCGCCTTGCCGTTGTCGATTTCGGTGGGCAGCACATTCATGCCCGGTGAGCCGATGAAATGACCAACGAAGGTGTGCTGCGGCCGCTCGAACAGCTCAACGGGAGTGCCGATCTGCACCACTTCGCCGGCGTTCATCACCACCACCTGATCGGCGAAGGTCAGCGCCTCGGTCTGATCGTGGGTGACGTAGATCATGGTGGTGCCGACGCGCTGGTGCAGCTCCCGGAGTTTCGAGCGCAGCACCCATTTGAGGTGCGGATCGATCACCGTCAGTGGCTCGTCGAACATTACAAGGTTCACGTCGGGGCGAACGAGACCGCGCGCCAGCGAGATCTTCTGCTTGCCGTCGGCGGTGAGGCCGGCCGCGCGCTGCTTGAGCATCGGGGTGAGTTCGGTGAGTTCGGCGATCTCGGCGACGCGCGTCGCGATCTCGGACTCGGCCATGCCGCGGTTACGCAGCGGGAAGGCGATGTTGTCGTAAACGCTCATGGTGTCGTAGACGACCGGGAACTGGAACACCTGGGCGATGTTGCGCTCTTCGGGCGAAAGCCCGGTCACATCCCGCTCGCCGAAGAGAATGCGGCCATGGGTGGGGTGGACCAGTCCGGACATGATGTTGAGCAGCGTGGTCTTGCCGCAGCCCGACGGTCCCAGCAGCGCAAAGGCGCCGCCATCGGCCCACTCGAGGTTGACGCGCTTGACCGCCCATTCGGCTGCACCGTCCGCGCGATTGAAATAGGTGTGGGCGAGATTCTCAAGCGTTACCTTGGCCATCACGCGCCTCCCTTGACCCGTTTGCCGTCCGGTTCAAAAAGCAGCGCCTGCCCCAGATCGGCGAAGAAGTTGCCGATCGAGCCAACGGCGAGGCGGTGAACGCCATGCGACTGGGAGACCCATGTGGTGCCCAGGACCTCGAAATGAATGACGCTTTCGGAGCCCGAGATTTCGGTCACCACCACTTGGCCGGCGAGCGGTACGTCGCTCTCGTGGCGTCGTGCGATGGTGACGTTGTGGGGCCGCAGAGCAAGGATATATCTGCCGTCGGCAGCGCCGGCGAGAGCGGACGGGAGCGGCCACTTGTCGCCGCTGGGGGCGATGAGGCGTTCCCCCTCCTTCTGCAGTGCGAGGCGATTGATCGGCGGCTCGGAGAAAATAGCCGCGCTCGAGAAATTGTCCGGGTCGCGATAAACCGAGCCGGTCGACCCGAACTGCACCACCCTGCCCTTTTCCACGGCCGCCGTGTGACCACCGAGCAGCAGTGCTTCGGACGGTTCCGTGGTCGCATAGACGACAGTGCAATCGCGGCCGCTCAGGAGCTTGGGCAGCTCGTCGCGCAACTCCTCGCGCAGCTTGAAATCGAGGTTGGCCAGCGGCTCGTCGAGCAGCACGAGGTCGGCGTCCTTGACAAGCGCACGCGCCAGAGCGGTGCGCTGCTGCTGGCCGCCGGAAAGCTCCGACGGCCGCCGATGGAGCATCGGAGAGAGGCGCAGCAGGTCGGAAACCGCGTGGACCCTCTGCTTGATGACGGGATCGGACATGCCTGCGACCCGCAGCGGGGAGGCGATGTTCTCGTAGACGTCGAAATTGGGGTAGTTGATGAACTGCTGGTAGACCATCGAGACGTTGCGCTTCTGCACCGGTACGCCAGTGACATTCTTGCCGCGGAACCAGACCTCCCCCTCCGTCGGGCTGTGCAGCCCGGCCATCAGCTGCATCAGCGTGGTCTTGCCGGCGAGGGTTGTGCCGAGGAGAATGTTGAAGCCGTCATCGGCGAGCTTGAGGTCGGTCGGGAAGATGTGGATCTCGCCCCCCACCTGCTTGGTTACATTACGCAGTTCTAACGACATGCCGGGCTCGCTCGGGTCCGAGTGTTGTTCGCAGCTCCGGAGCACACCGCCCCGGAGCCGCCATCCTTGGGAGGATACTGCTACTGGTTCTCGGTCCAGCGCTTCACGAGTTCCTCATAGGCGATGGTCTCGCCCTGGGGCTTCTCGTTCTCGAGGGCGGCAGCAGGACCGCCCTCCTTGCCGAGCCATTCGGCCGGATCGACTTCCGCATTGAGCCGCGGACCGCAGCCACCATAGGTGTTGTTGGCCTCGTCGGCAGACTGCATGCGGGACATGGTGACGTCCATCTCCTGGGCCAGTCGGTCCATGGCTTCCTGCGCGGTGAAGGCGCCGGAGTTCACGTCACCGATCTGCTGCCACCAAATCTGGGCGAGCTTGGGATAATCGGGCACGTTGATGCCGGTCGGGCTCCAGTTGACGCGGTCAGGCGAGCGATAGAATTCGACCCAACCGCCCAGCCTGGGGGCACGCTCGGTGAAGGATTCGTGCCGGATGTCACTGTCGCGGACGATGGTGAGACCGGTATGCGCCTTCTTGAGCGAGACCGTCTTGGAGACGGTGAACTGGGCGTAGAGCCAAGCCGCGGCCATGCGATCGGCCGGGGTGGATTTGAACAGCGTCCATGAGCCCACGTCCTGGTAGCCCAGCTTCATGCCGTCCTTCCAGTAGGGGCCATGCGGCGACGGCGCCATCCTCCAGAGCGGCATGCCCGCGTCGTCGACGGTGTTGTTGCCTTCGGTTTTTGCCTTGACCATATCCTGCATGAAGGCGGTGTACCAGAAGATCTGCTGGGCGACGTTGCCCTGGGCCAGCGCCGGCAGCGACTGATAGAAGTCGTAGTCGGCCGCACCCGGAGGCGCGTATTTGCGCAGCCATTCGTCCCACTTGGCGATGGCATAGACCGAGGCCGGCGCGTTCGTTCCGCCACCGCGGGAAACAGAGGCACCCTGCGGATTGCATGAGCCCTCCTCCATGCGAATGCCCCATTCGTCGATCGGCCGGCCGTTGGGCAGGCCGGGAGAGGTGGAGCCGGCCATCGAGAGCCAGGCATCGGTCATGCGCCAGCCGAGATCGGGTGCGCGCTTGCCGTAGTCCATGTGGCCGTAGATCTGGACGCCGTCGATCTCTTTGACGTCGTTGGTGAAGAATTCGGCGATATCCTCGTAGGCGGACCAATTGACCGGAACGCCGAGCTCGTAGCCGTACTTGGCCTTGAACTGCGCCTTGAGGTCTTCACGCGCAAACCAGTCGGCGCGGAACCAGTAGAGGTTGGCGAATTGCTGGTCGGGCAGCTGCCAGAGCTTGCCGTCCGGGCCAGTGGTGAAGGAGAGCCCCATGAAATCGTCGAGATCGAGCATGGGATCGGTCACCGCAGCGCCATCACCGGCCATATAGTCGGTGAGGTTCACGGCGCTCTGCAGACGCGAATGCGTACCGATCAGGTCGGAGTCGTTGACGTAGGCGTCGTAGAGGTTGCGATTGGTCTGCATTTGGGTTTGCACCGCCTGCACGACTTCGCCTTCGCCGAGAATCTGGTGATTGACCTTGATCCCGGTGATTTCCTCGAACGCCTGCGTCAAAACCTTCGATTCGTATTCGTGTGTCGGAATGCCTTCGGACAGAACGTTGATTTCCAGCCCGGCAAAGGGCTTGGCCGCATCGATGAACCACTGCATCTGCGCTAGTTGTTCCTCACGGGTCAGCGTCGACGGATTGAACTCGCTGTCGATCCACTTCTCCGCGGCCGCCATGTCGGCAAAGGCTGGCCCGGCATACGCCATCATGGCCACGGCACATACCGTGACCAACAAGTTGGTCTTCATAGGATTTCCCTCCCTGAACCTTCAGGCGCTCCTCAGCGCCGTCCGCTTCTTCCTCTCGAAGCTATTTGCCAGTCTCAAATGAAACAAAATGAACGTCAAGCGAAAATTTCGCTACCGAAGTGAACGCGCCTCCCCTATATACGAAAGCAGGAACAGGGGAGGACTGACGTGGAACCGCTAACGCCACGTCAAGCGGACATCATGGTACTCGCCCGTCAAAACGGGCGGGTCGACGTTGATGGGCTTGCACTGCATTTCACGGTAACGCCGCAGACGATCCGCAAGGATCTCAACGAGCTTTGCGACCGGCAGCTGCTGAACCGGATGCACGGTGGCGCCACCTATCCTTCGGGGGTTACCAACTACGGCTACGAGGCGCGGCGCATGCTGGCGGCCGACGGCAAGCGCCGTATTGGGCTGAAGGCTGCCGAACTCATCCCCGATCACTCCTCGATCATCATCAATATCGGCACCACCACCGAGCAGGTGGCGATGGCGCTCCGCCGTCACACCGGCATCATGGTGGTGACCAACAACATCAACGCCGCCAATATCCTGCGGGAGGTGCCGAGCGCCGAGGTGGTGATCACCGGCGGGCTGGTGCGGCACGCCGACGGCGGCGTCGTCGGCGAGGCGGCAGTGGACTTCATCCGACAATTCCGGGTGGACTACGCGGTGATCGGCGCTTCGGCCATCGACGCAGATGGAACGCTTCTGGATTTCGATTTTCGGGAAGTGAAAGTCGCTCAGGCCATAATCGAAACGGCCCGCGAAACAATTCTCGTCGCCGATGCGATGAAGTTCGAGCGCAAGGCACCGGTTCGCATCGGTCACCTGGAGCAGATGGACGCATTCGTAACCGATGAGATGCCGCCGCAGGAGATCATCGACATCTGCAATGCCGCCGGGGTGAAACTTGTCGTCGCCGCCGCCGAAACCGAAGAGAAATCCGTCGCATGACCGCCCAAGCCGTGTCCGCACCCTTCGATGTGTTCGTGATAGGCGGAGGGGTCAACGGCTGCGGCATTGCCCGCGACGCCGTCGGCCGCGGCTACTCGGTCATGCTCTGCGAAATGAACGATCTCGCCTCAGGCACCTCGTCGGCAGCGACGAAACTGGTGCATGGCGGGCTGCGCTATCTCGAACATTTCAAGTTTCGGCTGGTGCATGAGTCGCTGGCCGAGCGCGAGGTGCTGTGGGCCGCGGCGCCGCATATCATCCGGCCGCTGCGGTTCGTACTGCCGCATCACAAGGGGCTGCGGCCCGCGCTCGTGCTGCGCATCGGGCTCTTGATGTACGACACGCTGGGCGGGCGCAAATTGTTGCCGGCGACCGAGACGCTGGACCTCAGCAAAGACGAGGCCGGCAAGCCGCTCAAGGTCGGGTTCCGGACAGGGTTCGAGTATTCGGATTGCTGGGTGGACGACGCGCGTCTGGTGGCGCTGACGGCGCGGGATGCGGCTGATCGCGGCGCGAAGGTTCGCACCCGGACAAAGGTGGTTTCGGCCCGGCGCGACAGCGGAATGTGGAACATCGAGATCGAGGACCAGGCGAGCAAGGCGCGAGAAACGATTCAGGCACGACTGCTGGTAAATGCTGCAGGACCATGGGTCGACAGTGTCATCGTCGAGGCTCTGGGACAGAACGGGGCGCATAACGTCCGACTGGTCAAGGGCAGCCACATCGTGGTCAAAAAGCAGTTCGAGCACGAGCGCTGCTATATCTTCCAGAATGCGGACGGGCGGATCATTTTCGCCATCCCCTATGAAGAGGATTTCACGCTGATCGGCACCACCGATCTCGACTACCAGGGAGAGCCGGGAGCGGTCGAAATCTCCGAAGCGGAGACGGACTATCTTTGCTCGGCGGCCAGCGAGTATTTCAAGAAGCCGGTGACGCGGGAGGAGGTCGTATGGACCTATTCGGGCGTCCGGCCGCTGTTCGACGATGGCGCCAGCGCGGCGCAGGAGGCGACGCGCGACTACGTGCTCAAGACCGCCGGCGACAAGGTGGCCGGCGCCCTGATCAACGTTTTCGGCGGCAAGCTCACGACCTATCGGCGGCTCTCGGAGGAAGTGGTCGAGCGGATTGCCGACATCATCGGACACAAGGGGAAGCGCTGGACGCGCGACGCGCACCTGCCTGGCGGGGACTTCCCGGCGACCGGGTTCGAGGCGCAAGCCGAGAAGCTGGCGCGACGATATCCGCAACTCGAGCGGAAATTCACCCGCAGGCTGACCCGGCTGTACGGCACGAGAGCGGGTGCGCTACTGGGCGACGCCAAGGCGACCGGCGAACTGGGAGAGCACTTCGGTGCCGACCTCTACGCCAAGGAGGTCGACTATCTGATCGCCAACGAATGGGCGCGGACCGCCGACGACGTGCTGTGGCGCCGCACCAAGCTCGGGCTCCGCGTGAAGCCCGAAGACAAGGCGCGTCTCGCCGCGTATATGGCGAAACGCCAGTAGTCTTTGCGGCCGGGGGGCCAGAAGCATGAGCGGATATGTGCTCGCGATCGACCAGGGAACAACCTCAAGCCGGGCGATCGTCTTTGACGGCAATCAGCGGATCGCCGGCATGGGGAAGATGGAGTTCACCCAGCATTTCCCGGCGTCCGGCTGGGTCGAGCATATCCCCGAGGAAATCTGGGCAACCTGCGTCTGGAGCTGCAAGACGGCGCTCAAAAAGGCCGGGATCACCGCCAAGGACATCTCGGCGATCGGCATCACCAATCAGCGCGAGACCACCATCGTCTGGGACCGGGCGACCGGCAAGGCAATCCACAATGCCATCGTCTGGCAGGACCGGCGCACCGCTCCGTTTTGCGACAAGCTCAAGAAGGCGGGCAAGGAAAAGCTGGTTTCGCGGAAGACCGGGCTGCTGCTCGATCCCTATTTCTCGGGCACCAAGGTCAAGTGGATCCTCGACAAGGTCAAAGGCGCCCGCAAGCGGGCCGAGAAGGGCGAACTGGCCTTCGGCACCGTGGACAGCTATCTGATCTGGCGGCTGACGGGCGGCAAGGTGCATGCGACCGACGCCACCAATGCCTGCCGGACGCTGCTTTACAACATCGAGACCAACCAGTGGGACGACGAGCTCCTCAGGCTCATCGACGTACCGCGCGCCGTGCTGCCCGAGGTCAAGGATTGTGCCGATGACTTCGGCATGACCGATCCAACGGTCCTGGGCGAAGCCATCCCGATCCGCGGCGTAGCCGGCGACCAGCAGGCCGCGACTATCGGGCAGGCCTGTTTCGAGCCCGGGATGCTCAAATCCACCTACGGCACGGGCTGCTTCGCGCTGCTCAACACCGGCAAGGACCTGGTGCGTTCGAAGAACCGGCTGCTGACCACCATCGCCTACCGCCTCAACGGCGAAACCACCTACGCGCTCGAGGGCGCCATCTTCATGGCGGGCGCGTCGGTGCAATGGCTCCGCGACAAGTTGCGGTTGCTGGAGGATTCGGCCGAGGCAGGCACGCTGGCCATGAGCGCCGATCCGGGGCAGGACGTCTACCTGGTGCCGGCCTTTGTGGGCCTGGGCGCACCGTGGTGGGACGCCGATGCGCGGGCCGCGATCTTCGGGCTCACCCGCAACACCGGACGTGCCGAGATCGCCCGCGCGGCGCTCGAGGCGGTGAGCTACCAGACGCAGGACCTGCTCACTGCCATGCGCAGGGACTGGAAGGGCGCACGCGACACTGTGCTCCGGGTGGATGGCGGCATGGTGGGCTCGGACTGGACCATGCAGTTCCTCGCCGACATCCTCGATTCCCCGGTCGACCGGCCGACTATCCTCGAAACCACGGCGCTGGGCGCCGCCTGGCTCGCAGGCTGGAAGGCCGGCGTCTGGCCCGACCAGAAAGGATTCGCCGAGCGCTGGGCGCTCGACCGGCAATTCAACCCGCGCATGGACCCAGCGCTGCGCAAGAAGAAGCTGGCCGGCTGGAACGACGCGGTGCGGCGGACGCTGACGACGCGGTAGCAGCAGGCGGCCTAAGCCGCCTGCTTGCCGAATTTGCTGGTCACCTCGTCGGCGAGCCGGCCGGTCAGTTCGGCAAAATGATCGAACTTCCTGGTGAAACTCCCCACGCCGGCGGTGGCCGAGCGCAGCTCGACGATCAGGTCCTGGATCTCGGCCTCCGGCATCTGCGCCCGTACCTCGTCCCAGCCCGGCCAGCCGTCGCGGGAATCCGAGCCAAGGATTTGCCCGCGGCGGCGCGACAGGATGGCGTTGATCTTGGCGTTGGCCTCGCTCGGACAATAGACGCAGACCTCGACAATCGGCTCAAGCACCACCGGGGACGCCTCGGGCATGCCCTCGCGCATGGCGATCTGCGCCGCCGACTTGAAGGCCTGATCGGAGGAGTCGACCGTGTGATAGGAGCCATCGTTCAGCGTCACCGCCACATCCACCACCGGAAAGCCGAGCGGGCCAGCGGTGTGCAAGTAATCGAGCACCCCGGTCTCGACCGACGAGAAGTATTGGCGAGGCACCACCCCGCCGGTGATGGTTTCGGTGAAGGACAAACCCTCCCCCCGGGCCAGCGGCTTGATGTCGAGCACCACGTCGCCGAACTGGCCGTGACCGCCAGACTGCTTCTTGTGGCGGCCGCGCTTGGTGACCGGTTTGCGGATGGTCTCGCGATAGGCGATGCGTGGGGTGGAGGTCAAAACGGCGATGCCGTATTTGCCGGTCAGCCGTTCGAGCGTCACCCGCAGATGCATCTCGCCGTGACCTTCGAGGACGGTCTCGCCGGTTTCCTGCACCTGGTGCAGACGCAGCGAGGGGTCCTCCTCGAGAATCTTGGTCAGCGCCGAGGAAAGACGGACATCGTCCTTGCGCTCGCGCGGGGCGACGGCGATCGCCATCACCGGCTCAACCGGAGGCAGGGGTGCGAGGTTGCCGCCATTGCTGCCTGTGGCCCGGGCGCCCTGCAGGTAGAGCGTGTCCCCGGTCGCCGCCTCGTCGAGCTTACCCAGGGCGACGGTTTCCCCAGCCTTGGCCTTGTCGCGCTTGGTCGGCTCGGTGCCCATCATCCGGAAGAC
>Ga0214473_10007493_pt1 | contig 12947 bp, 9 predicted proteins | sample RVTome_7_FD_203509 | JGI IMG/M metagenome (GOLD analysis project Ga0214473, IMG submission 203509) | Soil microbial communities from uranium-contaminated site in the Upper Colorado River Basin, Wyoming, United States - RVT98D197 | ecosystem: Environmental > Terrestrial > Soil > Contaminated >...
CGGGTTCGTGGCCGACGCGATCGCGGGGGAGGTGCGTCCCCCGCATCCCTGGAACAGCTGGTCGGGGATCGAGGTGGGGGGTCGTCTGGAGTGGCGTTACTCGCGCTTCAGCTTCGCCGTCACCGACTTCTACGGCCACAACGACGGGGCCTACGTGGACCCGATCTTCTCCTACACCCGCAACGTGGATCCGATCTCGGGGCGGCCTCGCTGGGGGATGGAGACGGGTTCCTGCAAGAACGGCACGGAGGCGGCCTGTCTCACGGCGGACAATTCGCTCACCCACCACAGCGTGAACCAGACGCAGTTCCACTTCGTCTGCGCGACCAGCATCGGCTTCATCAGCCTCGATTCGACCGCCTGCGGCCAGACCATCTTCAACAGCCAGAACCCGGCCATCGCGGGTGGCGACATCACCTCGAGCTCGCCCACCGTAGCCGTGGCCCTCGGCGCAGGCGTCTCGGGTCAGGATCCCAACGCCGGCGCCCCGGTCACCGGCGGAGGGCTCTTCCTGGCTCTGGCTGCGTACGGCCCAGAGGCTCAGGCCCAGGTGCGCGCCGCGACGGCCGGGAACCCCTTCCCGACCGGGCGCAGGACTCCCCTGGTCCCGCTGGTCCTGGATCCCAACGACGGCGACCAGGCTTTCCACCCGATCGGCTTCCAGAACCTCTTCACCTTCTGGGGGCTCTCGCGGTTCCTGACCGACGAGCAGGAGGCGCTGCTCGGCTGCGGTCCCTTCTACGGCACCAACTGCGACATCGATGGCTACGACCTGATGAACACCGAGGCCAGCTCGCAGATTCAGTCCTGGCCGATCTTCGATGGGACCTTCCTGGGGACGGAGAGCTGGCTGACCACCGACGACTCCCGGATCCAGCCCGGCACGGTGGGCTTCCAAGGCGGCCCGGTCTGCACCCGCTTCGAGAATGGCAAGAGCTTCGTCCTGCCCGGCTGCCGCGGGCCGGGCGACTACGGCTACAACATCAACGTGGACGGCTCCACCTCCGGGCTCGATGGGCTCGGCAACAACTACCAGCGCGTCCATCCCTTCACCGGGCAGCAGTGGGCGAGCGAGATGGCGATCGTCTCCTGGAACGTCCTGATGGTGATCTCGGCCCTCTCCTTTCCCGAGGACCCCAACAACCCGAAGGACAACGAGTTCGCTCCCAACGACCCCTTCCGCACCGACGGGTGCTCCTTCGCCGCGCCGCAATTCTGCAGCAACGTCCAGGCCTACAACTCCATCGTCGGGGCGCGGCGGGAGGCGGTGTTCGCGGGCGGCAACGGCCGCTTCGGGCGCCGCGACTTCATCTGGCACGGAGGGGGCAATCTGGCCCTTCGCTACGAGAAGCGCAACGTGCTCGGCTTCTCCCTGGACTTCGCCGAAGATTTCAGCAAGTCGAACTGGAGCTTCGAGCTCACCTGGATCGAGGGGCTGCCCTACGCGAACAACGACTCGTGGGACGCCACCAGCAAGGCGGACAGCTTCAACCTGACCATGTCGATCGACCGCCCCACCTTCGTGAACTTCCTGAACCAGAACCGGACCTTCTTCTTCAACACCCAGTGGTTCTTCCAGTACGTGAACGGCTACGAGAGGGGCTTCACCAGCAACGGCCCCTGGAACATGCTCGCGACCTTCACGGTCAGCACCGGCTACTTCCAGGATCGCCTGCTTCCCGGCTTCACCATCGTCTACGACTTCGGGTCGCAGTCGGGAGCCGGGCTCCCCAACGTGACCTACCGCTTCACGGAGAACTTCTCGGCGACCGTCGGCATCGCCGGATTCTTCGGGCACTACCAGACCAAGAGGCCGCCGCTCTGGAGCACCGCGCTCGGGAACCGGGTGGGTCGCGGCGCGTACGATAGCTTCGTGGAGAACGGCCTCTCGCCGGTCCGGGAGCGCGACGAGCTCTACCTGACCCTTCGCTACACCTTCTGAGCGCCGTGGCCGACTGACGGGACCGCGTGCTCCGATCCGCTACGCCGGAGGGACGATGAAGCCGTCGGTCACCGGCTCGAGCTTCTCGAAGTGGGGGCCGAGCTGCTGGTCGAGGCTCTCGAGGCTCCACTTCTCCTGGCTCTCGAAGCGGGTATCGGTGCTGGGACGCCCGACGATGGTCACGTGCTTTCCCCAGATCACGAAGACCTGGCCGGAGATCCGCGCCGCCTTCGGTGAGGCGAGGTAGCCGACCAGCGGCGAGACGTTCTCGGGCGCGAAGGTGTCGAAGCCCTCGGAGGGCTTGGCGAACATCTGGGCCAGCATGCCCGAATCGTTCATCCGGGTCCGCGCCCGCGGCATGATCACGTTGGCGGTGACTCCGTAGCGGAACAGCGCCTGGGCTGCCGACATCGTCATCGCCACGATCCCGGCCTTGGCCGCCGCGTAGTTGGGCTGTCCCACCGAGCCGAAGATGAACGCCTCCGATGCGGTGCTGATCAGGCGGCCGTAGACGGGGGCGCCCGCAGCCTTGCTCTGATTGCGCCAGTAGGCGGAGGCGAAGCGCGTGGTCGCGAAGTGGCCCTTCATGTGGACGCGGATCACCGTGTCCCATTCTTCTTCGCTCATGTTGAAGATCATCTTGTCGCGGCAGAAGCCGGCGTTGTTGACGAGGATGTGGAGGTCGCCGAAGCCCTCGATCGCGGTCTGGATCAGCGCCTGGGCGTCCTCCCACACCGCGACGTCGCCGAAGTGGGGCAGGGCCTCACCGCCGAGCCTCTGGATCTCCTCCACCACCGCCCGGGCGGGCCCCTCGTCCTTCCCCGAGCCGTCCGCGCTCACACCGAGGTCGTTCACGACGACCCGGGCGCCCAGGCGCGCGAGCTCCAGCGCCTCCGCCTTCCCGAGGCCGCGCGCGGCCCCCGTCACGATCGCGACCTTTCCGTCCAGCATCCCTTTCTCCTTTCCTGGCAGACTCTCGCTAGAGCCGCTCGATGACGACGCCGGCGCCGATCGAGGAGCCGCAGCACATGGTGATGAAGGCCGTGCAGAGGTCGCGCCTCTCGAGCTCGTGGAGCGCGGTCACGATCAGACGCGAGCCGGTGGCGCCCACCGGGTGTCCGAGCGCGATCGCGCCGCCGTTCACGTTCAGCTTGTCGATGTCCGGCTCGAAGACCTTGAGCCACGAGAGCACCACCGCCGCAAAGGCCTCGTTCACCTCGTAGAGGTCGAAGTCGCTGAGCTTCATCCCCGTCTTGCGGAGGATCTCGTTGGTGGCGTCGATCGGGCCGTCGAGCAGGTAGTAGGGGTCGCTTCCCACCAGCACGTCCTGGAGGATTCGCGCCCGCGGCCGGAGGCCGAGCTCCTTCGCCTTCTCCGCGCTCATCCAGAGCAGCGCGGCCGCCCCGTCGGAGATCTGCGAGGAGTTCCCCGCGGTGTGGATGCCGCCCTCGGCCACGGGCTTGAGCTTGGCGAGGCCCTCGAGGGTGCTCGGGCGGATGCCCTGGTCGTTCTCGACCAGACGCCTCTCCCCGGTGGGCTGGCCGTTCTCGCCGAGGACGGGCGCCTCGATGGGCAGGATCTCTCGCTTGAAGCGGCCCTCGTCGCGGGCGCGGGTGGCGTTCTCCTGCGAGCGCAGCGCGAGCCGGTCCACCTCCTCGCGGGTGACCCCGCGGTTCCTGGCGATGCGCTCGGCCGAGGCGAACTGATCCGGCGTCGAGTCCCAGGGCCAATCGGCGGGCAGGAAGAAGCCCGGGCCGTTGATCACGTTCGCGCCCAGGCCGACGTGGCTCATCACCTCCACGCCTCCGGCGATTCCGACGTCGATGCTCCCCGCCTTGATCAAGGCCGACGCGATGTGATTGGACTGCATGCCCGAGCCGCACTGGCAGTCGACGCTGGTCCCCCCGGTTCCGTAGCCCTTGCCCCGGGAGAGCCAGGCGTTGCGCGCGACGTTTCCCGCCTGCTCCCCGGCCTGGGTGACGCAGCCTGCGAAGGTCTGCTCCACCAGGGTGGGATCGATCCCCGCCTTCTCGATCACTCCGTCCATGACCTTGGCCAGGAGTCGGGCGGGATGGAAGGCGCTGAGCTCGCCCTTGATGGGCTTGCCGCGCGCGATCGGGGTTCGGAGCGCCTCGACGATGACTGCTTCGCGCATGGAGATTCCTCCGTCCTGTTCTCGCGGCTCCTGCCGCTAGTGAACCTTGCTCGGGGGGCTTTGCCGCCTCCCTTTGCCTCGGGCTCGCCGCACGGGCTGGTCCATCTTCCCCAGGATCATCCCGCTGGTCGGCACTCCGACCCCGCCGGTGACGAGCACGCAATCGTTCTTCTCGGGCTGATTGGTGGAGGTGCCGCGGATCAGCCGCACCCCCTCGTTCACGCCGTTCATGCCGTGGATGTAGGCCTCGGAGAGCTGTCCGCCGTGGGTGTTGCAGGGCAGCCGGCCGCCCGCCTCGAGATTCCCGTCCTTGATGAAGTCGCTGGCCTCTCCCCGCTCGCAGAATCCGAAGGATTCGAGCTGCCACATCACGATGGAGGTGAAGGCGTCGTAGATGACCGCCGCGTCGACGTCGTCCGGAGAGAGGCCCGAGATCTCGTAGATCTGCTTCGCCACCAGGTCGAACTCGGGGAGGTGCGAGATGCTGGGGCGGTAGAAGCTCGTCATCACCTCCTGGTGGGAGCCGGCGGCCTGGGCGACGCTGCGGATCAGCGCGCCGGGCTGGTGGAGATCCCGGGCGCGCTCCGGGGTGGTGAGGATGCACGCGCACCCGCCGTCGGTCTCCTGGCAGCAGTCGTAGAGGTGGAAGGGCTCCACGATCATCCGCGAGCTCTGGTGATCCTCGAGGGTGAGCGGCTGGCCGTAGAAGAAGGCGTTCGGGTTGTGGACCGCGTGCTTCCGGGTCGAGATCGCCACCTGGGCGAGGTCGGCGCTCCTGGCGCCGTACTCGTGCATGTAGCGCATGGTGAACATCGCCACCCAGCTCGCGGGCGTCATCAGCCCCCAGGGCATGTACCAGCTCCAGTGGATCGCGTCGGAGGTGGTCGGCCCCTCCGAGACGCCCGAGCTGTAGCGCTGGCCGGAGCGGCCGTTCAGCGCCCGGTAGCAGACCACCACCTCGGCGCTCCCGGTGGCGATCGCCATCACCGCCTGGTGGACGACGCCGATCGCGGCTCCGCCGCCGTGTGGAATCCGGCTGAAGAAGGTCAGGTCGCCGATCCCGACGGAGCGCGCCAGCTCGATCTCGTCGGTCGAGTCGAGTGTGAAGGTGGTCATTCCGTCCACGTCGCCCGGTCGGAGCCCGGCGTCCTCGAGCGCCTCCTTCACGGCCTCGGATGCCAGCTGCAGCTCGGAGCGACCCGAGTTCTTGGAGAACTCGGTCTGGCCGATTCCGACGATGGCGGCTTCGTCCTTGAGTGTGGTCGGCATGCTCTAGGCTCTCCTCGGCAGGGTAAGGGTCACGGTGGCGGTGACGTGATCGCCCCAGGCATTGGCTCCGCTCACCTCCACCTCGACGGCGCCCCTCGCCTCGTCCTTGGACTTGACCCTCCCCGAGAGCCTCATGGTGTCGCCGGGCAGGTTGGGCGCGCCGAGCTTGATCGCGACACCCTCGAGCCGGGCGTCGCGCCCGGCCCAGTCGGTGACGTAGCGGCCGACCAGGCCGTTGGTGGTGAGGATGTTCATGAAGACGTCCTGCATGCCCTGGGCCCGGGCGGCGGACGCGTCGTGGTGGACCGGGGTGAAGTCGCGCGAGGCGATCGCCCCACCGACGATCAGGCTCGGCGTGATCGCGATCGCGAGCTGCGGAAGGGGATCGCCGACGTTGACGTTCTCGAAGCAAGGTGTCTCGAAGCTCATCGAAGCTCCCGTGGTCCGGTCCGGGCCATGTCCCCACCCAGCCGCACGAGCTGCGCCGTCGCCGCGCCGAGCTCGAGCTCGAGGGACTTGGACCAGAGGAAGTAGCGGTGAATCGGGTAGTCGAGATCCACGCCCAGCCCGGCGTGCAGGTGCTGGGAGGCGCTGGCGATGCGCGCGCCGCCCTCCGCCGCCCAGAACTTCGCCACCGCCGCCTCGCGCGCGGCGGGAAGGCCGCGAGCCAGGCGCGAGATCGCCCGCCAGGCGGTCCAGCGCATCGACTCGAGATCGATCAGGCAATCGGCCATGCGGTGCTGGACGGCCTGGAAGGATCCGATCGGGACGCCGAACTGAACGCGCTCGCGGGCATAGCCGGCGGTGATCTCGATGGCTCTCTCGCAGACGCCGATCTGCGTGGCGCAGACCGCCACCGTCGCGCGATCGTGGAGCCAGCGGAGCATCCGAGCTCCCGAGCGGGGATCGCCGCCCAGTAGCTCGCTCGCCCCCACCCGGGCGCCGGCGATGCGCACCCCGAAGAGCGGCTCCCCTCGCGAGGTCCGCTGGCGCGTGAGCGAGATGCCGTCGGCCTTTGGATCGACGAGGAAGATCCCGACGCCCTGGTCGGTCGCCGCCGGCACCAGCACGCGGCGCGAGAGGTGGACGGCGGGGACCAGGCGCTTCTCGCCCTCGAGGATCCAGGCGTCTCCCTCCCGCTTCGCGGTGGTCGCCGGCGCGCAGGGGTCGCTCGAGCCGCCGTCCAGGAGCGCGCTGGTCAGGATCGCCTCTCCGGAAGCCAGCGGGCCGAGCCAGGCGCGCCTCTGCTCGTCGGTGCCGAACTCGGCGATGGGAAGGCTCGCCAGCACGATCGCCGGAGCCAGCGGGACCGGCGCCACCGCGCGCCCGATCTCGTGCAGGAGCACGCAGGCCTCCTCGATCCCCAGGCCCATGCCGCCGAGATCCTCGGGGACGAGGAGGCCGAGCAGGTTCGCCTCGGCGAGCCGCGCCCAGAGCCCGCGGTCGAACCAGTCGGGATCGCGCTCGATCTCCTTCAGCCGCTCGGCGGTGACCTCCTTCTCGAGGATCTCGCGGGCGAGATCCCGGAGGGCGGTCTGGTCTTCGCTGAAGCGGAAGTCCATCGATTCCTTCGCCCTACGAGACCGGCCGGAACACCGGCAGGCTCCAGTCGCCGTCCACCTTCTCCAGCTTCATCTCGACCCGCATTCCGATCCGCACCTCGCCGGGATCGCAGTCGACGATGTTGGAGACGAAGCGGGTTCCCTCGTCGAGGTCGATCAGCGCCACGGCGAGGGGGTAGTCGTACCCGGGGATCTTGGGGTGGTGCATCACGACGTAGCTGTACACGGTTCCCCTGCCCTGGGAAGCGACGGTCTCCCACTCGAGGGACTGGCACTCTCCGCACATCGGTCGCGGCGGATGGCGGAGCGCCCCGCAGGAGCTGCACTTCTGGATCAGGAGCTCGCCCCGCTCGACGCCGTCCCACCACCAGGCGTTGTCGTGGCCCTTGGCGGGGCGCATCCGGCTCGGCTTGGCGGGAGCGGAGGGGCCCGCCTCGGCGCTCCTGGGGGGCGCCTGGGGCCTGAACTTGAGCACCCGGAAGGTCATCCAGCCGACTTCCGCGCCCTGCTGATCGCGGAACACGGTGCGGGTGTCGATGAAGTAGCCGATCCCGAGAGCGGTGGCCTTCTGCTCGGAGATCGATTCGATCACCGTGGTGGCCGAGACCCGGTCGCCCGGCCGCAGGTAGCGGGTGTACCCCTGCTGGCAGTTGGTGGCGACCACCGACGGGTAGCCATGGTCGGTCAGGAGCTGGTGCAGCTCGTTCTGCTTGTTGTCGGGCGCCTGCGACGGCCTCGTCATCTCGAAGCCGCGCAGGATCCAGGCCTGCATCATGGTGGGGGGTGCGACGATCCCGCCGTGCCTCGATGCCTCGGCGGCCCGCGGATCCGTGTAGATCGGATTGCGGTCGCCCATCACCTCGCACCAGTGGCGGATCATCGGCTCGTTCACCGGGTCGGGGCCGATCTCCGCCGGGCCCTGCACGACACCGACGAATTCGCGCAGCTTGGCTTCGAGCTGCTCGCGCTCCTGGTCCTGCAAGCTCATCTAGACCTCTCATCCGTCATCGGGAGGAACGCCGCGCCCGGGGCAGGCCGAGCCCCGCGATCGCGATGATGTCGCGCTGCACCTCGTTGACGCCGCCGCCGAAGGTGAGCGTGACGGCCTCGCGACAGCCCTGCTCGAGCAGGCCTCCGAAGAGCGCCCCCGGCTGATCCTTCTTGACCAGTCCGGCGGACTCGACGATCTCGAGGAGCAGCCGGTAGCACTCGACGAAGAACTCCGTCCCCATCACCTTGACCGCCGACGCCTCTTCCATCCTCGGAATCCCGGCGCTGAGGGACCAGGCCGAGCGCCAGTTCAGGAGCTTCAGCGCCTCGAGCTTGGCGTAGACGCGCGCCAGCTGGATGCGGACCCACTCCTGGTCCATCGCGCAGCCGCCCCCCGGAGCCGGCGTGCGAAGCGCCCATCCCCAGACCTCCTCGAACAGGCGGTCGGCGAAGCCCGGGCACGCCAGCGTGATGCGCTCGTGGTTGAGCTGCGAGGTGATCAGGCTCCATCCGGCGTTCTCCGGGCCGACCCGCTGGGAGACGGGAACGCGCACGTTCTCGTAGTAGGTGGCGTTGGTGCGCTCGCCGCCGAGGGTGTGGATGGGAGTCCAGGAGAAGCCCGGGACGTCGGTCGGCACCAGGATGATGCTGAGGCCCTTGTGCTTGGGGGCGTCCGGGTCGGTGCGCGCCGCGAGCCAGATGTAGTCGGCGTCGTGGGCGTGGGTGGTGAAGAGCTTCTGTCCGTTGATCAGGTACTCGTCGCCCTCGCGCACCGCGCGGGTCTGAAGCGAGGCGAGGTCGGTGCCGGCCTCGGGCTCGGTGTAGCCGATCCCGAAGAAGAGCTCGCCCTTGAGGATCCTGGGCAGGAGCTCGGCCTTCTGCTCCTCGGTGCCGAACTGCATGAGCGTGGGGCCGATCGTGTTGACCGCGATCATCGGCAGCGGCGCGCGGGCCCGGTAGGTCTCGTCCCAGAAGATGAACTGCTCGATCGGGGTGCGGCCCTGTCCGCCGTACTCGACCGGCCAGCCGATTCCGAGCCAGCCGTCGGCGCCCATCCGGCCGACCAGCTCCCGGTACACCGGCCCGCCGGTCTCGTCCGCCTCGAGCGCGGTGCGGATCTCGGGGGTGAGAAGCTCCCGGTAGTAGTCGCGGATCTCCTTGCGCAGCGCCTGCTGCTCGGCCGTGAAGTCGAGGTACATGGCCGGCCCTCCGACTGCGGGGGGTGGGTCCAGGGGTCGGCCGGACCCGCTGCGCAATTTGAAACGCGTTCTAATTATTGCGGAGGCGGGTGGCGGTCGCAACCGCGGCGAGCCGGAGGCGAGCCGGGCTATGATCTTCGTCTGCCCGGCCCCCCGGGATTCCCCGGACCCGGCAGCGGGCTCGTTTCCACGGCTTCGATTGCCCGAAGAGGGGAGGAATCAGATGGCGATCATCGATCTCGAGACGGGTCTCTCGGAAGAGGAGCGGACGATACAGGATACGGTGCACAAGTTCGCCGAGGAGGTGATGCGGCCGGCGGGGGCGAAGCTCGACGCGCTGGCCGATCCGAAGCAGGTGATCGCTCCCGACTCGATCCTCTGGGAGGTCTTCGAGAAGCACCGCGCCCTCGGCCTCGAGGAGGTGACCGATCCCGCCCGCGCCGCGGCGGCGGGGCTCACGCCGTTTCAGCAGGCGCGCCTGCGCTGCATCATCGCCGAGGAGCAGGGCTGGGGCGACTCCGGCCTGGCCATCAGCTTCGGCGTCGACGGCTTCCCGCGGATGCTGGCGAAGCTCTCGGGCAACCCCGAGCTGATCGAGCGCTTCGGCGGCGCCGACGTCTTCGGCTGCTGGGCGATCACCGAGCCGGACCACGGCAGCGACCTGATCTTCTTCGGCATGAAGCCGGGGGTCAAGCAGCCGGGGAAGCCGAACTGCATCGCCCGCAAGGACGGCGATTCCTTCGTCATCCACGGGCAGAAGGCGGCCTGGGTCTCCAACGGGACCATCGCCACCGCGGCGGCGCTCTTCTGCGCCGTCGACATGGGGGACGGAGCGGAGGGATCCGGCGCCTTCCTGGTGCCGCTCGACGGTCCCGGCGTTTCGCGCGGGAAGCCGCTCGACAAGCTCGGACAGCGAGCGCTCAACCAGGGCGAGATCTTCTTCGACGGGGTGCGCATCCCCGCGAACCACATGGTGATCCCCCCGCAGATGTACCCGATCGCCGCGGAGATGGTGCTGACCCAGGCGAACGGCGGGATGGGCGTCACCTTCGTGGGCGTGGCACGCGCCGCGCTGGAGCTGGCGGTGAGCTACGCCAAGGAGCGCATCCAGGGAGGAGTGCCGATCATCGAGCACCAGAGCGTGAAGCTCCGGCTCTTCGAGATGTTCCGCAAGGTGGAGGCGGCCCGGGCGCTCGCCCGGCGGGTGGTGATCTACAACTCGACCGGCAACCCGCCCCAGATTCACTACGCGATCGCCTCGAAGGTCACGGCGACCCAGACCGCCTTCGAGGTCGCGAGCGCAGCGTTGCAGATCTTCGGGGGCAATGGGCTGAGCCGGGAGTACCCGATCGAGAGGGTGATGCGCGATGCGCGGGCCTCGATGATCGAGGACGGCTGCAACGAGGTGCTGAGCCTGGCTGGAGCGGAGCGCCTATAGGCTAGTCCTGCTCATGCCATGCCTCGCGACCGCTCAGGCGAGCTCCTCCCCCCTGAAGCGGCGGAGGCGCAGGCTGTTGGTCAGGACCGAGACGCTGGAGAGGGACATCGCCGCCGCGGCGATCATCGGATCGAGCAGCCCCGCCACGGCGAGCGGGATCGCCGCGGCGTTGTAGCCGAAGGCCCAGAGCAGGTTCTGGGCGATGGTGCGATAGGTCCGCCGCGCCAGGCGGAGCGCCGTCACCACCAGCCGCGGGTCCGGATTCATCAGCACCACGTCCCCCGCCTCGATGGCGATGTCGGTGCCGGAGCCCACGGCGATCCCGAGGTCGGCCTCGGAGAGCGCCGGTGCGTCGTTCACCCCGTCTCCGACGAAGGCGACCCTCTTCTTCTCGCCCCGCAGCGCCGCGACCCTTCGCGCCTTCTCGTCGGGCAGAACCTCCGCGACCACCTGCGCGATCCCGAGCCGCGAGGCGATCGCCTCCGCCGTGCGTCGATTGTCGCCGCTCATCATCAGGGTCTCGATCCCCATCGCCTCGAGCGCGCGGAGCGCTGAGCCGGCGGAGTCGCGAGCGGTGTCGGCGACGGCCAGCAGGCCTCGGACCCGCCCCCCGCACGCGGCGAGGAAGGCGGTCTTGCCCTCCCGCTCCAGCTCTTCGAGCTTCGCCAGGACTGCGGCGGGGATCTCGAATCCGAGCTCCCGGATCAGGCTGCCCCGCCCCACCAGGACCTCTTCGCCCCCCACCCTGCCGCGAACGCCGCGGCCAGGGAGACTCTCGAAATCCTCCACCGGGGGGAGTGGAATGCCGCGGCTCCTCGCCGCCTCCGCCACCGCGCGGCCCACCGGGTGCTCGCTCGCGCTCTCGAGGGCGGCCACGCGAGCCAGGAGCTCGCTCTCGTCGAGGCCGCCCGTGGGGTCGGCCACCACGTCGGTGAGCGTCATCTGGCCGTGGGTGAGGGTGCCGGTCTTGTCGAAGACCACGAGATCGATGGCGCGCGCGCTCTCGAAGGCGTCGCTCCCCTTGAAGAGGACGCCGAGCTCGGCGCCGCGGCCGGTCCCGACCAGGATCGCCGCCGGCGTCGCGAGCCCGAGCGCGCACGGACAGGCGATGATCAGGACCGCGACCGCGCTGCGAAGCGCGATTGCCGCCTCGGCACCCGCGAGGAGCCAGCCCGCGAAGGTCGCCGCGCCGATCGCGAGAACGATGGGGACGAAGACGCCGGCGACCCGGTCGACGAGCTTCTGCACCGGGGCCTTCCCGGACTGCGCCTCCTCGACGAGCTTCGCGATGCGGGCGAGCGCGGTCTCGTCCCCGACCCGCGTCGCCTCGACCACCACTCGTCCTTCCTGGTTGAGGGTCGCGCCGAAGACCCCGTCTCCCGGTCCCTTGTCGACGGGCAGCGACTCGCCGGTCAGCATGCTCTCGTCGACCGAAGTCCGGCCCTCCACGATGACTCCGTCGGTGGGGATCTTCTCACCCGGACGGACCACCAGCCGATCGCCCGGCAGGAGCTGCTCCGCGGGCACCGCGATCTCCTCGCCCTCCCGGAGCAGGCGCGCCTGCTTCTCGCCGAGCTCGAGCAGGCGCGTCACCGCCTGCGAGGCGCGGCCCCGCGCGCGCGACTCGAGAAAGCGCCCGGTCAGGATCAGCGTGATGATCACCGCTGCGGTGTCGAAGAAGACCGCCTCGCCGATCGCCAGGGCGGCGAGCGAGTAGAGGTAGGCGGCGAGAGTGCCTAGAGAGACCAGCGTGTCCATGTTGGCGCCGAGCCGGCGGGCTCGCTGGATGGCGCTGCGGTGGAACTCGAAGCCGAAGAAGAACTCGACCACCGTCGTCAGCGCGGCCTGGACCAGGAGGCCTGGCGCTCCTCCCGCCCCGCTCATCCCGAGCAGCAGGACGGGCGCGCTCAGGAGGCCTGCCGCGAGCGCGCGGCGCCGCTGCACCGCGACCTCCCGCTCCTGTCGGGCGACGGGGCTCTCGGCGAGGGCACGCGGCGCGCGCCGCTCGATGCCGTAGCCGAGACGGCGCACGGCCTCCTCGATCGCCCCCGCCTCGGGAGCCGCCTCGGGCGCCATCGCCACGCGCGCCCGAGCGAGCGCGAGATTCACCGAGGCCTGCCGGACCCCCGGCTGCTTCCTGAGCGCCTCCTCGACCCTGGAGGAGCAGCTCGCGCAGTGCATGCCCTCGATGTCGAAGTCGAGGACGGCACCGGCCTGGGGCGCGGGGGAGGTCATGCAGTCAGTGTAGCTCCGGCCGGATCAGCCATGGATTGGGCAGCACCCAGCTCAGGTGGGCATCCCGCGTTCCCTCGCTGCGTCGCGGGCGGCCGACGGGCAATGCGGCGTTCAGATTCGCTCGAGGGCGGAGATCCGCCCCCGAGCGGCGAATTCC
>Ga0214473_10007494_pt1 | contig 12946 bp, 10 predicted proteins | sample RVTome_7_FD_203509 | JGI IMG/M metagenome (GOLD analysis project Ga0214473, IMG submission 203509) | Soil microbial communities from uranium-contaminated site in the Upper Colorado River Basin, Wyoming, United States - RVT98D197 | ecosystem: Environmental > Terrestrial > Soil > Contaminated >...
CGCCAGGATCGCGACGGCGGCGTACAGGCCGGTCGTCAGGTCCACGGTCGCCACGCCGAGCTTCATCGGCTCCCCGCCGCTCTCCCCGGTGATGCTCATCAGCCCGCTCATCGCCTGGATGATGAAGTCGTACCCCGGGACGTCGCGATAGGGCCCCTCCTGTCCGTACCCCGAGATGCTGCAGTAGACGATCCGCGGATTCACCTTCTTCAGCTCTTCGTACCCCAGCCCCAACTTCGCGGCGGCGCCGACGCGGAAGTTCTCGATGAAGACGTCGCTATCCGCGGCGAGATTCCTCGCGATCCCCGCGCCGGCCTCCGTCTTCAGGTCCAGGGCGACGCTTCTCTTGTTCCGGTTGACGCAGAGGTAGTAGGCCGATTCGCCGCCGGCGAAAGGGGGGCCCCATTCCCGCGTGTCGTCCCCCGCCTCCGGCCTCTCCACCTTGATCACGTCGGCCCCGAGATCGCCCAGGATCATCGTGCAGAAGGGCCCTGCGAGGACCCTTGAAAGGTCGACCACCCGAATCCCGTTCAGCGGCCCGCTCATGCATGCCTCCTCATCCCGGCCCTCCGTCGTTCCCCGCCCGTTCAAAGCGCCAGCGGCCTCGTCAGGTCCACCCCCGGAAGCGTCCGGTCCAGGAGCGCCCGCAGCAGTGAAGCCGCGTCGGGGTTCAGTCCGGCACCGGGGTGCCGCACCCGCCCGCTCGCGATCAGTCCCCGCATCCTGAGGATCTCCTTCCGGACGGCTACGCCCGGCTGCTGCTCGAACACGATCAGCGGGAGAAAACGCCGGTAAAGATCCCACGCATCGTCCATCCGGTTCTCCCGCACGGCTCTCACAATGGCGATCAGGACTTCGGGGAAGGCGAAGCCGGTCATGAAGCCGGAGCTGCCGCATTCGAGGTCGAACAGGCCGTAGAGGGCCCCCAGACCCGTCAGGATGGGCACCCTGCGGCCCGTCATCCCCCGTATCAATGCGGAGATTCTCACCGGAGTGGGGGGCGCCTCCTCCTTGATGCACGCGACCCCGGGGATCTCCCTCACGATCCGGAGCATCAACTCGACGGACATGTGGACGTCGGTGGAGGCGGGATGGTCCTGCACCACGACCGGTATGGAAATTCCCTGGACCGCCTGCCGGAAGAATTCGAAGACGCGATCCTCGCCGGGCACCGGTTCCCGCGACGGCGTCACCATCACGGCTGCCGCCCCGAGCGACTCGGCCATCCGGCTCAGGGTTCCCGTCGCGACCGTCCCCTTGTGGCTGGTCCCGACGATCACCGGGATGCGCCCCGCCGCCTCCTCCACCGCGGTCCTGATCAGCTGTTCCCGTTCACTGTCGACCATTCGACCGGATTCACCGAGGACCCCGAGGATGGTCACACCGTCGACCCCGATGTCCGCCATGAAACGGGTGATCCGTCCGAACGATTCCAGGTCGACGTTCTCCCGGTCGTCGAACGGCGTCGCGAGAATAGGAAAAACCCCCTGGAAACTCCCCTGGCGCGGCATGGCGATCTCCTCCGGTGGATGATCCCGACCCGAAATTGTTCCCGGGCATTATGGAACGCAAACCCCTTGCAGACAACGGCCTTTTGGGGGTGGCAACGGGAATTCGACGGGAGATGTTAACGGGCCGACCGACTCAACGGATCCGTCCCAACGTCTCTAACGTGTAATATGCCGTGATGCGGGGCGGGTCGTCGACCCGAAGGGCGGGAAGTTCGTGGTTATCCGGCGAGCATCTCCGGAACAAGGGACGGAGCCGTTTCCGACACGACCGCTTTGTCTTTCTCGGAGCGTTTTGACACATACATGGCGTCGTCGGCCGCCTTCACCAACGCTTCCGTTCCCAAAGCGTGGTCGGGGAAGGAGGCCACGCCGACGCTCACCGTGACGTCCGGTACTTCCAACGGGTGGGAGCCGGTGGCGGCTTGAATCTGCGCCATCATTTCGTGGCCGCATTTCACGTGGATTTCCTTGCGGAGCCGCTCCGCCACCACCATCGCCTGGGCGGAGGTCGTCTCGGGAACGATGATGGCGAACTCGTCCCCGCCGTACCGGCAGGGGATATCCAGTTCATAACTCGGCTTCCCGACGCTGTACCGGATGTTGGACCGAATGGTGTTGGAGAGCACACGGAGCAGCTGGTCCCCGACAAGGTGTCCGTACCTGTCGTTGAACTTCTTGAAATTGTCCATGTCCATGATGAGGAGGGATAAGGGGCGTTTGTACCGTTTCGCGCGGTGGATCTCCGAATTGAGCCGATAGAAGAAGTATGCGCGATTATACAGGGTCGTGAGGTTGTCCTTTGTAACGAGCTTGTTCAGCCTTTCCTCCCGTTGGCGGATCGTCTTCATCAGATAGACGCCGATGGCGGCAACGCTCATGTTGGTTATCGTCACCCACGCCCACTTTGTCACCCCGTACGGGAGGGTCTGCTGCAGGGAGAGGTTTTCGAACGGCATGCTCACGGGCGGAATGATCCCGTAGAATTCGAACTGAAGCAGGCCGCCGTACGCCAGCGATGCCCCCAGGGCGAATGCAAAGGTGTCCGAATACTTCTCCATCACCAGGATCGATTCGAGGGTCACGACCAGGTACATCGGCCAGAACCACGACACCGCCCCCCCGCTGTAATGGATCACGACCGTCACGAACAGCAGGTCGAGGAGCAGTTGAATCTGGTTGAGGGGGCGGATGTTGGCGAATCCCTGGCAGAAATACAGGAAGAAGGCGTTATATGTCGCCATGGCGCACCAGGCGATGACCGGAAAGACGAACTGAAGGGAGTCGATCGAACCGAGGTCGATGGAATAATACTGAAAGATGGCGTAGGGAACGGCCCCGTACGCCGCCAGGATGCCAAGGATTATCCAGCGCGCCCGGATGACCTGGGCGATCCGAACCCTGGATTCGTTCAACAGTTCCAGCTCATCGGTGGTTGGAGCATCGGTGGAAATATATTTCAGCTTGGAGAAATCCATTTCCTCCCCCTCCCCCCGAGGGATCTTTTAAATGCATATCGGCAATATGCAGAGAAAATTCAATCATTCCGTGTGGAGGCGGCATTCATGTTTCATGGTTGTGGACGGGTCGCGCAGGGGGTTTACAGAGGTTCCTTTTGGGGATACATTGGAATGAGCATTCATTCCGCCGAAAGGCTCATCGACGGGAAAGGATCCTTTGGACAAGGAAGAAAAGCGTAGCGCCGTGATCCACGCGGCCCTGGACCTTGTGGCGGAGCACGGCTTTCACGGCGCCCCGATGTCGGCGGTGGCCGAGCGCGCCGACGTGGCCGCCGGGACCATCTACCGGTACTTCGAGAACAAGGACGCCCTCATCCTGGAGACGTTCCGTTTCCTCGGGGACTTGCTCCAAAAAGTCGTCTTGAAGGGGTATCCGGAGGGCGGGTCCGTACGGGAGCGTTACCTCCACGTGGGAGCGACGTTGATGAGGCACCTCGGCGGCTCCCCCCGGGAGTTGCGCTTCCTCGAGCAGTTCCAGAACTCTCCGTACGGGGCGAACCGCCGGCGGGAACTGATGCTCGGGACGGGGGACAAGAGCATGGTCCGGGACCTTTTCGAGGAAGGCAGGAGGGAGGGGATCGTGAAGGACCTTCCCATTCCGGTCCTCTACGCCCTGGCCTTCGGTCCCCTGATCCAGATCTGCCGCGACGCTGCGTTCGGATTCCTCACCCTGGACGACCGGCTCCTCGACGATTCCGTCGAGGCGTGCTGGGACGCGGTACGACGTCGCGGGAACGAGTAGTCAACCCGTGGATTCCGTCGCCCCGACGCTTGAAAATTCTCCGAAGGAGTGTCCTTCGCCAGCCATGAGGTCTTCCATGCCGACAACGTACCGCCATACCCTGTTCGTGAATCTTCTCCTTATCGTCGCCTCTCTCGCCGCCTGCAATCGGACCCAGGCTACCGCGCCGGCGGGTCCGCCCCCTCCCGCCGAGGTGGGGTACGTGACCCTCGAACCCCGGCGCGTCACGCTGACGATGGAACTCCCGGGCAGGACCTCCGCCATGCTCGTGGCGGAAGTGCGCCCGGAAGTGGGGGGGATCGTCCGGAACCGTCTTTTCACCGAGGGAGCCGACGTGAAGCAGGGCGAGGTGCTCTACGAGATCGACCCGAGCAGCTACGAGGCGGCGCACGCGAGCGCGAAGGCGGCTCTGTCCCGGGCCGAGGCGAACGTGGTCCCGAGGCGGCTGAAGGCGGAGCGGTACAGGGAGCTCGTGGCGATCAACGCCGTAAGCCGCCAGGACGCAGACGACGCCGACGCCGCGCTCCGGCAGGCGGAGGCCGATGTCGAGGGGGCGAAAGCGGCTCTCGATACGGCGCGGATCAACCTCGCCCACACGCGGGTCAGGGCGCCCATCTCGGGGCGCATCGGCCGCTCCGTCGTCACCACCGGGTCGCTCGTGACGGCGAGCCAGCCCACCGCCCTGGCCACGATCCAGAAGCTCGATCCCATGTACGTGGACGTGACCCAGTCGAGCGCGAACCTGCTCAAGCTCCAGGAGAAGATTTCCGCGGGGAAGATCAGGAAGGACTCGAAGGGTGCTATGGCCAGTCTGCTCCTCGAGGACGGGACGCAGTACCCCCTCGCCGGGACGCTCAAGTTTTCCGACGTGACCGTCAACCCGGGAACCGGGTCGGTGACCATCCGCACCGTGTTCCCCAACCCGAAGGGAATCCTCCTGCCGGGGATGTACGTGCGCGCCGTGCTGGAGGAGGGGATCGACGAGCGGGGAATCGTGGTCCCGCAGCGCGGCGTGACGCGCGATCCCGCGGGCAAGGCCGTCGCGCTGGTGGTGGGCGCGAACGACAACGTCGAGTCCCGGATTCTCGAGGTGTCGCGCGTCGTGGGCGACGGCTGGCTCGTGGAGAAGGGTCTTTCGGCGGGCGACCGGGTCATCGTGGAAGGGCTGCAGAAGGCGAAGCCCGGCGCCCGGGTCCGTCCCGTCCCCTTCGGGGCGGCGGCGCCCCCCAAAGGATAACCTCCATGGCGCGCTTCTTCATCGACCGCCCGATTTTCGCGTGGGTCATCGCCATCGTCATCATGCTCGCCGGCGGCCTGGCCATCCTCAAGCTCCCCGTCTCCCAGTACCCGGCGATCGCCCCGCCCCAGATCGCCATCAACGCCATGTACCCCGGCGCCTCCGCGAAGACCGTCGAGGACACGGTGACGCAGGTCATCGAGCAGAAGATGAACGGCATCGACCGCCTGCGGTACATGTCCTCCTCCAGCGACTCGACGGGCTTCGTGAGCATCGTCCTCACGTTCGACGCGGGGACGGACCCGAACATCGCCCAGGTGCAGGTGCAGAACAAGCTCCAGCTCGCCATGCCGCTGCTCCCCCAGAAGGTGCAGCAGCAGGGGATCCAGGTGGTCAAGTCGACGCGGAACTACCTGATGATCGTGGGACTCGTCTCCGGGGACGGGAAGATGAGCCGCCACGACCTGTCGGACTACCTGGCGGCGAACGTGCAGGAGCCGATCAGCCGCGTCACCGGCGTCGGCGAGGTCACCCTCTTCGGGTCCCAGTACGCCATGCGGATCTGGCTCGACCCGAATCGCCTTGCGAGCTACGGCCTCACTCCCGCGGACGTGCGCGCCGCCGTGCAGGCGCAGAACGCCCAGGTGTCGGCCGGCCAGCTCGGGGGAGCGCCCCTGGTGGCGGGGCAGCAGATCACGGCGAGCATCACCGCCCAGACGCTGCTCAAGACGCCGGAGGAATTCGACAGGATCCTCCTGCGCACCAACACCGACGGCTCCGTGGTGCGCCTGCGCGACGTGGCGCGCTCCGAGATCGGGACGGAGAGCTACGGCCTCGAAAGCCGCTACAACGGGAAGCCCGCCTCCGGCATCGCGATCCGCCTCGCCTCGGGGGCGAACGCCCTCGAGACGGCCGACGCGGTGAAGAAGAAGGTGGCCGACCTCTCGAAATTCTTCCCCGCGGGGGTCAAGACGATCTACCCGTTGGACACGACCCCGTTCGTCAGGGTCTCCATCGAGGAAGTGGTCAAGACGCTGACCGAGGCGATCCTCCTCGTCTTCCTCGTCATGTACCTCTTCCTCCAGAACTTCCGCGCGACCCTCATCCCCTCGATCGCCGTGCCGGTGGTGCTCCTGGGCACCTTCGGAGTGCTCGCCGCCTGCGGCTTCTCCATCAACATGCTCACCATGTTCGCCGTGGTCCTCGCCATCGGCCTCCTCGTGGACGACGCCATCGTCGTCGTGGAGAACGTGGAGCGGATCATGACCGAGGAGGGGCTCCCCCCGAAGGAGGCGACGCGCAAATCGATGGACCAGATCACGGGCGCCCTCGTCGGCATCGCCATGGTCCTCTCCGCCGTCTTCGTCCCGATGGCCTTCTTCGGCGGATCCACCGGCGTCATCTACCGGCAGTTCTCGATCACCATCGTCTCGTCCATGATCCTCTCGGTCGTGGTGGCGCTCATCCTCACGCCGGCGCTGTGCGCGACGATCCTCAAGCCGGTGGCCAAGGGGCACGTGGCGGCGGAGGGCGGACGGTTTTCGTGGTTCTTCTCCTGGTTCAACCGGCTCTTCGACCGCGGCCGCGGCCGGTACCAGTGGATCGTGGGGCGCCTCGCCGGACGGACCGGCCGGGTCCTGGCGGTCTACGGAGTCATCCTCGCGGCGATGGGGTTCCTGTTCTGGCGCATGCCCACCGCGTTCCTCCCGGACGAGGACCAGGGGATCCTCATGGGCGTGGTCCAGCTCCCCGCCGGTGCGACGCAGGACCGAACGTTAAAGGTGTTGGATCAGATGGAGCGCCACTTCCTCGAGGAGCAGAAGGAGGCGGTGGATTCCCTCCTGACCGTGGCAGGCTTCAGCTTCGGCGGCCGGGGCCAGAACATGGGGTTCGCCTTCGTGAAGCTGAAGGACTGGGACGAACGGAAGCGCCCCGACCTGCGCGCGAAGGCGGTGGCGGCGAAGGCCATGAAGGCCTTCTCCCGCATCCGCGACGGGGTGGTCTTCGCCTTCCCGCCTCCCGCCGTGCCCGAGCTCGGGAACGCGATCGGCTTCGACCTGCAGCTCCAGGACCGGGGGGGGCTGGGACACGAAAAGCTCATGGAGGCGCGCAACCAGCTCCTCGGCATGGCGGCGCAGGACCGGCGGCTCATGGGGGTCCGCCCGAACGGCCAGGACGACACCCCCGAGTACCGCCTCGAGATCGACAACGAGCGGCTGGGCGCCCTGGGCCTCTCGCTCGGGGAGGTCAACGACGCCATCTCCACCTCCTGGGGGAGCGCCTACGTGGGCGACTTCCTCGACAAGGGGCGCGTGAAGAAGGTGTACCTGCAGTCCGACGCGCCGTTCCGGATGAACCCGGACGACCTGGAGAAGTGGTTCGTCCGGAACCGGGAAGGGGCCATGGTGCCCTTCTCCTCCTTCGCCACGACCCGGTGGGCGTACGGCTCCCCACGCCTCGAGCGGTACAACGGGCTCCCCTCCGTGGAGATCCTGGGCCAGCCCGCGCCGGGCCTGAGCACGGGCGAGGCCATGAAGGCGATGGAGGAGATCGCGGCGAAGCTCCCCCCCGGGATCGGCTACGACTGGACCGGCATCTCCTACGAGGAACGGATGACGGGGGCCCAGGCGCCGGCGCTCTACGCCATCTCGCTCCTGGTGGTCTTCCTCTCGCTCGCCGCCCTGTACGAGAGCTGGGCCGTGCCGTTCTCCGTCATGCTCGTGGTCCCCCTGGGCGTGATCGGGGCGCTCCTCGCGGCGACGGGACGGGGGCTCTCGAACGACGTCTACTTCCAGGTGGGGCTTCTGACCACCGTCGGACTCTCCGCGAAGAACGCCATCCTCATCGTGGAGTTCGCGGAGGCGAGGCTGGAGCACGGCGTGGGGCTTCTGGAAGCCACGCTGGAGGCCACGCGGCTCCGGCTCCGGCCGATCCTGATGACGTCGCTCGCCTTCATCCTCGGCGTCCTCCCGCTGGTGACGACCCGGGGGGCCGGCGCGGGCGCGCAGAACGCCATCGGCACCGGCGTCATGGGCGGCATGATCTCCGCCACCTTCCTCGCCATCCTCTTCGTCCCCGTCTTCTTCCTCGCGGTGCGGCGCCTCTTCCCCGTAAAGCAAAGGGAGCACGCCCCGCAGCCCGGGATGGCGCCCGAAACGGCTCCCGCGATCGCATCGCCCACGGAGAACGCCTGACATGAAACGCATATTCGTTCTCGCTTCCCTGTCCCTGCTCTTCCTTTCCGGCTGCGCCACGATGGCGCCGAAGTACGCCCGCCCCGCGCCTCCGGTCCCCGGTACGTGGCCGTCCGGCGAGGCCTACGGCCGGGCGGAAGCGAGGGAGGGGGCGCCCTCCGCCGCCGACCTCCCGTGGGGCGACTTCTTCCTGAACGGATCGCTCCGGAAGGTGATCTCCCTCGCTCTCTCGAACAACCGGGACCTGAGGGCGGTGGCGCTCGCCGTCGAGCGCTCCCGGGCGCTTTACGGGATCCGTCGGGCCGACCTCTTTCCCGTTGTGGACGCCACGGGGGGAGGCTCCGTCACGCGGATCCCGGAGACGCTCACCGGCACCGGCCAGGCCGACACGTCCCGCCAGTACGACGTGGGGCTCGCCGTGGCCGGCTACGAGCTCGACCTTTTCGGGCGGGTGCGCAGCCTGAAGGACCGGGCCCTTTCGGAATACCTCGCCACGGAACAGGCGCGGCGGACCGTGCAGGTCGGCCTTGTTTCCGAAGTGGCGGTGCGGTGGTTCGCGCTCGCCGCGGACCGCGAGCGCCTCGGCCTCGCCCGGGAGACCCTCGCCGTGCAGGAGAAGTCGTACGAGCTGACGAAGCGCCGTTTCGAGGGAGGCGTCTCTTCAGAGCTCGACCTCCGCCAGGCCCAGACGAGCGTGGACGCGGCGCGGGTCGATATCGCCAGGTACACGGCGCTGGTGGCGCAGGACCGGAACGCGCTCGATCTGCTCGCGGGCGCCCCCGTTCCGGATGCGCTTCTCCCCGCGGAGCTCGACGCGGTCACGGCGATGACGGAACTTTCCGCGGGACTCCCGTCCGAGGTGCTCCTGCGCCGTCCGGACATCCTCGAGGAGGAGGAGGCGCTGAAGGGCGCGAACGCGAACATCGGCGCGGCCCGGGCCGCCTTCTTCCCCAGGATCACCCTCACCACGTCGGTCGGCCTCGGGAGCCGGGAGCTCGACGACCTCTTCCGCGGGACGGCCCGCACGTGGAGCTTCGCCCCCCGGATCTCCGTCCCGATCTTCGACGGCGGCGCGAACCAGGCGAGCCTGAAGGTGGCCGAGGCGGACCGGGAGATCGCCGTAGCCCGGTACGAGAAGGCGGTCCAGTCGGCATTCCGCGAAGTGGCCGACGCCCTCGCGCTACGCGGGACGCTCGGCGACCAGCTCTCGGCGCAGCAGTCGCTGGTGGACGCGTCGGTCGTGACGCGGAAGCTTTCCGACGCGCGGTACGAGAAAGGGGTGGACAGCTATCTCCCGGTCCTCGACGCGCAGCGCACTCTCTACGCGGCACGCCAGAACCTGATCGCGGTGCGCCTCGAGCTCCTCGCGAATCGAGTGACGCTGTACCGTGCCCTCGGCGGAGGGGGGTGACCGCCGCCCGCGCCGAAGCCTCACTCGCCCCGGGCGAGGGGAATTTCACCGGAAATCGCACGGACTGCAAACCCCGTGCGAACAACTGCTTTTCCGGATGTGAAAAAGAGAGTCCACTGAGACGCTGTTGACGGGGGAAACCCCTTGCAGTATGATGCTTTTCCTCTCGGACGCGCCCTTAGCTCAGCTGGATAGAGCACTTGACTACGAATCAAGTGGCCAGAGGTTCGAATCCTCTAGGGCGCGCCACCCTCCTCCCATTCGCTCGCCTTTTAGATACTTCTACCGTTGGATGATCTTCGCGTAAAAACAGGCATCTTATGAAGACGGGAAAACCTGTCATAGGGCGGAGGAGGAAATATGTCTTCGGGAGGTGTTTCGAAATCCGTCCTGGCTGGCCGTATCTTGATGACCTTAGCGACGTTCATGTACGGGGCAATCCCACCGTTTGTCGATCTGACGGAAACTCATGTCTTTCATCCCGAGTGGACTCCTCACTCGCGTATGCACATGGTATGGCTGCTCGGAACTAATACATCCATCGCCGTTCTAGCCCTTTATTTTCTATGGTTTCACAAGGCGAGTCGCGCGTTCGGCGTACGCCTTGCGGGAATATTGGGACTCTGCGTTTATGGCGGTTTTTGGCTCAGCGCTTTAACGGTCTCTCTTTACGGGGGTGCGCTCAGCGACAAGGGTGGCGTTCCGCCGATTATGGGCATGGATACGAACGTTGTGGTTTTCTTATCGGCGGTCCTCATTCTTCTGGCCGGCTGGTTTCTGGCTCGTGCGAGAGGTGTCTGACTTAGCCATCAACACGGACCCCTCGTAAGCGGGCACCGTTCGCTCGCTACAGGCCGGTTATGGCTGGCGTTAGCGCATGGCTACCCTTTCTTCTCAGTGGTGACCAGTTCCATCCGGCATGGCACGCCATTTTTTCAGCTACTTAAGCCGACCGTCTTTTCCCCGAAACGAACGACTGTATGGTTTTTGTAAAGTTTTGCGGCGCGGCCTGGTCGGGATGAGTATTGGACGTGGCCATACGGCGTACTCCGTGCGGGCGCGTGAACTGGGAAAATGATTCGACGTTAATCAATGGCAATGACACCTTGCTGCAGATATGCTGGTCGATATTGTGCTCCTGACCTTCGGATAGCTGGGGTTGTTATTGAGTGGATCTGTACAGAAGGGGCGTCGGTACGAGACCAGCGGCCTCGTGGAAGGGCAGTATCAACCTGGATCACGCGGCCGGGTTCTTCGGAATCTTCTTGGCATCACCATGAAGCGCGAGATGAACCGTACCGAACTGGAGGAACAGCTCCGCGCAATGGCCGAGCTCGTCGATCGCTACGACCGCAATCATCGATTTACGGCAGACGATATCCGCGGGATTCATCGAGTTTGGCTTGGGACTGTTTTCGCGTGGGCTGGAGAATACAGGAAGGTAAATCTCGTCAAAGACGAATTTCCCTTTGCGGCTGCCAATCAGATTCCACGCCTCATGGCGGCACTCGAGAAGAACATCCTGAAAAAATACACCCCGTGCCGGAGTGGAAGCATCGAGGAGATTGTTCGCGCGCTCGCCGTCGTTCACACGGAGTTGGTGTTGATTCATCCCTTCCGAGAAGGGAACGGGAGAGTCGCACGAATGCTAGCAACCCTCATGAGCTTACAAGCAGGCCTTCCGGCCTTGGATTTCGGGGGAGTCAGAGGTTGGAAACGGCGAGGGTACTTTGCTGCTGTTCAAGCCGGCATGAAGGATGATTACCGCCCGATGGAAAGGATCTTTATTTCCGTGATCCGGAGGACTTCCCGTAAACGTACTTGAAGGTCGGGCAACCCTTCCGGAGCGTTTCGAGCGCTTCTTTGGAAAGATGCACCCCCTCGATGGATGCGGAGGAGGTTACGGTTGTCGTAATCCAGAACTTCCGCTCCTCGGGATCCTTCAGAAAGGGGTTTGTCTGTGAGAGGGGAAGTTTCTTCATATGTTGCAATTATACCATTTCCGCTAAATTTGGTTCTTGCGGTACCCATCCTTGGCCCAGCGAAACGCTCTCATCGCCAGCCATCGATTGATGCCGAGGCGTTCACCGATGATGGCGTAGGGTATGCCCAACCTGCGAAGATGTAAGACTTTTTCCGAGATCTTCATGTAGGTGGGTACGGCGTCCTCATCCGTTAGGTCCACCTCGACGGGGATCTCGGAAGCGGTTCGAATTCTTTCAGATGGGGCGCGCCACTCTCAATGAATTCGAACCACTCATTCGAATGGAAGTCGAGCCAGGTCGCCGATGCGTCGAGTCCTGCCTGCGGATGCATCATTTCCGCCGTGGACCCTTCGCGCCAGCCGGGAAAGGTTTTTTCTCAACAAGGTCCACTTCGAAGGGAATCTCCGAGGCGGCTCGAATGCTTTCGGATAAGGTCAGCCGTCCCGAAGAGAAAGAATCCCCTGGCGAATAGGCGCCGCCGCTCCGGGGCTGACGGGGTCGATTTGACGTGGGTGGATTCGGCTGTCGGGATAGCGGAAGGTACCCGGATCGCGAAGGCTTTTCGTCGGACGTCTTGGCGTAGCCCAAAGCCCTGTACCCTTTCATCCGCTTCTCGAACATTCGGGCCAACATCGGGATGTTCCGGTCCACGTAGTCGTAGATTCGTACCTCCCTCTTTTCGGGGCGATGGCGGTGCAGACGCCCTGCATATTGGACCAGAGTGCCTTTCCAGGAGACGGGAAGGGTGAGGAACAGCGTGTCGAGCCGGACGTCGTCGAATCCTTCACCGATGTACCGGCCCGTGGCGAGTATCAGCCGTTCCTCGTCGCACGGAATCGACGCGAGTCTCTCCATCGCTTCTTTCCGCTTCCGGGCGGTCATTCCCCCTTTCAGGACGACCAGGTGGCGGGTGAATTTCCGAAAACGTTCGGCCAGAAGATCGAGGTGGTCCTTCCGTTCCGTCAAGAGAATAGGAGATCGGCCTTCTTCAAGCGATTTCAGCACATCATCGAAGATGAGCATGTTGCGGTCCTCGTTTGCTGCGAGGACGGCATAAATCTCTTGGATCCCCACGTCGGGGCCGAGATCTCCAGCGCCGAAGTTTGTCTCCCGAAGGATCAGCCTCTGTTCGAAGGGCTGTTCCGTCGCGTGGCGCTGCCGTGAAGATGCAAAGCGGACCGGACCCAACTGCATGTGGATGATCGGCTGGTGCCCGTCCCGGCGATACGGGGTGGCGGTGAGGCCTGTGACGTACCGACCCTTCACCTCTGCGAGGACCCGTTCGAAGGAAACTGCCGGGAGGTGATGGCATTCATCCACAATAACGTGACCGTACCGAGCCACGAGGT
>Ga0214473_10007495_pt1 | contig 12945 bp, 8 predicted proteins | sample RVTome_7_FD_203509 | JGI IMG/M metagenome (GOLD analysis project Ga0214473, IMG submission 203509) | Soil microbial communities from uranium-contaminated site in the Upper Colorado River Basin, Wyoming, United States - RVT98D197 | ecosystem: Environmental > Terrestrial > Soil > Contaminated >...
AAATCCAATAAACAGCTCCTCAACACTTTTAATAACCATATTTCTTTGGGTAAAATTTCACTTGATAAATATTCATGCTGGTTTTTTAATTTTTCTCTTGTTTTTATCTCCTATATCGGATTTGACATTACTAAAGGGGATAGTTTTTTAACATTTTATTTTAGCCTATTTAATTGACTTTCAGGCACTATACTGATAATTTTGTTGACCTTATTTTTGAATCATCAATCTAACAAGACTTAAACCATGAAAGAATTTAGATTTAAAATCATAGTCATTATTGCGGCACTTGCATTAAGTGTTTATTTGCTTTGGCCAACCTACAAAGATTACAAGAACACAAAGAGCATAAAAGAAATAGTTACTGAAAAACAAATAGAATTAAAAAGAACCTATCCTGAAATCACTAAGCAAGATCTCCAGAAAAAGCTTATCGCTATTGAGGACAGCATTCGAGTTTCAGATCCCTCCATTGATGATGCAAGACAAAAAAGAATAAAACTCGGTTTGGATTTACAAGGAGGAATGCGAGTGGTCCTGGAGGTTAACACCGCAAAGCTACTGGAAAAATTAGCAAAAAACCCTGATGATATTTTCAAAAAAGTTTTATCGGAAGCAGAAAAAGAAACAGCATTATCTGATGAATCCGTAGTTGATATTATAGGCAGAAAATTTGAACAACAACAAATTAGATTAAGCCGCTACTTCGGAACTATTCGCGAAGATGATGCTGAAATTGTTAAAAAATTAAAAGAAGATGCTGAAGATGCTGTTAACCGTGCGATTGAAATCATTAGAAATCGTGTAGATCAATACGGTGTTTCAGAACCATCCATACAGAGACAAGGAGGCAGAAGAATAATAGTCGAGCTTCCGGGTGTGGCTAAAGAGGAAGAGGCAAAAAATCTTTTACAAGGAACGGCTCTTCTTGAGTTTAGAATTCTTAAAGATCCTGAATACGCAGTTTCATTAATGCAAAAAATTGATGATGCACTTGCCGGAAAAAATCTTGAGGATTCAACAAAAACTGATACCACATCAATTGCAAAAACTGAAGCCAAAGACACATCATTAATTGCTGCTGATACCAGTCAGCAAAAAGAGTTATCCGAGGAAGAATTTAAAAAAGAACATCCTTTCTTTGCAATTGCCATGATGGATCCACAAGGACAATCAGCAGATGCCTACGTTCGCGAAGGTAAGAAAAATTTATTGAAACAGTATTTTGACCGTGAAGATGTTCAAAAAGTAATGCCGAATAATGTCGAATTTGTCTATTCAGCCAAACCAGTTGCTATTGATAAAGGCGAAAATATTTATATGATGTATTTGGTCAACAAAAATCCGGAGTTGACAGGCGGAGTGATTACAGATGCACAGGCAAATATTGATCCGAGCACTTCAGCTCCAATTGTTACCATGGAGATGAACAGTGAGGGAGCCACTGATTGGGCTCGAATAACAGGCGCTAACATTGGTAAAAGAATTGCCATCATGTTAGATGGGGTTGCATTTTCTGCACCGGTTGTTCGCGGTAAAATTCCGGGCGGCAGATCTCAGATTGAAGGAATGGCGAATATGGAAGAAGCAAAACTTTTAGAAATAGTTCTTAAAGCCGGTGCTCTTCCTGCACCTGTCGATATAATCGAAGAAAGAACAGTCGGACCATCACTCGGACAGGATTCAATAAATAGCGGCCTTACAGCTTCAATTATCGGCTACATTGCGGTAGGTTTCTTTATGATTCTCTACTACAAAAAGAGCGGATCAATTGCCGCCACTGGTTTGGTATTCTCAATCTTATTCATTCTAGCAATATTAGCCGGATTTAGTGCAACATTAACTCTGCCCGGTATTGCCGGAATTATTTTAACTATGGGTATGGCTGTGGATGCTAACGTTTTAATATTTGAAAGAATTAGAGAAGAAATGGAAACTGGTAAAACTATTAAAGCTTCCATTGATGGCGGTTTTTCTAAATCATTTTCAGCAATATTTGACTCGAACATCACAACGTTTTTCACCGGACTTATATTATATCAATTTGGAACCGGTCCGGTGCAAGGATTTGCATTAACTTTAATGATAGGTATTGTAACAAGCTTATTCAGTGCTCTGTTCATATCACGGTTAATCTTTAATATCCTTGTTTCAACAAGTTCCAAAATAAGTATTGGTTAAGCCAAAGGCTTACAAGTAAAAAAGGCATTTAAGGAGTAAATTAAACAGATGCGCATCTTTGAAAATATTCATATAGATTGGATGGGAAGAAGGAAACTTTTTTACATAGTTTCTTCAGCCCTTTTCTTTCTCGGTTTGCTTACAATGATCTTCCGCGGTTTAGAGTTCGGTATAGACTTTAAGGGGGGTTCAGAAATTGTTCTGCAGTTTGAAAAACCGATTAATATCGGAAATATTAGAACCGAGGTAGAAAAGCTTGGACTTGGAAATATTGAGTTAAAAACTTATGGTGGTGAAAATGCAGTATTAATCAGAACAGAACTTCAATCAATTCCTGCTAATCTTTATCCGAGAGTTGTTCAAAGCATTCAGAGCGAAATTGATAATGCGATTCCTAATGTTGAAAGAAGTATTACTGACTCATCTCAAAACTCGATAACATTCACATTGGCTAACCCGGACACAACAAATATTTTAGTTGAAAAACTTTTTGAAGCCGGTTTTCAAACCGCGAAAGTATCTGAAGAACCCGATAATAAAAAAATGATAATTAGTGTTGGTATTTCAGATTGGATAAAGGAAAATTTAAAAATAAAATTTAAGGATAATCCATTCAAAGTTTTAAAAGAAGATCAGGTTGGTCCTAAAGTTGGTAAAGAATTGAAGCAAGATGCAGTGATAGCAGTTTTCTTATCGCTTGTTGTTATTCTAATTTATTTGGCATTCCGTTTCAAATTTATCTTTGCTTTCGGTGCAGTTCTTGCTTTGTTTCATGATGTTTTAATCACACTTGGATTGTATGCGCTTCTTTATGGGGTTATACCGGGATTAAACCTTGAGATAGATCTTTCAATAGTTGCCGCATTTCTTACTCTTGTTGGTTATTCGATTAACGATACGGTTATAGTTTTTGATAGAGTAAGAGAGAACTTAAAAATTCACAAAACAATGCCGTTGTTTGATGTTCTAAACATGAGCATTAACCGCACCATGAGCCGTACCATCCTCACCGGCGGTACAACTTTATTAGCGGTTCTCGTAATTTTTATTTTCGGTGGTGAAGTTTTAAGAGCATTTGCATTCACACTTGCTTTCGGCATAATTATAGGAACATACTCTTCAATTTTCGTGGCAAGTGCACTTGTATTAGAATATGCCAGCAAAACTAAGAAGAAAGTTGAATTTTAAACTGCAGTTTTCTCAAGATTTGAAGCCGATAGTTTGACTATCGGCTTTTTAGTTTTTATGCAGGAACCGATACAATAACAAAATGAGCTTTACTCTCGGATGCAATCTGAAAGTTATGAAGAATTGATGGAAGAAAAACTGAATCCCCTTTTGAAAATTCAAATTGCTTATTCTTACCATTATCCCCAATAATAAATTTAATAACACCTTCAAATACCAATAATATTCTTGGTCCGGATTGATCCTTAAAATCAATATTCTTTTTACCGGTGTTATATAAGTTAATTACAAATTCCTTTGCTTCAGTTTTATAAACCACATTAGTTCTTATCTTTTTTCCTTTAAGGATTTGAGGACTAGCAGGCTCAAATGTTAGAACATTCAGGAGCGTGATTAAATCTTTGTACTTTGGGGTCAACCCGGCACGAATAACATTATCAGAACTCGACATACACTCTAAAATATTTCCTTTCAGATAAGCATGTGGAACTCCAGGTTTTGTAAAGATAGCTTCTCCCCTTTTTAAGTGAACAAAATTAAGAAAGAAAATTATAAGCACGCCGATATCATTTTTATATTTTCCAAAAAGCTCAATGAATTGTTTCTCAATCTCTGTTGGATTTTTCTTCTTCATCAATCGTTCAAATAGTGCTTGAATTGTGGATGCTAATGTTTCTTCATCCGAGATTGACTTCTTTAATAATCTCGTAAAAATATTTTTAACAAACTTTTTCTTATCATCATTTGATAAAGAGTCCCCATGAGGCAGCCTCAGAAGATTAAATATGTCATGGTGAACTGGTTTCAGCATCTGACTTTGAACAGAAATTAGGTTTTGGGATTCTGAAATAAATTCAGAATGACGCTTCTCAGACAATCTCATATATTTCTCACCAATGAATTCCCGAATTTCAGGATACTCCATCAAAGTTTTAATTATCTGACTATATGGTTTAAACCCAACTAAAGCAGTCAGCGAATCAAGAGCAATTGCAATTTCAAGCTTATGATTATCATCTGGATAATTTTCAGGATCTTTTTTATGCAATGTGATTGCTTGTCTTTTATGAGGATGTACTTGAATTGAAAGCGCTTCGTTAGCGGATAACACCTTAAAAAGAAATGGAAGCGTGTTAGAAAATTTTTTCGAAATTTTACTTCCGAGTGTTTCTTGCGGATGTTGACGAATTACTTCATCCAAATATAACTCACTGCCATCAACTATAATTCTAGACGGTGATTTGGGATGAGCGCCCATCCAAAGTTCGGCATAGGGTTTATCCTTTTTAGATTTAATGTTCAGCAATTGAGGAATGAAAGCATTGTTCCCTTTCGTTCCCCATTCATAATGCTGGATTGTGTTTTTTAATAAGTAAGGTTGAGGTTTGATCATTGCAATTCTATAATTGGTTATTTATTTATTATAAATTCATCAATCAAATTTATTTCCGTCCCAATTTCACTTAAGGTGCCATCTTTTGGAAAAGCGCCGTATGTTTCCACTTCAATTTCATTTTCTAAAACTCTAAAAATTAAATATTGAAATGCTCGTAAACCAAAAAAATCTTCCGATGCTTGGCAATTATCATCAATGCCGTGTTTATAATTCAAAACTTGATAATAAGGAAGAGATTCATTGTAGGTCAATTCCTGTCCCGGTAACTTTTGTTCCGGATTATCGCCATACTTTGGATTGAAGTGGTACAAGGGAGCACCGGAACTGCCTGTAACTATCTGATAAATGCCGTCAATGGATTGTCTGCCATAAATATGCTCATGTCCGCACACATAGGCTGCAACTTTATATTTATTTAACAATTCCCAAAACTTATCACGCTGGTTCAAATACCATAACCTTGTTGAATCAAGCGGAAGCACTAAATTGAGACCGAGGTTCGGTAATCCATCTCTTAAATGTCCTCCAATGGGATAAGGCATTTCATGTCCCATAACAAAAATGTGATTCACATTTCTTTGGCGCGCTTCAAATAAATTTTTTTCCAGCCAATCAAGGTGTTTTACATAATGCCAATCACTTCGATCATCAGTTGTATCATTTATATCTCCATAATACCATCGATTAGTATTTACCAAAACAAAATGAACATTGTTATAATCAAATGAATAGGTTGAACCTTTTTCATCGGGGGGTCCATTATTAAAAACATCCTGAAATAAACTGCTAAAATTTTCTTCATCTTCCCTTCTTCTTATTTCATGATTACCAACAGTAGTCCAAATATATGGCCAAATCATATTTGGATTTTTATAAACCGGGGACATGGTCTCCTTCCAGAATTGCAGCTGGGATTTTGTGATATTGGCATCATAAACATTACCACCAACCATATCACCAATGAAAAATAAAAATTTTGCTTGCTTCTGATTTGTCACCATATGATTTACCAGTGCACTCAGCACAGGTTCATTAACTCCATTTACACCGCCGCGGCTATCGGACATTACGGCAAATGAAAACTCTTGTGCAAATGAATTACAACCGATAATTATTATGAAGAAAATGCTGATGAGCACTCTATTGAAATACATAATTGTCATTTTGCGATTTTATCTAGAATTAAATTTTAATTATTAACCTCTATTAAACCCATTTCCAAGAAGTTTTATTCCAATCGTTTTTCGTTTTACCATCAAAAATTGGTTCGATAAATGAACTGATTCGATCTACAATTATTGTAAAATTAGTCTCTGCGGTTAACTTGTTTCGGGAAAGAAATGCTGACCAATATTTTTGTAGTTGATCGTTATCCTTAAATTTATATTCAAAAATTACTGTGCGTAATTTGATATCACTTTCGCGATTATTAAAAGTAGTTTCTATAGCTTCTTTTAACAAATTTTTCTTGAATCGATAATTACCAGCAAAAAAAAGTATGTCGTAAAAATCCTTCATTCGACTGGTTTGCAACTGGAGTGAAACAATCGCTTCGAATTTTTCCGCCACTGCGCTTTCGACAGAATATACTTTTAGTCGAGGAGCCGGAAAATCAAGTAATGTTGGAAAGTCCAAGTCAACTGGTCCTGCAATAATTTTATCACCAAAACCTATATCAATTTGAACCCTCTCTCTTGAATTTTCAAGAAAAGCAAACGATTTAATACGAATACCTTTGTAATCTCCATCCTCGGTAATTTTTTCTGACTCTATTTTGTTTGGATCAAAACGCAATCCATCTTCAAAATCAATTCTAAAAATTTGTTTGACTATTTCTAAAATTTCATTTTTATTATTTGAAATAGATGAGCCAAGAAAATCAATATCTCTCGTCGGACGAAGACGACTGATATCGTGTGCTAAAAATAGAAGTGCTCCTTTAAGAATAAAATTATTTACAAACGGTGATATCGAGAGTCGAAAGAGAAAACGTTCTTGTACGTACTGACGAAGCAGGCTTTGATAATCTTTGCCAGTTTGAGTAGCAATATTTCGAAGACGTTCTTTAACTGAAGCCGAAATATTTTTTATCTCTTTTGCCATACATTTATTTTACCACTCATTCTTCACGAAAGTATTGCTTTTACCATCGGTTCAAGTTTCTTTCTGACACCACATATTTCCGCAAACTCAAGAAGTTTAGGAATACTCATTTTTTTTCGGTTTTTGAGATATTCTTTTAGTGATTCCACTGCAACATCCTCTCCAATTTTATTTATATATCTGAAAAGATCACCAATAGTTTTCTCTTTGTTATAAATTCTGATAGTTCCACTTTTTGTTCCAATTGTTTCAATACCAGGTTCATAATAATTATCTCCAAAGTAATACACCTTAATGGGTGGATAGTTAAGAATGAACTTATCAGTATTATTAGGAACTGCCACATAAATTTCCGAAGGATTGAAAGTTGTAAGTTGATGATAATCTGCTGCAGAAAGAAGACAAATAACGGCTTTCTTGTTCGCATTGCATACATCTGCAAAACTCCCGTGCTCATCCCATGGATAACCCACAAGTTTGTAAAGCCCGGGTTTAACTTTCTCTATAATTCCAGCTTTAACTGCCTTAGCAATTGTTCTTGTGTGTATGTGAGCATTCTTCAGCTCTATCATACGAGCATAACCTTTATTTTTTTCAAATATTTTAATTATTTCAGTCATCATCCGTGTTATGGTTCTTTTACAAGGTAAATATAGTGAATTTACCTTGAAATCGAACCAAATGATTTGGAGCAATTATTAGGCGATTATAGTTTTTTGCATAAAGCGTAATCCATACTTTGTGGTTCATTTTTACTGCCAATGAAAGTGATTGGCAGTAATTGAAAACCGATATGCTGATGAAGAAATGAAGATGTGGATGGTTGGAACACGAAAATGAGTTAAATCCAAACAAATATAAAATTAGATTACCTTCACCAGAACCATTGTCATATGAACCCCGCAATATTGAGCTAAATAAGTACCCGTTAATGACTTAGCAAAATGGTTTTTACAACGACGCAACACTGATTTTAGGGGTTCCGAACAAAATGGTTGAATCATTACTTTAGGAATAAATTACTTACTGTTCTTTAATAAGAAAATTAAATTATCAATGGGTAAAGCGATAGAATAACCAGAGTTAGATAATAAAACATTAGGCTGACCAATTTTTCTATTTGCCCAAAACTCATCAAATGGGATATATTGGATTACTATCCCAATAAGATAAAACCTTATACCATCCCCAGAATAATCGCATTCGAATACTGGACTACCACTATTCCCATAATATACAGGGCAATCTAAAATCAAAGTTTTTGAAGCATCATATTTACCGGCTATTATGCCTTTTCTAAGCAACGGGAAATTGTAATTAAACTGTGGGGTGCTTTTTATACCAAGGGAAGAAGGATATCCTAAAATGAAGACCTCGTTGCCAATATTAACATCTTTATAATATTTTAATAGTCTGGGAAATGCATGTGGGACATGAAAACTTTGTCTAAAATTTGGTTTTATTCCAAATGACCAACTTATTTTTTTTAATACAGTATCCACAATACCTAACCTTACAATGGCCATATCTATTGAATCAGTATATAAAATATTGTGATAAGTCATTAATGTATCCAAAATCAAGGTCAATTCAAGTAATGAATCAGGTTCAAACAGTTGAGGGGAATTAATTTTACAAGTTGAAGACAAAAGTTGATCCAGACTATCGAGAAGTACATGTTTTGCGGATACTAAATAAAATATACTGTCTTCTACATAATAGAAGCCCGAAGCCGGAAAACGAGATGGTAGATCTACTAATACTGAAGAATACAAGTTTTTTTCAGAAAAATCCTTTTGTGGATACGAGAGTACGGACATGAAAGAAATAAAAAATATAAAGAAAAATAATTTATCAACCATTTTTTTTCCGCTTGCTAATATTTCTCGAACGGTATATTTGAGAATCTATTTTTTTTTCATCAAATGCTAGAATTACTAATGCAATAGTAACAACAATTATGGTTAATCTCTAAGCATTTATCAGATTAAAATCTATTTCACCTTCACCAGAACCATCGTCATGTCATCATTTTGTTCGGCGCGGCCTCTGAATTGCGTCAGCGATGCCCAGATATCTTCCATAATGGCGTTTGAGCTTTTAGCGGATTTGTTTCTTAACAATTCGGAAAGTTTTTCTTCTCCAAAAAGATCGTTTGATTCGTTCATTGCTTCGGTTATTCCATCTGAAAAGAAAGCAAATATTTGTCCGGGAGTGAAGCTGACTTCCTCTTCGACTAAGCTGCTTTCAAAAATAACTCCGCTTTCCAAACCAACACCTATTCCCTGAGTCTTATATGAAATTATCGAACCGTTATTGGCTGTAATCAAAGGCATGTGCCCTGCCCGGCAGAATTTTAATTTATTTGTGCTGCTGTCAAATAGAGCGAGAGTCATAGTTATAAACCAGCTTCGCTCAAGGGATTCATAAAGTTTTTTATTTATATCAACTAAGATTTGCTTAGGCGTTTTATCAATTGTGCATGCAAGCTGAATCATTGTCTGCAGTTTAGTCATATACAACGAAGCAGAAAGCCCTTTGCCTGAAACATCACCGACAACTACAAATAATTTTGTGTTGGAGATTTTAATAAGATCGTAATAATCACCCCCAACCTGCATGGCAGGAATCATCTGACCGCAAATGTCTAACTTATTTACATTTGGTATACAGCCCGGCAAAAGCCCCTGCTGAATTTTTCTTGCAAGATCAAGGTCTCTTTCAATTGCGAGCTTTTGTTTTTCAGCCTCATAGAGCCGGGCATTTTCAATTGATATTGCAGCTTGGTTTGCGACCGCATTTAAGAGTTCCAGATCTTCGTGTGAAAATTGTGCACCGGAATGTTTTAATCCGAAAAGCAATAGTCCGACAACTTTTGATTTTACAGCCATCGGAATTATAGTGTAAATGTTGTTGTCAATTAAAATACTGCTTCGCTCTTTGCAGACAGAAATAAACTCGTCTCGTTCTATCACGGGCAATTTTGATAATGATTTTTTCTGCTCAATGAATGATTGAATGGAGGATTGATTTATCAACAAATCCTTATTCTTGATTCCCTTACTTCGTATTAAAACTAAATCACCATTATTATTGCCTCTGACCATGATTCCAAAGTTGTTAATCTTAAGAGCATCGGTAAAAGTTTCGTGCGTTTTGTCGAGAATATTTTCAAGCCCAAGCACACTGGAAACATCACTGCTGAATTTTACAAGAACTTTTTGATATGCGAATTGTTCGGGGTAAAATCTTGCTGTGAGAAAATTTTGAAACTTGTCTTTAGTTGATTGAAAAACTAAAGCAAATATTATGAAGATAATTCCCGCAATTATGCCTTGATATTGAGTTCCAATCACCTGACTTATTCCCTGCCCTAAAAGATAAATTACCAAAAAGTAAGCTGCCGCAATTGTTAATGTAGCCGCTCCGTAAATTATTGCGTTCTTAATTACGATACTCACATCCATTAATTGATATCTGAAAATCGAATAACCAAACGCAATAGGTAATACAGCAATAAGAATAATTGGTGTGTAGTACTCGGGAGAATTAAAGATCGTATCAGAAATTGCCGGAGCAATAAAACTTGTATAAAGTAAACTTGCGATGCCTAAGGTATAGGCAAAAAGAATAATATAGATTGGTTTACGCTGATCTTTGTCTTTGATTCGGAAGTAGTTGATGTACAAAGAAACTAATCCCGTTACAAACGCAGTAAATATCAGAATATTATTTACAATAATTATTCCAAGCGCAACATTGTTGAAAGCTCCATGAGGATACACAAAAATATGACGCACTATGTATGAAGCAATGATCAAAACGATTGGAGCGGTTTGTAATAATTTTTTTACCCATTTTTTTTCGACAAACTTGAACGGCTGCGGAAAGCTCCAAAAGAATCTCAGAATTAGAAATGAAGCGTAAAATCCTCCGATGGTCCACACATAATCTAAAATATAAAAATAAATTCGAGGAACATTGGTTCCTAATCCCAAGAAATAAACTGAAGTAAATAAAACAATGAAAGCCGCACTGATCTTAAAAAATAATCTTTGAATATAACCATTTGGGCGAGCCATTAAGACGATGAATCCGACTACTAACCAAATTTGAGCCATCAGCATAAAAGCGAATTGATCCATTTTGATTAGCTTTTTAATCTCAACTTTTGTCTCAATAAGCTCTTCACCTTTTTTTATAGTATAATCTGCAAACTCCCCGCTCTTAAATTCATTAAGAATTCTTTGTGCAACAAAGGTATCACGAATCTTTATCTTTTTAATTGCAATAAGCTGATCCCCATCACGGATTCCGGCTTTCCATGTAACACCGTCGATCTTAACTCTATCAAACAGAATTGTAACGCTGTCTTTACTTGCCTTATTTGGTATCCATAGGCATTCATCGTTCGAGGTTGCATTTACAACAAATATAAATGAGAAATTAACAAGCCCGATACAAAACAGCAGTATGAAAGAGATAATAATTATCCCTTTCTGATTTTTCTCAAAATAGTTTTTTATGTTTTGTATCATAGAAGCTTCTCCATTAGATCTTCTTTACCAAATAAAACTATCATTTAACTTTAATTACCATTAACGTAATATCATCCGATTGGACAGCACCGTAAGTGAATTTATTAACCCCATTTTGAATGCCGGTGGAAATTTCTTCTGCTTGCTTTTCAGCTAAACTTAAACTTAATTTTTCCAATCTTTCATCTGAAAATTCTTCCCCGCGCTGATTCATTGCTTCAGATACACCGTCGGTAAATAAAATTATTACGTCATCTTTTTCAAGCTGTAATCTTTCAGAAAGATACGGAATCATTGTTTTCATTACACCGAGAATAATTCCACCCTTATTCAATTTACTAATTTTGCCTTTTCTAATCAGTAAAGGAGGATTATGGCCCGCATTTACGTAATGCATCTGCTTTTTTGCATCGTCAACTATCGCCCAGAAAAATGTTATGAATTTTCCTTCAGTCGTATTTTCTGAAATCAGATCGTTAATCAGACCCGTTGCATCATTAATATGCATACCTTGTTTGCAAATGGTTTTTAAAAATGCCTGAAGATTAGCCATCATTAACGCCGCGGAAACACCTTTACCGGATACATCGGCAATAGCAACACAGAAATTATTCTTATCAAGGGTAATGACATCGTAATAATCGCCCCCGACTTGTTTTGAGAACACAGCGTTAGCCACCACATCAAAATTGCTGAACTGGGGAATTTTATGAGGAAGAAGATTTTTCTGAATTTCGTGAGCAATTTCCAGATCTTCTTCGAGCTTTTGCTTTTCTAATGCTTCCTTAAATAATCTTTGATTCTCAATTGAAACGATTGCCAAGCTGCCGATTGAATATATGTACTCAATATCCGTTTCAGAGTATTCGGCTTCGTTTGCCCGTTTTCCTAAAAGAATCACTCCTTTTGTTTCACCTTGAAGCTGCATAGGTACAATAAGTTCGATGCCAAAATTTTGAAGCTCATTGTAATCTGATTCAATTCCTTTTTTCGTAATTGAATTGGTTATTAGCTTGGTATCATACTTATTGAGAGCAATAATTAATTCATCTTGAGGAAACTTGGATTCCAAAATCTTTAAATTCTTACCTTCAAATGATACAACCGCAAATTTTTGTACAAGAAATTGACCAATAACAGAAAAAACTAAAAGCCTTGCTACTTTGGTTGACTCTGAAAACAATCCGAATTCTTTACTCAACTCGAAAAGAGAATTAAGACGGCTTATTCTTGAATCAAGAATTCGGTTGGTTGATTTAAGTTCACTTAACATTAGTGAGTTTTGAATTGCAGTTGCAGCAATGTTCGTAATTGTGTGTAAAAATTCCAAATCTTCATCCGTGTATGGTATCTTATTAAGTTTTTCTCCCAAAGCAATTATTCCAAGACATTGCTGGGAAGAACAAATCTCATCTAACGTAATAATATTAATCGAGGTTAGATATTCTTTGAAATGTTCACCCTGTAACTCAGATTTATTTTTTATTACCGGGAAGTTCTGAAACTGTGCATCGGTTATTCCTTTTTTAGCCTTTGGTT
>Ga0214473_10007496_pt1 | contig 12944 bp, 9 predicted proteins | sample RVTome_7_FD_203509 | JGI IMG/M metagenome (GOLD analysis project Ga0214473, IMG submission 203509) | Soil microbial communities from uranium-contaminated site in the Upper Colorado River Basin, Wyoming, United States - RVT98D197 | ecosystem: Environmental > Terrestrial > Soil > Contaminated >...
CCCAGGCCAATCCTCCGACCTATGATCCCTCTTATTCCTATATCTTGGGAACGCAATTCCTGAATATCGGCTCTGTCGCTCAGGGGAGCGATGCACTGGCTAAAGCTTACTCGGCCAAGCCGGATTCCGTAGAGTTCGCCGTCGGCTACGCCCGCGCGCTCCTGTTGAATCATGACCCCGCAAAAGCCAAGGAAATCCTTCTCCCCCTGGCCAATACCGAAAAGGCGAGCTTCGACCTCTATGAATCCCTGGGAAAGGCCACGCAGGGCGCGGGCGAGCCGAAAGACGCGATTTCCTGGTACCTGAAGGCTCTCGCTCTCAAGGGGAATATCGCGGAGATCTTGAATTCTCTGGGCGAGTGCCATCTGAAACTCGGAGAGAAAGAGGCAGCCCTTCAGGCGTGGAAAAAATCGTTGGAAATCAACCCCAACCAGGAAAACATCAAAAAACTGGTGTCTTCGATTAAGGATTGAGGACGCGGAGGACTTCGGCTGCAGTCAGGTGACGGATTCCGTCGGGACAGGCGAGGATCAGTTCTCCCCCCGGCCCGATTCCCATATATTTTCCACGCATACGGCCTTGACCCGTCTCCGCAAGAATCCAGTCGCCATGGCTAAAAGCGGACTGACGCTCGAAAGCGGGAACGATCTGGTCGCCCCTATCGTCGATAAAAGCGCCATACCATTCTTCGAAGGCCGAACGAAAAGATCGAAGAAGAGCTTCCGCATCCGCAGCTTTCCCGATGACCATCCGGAGAGAAATCGCAAGCCCGCGGATTTCGTCGGGAAAATCGGCTTCCTCATTATTCACGTTGATGCCGACGCCGACGAGTGTGTAATCGAGAGCCTCTCCCCTGAACGCGTTCTCGCAGAGGACTCCGGCCAGCTTTTTCCCGTTCCAAACGAGGTCGTTGGGCCAAAAGAGTTTCGGGGATAATCCGTGGGAACGTTCCACCGCGTCGCGCGCCGCCAGTCCCGCCGTAAGAGGCAGGCGGGTGAGATTTGCGGCCGGAGGTCTTAAAATGACTGTCAGATACAATCCTTTGTCCCGGGCGGAAAACCAGGAGCGGCCTTTCGTCCCCCGGCCGGCTGTCTGTTCGGCCGAAACGATGATTGTCCCCTCAGGAGCTCCATCTCGGGCGAGATCCCGGGCGAGGTCATTCGTCGAAGGGCAGCTTTCCACGCGAATAAGACGATAGGTCATGGTTCGTGCCGTAAAAATGGAAGGCGTTCTCTCCGTCGTCCCCCTTAAATTTTTCGCGTATCGACGTTTTTGAGTTCTTCGACGAGCATTTTATTGAACTCGGCGGAAACGATCTCCTGCGTCCATTTCCGGATATCCTCTTTCCTCAAAAGGATTTCTTCTTGAATAATGGCCCGAATTCGATCATCCAGATCGGCCGGCGCCCCGAGCGGGCCGGACCCGGAGGCGGGTTTCTCCGGCTGTTTCTCCGGCGCCGTGACCTCCTCCAAGGCGGGCTCCTCCGGAAGCGAGGGGAGGTCTTTTTTCCGGTCGATCATTTCCCTCAAACTGCCGGAAAGGGTCTCCCCGTCGAACGGTTTCTGGATAATCCCATCGTGATTCCCCTGAGCGATTTTTCCGACATCCACGGGTTCGAACGCTCCACGAAGATAAAACAAAGCCGTCTGCCGGCCGCCTTCCTCCGACCGGACGTAAGCCGCGATCTCAGGTCCATCCTTGGAGGGCAGCGAAAATCCGACCAGGACGGCATCCGGCCGGATGTCCCGGATTGCCTCGATCGCTTCCAATCCGTCGTCGAAAGCATAGACTTCGAATTCCGGGCCGGCGAGAGCCATCTCCGCGGCCTTGAGCGCCGAAGGCGAATTGTCGGCGACAACAACTTTATACGTCATCTCGATTCATGAAATCTTTCCATTACAATTTATCCCAAGCCCGGACTTAGTTCAAGGACATGATTAGCGGGGGACGCTTCTCTTTCCAGGCGATAGGTCAGACCTAATATTGGGCTCATAACCATTTCCTTTCGCGTCATTCCTTCCGGCGCCGGAGTCGGCAAAAACGGGGCGCGGTCAATAGTCGACAGACACGCTCGAAGCGATCTACCTCTCTTTCGAAGCGAGAGACTTTAGCCTATAATGAGATCCTGCTCGATGGTTATCGCGACGATCGTGCTTCTGTTTTCGTGGACCCACGCGGGATTAACCTGTCCGGCCATCATTCGCTCGGAGTTCATCGTCCCCGACCCGTCCTTCTCCTCAAGCCACGCCTCGACGATCGCCGAGACGCCCGGCGGCCTTGTCGCCGCATGGTTCGGCGGCAGTCGCGAGGGAGCCGAGGACGTTGGGATTTGGCTTTCGTCTCACGGCAGCCGGGGATGGTGCTCACCCCGGGAAATCGCGACCGGAAGCACGGACGGCGGCTCGCGGCGCTTTCCGTGCTGGAACCCGGTGCTGTTCCGACGCGCTGCGGGCGAACTCCTGCTTTTTTTTAAGATCGGTCCGAGCCCTTCGACATGGTGGGGCATGCTTATGGTATCGGCAGACGGAGGGCGGACTTGGAGCAGGCCTTACCGACTTCCTCAAGGTATCGTCGGCCCGGCAAAGAACAAACCCCTTGAACTCGAGGACAACACCCTCCTCTGCGGTTCAAGTTCCGAAGATGCCGGCTGGCGCGTCCACATGGAATGGTCCCGGGATCCTCTCGGCGATTGGCGGCGCGGGCCCGACTTGAACAGCGCGTCCGCTATGTCGGCCATTCAGCCCGCGCTCCTCCGGCACCGCGACGGCCGCTATCAGATTCTCTGCCGGTCGAAGCAGGGGACGATTCTGGAATCCTGGTCCGCCGCCCACGATGCGACCTCTTGGTCGCGACTGAAGCCGACCGTCCTCCCTAATCCCGACAGCGGGATCGACGCCGTAACCCTGGCCGACGGCCGTTTCCTCCTCGTCCACAACCCGACCAGGCAGGGACGAGGGATTTTGAGGGTCTCCTTGAGTAAAGACGGCAAAAATTGGCGGACCGCTTGCTGTCTCGAAAATGAGCCGGACAAAGAGTTCTCTTACCCCGCCGTTATCCAGACGAAGGACGGGCTGGTCCACGTGACTTATACTTGGAAGCGGGAGAGGATTAAGCACGTCGTCCTGGATCCGTCCCGTTTCTAAAGCGGTTTTCCCCTTATATTCGAGATGAGCGCATACCCCGAGCTCAGTATTCGATATACACCGATTCTTCGCCGAGGAGGCCGGCAAGCGTCTTCGTCAGCTCAGCGGAGGGACAAACCCCTTTGACATCGACGGATTGAGTGATCACCCGGTACGCGTGCGGGATTTCGAGTTCAAAAAAGACTGGGCATTCTCCAACATTACGCTCAAGGATGTCGCGGAGCTCAGCGAGGAGCGAGTCTTCCAGCCCGGGGACGAAGATGCGGATGACGATGCGCTTGGCTTGTTTCTGGAATGCTTCGTCCAAGGGCATAACCTGGGCCAGGTGGACTTTGCGGCTGTCGCCTTCACCCAAAAATTTTCCCTTGATCCAAACGAGCCGGTCTTCGTGGAGACAGTCATAATTCTTCCGGAAGGCGTCGGGAAAAGCCACGACTTCCACCCGGCCGGTCATGTCTTCGAGATAAAAAGAAGCCATCCGCTCGTCTTTTTTCGTCTTCAGCGCCTTAAATCCCGTGATGAGGCCGGCCAGCCGGACGTCGCTGTTGAAATCTCTCTCGTCGTCAAGCTCGTTCACGCTATGAGAGACGAGACGATGGAGGTTTTTGTATCCGTCCAGGGGATGGCCGGTGATGAAATATCCGAGGGCGTCTTTTTCGTAGGACAGCTTCAAGGACTCGTTCCACTCGTTCATGGACTCGACTTCGGCCGGAATCATCGGCGGCTCGGCTTCCCCGCCGCCGAAAAGCGACGTCTGGCGTGTCGCCCGGGCTCTCTGCGCGTCGTGAGAATAGGCAATCATAGAATCGATCAAATGAAAGCATCGGGAGCGTTTCCAGCCCAGGGAATCGAACGCTCCGGCTTTAATCAGGCTTTCCAAGACCTTGCGGTTGAGGACCCGGCTGTCGGCGTTCCGGCATAAATCGAACGGCGAAGCAAATTTTCCTTGCTCATGCCGGATCTGGACGAGCGTCCGGGCCGCGGTTTCGCCCACGTTCTTGATCGCCGCCAGGCCGAAGCGGACCGCTTCGGCCGCGACCGTAAAGTTGAAATCGCTTTCGTTGATATCCGGGGGAAGGACGGTGATCCCCATGTGTTGGCATTCGTTGATGTATTTGACGACTTGGTCTGTCGCGCCCCGTTCGGCCTCGGACGTCAGGAGGGCGGCCATGAAATGATAGGGATAATGGGCTTTCAGATAGGCCGTCTGATAGGCGAGGGCCGCGTAGGCCGCGCTGTGAGATTTGTTGAAGCCGTATTCGGCGAAATTCCTGATGTTTTCGAAAAGGGTTTTCGTCTTGTCCGCGCTGATCAGGCCCTTTTTCTTCGCCCCTTTGAGAAAATTGTCCCTCTGGGCTTTCATGATCTCGCCGACTTTCTTGCCCATGGCTTTGCGCAGGATATCGGCCTCGGCCAAGGAGAAGCCGGCTAGCTCGGTCGCGATCTTCATGACCTGTTCTTGATAAACGATGATACCCCGCGTCTCCTTGAGGATGGGCTCGAGCTCGGGGATTTCGTAGGTGATCTCTTCGGGATGGTGCTTGCGCTTGACGAACTCGGCCGTCATCCCGCTTTTGAGCGGGCCGGGCCGATAGAGGGCGTTAAGGGCGATCAGGTCCCGGAACTCGTCCGGCCGGTAACTCCGGAGGAGCTCCTTCATCCCGCGGCTTTCGAATTGGAAGACGCCGTCGGTATTGCCCGCTTTGAACAAATCGAATGTCCGGTTGTCGTCCAGGGGAAGGTTTTTTATGTCGACCAGATCCCCCAGGTCCCTGGCGATGATTTCGAGAGCGTCCTTGATCACGGTCAAGTTGCGCAGGCCGAGGAGGTCCATCTTGAGCAGGCCGAGAGCCTCGACATCGCCCATCTCGAACTGGGTCGTCGTTTCGCCCTTGGCTGACTGATAGAGGGGGAGAAATTCGGTCAGCGGCCTGGGGGTGATGACAATTCCCGCGGCATGAATGGACGGATGGCGGACCTGGCCTTCGACCTTCTGGGCGATCGCAAGAAGATGGGCGATCTTCTGGTTCTTGTCGCGCAATTCCCTGAGTGGCGCGATCGTTTCGAGCGCTTTTTCGATATTGACGTCCGCGCCGAAGGGAATCATCTTAGACAGGCGGTCGACTTCGGGAAGCGGGACTTCGAGCACCCGGCCGACGTCCCGGATCGCGGCGCGCGCGGCCATCGTTCCGAAGGTGATGATCTGGCTGACGTTCTCCCGCCCGTATTTTTCGGTGACGTATTCTATGATTTCCTGCCGCCGGCGGCCGCAGAAATCGATGTCGATATCGGGGAGGCTGATCCGGGCCGGGTTCAAGAATCGTTCAAAAAGAAGGTCGTATTCGATCGGGTCGATATCCGTGATGCCCAGACCATAGGCCAAAAGGCTGCCGGCCGCCGAACCCCGTCCGGGCCCGACGGGAATGCCTTCGGCGTGGGCCTTTCGGATCAGGTCCCAGACGATGAGAAAATACCCCTCGAAACCCATTTTTTCGATGAGTTGGATTTCCTCTTTGAACCTGGCTTCATACACCTCGGGCGCGCGGGAGAGAAGCCCTCTCTCCGCCTTCTCCCTCATCGCCCTCATCCGCTCCTCGAAGCCGGCCCGGGAAACCTCCTCGAAATAATCTTTCAAGCTTTTCCCTTCGGGCGGTTTGAACTGGGGCAAAAAATAGGATCCCGAGGGAAAACGGAAGTCGCACAAACCGGCGATATGGGCCGTGTTTTCAAGCGCCTCGGGGATCTCGCCGAACAGCCGGGCCATTTCCTCGCCAGACTTGAAATAGAATTCGGTCGTCCCGAAACGGATCCGGTCCGGGTCGCTCAGCTTTTTATTCGTCTGGATGCAGAGAAGGACGTCATGACTTTCCGCGTCGTCCTTGTTCTGATAATGAACATCGTTCGTGGCTACGAGGGGCAGGCCGAGCTTGCGGGCTAGGCCGACGAGCTTGGGATTGACCTGCTTTTGGGCTTCCAGGCCATGGTCCTGGATCTCGATAAAAAAATGGCCCGGGCCGAAAATGCCGGCGTAAGCCGCGGCCGCCGCTTCCGCGGCTTCGTCCATGCCTTTTCCCAGAAAGAACGCAACCTCGCCCTTGAGGCAACTTGAAAGGCCGATCAATCCCTTGCTGTGTTCAGCCAGAAGATCCTTGTCGATCCGCGGCCGGTAGTAAAATCCCTCGAGATATGCCTTGCTGAGCAGCTCGCACAGGTTGCGGTATCCTGTCTCGTCCTTGACGAGAAGGACGAGATGGAAATGGATTTGTTCCCGGCTATCGCTCTGCTTTTCGGTCCGGCTTTTTGGGGCGACGTACGTCTCGCATCCGAGAATGGGCTTGACCCCTCTTTTCGCGGCTTCCTTGAAGAATTGGACCGCGCCGAAGATATTGCCGTGGTCGGTCAGGGCGACGGCGGGCATATTGTGTTCGTAGGCGGCCTCGACGAGCTTCTTGATGCGGACGGCGCCGTCGAGGATGCTGTACTCGCTGTGATTGTGGAGGTGGATGAAGCTTCCGGACATCTTACTCCCACTCGATCGTGCCCGGGGGCTTGGATGTCACGTCGTAGACGACGCGGTTCACGCCCTTGACTTCGTTGACGATGCGCGTCGAGATCCGGGCGAGGAGAGCGGGAGCAGCGGGAAACCAGTTGGCCGTCATGCCGTCGACGCTCTGGACGAGGCGGACGACGACGACCCGCTGGTAGGTCCTCTGATCCCCCATAACTCCGACGGACTTAACCGGAAGAAGGACGGCGAAGGCCTGCCAGAGCTTATGATAGATATCGGCCTTTTTGACTTCCTGAATCACGATCTCGTCGGCCTCGCGCAGAATGTCGAGACTTTCCGTGTTCACTTCGCCCAGAATCCTGACGGCCAGCCCGGGGCCCGGGAACGGATGCTGAGAGATGAACCCGCGATCCACGCCGAGCTCCAGTCCCAGGGCGCGGACCTCATCCTTGAAAAGCTCTTTGAGCGGTTCGACCAGCTTGAAGCGGAGGTCCTTGGGCAGACCGCCGACATTGTGATGGGACTTGATCGTCGCGGACGGCCCTTTGACCGGGTTGCTTTCGATCACGTCGGGATAGATCGTCCCCTGGGCCAGATATTTGGCTCCGCCGATCTTCGCCGCTTCGCGCTCGAATATCCTGATGAAAAGTTTGCCGATGATCTTCCGCTTGCGCTCGGGCGCGACGACGCCGCGGAGGGCGGAGACGAATTCATCTGCGGCGTCCACCCCGATGACATTGAGCGCAAGCGATTTCCGGAATTTATCCATAAGATTGCGATTCTGCCCTTTGCGGAGAAGGCCGTTGTCGACGAAAATACAAATCTGGCGACGGCCGATGGCCTTGTGGATGATGAGCGCCGTGACGAGGGAGTCAACGCCGCCGCTCAATCCGCAGACGACTTTGTCCCGCCCGGCCGCCTTCCGGACCTCCTCGGCTTTGCGTTCGATGAAAGAACTCATGCTCCAATCGGGGGTGAGGCCGGCGAGCTTAAAGAGGAAATTCGCCAGGATTTTTTTGCCTTCTTGGGTATGGATGACTTCGGGATGAAATTGGACGCCGTAAAAGCGACGATCGCGGTTTTCGACGACGGCCGCTCTGGTATTCGCCGTCCGGCCGGTGATGCAAAATCCCGGGGGGACCCGTTCGAGCCGGTCGCCGTGGCTCATCCAGACTTGTTGCCTATCTTTCACTCCGGCGAGAAGGCCGCTCCGGTCGAGGACGGAGAGGGAGGCGAAACCGTATTCCCGTTTCGATGACGAACGGACCTCGCCTCCGAGGAGATGAGCGGCGAGCTGGAGCCCATAGCAGATGCCGAGAATGGGAATGCCGAGGTCGAAGATCGCCTTCGCTGGCAGGGGCGCGCCCTTCTCATAGACGCTCTGCGGCCCGCCGGAGAGGACAAGCGCCTGGGGACGCTCCTTTTTCAACCGCGCGATCGATACGTCAAATGGCAGGATTTTCGAGTAGACCCCGAGCTCGCGGATCTTGCGGGCGATGAGCTGCGTGTACTGCGAGCCGAAATCGAGGACGAGGACTTTGTTCATGCCCGGATTTTATCATTCGCCCGCGCGGCCGACAAGGGGAATTGCAGCAGATTTGCAGGGAAAAAACGTCATTTTTTCGGATTCTTGAATTCCGTTATAGCCACAATCTCTTATTCATCAGGTCAGCTAGTTGTGCGTCTCGCAAGTTCCTTGACTAAATAGAACTTCATGGCGGACGCGCAACCGCCGGGGAGTTAGAGGGGGGCGGAGTGGCCCCCCTCAGGGGGTCAGCGGAGCGAAGCGAAGCTCCTCTCAGGCAGAGGAAAATCCGCAAAGCTACGAAAGGCGAAACCGCTTAAAAAAACAATGGGCTAATTCCCAGGTCAGATTTGATTGTAGCACTTAGATCTCTCTGATGGACCATGATCCCGGAGATATTATTAAATATTTAACATTTATTTTAATAAAATCAAAGAATATGAATATTCTTTATTCTATTGACTATTTATTAATAATACATTAATAATAGAAGAAGAACGATAGGAGTAGAAGAATATGACAAGGTTTATTTTGAAAAGAAATGCATATGAATTTACCAAAGAACAGGTTGAGCGGGAACTCATCGGCGTGGAGCCTGAAGTCATAAGGCAATACTACGCCGAAATCAATGGAAAAAAATTCCCCCTCAAGCAAGTCATCAGCCACGTGCTCAGGCTCGGCAAAGTCGAATTCACGACCATGGACGCGGCCAACATCGTCCGCCGTCTCGGCTTCAAGATCAAACAGCTGACATAGGATTTCGAAGAAGCCGCCCCTTGTCTCCCTTCGCGCATTCAGTGTATAGTTATTCCACCATGACCTGGGAAGAACTGGCCAAGGAATTATCGGTTCAAACGGATTCTAAAATCGTCCTGCTCGTCATCGACGGCCTGGGCGGCCTCCCCGTCCGGGATAAGACCGAGCTCGAAACGGCCGAGACGCGACACCTCGACCGTCTCACCCTGCGCGGCTGCTGCGGCGTCACCGACCCGGTCTTCATGGGCATCACGCCCGGAAGCGGGCCGGCCCACCTCGCCCTTTTCGGCTACGACCCGCTCCGCTATCGGCTCGGGCGGGGTATCCTTGAAGCGCTCGGCTCGGATGTCGAGGTCGAAAGAGGGGACCTCGTCGCCCGGGGAAATTTCGCCACGTTCAAGAACGGCCTGATCACCGATCGCCGCGCGGGCCGCATCCCGACGAGTGAATGCGAACGGCTGTGCCACATCCTCAACAAAGCCTTCTCCGGCCGTAAGGACCCGGAATTCGCCTTCTTCCCGGGCAAAGAGCATCGTTTTGTCGCGCGCTTCAGGGCGCCCGGCCTCGCCGACCAGCTCACCGACGCGGACCCGCAGGAAGACCACCGGCCCCCCGTTCCGGCGCACCCGCTCGCTCCCGAATCCGCGAAAGCGGCGGGCGTTGTCAATCGCTTCCTCGAAGACGTGATGAGCGTCCTCAAGAGCGAGCCCGTGGCCAACGCCGTCCTCCTCCGCGGTTTCTCCGTCCAGCCGTCCATCCCCCAAATTCCCGACCTCTACCGGCTCCGCCCAGCGGCCATCGCCAACTATCCGATGTACAGAGGACTGGCCAAGCTCCTCGGGATGACGGCCTATCCCGCCGGCCCCGCAACCCAAGATTTATTCAACACTCTCGAGGCCCATTGGGCCGAACACGATTTCTTCTATATCCATTATAAAAAAACGGACGCGGCCGGCGAGGACGGCAATTTCGAGGCTAAAGTCCGGGCGATCGAGGAAATCGACGCCTTCATCCCGCGGATCGAAGCCCTCGCGCCCGAAGTCCTCGTGGTTACCGCCGACCACTCGACGCCGTCGCTGGCAAAGGGCCATTCCTTCCATCCCAACCCGTTTCTTCTTGTCGCCCCGACAGCCCTTCCCGACGCGACGGGCGTCTTCACCGAGCGGGAATGCGCCCGGGGCTTGCTCGGCCGGTTCCGCTCGATCTATGCTATGCCGCTCATGCTCGCCCATGCCGCTAAGCTTAAAAAATTCGGAGCCTGAAGGTTTTTCTTTGATTCAGTTGATAGGTTTTATATAATTAATAGGAATTGAAGCCAACGCCCGAGAGACCCGGCCCGCAGAATACCGCGGGGGCTCCCCCTCTTCTCCTCATTTTTTTCGCCTTCGGGCTGCTCTTCGCGGCCGCGGCGCTCTCTCCCTCTCCCGCCCAGGAAACTTTCGCCGAGGTCTATGACCTCCGTCATTTCACCCATCCGAACTTCACCCGGATCGTCGTCGATATCGGCGTGCTCCGCGAATATGCGCCCCTTGAAAACCGCGAAGCCGGCAGGATCGATGTCGACATCTTTCAAACCCGCCTCAATCCGATCGTCCGCGAAGAGGCGGTTCTGGCTCAATGCGACTACATCAAACTCATCCGGATCTCCCAGAAAACGGTTAATACGGTCCGGGTCACGGCCGAAGTGGATTTCTCCAAGGTCCGCCGCTATCAGGTTTATCACGTCCTGGACCCTTTCCGGATCGTCGTCGATATCTACCCTCAGGAATCCCCCTCCGCTCCGGAAACGGCGAAAGCGCCGCAGCCCGCCCAACCGGCCCAATCCGGATACAGCATGGCCCGCCAGCTCGGTCTCGGGATTAAAACGATCGTCATCGACCCCGGCCATGGCGGAAGCGACCCGGGATGCCTCGACTCCGGCGGGACTAAAGAAAAAGACCTCGCCCTGGATATTTCCCTTCGCCTCCGGGATTTGCTCCGGTCCAAAACCAAACTCAATGTCGTCTTGATCCGGGAAACCGATATCTACGTTCCCCTCGAAAACAGGACCGTGGTCGCCAATCAAAAGAAATCGGACCTTTTCGTTTCGGTCCACATCAACGCCTTCGGGGATAAGCGCCGCCGCGGGATCGAGACTTTCTACCTGAATTTCAGCGCTGACCCCGCCGTCAACGCCCTCGCCGCGCGCGAGAACGCGACAACGACCAAGACCATCGGCGAAATGGACAAGATCATCCGCCAGATCGTCCGCAACAGCAAAATCCTGGAATCGCGGGAACTGGCTCAAAAAATCCAGGACAATCTGGTAAAATACCTCTCCCGACAGTACCCGGATATCTTTAATCTGGGGACGAAGGGCGGCCCGTTCTGGACCCTCATCGGCTGCGAGATGCCCTCGGTCCTGGTCGAGGTTTCGCACCTCTCCAACCCCAAGGAAGGACAGCGCCTCCGCGACGGGGCCTATCGCCAGAACATCGCCCGGGGAATATATGACGGCATCATGGCTTATATGCAGTCGCTCGGAAAAGGATGACGATGACATGGACAGACGTGATTTCTTAAAAAATATGACGCTCGGAAGCCTGGCCCTGAAACTGGCGCCGGGGCTCGTCGGCCGAACCCCGGAACAAGGAGGGGGAGCGCCGGATTTAGCCTATATCCAGGGTGATTCGCCCGCCGCTCTGACCAGGGAAGCGATCGCCGTCCTGGGCGGGATGAGCCGCTTCGTCGCCAAGGGCGACGTCGTCATGATCAAGCCGAACATCGGCTGGGACCGGACGCCGGAGCTCGCAGCCTGCACCAATCCCGATATCGTCAAGACGCTCGTCGAGCTGGCTTTCGCCGCAGGCGCGAAAAAAGTCGTGGTCATGGACAACACGACGAACCAGGCCCAGCGCTGCTATGCCCGCTCCGGAATCCAGGCCGCGGCCAAAGCGGCCGGCGCCGACGTCCTTTTTGTCAACCCCCGCCGCATCAAGAAGGTGGCGGTCAAGGGCGAATGGCTCAAGGAATGGGACGTCATCCAGGATTTCGTCGAAGCGGACAAGATCATCAACGTCCCGATCGTCAAGCATCACAGCCTATGCCGGGTGACGCTCGGAATGAAGAACTGGCTCGGAGCGATCGGAGACCCACGCAACCAACTCCATCAGAAGCTCGACGAGGCCGAAGTCGACCTGGCCGCGTTCTTCAAGCCCGCGCTGACCGTACTCGACGCCTATCGCATCCTCGTCCGGAATGGCCCGCAGGGCGGGCGGCTCTCGGACACGAAGCTCTTGAAGACCGTCGTCGCCGGAGCCGATTACGTCGCGATCGACGCCATGGGCGCGACCTTTCTCGAAATTCCCCCGGAGGAGCTGCCGTTCCTCAGCCTCGCCAACAAAAAAGGGTTCGGCGAAATCAGACTGGAGAAGCTGCGCATTGAAAAAAGAACGGTCTAAAAAATACAGGGCGCTGCAGCTCGTCCGGGCCGGCGTCCAGCTCTTCTTCTTCGGTTTGTTCGTATTCCTCCTCTTCGGCACGCATTTCACCGGGAAGGACTACATCGGTCATGTCGAGGCGTTTTTCCATTTCGACCCCCTTCTCGCCGTTGCGACATCCATCGCCTCAAAGGCCGTGTTTATCGCCTTCGGCTGGGCCGCGCTCACGATCGTCGTTACGTTTTTTTTCGGCCGGGTGGTCTGCGGCTGGGTCTGCCCGCTCGGATCTGTCCATCAATTCTTCTCCTGGCTCTTCAAGAAGACGAAATTCCTCCGCCCGAAGAAAGTCGTCAGGGGCGGGCTGAGCTGGAAATACCTCGTCCTTGTCTTCGTCCTGGTCAGCGCATTCTTCACCCTCGACATCGTCGGGATTTTCGACCCCCTGTCTTTTCTCACCCGGACGACGGTCGCGAGCGTCCTGCCGGCGTTCGCCCAGGGATTCCAGATGCTCATCGGCGGCGCCTATGCCCTCCATCTCGCAGGCATCGGCGACACGCTGACCCAATTTCTAGAAACACTGACCGTGAATGCGA
>Ga0214473_10007497_pt1 | contig 12941 bp, 10 predicted proteins | sample RVTome_7_FD_203509 | JGI IMG/M metagenome (GOLD analysis project Ga0214473, IMG submission 203509) | Soil microbial communities from uranium-contaminated site in the Upper Colorado River Basin, Wyoming, United States - RVT98D197 | ecosystem: Environmental > Terrestrial > Soil > Contaminated >...
CTTTATCCGAGACCATCATCTCTAAACGCTCTCTTGCGCTGATGCTTCTTTCCGGAGACGAAAGCCTCGCGGAATGGCTCCACCAAAATCTGCCCGAGGAGGAAATCTCCCGGATCGAAAAAATTCGACATGAGGTCCAGGCCCGTTTTCGGGATCCCATTGGATACCTGATCAATCAGGCCCGTCTCCGAAAGGTGGACGAAATCCTGTCCCGGGTGAGAACGTCTCAGGAGGAAACTCCCAAGACGTTCTCCGCTTCTCTCGGAAACCTGGTGATCCATCCATTCTGGGGGATTCCCATCCTTCTCTTCATCCTCTTTCTTACCTATCAGTTTGTCGGGGTCTTCGGCGCCCAGATCAGCGTCGATTTCCTGGAAAAAACCCTCTTCGGAGAATGGTTGCTTCCGCCTCTGACCGGGCTCATCCACCGATTCATTCCCATCCCCATTCTCCAGGAACTCCTTATTGGCCCTTATGGAATCCTCACCATGGCCCTCACCTATGCGATCGCCATCGTCCTCCCCATTGTGGGCTGTTTCTTCATCATCTTCGGACTGATGGAGGATTCGGGGTATCTGCCAAGGCTGGCGGTGATGAGCAATAAAATCTTCAAGAGGATGGGGCTGAACGGCAAGGCTGTCCTGCCCATGGTCCTGGGTCTCGGCTGCGATACCATGGCTACGATGACGACCCGGATCCTGGATACCGAAAAGGATCGTACCATCGTCACCCTCTTGCTGGCCCTTGGAGTGCCCTGTTCAGCCCAGTTAGGGGTAATCCTCGGCATGTTTTCAGGGCTTCCGATCTTTTATCTCCTCACCTGGATTTTTCTCATCGCGCTCATTCTGGTCATGGTTGGATATTTAGCGGCCAGGCTCCTTCCCGGTGAAGGTTCCGATTTTATCCTGGAACTTCCACCCCTGCGGATCCCTAAAATTTCCAATATTGTGGTAAAAACCCTCGCCCGGCTCGAATGGTACCTCAAGGAGGCGGTTCCCCTCTTCATCCTCGGAACCCTCTTTCTCTTCATCCTTCATCAGACAAAGGCGCTCGCTCTTCTCGAACAGATTTCAACCCCTCTGATCGTCCACTTCCTTGGGCTTCCCGCAAAAGCCACAGAGGCTTTCATCATCGGATTCCTCCGGAGAGACTATGGAGCGGCAGGGCTCTTCATGCTCGCCAGGGAGGGACTCCTCGACCCCCGTCAGATCCTGGTCAGTCTGGTGACGATCACACTCTTCATCCCCTGTATTGCCCAGTTCTTCATGATGATCAAAGAGAGGGGGTTGAAAAAGACCCTCTGGGTCTCGGCCGTGATCTTTCCCGTTGCTTTTGGGGTGGGAGGCCTGCTAAACTTTTTATTGAGATTCCTGGGGCTCTGAAATGGAAAAAACCTCTTTTAATCGATGCCCTCTTTGCGGAGGAGAATTCTCGGATCCAGAAATGAAATGCAGGGGATGTCTCATCTCAAAGGACTGCGGACTCCTCTGTTGCCCCCATTGCGGATACTCCTATAAGGAACGCTCTGCCCTGGTCGATTTTTTCAAATCTTTATGGAGGAAGGTGAAACCATGAATCGGAATTCGGATTTGCCCGGAGGACCCCATCAAATGAGATGGGGTGGCAGAAGAGAAATTGAGGAAGAGCGGATCGATGAGATCCTCGAACTCATCTGGACGTTGAGGGAGAGAGGGATCTCCGATCTGGATCAGCTCCTTGAGGAGGGGAAGGATTTGGAGGCGAAATCGATTCTCCGCGTGATGATCAGGGATGACCTCTTTGATGTGGAAGGCAACCGGGTGATCCTTAAGGAACGCGGAGAGGAGAAGGCCAGGGAGATCATCCGGCGCCACCGTTTGACCGAAAGGCTCCTCTCAGAGATATTTGAGATGTCCGAAGAGGAGGTGGAGCAAGAGGCCTGCAAATTAGAGCATATCCTGAGCCCCGGGGTAACGGAGAGCGTCTGTACTTTTCTCGGCCATCCCCCCACCTGTATTCATGGGAAGCCGATCCCGAGGGGAGAGTGCTGCGCCAAATTCAAAAAAGAGATGAAACCCCTTGTCATTCCCCTTGAGGAGCTGGGACTGGGGGAGGAGGGCCGGATCGTCTTCATCGCTCCCCGATCGCATCAACGACTTGACCGGCTGAGCGCCCTGGGGATCGTTCCCGGAAGCATTCTCCGGATGCATCAGAGAAATCCTTCCTATGTGCTTCAGATCGGAGAAACGACACTCGCTCTGGATGGGGAAGTGGTAAAGGATATCTATGTGAAAAAGGTTAAGGATTAATCGTCCTCTTTTTTATTGGAAGTTTCTCCGCGGCGGCGTTCCATCTCCTCCTGGATGAGCGCTCCGAGGCTGTTTGAAGCCGACCCCTGATTCGACATATACCTTTCAATCTCCGACTTCTCCATCTTCTCCTTCAACCCCTTCAGGCTGAGTCCGATCCTTCGCTCCTGTGAATCGACATGAAGGACGATGGCAGAGACCATCTCACCCTGCTTCAACACATCCGAAGGTCTCTCTACCTTCTCTCTGCTGATCTCGGAAACATGGACCAGTCCCTCGATCCCTTCTTCCAACTCGATGAAGGCCCCGAAATCGGTCACATTGGTCACTCTTCCATTGACCATCTCTCCCTTTCGGTATCGCCGGGCCACCTCTTTCCAGGGGTCCGGGGTCAACTGCTTGATCCCGAGGGAGAAACGCTCGTTTTTTGGGTCGATGCTTAACACAACGGCCTCGACCTCCTGCCCTTTCTTAAAAAGCTCGGCTGGATGTTTGATCTTCTTTGTCCACGACATCTCCGACACATGAACCAGCCCGTCCACACCTTCTCCGAATCCAATGAAAATCCCAAAATCGGTGATCGTCTTCACCTTTCCCGCCACCCGGATGCCAGGAGGATATCTTTCTGCAATGAGGTCCCAAGGATTTGGCTCGACCTGTTTCATCCCCAGGGAGATCCTGCGTTTCACCGGATCACAATCAAGAACCATTACTTCCAGAAGGTTGCCGATGTGGACGATCTTGGAAGGATGTTTCATCTTCTTGCCCCAGGTCATTTCAGAGATATGAACCAGTCCTTCGATTCCCTCCTCAAGTTCGACGAAGACGCCATAATCGGTGACATTGACCACTTTACCTTGAACTCGCGTTCCCGCCGGATAATTTTCCAGAGCGGAATTCCATGGATCAGGAAGGATCTGCTTCAATCCCAGCGAAACCTTCTCCTTCTCCTGATCGAAGTGGAGAACCTTCACTCTGATCCGCTCCCCCACAGAGATTCTCTCCGATGGATGTCCGACCCTTCCCCAGCTGATGTCCGTAATGTGGAGAAGGCCATCAATCCCTCCTAAATCGATGAAGGCTCCGTAATCGGTGAGGTTCTTGACCGCCCCCTCAACAATCTCTCCCTCTTTGAGATGCTTCAGTGTCTCCCCCCTCTGGATCTTTCTCCCTTCTTCGAGAAGAATCCGGCGGGAAAGGACAATATTATTCCGCTTCCGATTAAACTTGATCACCTTAAAGGTCAATCTCTGGCCGATCAGGTCATCCAGATTGCGAACCGGTTTTAGGTCGATTTGAGATCCCGGGAGAAAGGCATAGATGCTGCCGATATCGACGGAGAGGCCGCCTTTCACTTTGGATACGATCTCTCCTTCAATCATTTCGCCTTCCCGGCAGGACCGGCTGACATCCTTCCAAACATTGACTTTATCCGCCTTCTCCTTCGAGAGGATGAGCAACCCTCCCTCCCTATTCTTCTTTTCCAACAGGACATCAACCCGGTCTCCCACCTTCACATCCAACTTCCTGTTCCTCTTCAGGAACTCCTCCATGGGGATCTGGCCTTCACACTTATAGCCTACGTCCACGGTGACATGGTCGGGCGTGATCTCGATGACCGTCCCCCTGAGGATCTGACCCTCCGCGATCTCCTTAAAACTCTCCTCGTAGAGCGTTTGAAAATTCTCTGGTTCTTCCCTGCGTTGGAGGTCCTTGGTTCCCCCTTCCTTCTCTCCTTCTACAGGAGGGGCCTCTTTTAACTCTTCTGCCGCAGGAGCCAATTCGTTTTTAACCATCCAATAAAACCCCCTTTGCCAAGCGATTCAATTGTTTATACCACACCCATAAAAAAAACACAAATCCTTTAAGTCTACCGTTGCAATTCAGACACTGGACTTCAGACGTTAGACACGAGACTCCTCTAATATCTGAAATGAATTCTATATTTTACTCTTTTGAAATTTTTTCGTATATACCAAGAGTGCAAGTTCCACTGCTATCTGCCAGTCCTTTATCTTTGTGTCACCTCTGGCTATTTCTACTCTTCAGTCTGACGTCTGAGGTCTATAGTCTTACTGTGAGAATCACAGAGCCTGCCGGCTTTTTAAACGCTTAATCTCTCTCTCCACATCCTGTATGATCCATGAAGGTGTGGAGGCTCCAGCAGTAAGTCCCACTTTCCCTTTTATAACCAGCCATTTAGGATTCAGTTCCTGAGCTATTTCAATATGATGGGTTCGGGGTTGTACCTCGCGGCAGATCCCTGCTAACCTCTGAGTATTGCCGCTATTATAGCCACCGGTGACGATCATACATTCCACCTTCTTTGCAATCTCCACCGCTTCCTTCTGCCGAACCGTGGTCGCATCACAGATGGTATTGAACACCCTTACCTCTTTTGCTCTGGACAGACTGGCCGCTACGACCTCTTTAAAGAGGTCAAAGGACTGTGTGGTCTGGGCAATGATTCCCACCTTCTTCCATGGGCCCAGCCGCTTCAAAGTTTCCGGCCTCTCAACCACCTCCATCTCCTTGTCGAGATAACTCCGGATGGCTTCAACCTCAGGATGATCCGCATCTCCAACGATCAGTAGGGCATAACCGTTTCTGCGGAGGAACTTTGCAAAAAAATGAGCCCTTTTCACGATGGGACAAGTGGCATCAATGATTTTGAGCCCCTTCTTTTTTGCTTTCTCAAGGTCTTTAAATGAAACCCCATGGGAGCGGAGGATCACCGTCCCTCTGGAGATATCTTCTATCTGTTCCTTCACCTTGATTCCCAGTCCCTCTAAGTACTCTACGGCTTGAGGATTATGGATGAGGGGTCCTAAAGTATAGAGAGGGTGAGGATACTTCTGGGCCGCATCGAGGGCCATCTCCATGGCGCGCTTGACGCCAAAGCAGAATCCTGCCGATTTAGCGATAATCAGTTTCACCCCATCTCCTCTTCTCGGCGACAATGCGGCACATTTCTCCCACGATCTCATCAACCGAGCGGCAGGTGGAGTCAATAAGGATAGCATCGTCCGCCCTTTTGAGGGGTGAAAGGAACCGGCTCATATCATTTTGGTCTCTCTCGACCACCTCCTTAAGTGTCTCTTTAAAATCGACCTCCACGCCCTTTTCCGAAAACTCTCTGAATCTCCTTCTTCCCCTCTCCTCCGGGTCCGCATCCAGATAAAATTTAAGGTCCGCATCAGGAAAGACAACCGTTCCGATATCCCTCCCCTCCAGCACCACCCCTCCTTCCTTTCCCATCTCCCTTTGCATCCTGACGAGCGCTTCCCTCACAATCCTGCTCTTCGAAATTTCTGAAGAGAACCGGCTGATCTCAGGGGAACGGATGGCATGGGTGACATCCTCTCCATCGCAGAGGATGCGGTTCTCTTCTCCCCCGCCGACAAAGGAAATCTGAATGGAAGAGACCAACCGAGAGAGCACCATCTCATCTTCCGGTTCGATGCCCCTTTCTTTCGCCTTCAGGGCAACACCGCGATACATCGCTCCAGTGTCGATGTAGAGATAACCCAATCGCTTTGCCAGGTTTTTTCCGACCGTGCTCTTGCCGGCGCCGGAAGGCCCATCAATGGCGATGATCAATCTCTTATCTTCCAAACTTTGCACCTCGAAAGTAAGTCATATGGTCTTATAGTCTTATAGTCAAATGACTAAATGACTATAAGACTATGGAACCATGGGACGATATGAACAATTTAGAAAAACCGCATTCTGAAGGTCTTAAGACTCGCCTACCATTTTATCATGGCGTAGGTCAGGTTTATCATATCGGAGGGGAATTTTCAAGGACAGGAAGAGAAAGGGTTGGCAATACAGGCCATGCCGAAACTTTGAGCCACTCCACTACACACGATCTTTCCATCGATGAGGTTGAGTCCTCGCCTCAAGGATTCGTTCTCGGCCAGCGCCTTCTCAAGCCCGTGATCTGCGATCCGTAGGATATAGGGGAACGTGGCATTGGTAAGGGCAAAGGTGGAGGTTCTCGGATAAGCCCCGGGAATATTGGCCACACAGTAATGGACCACCCCTTCTTCGATATAGGTGGGATGTTCATGGGTGGTGGGCCTTGTCGTTTCAAAACAACCGCCCTGATCAACCGACACATCGACGATGGCGGAACCGGGCCGCATCCCTTTGAGCATCTGACGGGTTACCAGTCTCGGAGCCTGGGCTCCCGGGATGAGAACCGCTCCGATGACCAGATCGGCATCCGAAATCTCCTCTTCGATCGTCATCCGGTTCGAGATGAGGGTGGCGATATGCCCCTGGGTGATATCATGAAGGTAGCGAAGCCTTTCCGCCTGGACATCGAAAATGGAGACCCTGGCTCCCAAGCCCACAGCCACCTTGCAGGCATTGGCCCCAACTACCCCTGCTCCGAGGATGACAACTTTAGCTGGCGGAACACCTGATGCGCCGCAAAGAAGGACTCCCCTTCCTCCATGCCTGGCCTCCAGACACATCCCGCCTGCAAGAATCGATGCCCTGCCTGCAATCTCACTCATGGGCCGGAGCAAAGGGAGCGAGCCGTCCTTTTCCTGCACAGTCTCATAACCCATTCCGATGATGCGCGATTCCAGTAACCTTCGAGTGAGAACCTCGCTCGCCGCAAGGTGGAGATAGGTGAACAGGATCTTGCCTGGTCTCAGGAAAAGAAATTCCTCTTCCTGGGGCTCCTTCACTTTGACGACCATATCGGCTTCATTCCATATCTTCCCAGCGCTTTCGATGAGGATGGCTCCAGCTCTTTCATACTCCGTGTCGGAGAAACCACTTCCTGCTCCTGCGCCTTTTTCGACCAGAACCCTGTGATGATGAGAGACCAGAGCATCCACTCCCTGGGGCGTCATGGCCACTCTCTTCTCTCCTTCTTTGACCTCTTTTGGAACTCCGATGATCATCTCAGTAACCTCTCAGTCAAAAAGATAGAAAAGGGTCGGGAGGTTCTTCTGGAAAAACCTTGAAGCGAAACCTCTATCCGTTGACCGGCGTAGGTTCGCTTCCAAAAATCACCATGCAAACGGCAGGACGACCTATTAGCATGACCTCCCTGCCTGCGGCAGGCAGGTATGACCGCTATTCAAGGTTTTGGAGGATGAACCTTCCGACCCTTTCGGGTCAAGTAACCCCCCACAAACGAGGGATTACTCATTTCACACCTCATCCACACTTTGTGGCTAAGCGTTTTGCAACGAAATCGACCATCTCTCCCGTGGCTTTTGAAAACTCCTTTGCAGTGGCTATCATGGCGGTATGAGAAATAAACTCGTCAGGGGTCAATCCATCCTCATCATAGGCCTTTTCGAAATAAGGAATTCGTAATAATTTATCGAGAACAGCCCTGGGGATTTCCTCATCGATCTGGGACCTGAACTCCGTCCCCTCTAAATACTCGAATACCCCTTCTATAAAAGAGGGAGGACAGGTGAAAACGATATCCCCGCCCGCCAGTTTCTCCAAATGCCAGCAATGCTTTTTCCCGTCCATCTCCGGGCTGATCCTCAACGAACAGATGAGCATCTTGCTCGGGTAACTCCTCTCCTTCAGAAGCCGATAGGCCTTTTTGAAGATGGCTATCTCAGCCCACCTGACATCCGCCTCGGAAAGGTTGATCTTCAGCGATTCTGCCTCGTTTCGAAGATCTCCCAGATCGCCATAGCGTGCGGTCATATGGGTGACCACAGACCTCCATCGCGTTAAATCGACTCCATTTTGTTTCGCTATCTCCAACCCCTCTTTGACCGCTTTTGCGCAGGCCATCAACTGGGGAAGGACGAAGGTGAGGGTATTGTTTGTTGAGATTCCCTTTGAGGTAAGAAATCTGATAACCTCATACCCTTCCCTGCTTCCCGGGACCTTGATCATCACATTGGGACTGAGGCTTGCCAGTTCCAGAGCCTGTGAGATCATCTTCTCCTTATCGGTCAGATTTCGGGGGTCCACCTGGCCGGAAAGGTATCCGTACCTGTATCCGGATTGCTTAAAAACCCCCAGATACATCTCTGCTCCCTTTTGAACGATCTCTTTGTAGGTTAGCCAGAAAAGGGATTCTTTGTCGATGCAGGGATTCTGTTCAATGAGACCGTCAATGATCTGGGTCACAAACGACTCTCGCGCTTTGATCACGCCGAGAGAAAGAGGAGGGTTGGTGGTGACTCCGCGGAAGAGGGTTTTCTCCGGATGTTCGGGGTCATAGAGCCTCTTCAGTTGCTCCCGGACATCTTCCGTCCGGCCTGGAGCGGCTTTCTTCACAACTCCCTCCGCCCACGAAGAGTAGAGCAGAGGCGAAGAATCCCACCAGATCTCCAGTCCAGGATTGGTCTCCATCAACTTTTCGAAGGGGCCCTTCTTCATATTCGTTTCTCCTTCTTCCTGTTTTCGAAGAACCGTTTGATCGCCTGGACGCAGAGGGAATTCTCTTCGTGTGTGCCTAAACTGATGCGGAAGAAGCCACTCCGTCCCCGGAAGGGAGCAAAGTACTTGAGCATGGCTCCTGCCTTCTCAAAAACATAACCGACCACCTCTTTGCCTGTGACTCCTGTATCCGTGGCATCGATGAGCACATAATTGCCGTGGGAGAAATAAGGCTTGACCCCTGGAATCTTCCCGAGCTCCTTGCACACATACTCCACACCTGCATTGTTGTAAGCGGCTTTCCGCTTCAACTCCTCTCCCTCCTCGAGAGCGGCCTCTGCCGCGGCGATGGAGAGAAGGCTCGTATTCCAGGGCACCTGCATCTTGCGAAAGTAGCCGATCAGGGTCTCATCGGCCAGGGCATATCCGAATCGAATCCCCGCCATCCCGTAGGCTTTGGAGAAGGTATGGGCGACGATGATATGATTATATCTCCTGATCAGGGGAGCCTTTGACTCATGCTCCGGATGATATTCCAGATAGGCTTCGTCGATCATTGTGGGGATGCCGAGTTCAACAATCTTCATCAGTCCTTCGTCCGGAATGAAATCTCCTGTGGGATTGTTGGGGGTGCAGACGATGATCAATTTGGTACGGGGGGTCACAGCGCGGAGCATGGCCGGGACATCATACTGGAGCTCAGGGGTCAGGTCCACAGCCACCACACTTCCTCCCACGGCTCTGGCCCGAATGCCATAAAGCGAGAAAGTGGGATTGGGAAGAAGCACTTCATCCCCTGGAGTGACAAAGAGCCTCATCACCATATCGATGATCTCCGAGGAGCCGTGGCTGATATAGACATTCTCCGGCCCGAGGTCGTATTGTTTGGCAATCTTCGTCCTGAGGCGCGGCCCATTGTCAGGATACCGGTTCCCCATCTTCGCCGCCTCCAAGATGGCCTGAAGAACCTTCTCGGAGGGCGGGAGGGGATTTTCGTTGATCATCATCCGCTTGAGCTCCGGCCTGGACCAGGCGACCACCAGGTCCTCGGTATCATAGGGTTTAACCTGATCAATCCACGGCACAAGATAACGCTTCAGATCACTCATAAAACCTCCTGTTTTTTGATATAAGGTTTGAGGATCGCTTCGCTTAAGGAGCACTTCGTTTAAGGTAAAAATATTTGCCTCAAGTCCCGCATTGCGGGACGATCCTCTGTCCTCAAGGCACGAAGGGCTGCTCCTTGAACTTCTGGTTTCTTCTTACCTAACTACCTATCTATACAGGTAACAAGGAAAAAAAAATTTGTCAAGTCTTTTTGCGAGATTTCTGAAAAAGCCCGGAAATCTCTGAAAATGAAAAAAATCTTTGGAACCATTTTTTTAAATCTGTGTAATCAGAGAGGGGAAAGCAGTTTTCCAGAGCTCTTTTTAGCTCTTTAAATCGTACCGGTATCTCCCTGATTCCACCTCGAAGATATATTTGTCTCCCCGATGAAAGGCGTGGAGGACCTCCACGGGAATGTTTTTCGAATCGTAGATCACGCTTTCGAGAAAGATCCCTGGAGAACGGGGAGGAACCCCCAGTAACCTGGCATCCTCATTGGAGAGAAGGGTGGCGCGGAAGGTCTGGATCGACCGGTGAAGCTCCACATGGAACTTTTTGGTCAAAAGATGGTAGAGGGAACCTGTCAGCCGCATCTTTAAAATGGCTTTATACTCCTTGTGGGGAAGGTAACTCCGTTCAATGACCATGGGAATCCGGTTTCCCAGGCGGAGCCGCTCTGTGAGAATGACCAGCTTCTCCTTTCCCAACATCAGTTTCTCCGCCACATCAGCGGGCGCTTCGATCACCGACTTGCTGATGAGTCTGGTCTTCGGGGAAACCCCCATGTGGATCATATCATCCGTAAAGCTGGAGATGTGCTGGAGGGTATATTTGACGGGCTGGACCGCCCGCCCGATGACAAACGATCCCACACCGTTTTTCTTCTGGACGATCCCTTTGGTCACCAGATCAAAGATGGCCTGCCTGACCGTGTTCCGGTTGACCCGGAACAGTTCCGATAGTTTCGACTCCGAAGGAAGTTTATCGTTCACCCCATAGCGGCCCTTCTCGATCATCTCCGTCAGCCAGTGGCTGATCTGTAAATACTTGGGAACTCCCGGGTCCAAATGGAATGTCTCTCCCATGCTCTCTTTCCTCTACCCCGTTAGAAATAATGCCCCGCTCGGGTTCGAGTTGCAACGACTGGAATTTCTAACAGGGTTTACCTCGATGAAACCATCCCGGACAATGCTGATCTACCGGTCGCCAGACGCATGACCAGCAATGCCCCGACCACAATGATTACCACAACCGTGCACATGGCATTGGCGCTGGCGGTTCTGCCATCCACATCGAGAAAAATAATTTCGATGGCCGCCAGTTTGATCGTTGCGGAGATGAGAAAGATGACCGCGCTGATCGTCGTCATGGCCCTCATGAAGAAAAAGGTGGCGGTGGAAAAAAACGCCACTCTCGACAGGGGAAAAACAACCTTTGTAAAAGTAGTTACAGGCCCGGAGCCCAAACTTACGGCCGCCTCCTCGATCGATTTGTCAATCTGCTTCAGATTGGCAATGCTGGTCAGGGTTCCCAGGGTGAAATTGCAGATGACCATGTTGATGATGATGATCCAGATTGTCCCATAGATGAAAAAGTAGGGCTTGTTAAAAGCGAGCACATATCCCAGCCCCATCACCACCCCGGGGATGGCTGCCGGCAAAACGCTCAATGTATAGAGGACCTGCTCTCCCTTCGGCTTCTTCTTTTCGATGATATAGCCTGCGAGGAGGGTCAGAGAAGCGCCGGCAATGGCAACGACAATAGCAACCAGGAGGCTGGTCCAGATCGGCGCATATTTGTAAGCGATCATCGTTCGAAATGTCCCCTCGGGCAGGACCGAGGTCCAGAAGTTTGTCCAGAGAGGGGCATGAGCTCCCAGGGACGGAAAATCGAAATGCCTGAGGGTCAGTGAAAAATCATAAGGCCAGGTCTTGACAAACGCTCCTAAGAAGACCGTGGCGAAAATGAGAAGAATGCACGCGCAGATCAAACCGCAGTAGAGGGTAAACCCCCACTTCTTAAGAGGTCTGGAAGGTTGCAAGAAAGGCCTTGCCTGCCCGCTGATCAGGGCGTAACTCTTTCTCGTCAGATAATAGTTGATGGCAAAGGCTCCGATGGAGGGAACGAGGAGGATGACGCTGATCGTGGCTCCCAAATCGAAACGCTGAAGTCCGAAGACCTGGGAGACGATCTCGGTGGCGAGCACGGAATAATTCCCTCCGATCACCACAGGAATCCCGAAATCAGTGATCGTGAGGTTGAAGGTCAGAGCGGCTGCGCTCGCAATTCCATACTTCGCCGAAGGGAGCGTCACCTTATAGAATGTTTTCAGTGCGGAGGCCCCCAGGCTCTGGGCTGCCTCGTCCATCCGGGTGTCCACTGCAGAGAGAGTGGTATAGAGGATGAACAGGGCATTGGGAAAACAGTAGAGACATTCTCCTATGATGATGCCCGTCGCCCCATAGATGTTCCAGTCCGTACCTAATAGATATCGTGTGATCAAACCATTTCGGCCAAAGAGGAGGATGAGGGCCAGAGCCTGAATGATCGTTGGAGCAATAAGAGGAAAGGTTGAAATGGTATAAAAGATTCCCTTGCCCGGCATCGTCGTCCGGGTCAACCCATAGGCGAAGAAGAAGGCGGAAATGGTGGTGATAACCATGGTAACAATCGAAATGTACATGCTGTTGGTGAAGGATCGGAAGACCCTTGGATTTGTAAAATAGTTGATGTAATTCTGGAAAGTGAACACCTCTTCCTTGAAAAAACTGAGCCTGCAGATGTCCACCACCGGGTAGAGGAGAAAAAAGATAAGAATGGCCAGGAAGAAGGCAAAGGCTACTCCTGTGATGAATTTGTCCGGGCTGAAGGCCCGCGATGAAAACGAGGATGAATCAGGAGAGGAGCGGTCGATCTCAGGTCGGTTCATGCCACACCCTCTCCTTCCGGATAGACGAGAAAACCTTCCGGAGGAAAATAGAGGAGAATTTCATCGCCCTGTTTGAATCCTCTCTGTTCAAACGCTTTCTCGATCACATCTGAGATCACTTCTTCTCCATTCATATTGACGACCAATCGAACAGCCGCCCCCAGGAAGGTGACCACATCGATTCTCCCTGGGATCAGGTTGGAGAGGACCAAATGATGCGTCGGTTCTCCGGGCCTGAAGACCTC
>Ga0214473_10007498_pt1 | contig 12941 bp, 14 predicted proteins | sample RVTome_7_FD_203509 | JGI IMG/M metagenome (GOLD analysis project Ga0214473, IMG submission 203509) | Soil microbial communities from uranium-contaminated site in the Upper Colorado River Basin, Wyoming, United States - RVT98D197 | ecosystem: Environmental > Terrestrial > Soil > Contaminated >...
GCGGTTCTCGGTGGGCTCGCCCACGACGACATAGCGCGCGCGGGACTCGAGCCGGTTCGCGGCGAGAGCCCCTACGCTATCGACTTCCTCGCCCACGACGAACAGGAGACCCACGTCCTCGATGCCCTGTTCCCGAAGAGCGACGGCGGCGAACACCATCGCCGCGAGAACTCCCTTGGCGTCGCAGGAGCCCCGGCCGTAGACGTACTCGTCGTCCTCGGAGCTCGGGTAGAAAGGAGGCACGGTGTCGATATGGGTGCAGAACACGACCCGCGGCAGAACGCGGGGGCTCAGGGCGTAGACGTTCTTGCGCCCGTCGACGACGTCCTGAAGGGTGACGGAGAATCCGCGCCCTCGGAGATCTTTCTCGAGGAACGAAGCCACCTCGTGCTCCGAGCCGGTGACGGACGGAATATCGACGAGACGGCGGATGTAATCGACGACTTGTGACATTTGAAAGTGCAAAAAAAGGGGATGGGGAGATAGGAGGAGATAGGGAGATAAGAAAATTTTGTATTTGTCTCCTTATCCCCTCCTGTCCCCCCTATCCCCCTTATTTTCTTCTTTGCGTCTTTGCGCCCTTGCGTCTTTGCGTTTTTTTCTTGATTTTGTTTTCTCAGTCCTCGGGCTCGACCTCGCCCGCGATCATGACGGTCCGGCCCTCGGGGTCGGTGGTGGTGATGACCCGATGTCCCCAGGGCATGGTCTCAGGAGGCCGCGCGAAGCGGACCCCTTTAGCGAGGAGATGCTCGTAGGCCCGATCGACGTCCTCCACCATGAAGTAGAGCCCGGGCTCCCGCGGCGCGGCGTCGCCGCCCCTCATGTCGGGATGCGGGGGCATGAACCCGAGAGTCGAGCTCGAAGACGTCCGAACGACGAGATAGTCGAGTCCGTCCACGTCCCGGAACTCGGTCGGAAGCTCCAGGATCTCGCCGTAGAATTTCTGGAGCTGCGACGACTTGTAGGTGACGTAGTCGACATGCTGGCTCGAGATGGCGAGCGGCGGCTTTCTCCCCGAAGAAGCCTTCGACGCGGTTTTCCTGGTCGCCCTCTTCCTCGGGACCCGTTTCTTCGCCATCGAGGGATCAGCGTCTCCGAAGGCTGGTCCAGTGCTCCCCGTGTACCGCTCTCAGCTCTTTCACCAGATCCTCCGCGGCGGCTCCGGGGTCGGCCGACTGCTCGGCGCTGCCGCCCCTCATGACGCCGAGCACCGAGACGATCGACTCCTCGAGCGCCCGGAGGTTGTATCCTCCCTCGAGGGCGAAGACCACCCTTCCGCCGCAGACTTCGCGGGCGAGTCGCAGAATCTCCGCGGTGATCGCCGCGTAACCGGCGCTCGAGAGCTCCATTCCTCCGAGGGGATCTTCGCGATGGGCGTCGAATCCCGCGGACACCAGGACCAGCTCGGGCCGGTACTCGAGCCCCACGGGCACGAGGACGTCGCGAAAGACCCGGAGGTACTCGCGGTCTCCCATTCCCGCCGCCATGGGGACGTTCAAGGTGTATCCCTCCCCCTCGTCCTTTCCCGTCTCGTGGATGCCCCCGGTCCCCGGATAGTGCGGAGACTGGTGAGTCGAGAGGTAGAGGACCTCGGGCGAGGTGTAAAAAGCTTTCTGGGTCCCGTTTCCGTGATGAACGTCGAAGTCAATCACCAGGATGCGCCGGATCTGATAGCGCTTGAGCGCGTACATCGCCCCGACGGCGACGTTGTTGAAGAAGCAGAAACCCATCGCCTTGTCGGGCTTCGCGTGGTGGCCGGGGGGACGGGGAAAGGCGAATACGTTCTCGAGCTTGTCTTCTACGTCAGGTGCCCCTGGCATCACCCGATCGATCCCCGTCAGGACGGCGCCGACCGCGAGGTGGGCCACGTCGGCGGTCGCGGAAGAGGCGACGGTGTCGGAATCGAGATAGGTCCGCTCCTTCCCGCGGGTCGCCATGACCTCATCGTAGAGCCTCTCCCAGTGAACGAGAAGGATGTGCTCTTTTTCCGCCGGCTTCGGGTTGACGATCTCGAGCTTCGAGGCGAGATCGGGTGCGGCGATGGCGCGCGCCACGGCGCCCATGCGCTCCGCCGACTCCGGGTGCCCCTTGCCCGGATCGTGCTTCCGGAATTCGTCGCTGACGATGACTCCGGTCGGCATAGCGCGTCTAGTGCCGTTCCAACTTGTGGAGGCGAACTCGTCGCTCACGTTCCGCAACCGATTCTACTGTCATCGTATGCTCTGCCTTAGTCCGCATAGTTGGAACGGCACTAGCTCCCCGGCCGATAGCGGCGGAAGAGAAGGGCCGCGTTGGTTCCGCCGAAGCCGAACGAGTTCGAGAGAGCGTGCTCCACTCGAGCGCTTCGGGCCACGTTCGGGACGTAGTCGAGGTCGCACTCCGGGTCCGGAGTCTCGTAGTTCACGGTGGGAGGCAGTTTCTGGTCTCGGAGCGCGAGGACGGTGATCCCCGCTTCGAGCCCCCCCGCCCCGCCCAGAAGATGGCCGGTCATGGATTTCGTGGAGCTCACCGCGACTTTGCGGGCGTGATCGCCGAAGACTCTCTTGATCGCCAGGGTCTCGGTGCGATCGTTGTACTCCGTCGAAGTCCCGTGGGCGTTGATATAGTCGACCTCCTCGGGCCGTATGCCGGCGTCGGCGATCGCCTTCGCCATCACTCGAGAGGCCCCGTCGGCGTTCTCCGAGGGCGTCGTCATGTGGTAGGCGTCGCCAGTCATGGCGTAGCCCACGAGCTCGGCGTAGATGCGCGCGCCGCGGCCCCGAGCGGTCTCGAGCGCTTCCAGCACCAGCACCCCCGACCCCTCGCCCACGACGAATCCGTCCCGATCCTTGTCGAAGGGCCGCGACGCCCGCTCCGGCTCCTCATTGCGAGTCGAGAGCGCGCGCATCGCGGCAAAACCGCCGACGGCCATGGTGGTGATCGCCGCCTCGGCGCCGCCAGCGATCATCGCGTCCGCGTCCCCGCGCTCGATGATCCGCATCGCGTCCCCTATGGCGTGAGCGCTCGCCGAGCAGGCCGTGGCCGTCGCCGAGTTGGGGCCCTTGGCCCCGAAGCGAATGGACACTTGTCCCGCGGCGAGGTTGATGATGATCGCGGGAATGAAGAAGGGCGATATGCGCCGGGGGCCGCTCTCGAGGAACACTTTATGCTCCCGCTCGATGGTCGCGAACCCGCCGATCCCCGAGCCGATGAAAACCCCGACGCGCTCGGCGTTGTCCTTCGTCACTTCGAGCCCGGAATCCGAGACCGCGAAAGCGGAGGCGGCGAGGGCGTACTGGATGAAGACGTCCATCTTCTTGACGTCTTTCTTGTCGACGAAGCGCAGGGGATCGAAAGCCTTGACTTCGCCGGCAATGCGGACGCTGAAGCCCGAGGCATCGAACCGGGTGATGGGACCGATGCCGGAGCGGCCCGCGAGGAGGCCTTCCCAGGTCTCTTCGGTGCCGATGCCGAGAGCGGAGACCAGCCCCACTCCGGTAACCACCACCCTGCGTTTCGGATGATTCAGCACTTTTGGAATTGACGTCGCTCCAGCTACTTCGCGTGCTCCTGGATATAGGACACGGCTTCTTTCACGCGAGTGATCTTCTCCGCGTCCTCGTCGGGGATCTCGATCCCGAACTCTTCCTCGAGGGCCATCACCAGCTCGACCTGGTCGAGGGAGTCGGCGCCGAGATCGTCCACGAAAGACGCGTCTTCAGTAACCTGGTCCTGGTCGACGCCGAGCTGCTCGACGATGATGCCCTTCACTTTCTCGGAAACGTTGCTCATGAATCCTCCTAGACTTCCTAAGCTGGGCTAAGCTGGCTAAACTGGGTCTAAACTGGGTTACATGTACAAACCGCCGTTGACCGAAAGTACTTGGCCGGTGACGTATCCCGCCCCCTCCGAAGCGAGGAACAGCGCCGTCGCCGCCACGTCCTCGGGCCGGCCGATGCGCTTCATCGGAATCGAATCGAACAACGCTTTTCTCGCGTCCTCGGAGATATTGCGCGTCATGTCTGTCTCGATGTAGCCGGGCGCGATCGCGTTGACGGTGATCTGCCGCGAGGCGACTTCCCTCGCCAGGGCTTTGGTGAAGCCGAGAATCGCGGCCTTGGAAGCGGCGTAGTTCGCCTGCCCCGGGTTCCCCGTCAACCCAACGACCGAGCTCATGTTGATGATCCTGCCGCCACGCTGGCGAATCATAGGTCGCAATACCGCCTGGCTGCAATAGTAGAGCCCGTTGACGTTCGTGGCGATGACCGATTCCCAATCGTCGGGCTTCATGCGCATGAGGAGATTGTCTCGGGCGATCCCGGCGTTGTTGACGAGGATGTCGATTCGGCCGCGTTCCTGAACCAACGCTTTCACCGCGGAGTCGACGGCATCGCGATCCGCGACGTCCATCGCCACACCTTTGACCGCACGGGGCGCTTCCCGCGACAGTTCCTGGGCCGCTTCGGCGACCCGGGCGGCGTCGCGGCCGGTGATTGCGACCTCCACTCCAAGGCTCGAGAACGCCGCGGCGATGGCGCGGCCGATCCCGCGCGTCCCCCCGGTCACGAGGGCGACCTTCCCTTCCCATTCAGACAACCGGAGCCCCCTCCGTGAAGAAGCGCTCCACGTCCGCGGGGCCGCTTACCGAGGCAACCGAGGCGCCCCTCACGATTTTGCGGGCCAGGCCCGACAGGACCTTGCCCGGTCCGACTTCGACGAAGCGCCTTACCCCCCGGGCGGCCATCGCCTCGATGGTCTGCTCCCATCGCACCGGGGACGCTACCTGTCGGATCAGGGCCGCCCTGGCTTCGGCGCCGGTCGCGATGGGCCGAGCATCGACGTTGGTAAAGAGGGGCATGTCGAGGTCCCGAAAGGCGACGGCTTCCAGATCCGGCGCGAGAGCTCTCGCCACCGGCTCCATCAGCCGACAGTGGAAAGGAGCACTCACGGCGAGCGGGATGGCCTTCGCTCCTCGTTTCCGGGCAAGCCCGCAGGCCCGCTCGACGCATTCACGGTGGCCGGCGATGACCACCTGGCCGGCGCCGTTGAAGTTCGCCGGCTCGACGATTCCCTCGCCTCCGACGTCGCGGCAAACCGCTTCGACCTCCTCGGCCGAAAGACCGAGGATCGCCGCCATCCCTCCCACCCCCACCGGAACCGCGGCCTGCATGTAGCCTCCGCGCTTTCGCACCAGAGCGACCGCTTCCTCGAGCCTGAGGGCCGAGGCGAAGACCAGCGCCGAATACTCGCCCAGGCTGTGTCCCGCGACGAAGTCCGGCCGGGCGCCCATCGAGCGGAGCACCTCTCCGAGAGCGCTCGAGGTCGTCAGGATCGCGGGTTGAGTGTTCTCAGTGAGCCGCAGGTCCTCCTCGGGCCCCTCGAAGCAAAGCTTCGAGATCGCGAACCCCAGGGCCTCGTCGGCCCGAGAGAAGACTCCCCGGGCCTCGGGATAGCGCTCGGCCGCCTCCCGACCCATCCCCGGGTGCTGGGATCCCTGGCCGGGAAACAGAAACGCGACTTTACCTTCGGCGTTAGTCATCGACGCATGAGTTTCCAAATCGATTTCGGACCGTTATCGGGCCCGAGCGCGATCTCGATTTCAGGATCTAGAGGAAGCTCAGATTTCCTTGACTTCCATGACCTGGGTACCCTTGTAGTACCCACAGCTGGGACACACACGGTGCGGATGTTTGGGCTGGTGGCAGTTCGGACAATCCGAGAGCGGCTTGTTGGCGAGGGCGTCGTGCGCCCGGCGCTTGCCTCTCCGGCTCTTCGAGTGCCGCCTCTTGGGATTGGGCATTCTAGGATCTCCTCGATTTCTGAAGCGTCTTGAGCGGCGCCCACCTCGGATCGGTGTCCTCCGGCCCGCAGTCGCAGCTCAGAAGGTTCCGATTCGCGCCGCACAGGGCGCAGAGTCCCCCACAGTCCGGCTTGCACAAGGGCTTCATCGGCAGCGCTAAAACGATCTGCTCCACGATCATCTGGGACAGGTCGATGCGCTCGTCCCGATAGAAGCTCACGGCGAGCTCCTCGCGCTCGAGTCCCCGGCCGGAAAGCTCGGTAAGTGCGTCCGCCTCACTCTCTTCGGCGGCCGGCGCCTCGTTCGACGATTGAGGAAGATACAAGAGGTCGAGCTCTTCCGCAAGGTCCACGAGGAACGGCTCGAGGCAACGCACGCAAGCAAGCTCGATTTGGCAGGACATCCAGCCTCGAAGCCGGAAGACGCCCTCCCGTCCGGGGTCGCCCCCTTCGTCGCTCACGATCGGCTGGAGCCGCCCCGACAGCGCCACCGGTGAGAGAGGCCGAAACTCCTCTCGCTCGATATAGGGACCCTCGAGCACGAGCGTGCGGTCTACCGCCTGCCCCTCGTGGGGCACGCGATCCAAATCGATGAACACTTCTCTAGTCCCTTGTTTTCGGGAGGATTATAGCCACGGCGCCCCGATCCGTCAATTCTAGACCTATTCCTTTTTTTCACCTTCGTCGACCATGTCGTCGAGATTCATATAGTTCCCGAATTGACGGTTCCCGCTGATGGTGGAGATGGCGTGCTTGAACAGCATCTGGTCGACACCGTTGCTCTCCAGAATGATGGCGAATCGGTCGAAGTTCTTGATGCGACCCGTCAGCTTGGCGCCGTTGACCAGGTACACCGTGACGATGACGCGCTCGCGGCGCGCGTGGTTCAGGAAACTGTCCTGCACGTTAGGGGGTTGTTTCAGCATGGAACCGCTCCGAGTTCTGGCGCTCTCCCGCTTCCGGGATCGCCCGCCGAACGTAATCGAGGACCCGCGCCCGCACGCCCGCATCGTCGCCGCAGCCCTCGAACCATTGGACTTCCGGCTCGCACCGGAACCACGTCATCTGCCGTTTGGCGTACTGGGTCGTCGCCAGGAGCGTGAGCCGTCTCGCGCCGTCGACATCGATCTCGCAATCGAGGTGGAGCAGCACTTCGCGGTAACCGATGGCCTTGAAGGCCGGGATCCCGGCGCCGTGCTCGAGGCGCAGCCTGCGGACCTCCTCTACAAGGCCGCGCGCAAACATCGCGTGAACCCTGGCCTCGACCCGCGCCTTCAGCACCTCGCGGTCCGGTCGAAGCCCGATAAGTATATCCTGGAAGCCCTCGAGCGGTTTCCGCCGGGTCCTCATGAGCTCGCTCATCTTCCGCCCGCATGCCAGATAGACCTCGATGCCCCGGACCAGGCGGATCCGGTCGTTCGGGTGGATCCTCTCGGCCAGATACGGATCCCACCGGCGCAGGATCCGGTGGAGCGCTTGAGCGCCGCGCCGGTTCGCGATCGCGCCGAGACGGTCGCGGATCCCGGTCGAGCGCCCCGGCCCCTCGAAGAGCCCCTTTCGCAAAGCTCGGAGGTACAGTCCCGTGCCGCCGACAAGAATCGGAAGCTTCCCCCGGGCGGCGATCCCCTCGATTATCGGAACCGCCCGGAGCACGAACTTCGCAGCCGAGAACTCCTCGTTCGGCTCGACCTCGTCGAGGAGATGATGCGGGATTCCACGACGCTCCGAAGGTGGAACCTTCGCGGTTCCGATGTCGAGCCCGCGGTAGACCTGGAGCGCATCGAAGCTCACGACCTCGCCTCCGAGGCTTTCCGCGAGATCGAGCGCCAGCTCGCTCTTGCCCGCGCCCGTTGGACCGACGATGGCGACGAATACGGGCGCTTTGGGTAAGTCTGGTCGCATTCGCCATCACCGGGAGAGCCAGCCGAAGAGCAGGAAGCCCGCGATGAGGAAACCCAGGATCACCGCGCCGTAGATTTCCGGTGTGGTGAAACCGGTGCCGTTCCAACTTGTTCGGTCGAAATCAGCGACCCCGGTTCGCAAGAGACTCGAGCACCGCTGGATGCGTTTCCTTAGAACCATAGAGTTGGAACGGCACCGGGCCGCTGGCTCACCTGAGATCTCGCGTCTGCATCTCCCGGAACAACTGGATGAGATGAGTCTCGTGGGACGCGCCGAGGGTACGCTTCACCGCGAGCAGCTCCGAGTACAAGAGCTCGTTGAGGGCGGAGACGAGCTGATCGTGCCTCTTGTCCTCGGCGATCCGCTGAAGGTTGGACTCGATCTGACCGGGGTCGAGCGAGCCGTCCTGCCGGAGCCGGATCCGGTCGAAGAGCGAGCCGGGACGTTCCTTGAGCTCCTTCAGGTACTTCTCCAGGATGATCTCGGCGATCGGTCCGACCTCCCCCGACATATGTCGGAAGAGGCGCCGATACATCTCGTTGTAGAGCTCCACCACCGACCGGTAGTCCTCGCGGTCCTCGAGCTTCTGCGCAAGCGGGGCCTGCTTCGGCCCGCGAGAGCGAAGGACGGAGACCGCGAGAAACGTATGGAGGACCTTCCGGGTCTCCATTTCCCCGATCTCGCTCTCCTGGCAGATTTCCGAAACGGTCCGCTTGCCGTCGGCGATCCTGATGACGTGCTTCTCGTGGTGCTCGAGATCGACGGGAGGCGCTTTCGGCGTCCGCTCCACGACGCAGTCGGTGGAGATGAAGTGCTCGCGAATCGCTCCCGTTCCCTCCGAGCGCCGAATCCCCTCCACCACGAGCTTCTCCACGTCGAGCTCGAAGGTGATCTTCTCCCGCCGCGGAAGCTCGTCGTCCTCGAACTGGAAATAGCCGTCCTCCCAGTTGAAGATGCTCCACACGATCTCCTTCACTTGCTGCTCGATTGCCCACCACAGGTCCTTGGGCGAGAGAACTCCGCTTTCCACCAGCGCCTTGCCGAGCCTCTGGCCGCCCCGGATGCGCTGCGACAGCTTCAAATACTCGTCGGCGGAGATCTTCCCTCCTCGCAGGAGAACCTCGCCCAGGCGATCCTGGGTCAAGCTCGAGCCGGCGAAGACCAGCTTTCCGTCGAGAAAGTAGATCGACTTGCGCACGCCCGCGTTCACCAGGGACAGGACTCCGGTGCGTCCCGACTCCTGCAGGAGCGAAAGCACCGAGGGAAGACCGACGTCCGAAAGTCGGCCCCTCAATCCCCCGCGCTCGGGAGCGCTCTCGGCGGTCGAACGGTTGGAAGCAGTCATACTCTTGAACGGGCTGGGGTGGGTCACGGACATGCTACGGGTGAGCGTGATGCTTGTCAATACGTGTGCCGGGATAGTAGTGGCTCAGGATGTCGCGGTACGAGAAGCCGGAAGCGGCCATTCCGTACGCCCCGACCTGGCACAGGCCCACCCCGTGGCCCCATCCGCGGCCGGTGAAGACCCAGCCGCGAACGCCTCCGTCCGGCGCCTGCTGCACGTCGAAAAAGAAAAGGTTTTCGCGAATCCCGAGCGTCCGTCGAATCGCGAGCCCCTTGAGGGTCGCGCTCCCTGCGCTCCCCACGACTTCGAGCTCCGCCATGCGGCCCGAGGGGCCGTAGCGCTTGGGACGAAGCTCCAGGACCGATCCCACCGAAACCGAAAGGCTCGCGTTGACTTCCCCCGACAGCTCGTCCGCGGACTTCCGAACCACCCAGTGGGAGAAGCGCGAGCTCCGATCGAAGCTGCCGCCGTCTTCGAGGAGCACCAGGACGTCGATGCCGTCGTCGCCCATCCGAAAGCGGACGCGGTCGTTGGGTAGAAGCGTCAGTCGGTTCGCGTAATGAGATGCGCCCGCGAGGTCTCGGTAGAGATAGCGCACGGGCGCCATGGCCATCGAAATCTCTCGCTCGTCCTCGACGATCGTGACGGTGTCCCCCGCGACGCCGCGGATCCGCCCCTCGCGCAAAACGGGCTCTCCCCTTTCCGCCAGCAAAGCGTGAAGGCTCTGGAGGACGGTTCGCCGCGCGAGGGGCTCGCCGATCCGGACCCCGGCGCCGTCAGGAACGATGAGCCCGCTCCGGATCGCGTAGGCCAGCCGAACCCGGTCGGCCTCCGGGAGCTCCTGGCCGACGATGCGCTCGGCATCGAAGGAAGAGACGAGGAACGGAAGCCTTCGCTCCCAGCAGAGGGCTTCCCCCAAAAGCTCGGCGAGCGCCGGAAGATCGAGAATCCTCGCCGAATCCTGAGGCGACGGCTCGCGCCAGCAGGGCGATTGCCCGAGCACGTGGAGCGTCGAAGCGAGCCAGCGAAGGGCTTCGGAATAGCTCGCGGACCCGCTTTCGTCGGCGGTGTCGAGCACTCCGAGGCGATGGAGGGTAGCCCCTTCGAGCGTGAGCGAGCCGTCGTTCGAGGAGGCCAGGACCGGAGCCCGGGACTCGAGAAGGCAGGCGCGGCTCACGAGGTAAGGCTCCATCTGGCTGAAGACGTTCTCCGCGTTCTCCGTCCTCCCGCCGCAGGTCGAGGTGTAAAGTGCCTCGACCGGCTTGCCCTCGAACGTCAGGACCTCGCCCGCCGTCTCGGCGACGGCGGCATTCGACAGCGGGCGCTCGGCGGCGACCCCGCGGTAGACCTGGCAGGCCGGGGTCGCGCAGAGGTCGTAGCCCTCGGCTTCGAACTGCCCGCGCCTTTTCACCGCGTAGGTCCTGGCCGCGATCGCCTGCGCTTTGAGTGCTTCCTTCTCGGGAAACGCCTCGGGCGAGAGCTCCGCCGGCACCACTCCCCTAAGATAGTCCTCGAGATTGACGACGTTCGTTACCGTGAGAGCGCTCGACGCGTTCAACGCGATCTCGAGATATCCCCGGTAGGGCCTCCCGTCGAGCTCGAGAAACGCCCCCGGATGCGCGGGCGCCGCTGCGAGATTCGGGGATTCGACGCGAACGGGCGGGGTCCCGGCGCCGATCAAAAGAAACCCCACGGCCGGGGGTGTCGTCGTCCGCTCACGAACGACGGAAGCCGAATCGATTCCGAGTCGTTCGAGCTCGCGAGACTCGACGGCGGCGCCCGATTCGGTGGCAAAGCTTCCCAGGCGCACGACGTAGCGCCCGGTCGAAGGTGCGCGAGCCGTCGAAAGCTCCCGCTCGAGCTCTTCCGCCGCGCGGGTCCGGAAATCGGACGCCGCGGCCTCCGTCGGAAACGAGCCGAGCTCCACGCGGTAGACCCACCCACCGCCGGGGCTCTCGAGGTCTCGTTCGGGCTGGACGATCACGTCCTGGGTCTCGAGCCAGATGGAACCCTCGCCCACGCGAAACGGGCGAGACGACGTCAGGCGAACGAGCGGAGCCGAGGTCGAAAGACCGATGCGGATGCGAGGCTCGGGCGCGACGAAGTTCAGGTGCGCGGCGGGAGGAGCGGAAACGGGCGTCGCCGCCGGGGCAGGCGCCGGAACGGATGCGGGAACGGGCATTCTCGGGGCCGGCGCCCGCGACGACTTCCCGCCGCAGGCGAGAGCGGCCGAAGTCAAAACGACGAGCCCGCGCTTAACAAAGGATTTCATCAATACGGTCACGTATCGCTCAAACCCTACGGCACATGGGGAGTGTAAGAAAAGGGGATGAGGAGATAGGAGGAGATGGGGAGATGAATGAAAATCCTGATCGTTTATCTCCCTATCCCCTCCGTCTCCCTATCCCCCTTGCGTTGGATTTCTTCTCTTGCGTGTCGAAGTACCTAGCCAAACAGATCGTAGGGGCGCTCGTTGTACCAGAAGACCAGGATGATATCGAACTTGTCGTCTGGATAGTCCGCGGGAAGCGGCAGCAGAATCGAGGCGCGCAGCGCCCCGACGCCGGCGTTGTCGAAGCCGGAGATTCCGGACGGAATCAGCACCTTCAGCTCGGTCACCGTCCCGTCGCGCGCGACGGAGATCCCCACGGCCACGTGCCCGTGGTCGAACGCGACGGAGTAAGGGACCAACCAATTGCGCCGGACCTCGGCGAGCATCCGCCGGATCCAGGGCACGAAGTTCGCCCCCTTGTCATTGTAATAGAGTGAGTTCTCGGTGTTCGAGACCAGACCGCCCTCGGGGTTCTCGAAGCGGGCGCCGGCGAGGAAGCGGCGGATGTCAGTGAAAGCGCCGTCCTCGCCTCCCTCCCCCGGCTCTCGCCTCAAAGACTTCGGCTCGGGAGGGCGGATGTCGACCCGCGCTCGCGCGGCCTCACGCGCCCGCGCGTCGCCGAAAATGAGCTCCGCGACTTCTCCGGGATTGAGACGCGTCTCCGGCTTCTCGACGCCGCCGTTTCCCTTCTCGCTCCCCGGGCTCTCCTCGGCGGTCTCGGTGTCCTCTCCCGACTTCGCTGCCATCACCGGTTCGTCCTTCGGCTCCTCTGGCTTTTCCGTTTCTCCCTCTTTCCCCGGGTCCTTGACTTCTTCGTCGGTGTAGAACTCATCGGTTTTGCCCTCGGAGAACGGAAGATCATTCATGAAGTCCTGGGGCTTCGGCGAAGGGAGCATGGCTTTGGGAATCAGCATGCGGTTGTCCGCGACCTGAGGCGGCTTCTCTGCTTCCGGGGTGGGCTCGGCCTCCGGAACGGGCACGAGGGGCACCACCGCAACCGGAGGAGCTTCGGGGTGCGGCTCCTCCATGAACACCACGAGCGGATTCCTCTCCGCCGCGGCCTTCTCGCGATCGTCTCGCGCCCCGAAAAGCTCGAGGGTCGGCTCGACCAGGAGGAACAGCACGATAAAGAGGTGGAGTCCGGCGGAGACCGTAACTCCGAGCCGCGGATTGGACTCGAACGTCTCCCGTGATTCCCCATGCTCCAGAATCTCCGCCGCTTCCTCGGGGTCGGAGATGAACCCGGAAAAGAAGAAATCCTCGGAGCCGGCGGCGGAGATCAGACCCTCGAAGCCGCTGCTCTCACGTTGAAAGAGGTTTCGCGCGGGCGCGCTCCCGCAGCGGCGCTTCGGAAGCGATGGGGCGCTCCGGCGCTTCGCCGCCCGGTGCAAGCCTGGGTGCATTCGTTTTCACTATAGCCGCGGCCGATCCCACCGGCAAGAACGTCCCGGGAAATTTACACCTTCCTTACGCTACGACACACAATTGCAAGGGGATGTGGGGACAGGAGGAGATAACGGAGATGAAGAAATTCCGATTCCATCCCCACTATCCCCTCCTATCTCCACATCCCCCTTCTTACAC
>Ga0214473_10007499_pt1 | contig 12941 bp, 9 predicted proteins | sample RVTome_7_FD_203509 | JGI IMG/M metagenome (GOLD analysis project Ga0214473, IMG submission 203509) | Soil microbial communities from uranium-contaminated site in the Upper Colorado River Basin, Wyoming, United States - RVT98D197 | ecosystem: Environmental > Terrestrial > Soil > Contaminated >...
ATCGCCCTCAGGCCCGACCTGCAAGCCTTCTATGTCGAGCTAGGGCATGACCTCTTCGACCCAGCAGTTGAAGCTTTTTTCCTTCTGGGAAAACTGCTTCTCTAAAAACCTACACCCGGAGGAAACGAAAATGTTTATTACACGGTTAGGAGATGCCGCTGTGGCGTCGATGGGTGCAGGTAAGACCAGTGCGGCGGCTGGTCTCCTAACTGCACTCATCCTGCAAGAAGAAGACCCGAATCTCCTTGAGAAATTCATTGAGGCCATCCTCAATGGTTTTGATTTCCTCAAGGAGGCAATCGCTCGGGACGTACTTAAAATACCGAGCGCGTCCGAGGCGTTAGATAAACTCCTCCCGGATAATTTCGCGGAGGCAGTCAACAACGTCTTTTCGAAGTGGTTCGTGATACCCGAGTTCGAGAGAACGCCTTTCGGGTGGTTCCTGATTGCACTAGCCATCCTAGGATTTGTTGTATTGCACTGGAATACAGTCCTATGGATGTGGGATGTCGCCAAGGAGTTGCGAAAGTCAGGCCCTAGAGCGGTGCTGGCCGGAGAAACGGATTTACAATCTCCATTCGTCTATCCGTTCTTTAACTACGCACCGGTCTTCATAATCATCACCCTGATATTGCCGTTTACTCAGACCTTGTCAAACCTCTCCTTAAGAGTCATCCGAGCATTCATTGATACTGCTTACTCGGCGGAGAGTATCGGCACCGTTACTGAGGCGGTAGTCAAGGTGACCCTCCTGGGATGGAGCTTTGTAACCACGCTGGCAATGACACCCTGGATCTTGTTTTTGTTCTGGGTAATCTATGCTGTCTGGGTTTTCAGAGCTTTCATGATCCCACTGCGTGCAGGCAGGCTTGTGTTGATGGTCACGAAGCATGGTTCAGAGAAAATCGCTCCCATGGTAATGAAGGATCAACTTTGGGGGTTAGGCAAAAGCTTCATCACCGTGGTTATCATGGCGCTAACTCTGGCCGCTATCCCCTATACGCTGGCTTCCACTCCGCTGGGGCTTTACGGTACTTTCACCGTCCAGGCGATGCTCATCTGGGCAGTCATTGCCCCTTGGGTTTTGTTCTGGGCAGGAACTATTCCTTACAAGGCGGCGAAAGGGCTCTCCAGACGGAGGCAGCGTCTACCCGAAATGGGGGAGAATATCGAGGAGGAAGTTTCCCGTTGGGATAAGGCTAAGGAAGCAGCAGCAGTTACTTTGACGGCAATCGCAGCTGAAGTTCCTGAACTAAGGACGCTACAAGCCGTGAATGAACTCCGCAAGGGTGAAGTTGAGGGAACAGGCCACTCAGTCGGAGGTCTAATCTCCCGAGCCCTTCATCCCGAAGAAGAGGAAGAGGAAAACGGAGTAGCGACAACAGCAAGTCCGACTCAATCCACCCGATACAAGACAATCGCGCCGGATTACGCTGATGTAGTCAGAACTTTGGGTGTTACTGCAAGAGGGTACGCCCCCGAGATTCTGGCTTACAGCGTCGTCCAAAGTAGGCAGCAAGACCAGCCACTCGAAAGACTTGCGGCCGACGCCTACGATAAACTCGGCAAGATGTCAGATGAACAGGTGGAAGGATGGAGGAAGATAGGTATCGAGCTTCAAGACTTCCTCCAGGAGGGAGGGATAGCAAATGAGTCAAACTGAAGAAAAGTCCGAGGGTTTGGTGATGAAAATCTCCTTGCTCAAAAGCATCTACCAAATCCTCTGGTACCCTATCCCCATCCCCGTCTTGCCAATCCTCAAGATTGCCATCGCTCCGTTTGTGGTAGGACTCTTCTGGTTTGTAGGGTCGATTCTCATCATAGTCTATCGACCCTTCGGTTGGGGTCCGTTCCTACCAGCACCATGCTACGCAATCACGCTTCTTGTGTTCGTTCCCTTGGTGTTCAGCAGCAAGCTGAGGCGGACTTTGGCTAGAATCACCAACTTGGACCCCAAGTTCCTTTACCAAGAGTACACGATTGTGAAATGGGGACCGCTCCTTCATAGTCCGGTACGCGAGTTGTCATATTTCGTGCCGGGAGGATTACTGGCTACCTTTTTCACTTGGCGACTCTTCCTGACTCCCTTAACCTACAGCCAGCTCTTTGAAGAGAAGACGCTGGATATACTGTCGGTTGTGGGTTTCTGGCTGTTAGTCGTTGTGGGTAGCTTGTTGGCCCTCAAGCTGGCGGAGCCGATTGGTGGATTCCGTTGGCTGCTTCTTGAAACAAGCACTATCCAATGGGCGTCGATCTTTTTGTGGCCCGTGCTTGTCGTGAGGCTAGTCGTCTGGTACTTCTGGGCGAGCTGCCCGGAATGGTGGTTCCAAGGGACAGGACTATGCCTTCCGCGTTTCTGAGGGAAATATCTGTACCCGGTCAACTATCGGGGGGGAGGTTGGAAAAAGGTTCAAAAACCTAAAACCCAACTTCTCCCCCAGGAGGTACTCATGGGTAAGACACAAAGAAGGATAAGCGGCTTAACCTGGCGTGTGAATGGAACACTATCACAAGCCAAGCGCTTGCTTATCCGAGCGTGGAACTGGCCGAAGCAAATGGAAGAGAAGGCTCTGCGCCGAAGAAGGGGAATACCGGAGCGATATCGGTATAACCTGGATGGAGCGCAGGTCATCGACACTGAAAACGGCAACCGCTTTGCCGCATTCAAGATTCAAGACACTGACGTCAAGGACCCGTTTCACAAGCTTCAAAGGCTCATTTCATCAAAGCGGATAGACAGAATCTTCCCAGCTGGTAGTCCAGAAGTTATCCGCTGGGTTGACTGGGCAATAGACCGTGCGCGCCAAAATGACCTTTCGTCGGTTGCTTTCGAAAACGACCTGAACTTGGTCAAGTTGGCAATCGCTAGCGGTAGGATTGAGATGGATTCAATCGGAGTTTACTCAGTCAAAGACCTACCGCAGAAAGGAGACGCTTTCGATTTTGTCAGCCAAAGAGCTCTCAATCCGTCGGAGCTCCAAGCACTAATCCACCACCTCCAGCGGGGAAATCACAACCGAGGTGAGTGGGCTGAAGTCACCAACGATATGCTCCAGGGCAAACCGGTTATGGCGGCGCTTTCACCCCAAACTCTTTCCAGGAATTATCGTCAGGCTGAAATCGTCGTCAACGAAGGCGAGGCCGCAACGATGTTTCTGGAGATTGAGAGCTTGGGTATCAGAGCAAACCCCTTAGTCAAGGGAAGAACAGTGCTTAACACCGGAACCTGGTTGAGGAGTATCCTACCTCTGGCCATCAGGCACCGTGACGACTGCATCTGGGTAGTCGTTTCCCTGGGCAAAACAGAGGGAAAGGTCAGCCGCATAGCCGCCTCCGACCATCGAAGGACTATGGTTATGGATTTCATGGAAAGAGGTGGCCTCAAGCATTTCTACAAAGCCCGTAAACTGGACGATACCGAAAATAGCCTCAAACAAGCAATCGAGGGAGCCTTGAAAATCCTCGATAGTCGTCGAGACGAGAGGCATGTAAGAATGTCCTGCCTCGTGTGTGTTCAGCAGTCAAGTAGAGAGCGGGCTACGGAACTACTCGACAGGGTCAAGCGCGAACTGGACCTAAGGAACGTCTCATACCACAAAAGTCCTGATGAGCTTCAGAGCAAACTCTCATTCTTCCCGCTCATCAAAACTCGGGACGTGACTGACTCGCTCGACCCCAGAGATGACAACATAACCGTTCCCTTTCCGCTCGGTGAAGCTGTTGGTGAACTTGTCTACCCTAGAGACCTGAAGCCTGGCGTGCTCGACGAACACGCGATACTCATAGGCCGAGACCATCCCTGGGGCAACTTCGTGGCTATACCAAAAGGCACCTTCAGTGCAGGATTGGCAGGGGTTCGAGCCGGTAAGACTTTTTGGTTGCGCACAAGCTGGGACCGTGACGCACGCGTCAATCCTGACCACATCTACTTCATCATGGACAACAAAGAAGCAGTCGCCCGCGCAAAACAGGCAGACTTCGGATGGATTTCGATGTTTCCCGAACTTGGGGGCGAGAAGCGCTGTAAGGCTTTCTTCTCGGAGCAATATCAAGGACCTCAAGAGCTTCGCGAAGACGTGATGAAGTACTATAAGTTGGGGGTCAGACACTTCGTCTACTACTCCTCAAACACTCTGTTTTACACAAACCAGACCGACATGGGTTGGTTCTGGGCTATGGAGGACAACATCAACCAGACAGAGGATGTAGGAGAAATCCTGATAGACGAGACCCTTCACTGGTTCATCGATGTCCCGCCAACAGGAGAAGTCGACGCCACAAAGATTATCCACGGCGGCGACAAGCGAGCAAACTACTTCTGGATGGTGCTGGCCAAAAACCTCGCAGAAGCAAAAAGAGGAGCCAAGTGGACGACACAGTCCGCATCTGCCATGCGCCTCGCCAATGCAACCATCCACGCTGTAGCTAAAAGTTTGACCGATGTCTGGTTTGTCGGAGCTACACTGGATACTGAAACCCTTGCCACTGACGTAGGTGTAAATACCAAAGTCTTCCCAGGTGCAGAAGACAAACTCGTAGAACTAGTTCTTAGTCTTCTTAGCCCTGATATCGGCCCACAGCGTCAATCAGGAAGATTTGTGGCGGTCGGCAAGGGAGGCAGTCTCGTCAAGTTAATCGACGTTCTGGTACTGGATCCGAAAATGGTCCTCCGCTACTCCCGGAGGGAGGCAGACAGCGGATTCGGTGCCTAGAGAAAAAGGAGCAGGCAACATGGACGACCTACAAGAGGAAGTGGGTCCTCTGGCCGAGATTTTGGCGGCCGGTTGCCTGCTCCTCGCATCACTCTGTTTGATCTTCACATTAGCTCCCGCGGCGCTGTTTCAGAAAGTAGGTATACCAATTCTTGAGGTATCAGAGCTGGGAAACCTACAAGGTGGAGTAAAGAGGGCGGCAAACTACATTCTCGAGGAAGAAGGGAGACCTATTCCTGCCGACGTCGACATCAACCCAGAACTCGCTAATCTAGCGCTCCTCAAAGGCTATAACGACGTCGAAGGACAGTACTATCAGCTGCAAGCGGCGATTGCGGCTGCCGACAACTACGACATAGACCGAGCAGATTTTCTAGCCCTTATGCACTTGACGGGCGGATTCTACTCGGATATCGCGACAGCACATCTTTACATCACTGCTTTAAGGCTGGCAGTTTCTTTGCGCGAGATGGGCTATCTACCAGGCGGCACTTTTGCTCTCGCCATGTTTGATAAGTTCGGACAGTACTGCGTGCCCGACAAGCCCTGCATCGAGCCCAGAATGGCCTGCTTTACCCCAAACTGCGGAGCGATCCGACAGTTCATCGGCGATAGTCTTCTAGACAACTTCGTCCGAGAACGAGCAGTTTGGGGAGGCGCTGCCAGAAACGTGAGTGTTGCTGAACCCGGAACTGACGAGTGGCAAAGATTCCCGGCCTTGACTATCGAATTCTGGCATCTCGAGAACATCGGGATACCAGTTCTTCATGAGGTTGAAGGAATCGCAGTAATCGTCATCGGCCCCGGGGCAGCACCACCTAATGAGTTACCCAATATCCCGGACGGGATGTTAATCCGCCCGTGCCAAGGTGGAATGAGAGTTTCTGGCCATACTTTCGGCCGTGACCACCTTGGAAACGAGTATCCTGAGCATACAGGAACTGACGTTACCTGTGGTGACGGTTGGGTGAGAGCTTCTCTTAACGGGGAAGTTACCGTCGCACAATATATCGATCCTAACTCAGGACTCGCCGGTGAGCTGTGGGACAGTGGTAATGTGGTCGTCGTCAAAGGCGAACTTCCGGACGGAACTCCTGTCTGTTCCGGTAGCGGCCACGGCGCCAATCTGCTAGTCGAAGACGGCGACGATGTCAGAGCAGGTGACGTTCTCTTTGCGATGGGGGAAACAGGTCTGGCTGATGGAGCGCATGACCACTGGTTTATCAGAATCGGCGGAGAAGGCGATTACTGCAGTGGCGGCGACTTCTACGACCCAACCGGTTTAGTACCCTAATGAAGGGAGGAAAGCATCATGCCAATACGACAGAAGCTGAAGCTAAGGATGCTTCTGATAGCGACTGCTGCATTGGCGTTTGCTCTTGCCTGCAATTTCTTCAATCCTCACTATGAAGTCGAGGACTTGAAGGCAACCGATATGGCTGCAACACAGACTAAATCGGCTGCTAATGCGAACGCCACAATCACTGCCCTAGTCAAGGCCCTCACCCCCCAGCCAACGGAAACCGCCACCCCCCGCCCAGCTGATGAGTGCCTGAGATGGTCTGAGCTTGGAACCTGTCTTTCAAACCCTTCTCTTGACATGGAGTCTCCACCCACCGACGAATGGACTCCCAACTCAGGTCTCCTTGAAGGGGAAATGCGTATAAACGGTGGAAGGTCGTGGGTTCCATACTTTGACCAAACTGGCGTACAACTCGGGGTAGTGCGCGATGCATCCACATGGCCGGGTAACGGCAATAACTTCAACCTCACCGTCTGGGTGCGTGACGACGAACTTGGCCTCAGCGCAGAAAACCAGGGCACTCCTGTCCCTATTGTTGTTGGTCAAACAAAAGGTCAGGTAATAATTTGCCCACCGCATAAATGGGGCCACCCAGGAGAAAGAATCCATTGTCACGGATGGGACATAAACGGAAGCCTGCTGGTGAATTTCATCGCCGGCTTAAGCTATACCGTGACTGGTCCCGACTCATGGCAATGGATAATCGAATATGAAGGAGAGCGCGTCTACCGACACGGGTGGGTTGTCACCTTTGACGGCACTTTCCGCTACTGAGCTAGTTCCGGAGGATTACGGAAACTGCTAAAGCTTTCATTTCATGCAGCTTTAGTAAGAATTCGTCGAGAATCCGGATTACTCCCTATCTATATCTATATCTATATTTATCCCTGAAGACAACTTTAGGTTTCGCCAAAAGTCATTAGCGATTCATCTCGGCGAACCCGGGAAGTCTCTCAGGAGCAATCATAACTGCAAATGGCCGGCGGGCAAAGTTTCTTGGACAAAAAGATGTTCGGTTGGTGGCAAAGCCATCATACGCGGATTTATCCGCTACCAACCGTACACCTTGTCCAGAACTTTGCTCGACCGCACCTCTCCCGATTAAATCGGGACTGATGAGATCTATCCTGAATACATTTTAGGAACAGATCGAAAGGTGAAAATAATATAGAAAATAATCAAGGAAGCCCTTTCAAAATACTCTAAAACCAAATCAATTATTCTTGTATTACGCGAGTACGGGGAATTTTAAATGAAGCCATAAATTGACCTTTTTTAACATCCTCCCATTTGTAAAATGCCTTCTCCACATCCGCCCACCCCGGTCTGGCAATTTTTCCGTCGTTAGCCGATTCACCCTCAATATCAAAATAGGGTAGTAAATTAGCTACTAACAAACCGATTTCTCTCGAACGGTATGGTGCAACCATTGCATTAATAACAAGCATGGCTTTATTCATAGTGTCTGAGGCAACCCTCACGAGCCTTTCTTGGTAAGCACTCCCAAAAACTTCCGCCGAGCTTAACCTATCCCCGATATATAATTTACTTTGCTGATTAACAAATAATTCACTTCTAGCATTGTTTATTAAACGTTTCCTTATATACTCTGGAGTCCATTCGATGGCGCCAGTTTCTCTTATAACAAGTTCTATTACATGGTCTTTTATTTTTCTTGCAAGCGTCCTTTCTAAAGCGAACCTTCTTAAAGCTTTACTTTTCTCTCCACGTTGCTTCTCCAGAGTGTCGGCATTTCTAGATACAAAAACTGGGCTCGCCGCTTTTGGAGAAACTACTTCAGCAAAAAATAGTTGTTTTTCTAAAAGTCTCATACCAATTTCAGGTTGCTGAATCAATTCAGATCTACAGACAACTAGAGGAAAATCGGTGAATTTTGATTCTCTGTTAAAAGGTTTGGTAAATCGACCTGTAACATAAGAATACGCTTGAACATCCTTAGGTAGATGTCTACCTGCGTGCGGATTTAGAGCAAGAAAGTCGTCATCGTTTTCACAATACAAAATCGGTAAACCTAAATAGCGCATCATCGTCACTTCACCTTTAGGTTCTCCGTCAACTAGCGATTCGGAGTTTGCAAGTCCGATAAAAATCATTGATGCAGCAAGATTTGCATGATCGGGAAGTAATCCCAGAGGATGGTTATCGCTTGCTGGAATATCTTTAACAAAATAGGTAGTTGGACTGCTCCCAGGAAAATGTTTTTCTAATATTTTTCGTGGAGTGTTGAAAATCCTCGGCTTATAATTTCTTCGAATACCCATACCAGCTCCGTTTTCATATGTATATCTTCCATCAATAATTGACCCTTCTCGATAATAACCTATTCGAATTCCGCCGATATTTTGTGTATCAGCAGCTATTCTTGCACTTTCTGCAAGCAAAGGTATCGCTTGACCAATCGAATAAGAAGTGGGATATCTACCTCTATAACCTTGAGGAAATCCTGTAACCAGTTCTAATTCAACGGAAGGTAAAGTTACATTGAAAAGTAGCTTCTGCATTTCCACCTCAGATAAACTTTTAACTGTTTCTTTTTTAGTTTGACGTTCTAAATCCATTTTAAATAATATTGTGAATTTCGAGCCCGATTATACCATATATATAGGCTTAGGGCAAAGCAGAGAACTTCTTTTCGGATTCTAAAATAGTTATTTGGGTGGTGAGCATTTTAGCATATTAAATAACCTCGTTCTTATTATAGGTCATTATTAATCTTTAAAAATATTTCTGCTATAATGAATTAATGCGAAAAATTATTGAAAAAATCCACCAAATTCTGAAACCTTGAATGAGTGAGCGAATTCTTCTATAAAATGTAATCCAGAATAGTGGCGAATATAATTCAATTGATTTACAATATTAAATAATATGGCAAAAGATAGTAAATATTTGGATAATCTAAGGCATTCGTGTGCACATTTGCTGGCGGCGGCGGTAATTGACCTTTGGCCTAACGCTAAAAGGACTATCGGACCATCTATTGCGGACGGGTTTTATTACGACTTCGATTTCGGTCGAATAAGGATTTCCGAGGAAGACCTACCAAAAATTGAGAAAAAAATGCATGATATCGTACATGAATGGAATGAGTTTACCGGTAAAGAAGTAAGTAAGTCTGAGGCTAAAAAGCTCTATAAAGATAATCCTTATAAACTCGAACTCGTAGAAGAATTTGCTAGCGAAGGTCAAAAACTAACCACATATAAATCCGGAGATTATGTCGACCTCTGTCGAGGAGGACATATCGATTCGCCAGCTGGCGAATTAAAACATTTCAAGCTTTTATCCGTAGCCGGAGCTTACTGGCGGGGGAGTGAGAAAAACAAAATGCTAACTCGCATCTACGGAACTTGCTGGCCAACAAAGAAAGAACTCGACGAATATCTAAATAAACTCGAACTCGCAAAGGAAAGAGACCATCGAAAATTGGGGAAAGAATTGGATTTATTTACTTTTGCAGATGAAGTGGGACCTGGACTTCCTCTTTGGACACCTAAAGGAACTATCATCCGTGACGAACTCGAGACTTGGGCAAAGGAAACTGAGAAAAAATGGGGTTATGTAAGAGTAGCCACTCCGCATATCGCAAAAGGGCAATTATATGAAATTTCAGGTCATCTTCCATATTATAAGGATGATATGTATCCTCCTATGGAAATTGAAGGTGAGAATTATTATTTAAAAGGCATGAATTGCCCGCATCACCACATGATTTATCTTTCTCGCCCCCGTTCCTATAAGGAACTCCCATTAAGATTGGCGGAATACGGTACGGTTTACCGCAATGAACAATCAGGGTCGCTTTTTGGATTACTTCGCGTCCGGTCAATTGCTCAAAACGATTCACACATTTATTGCACAGAATCTCAAGCCGAAGCAGAGTTTTTAGATGTTCTTAAGCTGCACGAATATTATTACAAAATCCTCGGGCTAACTAAGGACGATTATTACATAGTATTAGGATTACCCGATGAGTCGAAACGAGATAAGTATCACGGCGACAAAGAGCTTTGGGATAAAGCTGAAAAAATCATGCGTTCGGCTATTGCCAAATCCGGTATTAGACTCAAAGAAGATATCGGAGGAGCAGCTTTTTACGGACCAAAAATTGATTTTAATATAAAGTCAGCAACCGGTCGAGAATTCGGAGCCTCTACAAATCAGTTGGATTTATATATGCCAATGCGATTCAAGCTTATTTATACAGACCAGGATGGGAAAGAAAAGTATTGTGTGGTCATACATCGGGCTCCGCTGGGTTCTCATGAGCGATTTATAGGATTTTTAATCGAACACTATGGCGGAGCATTCCCTGTTTGGTTATCTCCAGTACAGTTAAAAGTATTACCTATAACTGAAAGAAATATCGCTTATGCGAACGAAGTAACTGAAGAACTCAAGAACCAAGGAATCAGAGTTGAACTGGATAGTCGAAATGAAACGCTACAGTCCAAAATTCGTGATGCACAACTTGAAAAAGTGCCATATATGCTTATAATCGGTGATAAAGAGCAAAGTAAAGATAAAGTGGCAGTGAGATTAAGAACCGAAAAAGACCTCGGTCAGATTAGTCTTGAAAAGTTTATCACTTTAGTTAAAAATAAGATTGCTAGTAAATCGTTAGACTTGTGAAATTAAATTGTAAGCTTATTTCGAATTCTTGTCTTATTAACTGCTTAATGTTAAAATTCACATAAGATTTTGAAGACGAAGAATATTTACTGGAGAATAAATGACAGAATCCACGCACCGAAGGTGCGTGTTATTGATGAAAAAGGTAAACAGATAGGAATTTTGACAATTAAGGAAGCTCTTGATAAGGCAAAAGTCGCCCAGCTCGATTTAGTTGAAATTGCCCCAAATACCGACCCGCCCGTTGTTAAAATCATCGAATTCGGCAAATTTAAGTACCAGGAAGAGAAAAAGCTAAGAAAACAGAAGAAAGGGGTAAAGGGAGGAGATATTAAAGAGATAAGATTTTCACCATTTATCGGTGAGGCGGATTATAAAACCAGAATTGTACGCATTAAAGAATTTTTAGAAGATAAAAATAAAGTTCGGGTGGTAGTTAAATTTAAAGGTCGCGAAATGGGGAGCAAAAAATTCGGATATGACGTTTTACAAAGAATTTTAACTCATTTTGAAGGCAAAATAGCTTTAGATATGGATGCGAAATTTCTCGGAAGGCACTTAGTTATGGTAATATCACCATTGGTAAAGAGCAGGAGAGCAGGAGAGCAGGAGAGCAGGAATACTCTCAAATGAATATTTTATACTCTTCTACTCTTTCACTCTAAGCAAAGCGCATATGCCTAAACAAAAAACACGTAAATCAATTACCCGAAGATTCAGAGTAACAAAAAAAGGGAAAGTCCTAAGACGACAGGGCTTCAGGCGTCATTTGAATGCAAAAAAGTCAAAGTCTAAAAAAAGAAAATTAAAAAAAACTATCGTTACGAATAAGATATATGCAAAGAAGATTAAGAAAGCGCTAGGCGCTTAAAGCACACAGGATTAACAGGATTGCTACAGGAATAAACAGAAAAATTTCCAGTGTTTTCCCGTACTATCCAGTTCTATATAGCGTGCTTACACTAACGACTAAAAGGAGATAGGATGCCGAGAACAAAATCAAAAGCAGCAATAGGTCATCGAAAAATTAGAAGTCTGGCTCGTGGTTTCAAGTACTCTGCGAGGCGCCGTGTCAAAACCGCCAAAGAAGCGCTGCTTCACGCCGGACAATATGCGTATGCTGGCCGCAAAATGAAAAAAAGAGACTACAGGCGTCTTTGGATAATGCGCATAAATGCGGCAACACGCGAACACGGGCTAACATATAGTAAATTGGTATCCGGTCTTAATAAGGTGGGAATAGTTTTGGACAGAAAAATACTTGCCGATATTGCAGTATCTGACCCCGATACTTTCGAAAAGATAATCTCCGAGGTACAATAACTTCAAGGAAAACATTTGACTTTTGACTTTTGATATTAGACAGTCAATCGTCACATGTTACATGTCACATGTTAACTGGCGAGATTCAAAACCTAAAGAACGAGGCACTGGCACAAATAATGGATGCGAAATCAGCCTCCGAATTGGAGAATTTAAGAGTTGTTTATCTCGGAAGGAGCGGGAAATTAACTAAAATAACCAAGGAACTTAAAAACTTAAGAACTGAAGAACGAAAACAAGTAGGGATGTTAATAAATGAATCCAAAAAAACGATAGAAAAAGTTCTTGCCGAACAAAAAAATAAATTAAAAGATACAGTTCGTGAGTGGTTTGACCCTACTATTCCGGGTGAAAAGCCAACAATTGGACATCTTCACTTAATATCAAAGGCGATAGAAGAAATTACATCTATATTTGAGAAAGTCGGTTTTTTAAGAGTTAGGTATCCGGAAATCGAGTGGGATTGGTTTGCATTTGAAGGACTGAACATGCCGAATAACCATCCGGCAAGAGACGAGTGGGAAACATTTTTTATTGATGCACCCCCTGATAGAAAATATGGCCAAATGGTTTTAACTCCTCATACATCTTCAGGACAATTGAGGGAAATGAAAAGAGTAAAATTGCCTCCAATTAGGATGATTAATATTGCCAAATGCTATAGAAGACAATCAGACGCATCCCATTTCCCAATGTTTCACCAGTTTGAGGGACTTGTTATTGACCGCGGCATTTCAATAGTAAATTTAAAGGGAACAATAGACCATTTTGCAAAAAATTATTTTGGCATTGGCAGGAAAACCAGATTAAGGCCGTACGATTTCAGGTTCACCGAGCCTTCGTTTGAAGTCGATATAACATGTGACATCTGCAATGGTCGCGGATGCAAAGTCTGTAAAGGGGGATGGTTGGAACTCGGTGGAGCGGGTATGGTCCATCCAGATGTCTTG
>Ga0214473_10007500_pt1 | contig 12940 bp, 10 predicted proteins | sample RVTome_7_FD_203509 | JGI IMG/M metagenome (GOLD analysis project Ga0214473, IMG submission 203509) | Soil microbial communities from uranium-contaminated site in the Upper Colorado River Basin, Wyoming, United States - RVT98D197 | ecosystem: Environmental > Terrestrial > Soil > Contaminated >...
ACCAGGCCTCGCTCACCGATCACGAGGGCCGTCATAACGTTCTCCTCTTCTTCAACGAAGGACTGGGGTGAGCGCCTTGCTGGGACCAGATCGTGGATCTGGAAGAGAACTGGGGCCGGTTTCAGGACCTGGATATTGAGTTGCTGAGCATCATGGTTGATCCGCTGGAGCAAGTGGCCGCCGAGGCGCAGTATTACGGTCTGACGTCCACCGTGGCGGCGGACGAGGACTTGAGTGTGTCCACGACCTACGACGTCCTCGGATCTAGCATGCATCCGGGGGTGAAGCCCGGCCACACGTTCGCTCTCGTGAACAAGGCTGGGCAGATCATCTGGCGGCGCGACTGGGGCGCCTCGGACACCGGAATGATGTACACGGATGTGGACGAGCTCTTCGAATTGGTCTCGAAGTGGCTGCAGAAGAGGAAAGCCGGATGAGCGCGGCTGCAATGTACGAAAGTGTGATCTGATCTACGCTACTTGACTCGGCACGTGGCCTCGAAAAGCTGTCGGCGTTGGGCGGTCCGCACACAGTGCGGCCACTGGACACAATGGAGGTCGAAGTCCAAGAGACCGGCACCGCAGTCGTCTACACAGGCAAGATCACCAAAGGTGGCGCCGACAAGCCGCAGCGGGCGGTTCCTTATGCGCCGAAGCCATCTCTCCGTGACGGATCCCAATGACCGTGGCCCGAAGCTGGAACGCCTGGTGGAGCCGGGAGTGCGGCGCGCTCAACGGCCTGATGACCCTAACGGGGATCGCCTAGCGCAACTTGAAAGACGGGCGGCGGCGTTACAGCAAGAGATCGAAGCCATGGTGGGTGACCCTCAGAAAATGGGCAACGGCAGCTATCTCGGACGGGTTGCCACTCTGCATCACGACGATGACGCGTCGCGGAATGAATCGGAAGGGGATGCGGTGGATGAACTTTCTCCGGAATATCTTCCGCGCCATGAACGGAGCGAACATCGACCGGGATAAGGTACCAAACGTCGAGAAGGCGGGCCTCAGGGTGGTAGAGGCGCGCGATCTGTGGGGCGACGTCGTGAAGCTGGTCGTGGCGGAGAAGCTGGTAAATTGAAGCCGAAGTGTGATCTACGTCACTTGACGCGACACGTGGAGTGAGGCATATTCTGTTGTTGTAAACCCCCACCGGGGGGGTATGGGTAAGCAACAATGAAGCTGGCGCTGCAGAACCTGCTACAAGATAAGCTCCGGTTTGCCTTGAGCGTCACCGGTATCGCCCTGGCGGTGATGCTCATTCTCTTTCTCCTGGGTCTGCGCGAGGGCGTCTTTCGGAGTGCCGCGATCTACCTCAACAATGCCCCTGGGTCCGTGGCCGTCATGCCGGAGGGCGTTAGGAGCACAAGCGCCGGCTCCGGCCAGTTCCTGCCGCGCGACACCGTTAGTGCCATCGCCTCTGTGCGCGGCGTCGCGCGGACGACGCCAATCCTGCTGACGATGGCTATCCCGGAGCTGCACGGTAAGAAGCAGGTCATCAGGCTTGTGGGATACGATACCGCGCTTGGCGGCGGTCCCTGGAATCTGAGGCAGGGCCGCGAACCGGCGGGAGATGACGAGGTTGTGCTCGACCGCGTGCTTGCCAGCAAACATGGTTTCAGCGTTGGCGACTCGTTCGAGATCGGAGGAGACCAGCTGAAGGTGGTCGGCCTCTCCAACGAGACTAGCTCATTTTCGGGAAGCTTCGTGTTCGCTTCAAAAACCTTCGTTGAATCGTTCGCTCTCGCGCCGGGTGCAGCCAGTTTCGTGCTCGTAACGCCGGAACCGGGAACGAAGCCCGCTCAACTGGTGGCGAGTCTGCAAAGCGTTCCCGGCACGAACGTCCTGCTCAAGAGCCAGATCATCGCCAACGATAAGCAGATCGTGGCCGGAATCTTCGACCAGGTGATCTTCCTCATGGTTGCCGCCGCGTTCATCGTTGGGGCGCTCGTGGTCGGCCTGGTGATCTACGCCGCGACCATCGAGCGGCGTGGGGAGTACGGCATCCTTAAGGCGATTGGTGCTCGCAATAGCGCGCTTTACCGAGTCGTGGGTTATCAGGCGGTGGTGGCGGCGAGTCTAGGCGTCCTGCTCGGGGTCGGCTTCGCTTTCGCCATGGGCTGGCTGGTAATGACCGCCAAACCTCAATTCCTCGTCGCTATAGAGCCGTCAGCGATCATCGTTACACTTGTAGCGGGCTTTGTCATGGCGCTCTCAGGCGCACTTGTCCCGGCGCGGGCCGTCGCCGCCCTGGCGCCGGCTGAAGTCTTCCGGAGATGACATGTTCCGTCTGGCCGTAAGCAACCTGATCCAGAACAAGACACGACTCCTGATTTCAGTCGGTGGCGTCGGACTGGCGCTGACGCTGGTCCTCTTCTTCCGCGCGGTATTCGACGGCGCCGAAGGCCGGCTCACCGTATACATCGACCGGGCGGGCGCTGATGTGTGGGTCTCACAGGAAGGCGTGCGCACGATGCACATGTCTGAGTCTGCTCTGCCTGCCTCGGTCGTGGAGGAAGTCAGGGCAGTGCCGGGTGTTGAACAGGCGGTCCCAATTCTCTACACCGAAGGCATGATCGAGGCGAACGGCAAGGACTACATCGTGTACGTGTTTGGTGTGCCACCCGACGCTCCGCTGGGCGGGCCGTCACGCATAAGCGATGGCGCCTCGGCGCCTGGGCCCGGCGAGACCATCATCGATCACGCCATCGCTTCCCAGGCGGGGCTGCACGTCGGCGATCAGGTGACGGTACTGGGCCGGGAATTGAGAATCGCCGGCCTGACGTCCGGGACGTCAAGCCTCGTCAGTTCGGTCTCATTCGTCTCGATGGACGATTTCGCGCGCGTTCGCGGCGGGGGCGACGTGATCAGCTTCGTGCTGGTCAAGGTCAAGCCGGGCGAAGCGCCAGCCGCTGTGTCCTCCCGTATCGCTGAAAGCGTTGGCGGGGTGACCGTGCAGACGCGCGGGGAGTTCGCTTCGCAAGAGCGACAGCTGATCGGGGACATGAGCGCAGACATCATCACCATCATGAACACCGCCGGCTACCTCACAGGCCTGGCTGTCGTTGCCCTCACCATCTACATCGCAACAGTCGGCCGTCGTCGTGAATACGGTGTGCTCAAGGCGATGGGTGTCCGCAACAGCCGCCTCTACCGCATCGTGTTGTTCCAGGCGTTGCTTACAGTCGCAGTGGGCTTGGTAACCGGCGTTACCCTCACGCTCCTGCTGTCGGTGGCCATCCCACGCTTCAACGAGCTCATCGTGTTGTCTGTGAGCCTGGCCTCACTGCTTCGCGTAACAGTCATCTCAGCCGTGATCGCCGGCGTCGCGGCTTTGCTGCCGGCTAGGCAGCTTGCCGGCCTCGAACCGGTAACCATCATCCGCAGGGGGTAGACATGAGCGGCGAAGGATTGCATATCGACCACGTGACAAAGAGATTCGGCAGCGGCGACGCCGAAGTCGTGGCGGTGCGGGACGTCTCCCTTGACGTTGCTCCCGGCGAAGTTGTCCTCATCATGGGACCGTCAGGATCAGGCAAGACCACACTGCTACTGATGCTGGGGGCCCTACTTAAACCGACTGAAGGATCGATTACGCTCGACGATCTTGAGTTGAGTTCGCTATCTGAGCACCGGCTTCCGGACATCCGACTGCGTCACTTCGGGTTCATCTTCCAGGACTTCAACCTCCTGTCGGCTCTGAACGTCTTGGACAATGTCTCGATCGCCGCCGAACTGGCGGGGTCCAGCCGCAAGGCAGCGCGCCAGAAGGCGTCATCGTTGCTCGATGACCTGGGGCTTGGCCGCCGGTTGCGCTTCTCACCTGAGAAGCTTTCCGGCGGCGAGAAGCAGCGGGTGGCAATAGCCCGCGCCCTTGTGAATGATCCGGCCCTGATCCTCGCAGACGAGCCAACGGCCAACCTGGACTCCAGCCACGGGCATGAGACGATGCGCCTCCTGCGCGAGATCGCAAAGAACCGGGGACGCAGCGTGATCATCGTATCGCACGATCAGCGAATCCGAGACATCGCAGACAGGGTGCTATGGCTGGAGGATGGGCAGTTCAAGGAAGCCGTGATAATGGCCGTCGATCCGGTATGCGGCATGGCCGTGGAGGGTAACAAGGCGGTCTCGGCTCAGTGGGAAGGTGTGACGTTCTTTTTCTGCTCGCGAGGTTGCCAGCAGGAGTTCTTGTCATCCCCTGGTGAGTTCCTGGGCGCATCAAGCTCAACTTCCAGAGGCCCTGCGTGAACCTCTGCCGGAGATCAGAGATCGCATCTGCGAGGGATTTGAGTGGGCTGGCCTGGGGCTGAATGAGCCGCTAGCGTCGCTGGGCGCTCTGGCGAGCCGATGTCAGATACGATTTTGTGGAGGGCCCGGGGGATTCGAACCCACGACTCTCGGATGAAGAGGTCGGAGCTCTACCGCTGAGTTGCGGCACCGCGTGTGTGAGAAGCCCGTGAACCGACTGTGACCGGACCGTGACGGATCAGACGCTCGGCCGGGCCGACGAGACCTCCTGAACCAATCAAGAGCCCTCCCTTTTTCGCTCGTCTCGTTCAACGACGAGGTCTTGAGAAGGCCTCTTGACTGGGAATAGCGCTCTTGATTGGTAAGTTTCTGGGGGCCGGCGGCGGGGAAAACGGGCGAAAATCGTATCTGGTCGGGGCGGTCGGATTCGAACCGACGACCTCCTGAACCCCATTCAGGTGCGCTACCGGACTGCGCTACGCCCCGACCCGTTCATGCTAGCACAGCGGCGGTTTTTCGCCCAGCAACCGGACGGGACGGGTGAGGGGAGTCGCTGCGCCTAGATGTAGGCGTGGGAGATGACGACGATGAGCAGGCCCAGGAGCGCGATGCCGCTGAACTCGGCGGCGGTGCGCAGAGTCAGGCGGTCGCCCAGGTAGTTGTGCATGAGGCCCGTCATCAGGTAGAAGGCGAGCAGCAAGAAGACCGCCGCCAGCGCCCCCTCAAGCGGCAGGAAATGCATCGCCACGGCGGCTTCCGACAGGAGCGCGCCGATAGCGACGGCGTAGAGCAGTGTCCGCGGTGTCTCCAGCGCCTCCTCGCGCAGAATCTCGATCGCCAGGAGGAGGCTGACGACGCCGGCGGCGAAGGTGATCGCCGCCAGGCTGAGGTCGAAGTCGTAGATCGTGGCGTAGAAGAGGAAGGCGATGACGTAGGTGGCGATGTTGAGGATGAGGCGGGCGCCGCCGTAGACGCGCAGACGGCGGTCCACGGAATCGTACTCCGCCTGGAGCACGGCGCCGAAGGGGACGGCGGCCGCCAGCCCCGCGGGCACGGCCCAGTAGCTGTCCGCGACCTCCTCCAGGAAGAGGCCGAGGCTCAGGGTGAGCAGCACCGGCACGAACAGGAAGAGGGCGGTGTCGTCAAGGCGCTGGAAGCGCGCTCGGGGATGGGTGCGGACAACGGCATCCGTGCCGAGGGCCACCAGCCCGGCCAGCAAAAGGAGGAGCCAGTTCTGGGTCGGCTCGATGGCGAGAAACGCCGCCAGACCGATGCCGAAGACGGCGGCCATGGCGTGCACCCGGTCGACCCGGGAGACCACGCCGTTGAGAGCTGTTGCGCGACTAGACGTGAATTCCTTCACGAGCGGTAATCTTAATTGCTGCCGCGTAATTTGTCAAATCGATGGTGCGGGTGTGAGGTTTCATCAGAACTATAACAGCCGTTTGATCGATCTATAACAAGAAGATGACAGGTTACGGCTGATTTTTCGCCGCAACCGGCTCCGCCGCCGCCAGCGACTCCAGGATCTCGCGCAGCCGCGTCCGCCAGCCCTCCCCCAGCTCCACCTTCACCAGTGTCCGTCCCAGGTGCACTCCGCGGGGCGCCTGTGGCTCCAGCGCCTCTCTGGGCACCAGGCGGCCCTCCTTCAGCTTCAGCACCACCCGGCCGCCCTCCATCGCCACCGCCTGCACGCCGGCCCGGGCCGCCAGCACGCGGACAAGGATGACGTACAGCAGGCTGCGCACGGGCGGCGGCGGCTCTCCAAACCGGTCGACCAGTTCGCCGCCGATCGATTCCACCTCCTGTGGCTCGCGGACGTCGCTCATGCGCTGGTAGATCGCCAGGCGCTGGTTCAGGTCGGGGACGTAGGACTGGGGCAGGTGGGCGGACAGCGGCAGCTCGATCGTGACCTCCGGCCCCTCGGTCGCCGGCGGCGGCGTCTCGCCCTTCATCATCGCCCGCATGCGCTCGGCGGCCTCGGCCAGCAGACGGCAGTAGAGATCGAAGCCGACGGCCGCCATGTAGCCGCTCTGCTCCGGCCCCAGCAGGTTGCCGGCGCCGCGTATCTCCAGGTCGCGCAGCGCGATCTGGAACCCCGCGCCCAGCTCCGTCGCCTCGAAGATCGTCTGCAGCCGCTTCGTCGCCTGCTCCGTCAGCCTCCCCTTGCGGTCATAGAGCAGGTAGGCGTAGGCGCGGTGGGCTCCGCGACCGACGCGGCCGCGGAGCTGGTACAGCTGGCCCAGCCCCAGCTTGTCCGCCTGGTTGACGATGATCGTGTTGACGTTCGGGATGTCCAGGCCGGACTCGATGATCGTCGTGCAGACCAGCACGTCGATCTTGCCCTGCACGAACTCCAGCATCGCGGCCTCAAGGTCGTGCTCCGGCATCTGCCCGTGGGCGATCCCCACGCTCGCCTCCGGAACGATGTCCCGGACCCGGTCCGCCACCATCACGATGTTGTGCACGCGGTTGTGCACGAAGTAGACCTGGCCGCCGCGTTCCATCTCCCGCAGGACCGCCTCCCGCACCAGCCTGTCGTCGAACTCGGAGACGTAGGTCTTCACGGGCAGCCGCTCCTCCGGCGGCGTCTCCATCGTTGACATGTCGCGGATGCCGCCCAGCGCCATGTAGAGCGTGCGAGGGATGGGGGTGGCGGAGAGGGTGAGCACGTCAACGTCGCGGCGCATCTGCTTGAGGTGCTCCTTGTGGGCGACGCCGAACCGCTGCTCCTCGTCGATGATGACGAGTCCCAGGTCCTTGAACTGCACGTCCTTCTGGAGCAGCCGGTGCGTGCCGATGACGACGTCTACCGTCCCGCTCTTCAGCCCGTCCGCCACCTCCCGCTGCTCGGCGTCCGAGCGGAAGCGTGAGAGCACCTCAAGGCGGACGGGGAAGGCGCTCAGACGCTCCATGAACGTCTGGTAGTGCTGCTGGGCGAGGACGGTGGTGGGCACGAGCAGCGCCGCCTGACGCCCATCCATCACCGTCTTGAAGGCGGCGCGGATCGCCACCTCCGTCTTGCCGTAGCCGACGTCGCCGCAGACCAGCCGGTCCATCGGCCGCGGCCTCTCCATGTCGCGCTTGACCTCGGCGATGGCGGCGAGTTGGTCCGCCGTCTCGACGTACGGGAACGAAGCCTCCAGCTCGGTCTGCCAGGGGGCATCGGGATTGAAAGCGTGGCCGGGTAGTAGCTCGCGGGTGGTGTAGAGGGAGAGGAGGTCCTGGGCCAGCGCCTGCACCGCCTGGCGCACGCGGCGCTTCGCCCGCTGCCAGTCGCCGCTGCCGAGGCGGGTCAGGCGAGGCTCGTGCTCGGACGGGCCGGTGTAGCGGCTCACGCGGTCCACCTGGTCGGTGGGCACGAACAGCTTATCCCCCTCCGCGTAGTGCAGCTCCAGGTACTCCCGTTCGCTCTCGTCGACAGACATCCGCACGAGGCCGGCGAAGCGGGCGATGCCGTGGTCGATGTGGACGACGTAATCGCCGGGCGAGAGCTCCGCCAGGAACGCCTCGCGGTTGATGCCCTTGCGGGGTTGCCGCCGCCGCTGCTTGGCGAAGCCGAAGACCTCAGCGTCTGTGATCAGCGTCAGGTCGATCCCGTCCTCCACCAGGCGCCAGCCGGCGGGCAGCGCACCCTGGACCAGCGCCAGCCCGTCGCGCGGCGGCGACGCGGTCGTGACCCGCGTGCTCATGCCCTGCTCATCGAACAGCTCCCCCAGTCGCTGCGCCTGCTGGGAAACGATGGCGATGCTGCTGCCCCCACGGAGCGCGGACACGCTCTCGCTGACGAGGCGGCGGAGCTGTCCACCATAGGCGGCCGACGGCGAGAACGGCAGCGCCAGCTGCCCGGAATCCTCGCCGGTGGCCCAGCGCGATAGCCTGAAAAGGGCGTGACGGCTCAGCGCCTCGTGCAGCTCCCGCCAGGGTCGCTGCGGCAGCGGTAGGCCGCGGGGGAGCTCGCCCCGCTCCTCCAGCTCGCGGCGCACCGCCTCGGTCTCGCGCTCCGCCTCCTCCAGCGCGGCAGCGGCCTCGCTCTCCTCATCGATGACCACGAGCGCCCCCGCCGGCAGGTGGTTGAGTAGCGTTGCGCGCGCCAGGAAGGGGACGTAAAAGTAGTCGGTGGGGAAGCCGGTGCCCGCGCGGAGCAGCGCCAGCTCCTCCTCGAACCGCCCCCGCGCCTCAGCCGAGAGACCTGACAGGTCGAGCGCCGTCGGGGCCTCGCCGTCCGGCGTCAGCACCGCCTCGCGCGCCGGCCCCAGCGGGGCGCTGTCCACCGGCCCCACTGACCGCTGGGAAGCGGGGTCGAAGCGGCGCAGGCTCTCGATCTCGCGGCCCAGCAGCTCGATTCGCAGCGGGGCCTCCGCCTGGGGCGGGAAGACGTCGATGATCCCGCCCCGGCGGCTGGCCTGGCCGGGGCGCTCCACCAGCGGCTCGATGGCGTAGCCGAGCGCGGAGAGGCGGGCAAGGAACACATCCGGCTCAAGCCGGTCCCCCGGCTTGAGGACGCCCGCGGAGGCGGCCGTCTCAGCCGGCGAAAGCGTCCCCTGGGCCAGCGCCATCGCCGAGGTGACCACCAGGCAGCGGTCGCCGCCGGCCAGCGCCGAGACCACCGCCAGCCGCTCGCGCACGGCCTCAGGGTCCGGGGCGAGCCGTTCGTAGGGCAGGGAGTCGCGTTGGGGGAAGGGCAGGAGCGGCGCGCCTTCGCCCAGCCAGGCGGACAGCTCCTCCAGCAGCGCCTCCGCGCGGTCCTCCCGCGGCACTACGACGAGGAGTGGCCCTTCGGCGGCGCCCGCCAGCACGGCGATGACGGCCGCCTTCGCCGAGTCGCCAACGCCGATGACGAGGCCGCGCTCCGCGGCGACAGCCTCCCTCAGCCGCGCGAACGACGGCGCCCTCTCTACCCCTCGAAGTAGCCCTGACAGGTCCATGGCAACACTTTTAGGGCCTCCCCGCCGGCAGGGGGCCCTCTCGCTCCAATTCTAGCAGGCGCGGCCGGCTAGCGATTGTAGCGGTTCATCGCCGGCTCCAGACCTTCGTGGAGCAGCGTCTCCACGGCCTCCGCCGCCTGCGCGACGGCGGCCTGAAGCGCCTTCGCCTCCTGAGGAGTCGGGTCGCTCAGGACGTACGCCGCGACTGCCTCCGGGTCCCAGGTGGGCTCCCCGTCGACAGCCGGCCGGCCGATGCCGATGCGCAGGCGCGGGAAGTCCTGGCCGCCCAGCGCGGCGATGATGGAGGCGATCCCCTTCTGGCCGCCGGCGCCGCCGCCCCCTTTCAGGCGCAGGACGCCGATGGGCAGGTCAAGGTCGTCGCAGACCACCAGGACGCGCGAGCGCTCCATCTTGGAGCCGCGAAGGAGGGCGGCCACGGCGTGTCCGCTGCGGTTCATGTACGTGCGCGGCTTGGCCAGAAGGACGGGCGTCCCGCGGATGGACCCTTCCCCGGTCGCCGCAAGGCGCCTGGCCTTGAGGGCGATTCCGTGCAGGCGGGCGAGGCGATTGACGCACCAGTAGCCGACATTGTGGCGGTTGTGGGAGTAATCGGAGCCTGGATTGCCCAGGCCGACAATCAGCCACTTTCCCGCCGTCATGCGGACATTCTATCCTATCTGCCGCCCCCGCGGAGGTGTGGCAGAATCCGTCAATTCTTTGTAACAATTCCCGATCAGCAACATCGTTATAACCAGGCGGCTACCCGGCCACACGCCCAGGGTCGTTGGCCAATAACGTCGGCCGCCAGGAGGCTATTATGAGTAACTACGGACAGTCCGGGAAGCCGCGGGGCCGGTGGCTCACCATCGCCGGCTTTGCGTTCGGCGGCATCGTGCTCGCGGTCCTGGTGGCCGCGACGGTGTGGCAAGGAAACGTGCACACGTCGGACACGTCAGCGGCGGAGTCGCACTCCACTACCGCCGCGTTTCTGCAGAACGCAGGGACGGAAGCGGGGATCGCGGCGCCGTTGCTTCGCGACTACGTGAAGACGGGCGACGTGAAGCTGGTGCCTCAGATCCAGGAGCACGCCACCGTGGCGATAAAGAACCTGACGGGCGCCATCAATGAGGGCGGCGTAGCCGATCTGACCACCATCGCCGCTGAAGGCAGCCGCGTGTCCGACGGTCTGGGCCAGGTTATCGCCCTCCGCCAGTCCGGCAATGTGCCGGCCGCGGCGGCGGCGCTGGAGCAGCTCAGCCCCGTGTTTGAGAAGGTGACGACGGAAGTAACGGCGGCTGTAACCCTGGAGCTCAAGGAAGCGTCTAAGCTGCAGAGCAGCGCTGACAAGGCGGATTCGGCGGCCTCCTGGCTCCTCATTGCCTCCATCGCGTGGGGCGCGGCGCTGGGTGCCGGCGTGACCGCCCTGGTTGCGCGCTCAATGTTCGGAAAGCGGGTCTCGAAGACGCCTTCGACCATCTAGCACGCTCATCCAGCACGCTTCGACCTATCCGCATCTCGGCAGGCCGGATTCCCGGCAGACGAGCAGGGCAGAATCATGGACAGCTCTTCGACAATAGGCAGGGCCTCCAGGCCGCGGCCCATGGTGGGCGGACTATCATCGGTAAGAGGCCGGATCATCACCGGATTCGGCCTCCTCGTCCTGATCCTCGCCATCGTTGCGAGTGGATCGGCCTGGCAGGTGCGTAGTCACCAGACGTATATCAACGATCTGGAGTCCCACTCCCGGACCGCCACGCTGCTCCAGGAGGCGGAGGCGCAGGGCGGGATCGCGGCCCTATCGCTTCAGCGCTACGTGATCGCCGAGAATGCGGCGCTGCCGCCTGGAGTTCAGCTGGCGTCCGAAATCCAGTCGCACGCGGCCGCGTCAGTTGATGCCCTGACGAAGGTCGCTTCCCAGGGGGGCGTGGCCGACATCACCGATATAGCGGTCACGGGAGCCAGTCTGTCGCGGGGCGCCAGTGAGGTCATCGCCCTCCGGCAGGCCGGTGATGCTGAGGGGTCGGCCGCCGCCATAGAGAAGCTAGTCCCTGTATTCTACGAATTCAGGCTCCAGCTTGAAGATGCCACGGCACTGGAGATCCAGGAGGTGGCCAACCTGCGGAGCCAGGCCGATAGGGCGGGCGAGCTCGCCCTCTGGCTGTTGATAATCTCTGGTGCTGCGGGCGCTTTCATTGGGCTTGTAGCGTCAATCCTCATCGCCCGCTCCATCATCAATCCGCTGTCTTCACTCGAGGAGACCGCCGTCGCGGTCTCGGAGGGTGATCTATCGGCGCGGGCGCCGGCCACCGGCCCCCGTGAACTGGCGCACCTCGGAGCGGTGCTGAACCACATGATGTCCAGGGTGGAGACACACACCGCGGAACTCGAACGGGCGAACCGGGAGCTGGAAGAGCGCCACCGCCAGCTGACCGATGCCCGCATGCAGGCCGCCACCGACCCGCTGACCGGGCTTGGCAATCACCGCGCGTTCCACAAGAGGATTCGGGATGAGATCGCCGGCGCCGAAGACACGGGCGTCGGCGTCGGCCTGATCCTGTTCGATATAGACAACTTCAAAGGCTTCAATGACTCGCTGGGACACCTCGCGGGAGACGAGATACTGCGTTCCCTGGCGGTCGCCCTCCATGGAGCCATCAAGCGGGAAGACGCATACCGATACGGCGGAGACGAGTTCGCGGTGCTGATGCCGGAAGCCGACCTCAAAGGGTCCGTCAGAGCGGCGGAGCGTTTGCGCCTGGCCGTGGAGAAGATGAGCACCGGCGACGGCCAAAAGCTGACTGTCAGCCTTGGTGTGGCCAGCTTCCCGGATATGGCCGCATCGGCGGAAGAGCTGATCTACCGGGCCGATATGGCGATGTACTGGGCGAAGTCCACCGGCAAGAACCGCGTGGGTGACTGGGACGGCCTCCTCAGCCGCCGAACCGACGGATCGGTCCCTCCCGATCTCGGCAATCGCGACGGCAAGGTACGCGACGCGGTGGTGTCCCTGGTGTCCGCCCTTGCCGCCAAGGACCCGGTTACGCGGGACCACACGGAGCGGTGCTCCTGGTACACGGCCGAACTCGCGGCCGAGCTGGGCCTCGGCGAAGAGGAGGCCTCTGTGGTGCGATTGGCCTCGCTGCTGCACGACATCGGCAAGCTGGTGGTACCCGTTGAGGTCCTCTGCAAGCCGGGTCCCCTCACGGAAGAGGAGTGGCTCCAGATGAGGCAACACCCGACGACGGCGCTGCACATACTCGGCCCTATCGAGTCGACTTCAGACGCCGTGCCCGCGATCCTTCATCACCACGAGCATTTCGACGGTTCCGGCTACCCCGGCGGGCTGGCCGGAGACGATATACCGATGGCGTCCCGCATCCTGCTTGTTGCCGACGCCTTCGATGCGATGACGACCGACCGGCCGTACCGGAAGGCGATGCCGATAAAGGCCGCCATCGAAGAGCTCAAGTGTCACCGTGGCAGCCAGTTCGATCCCGAGGTGGTTGACGCGTTCCTGAAGATACTGGACCGGGGCGGGGCGCACCCTCTGCACGGCGTCGCCGTGGCTGACGAAAGCTCCTGAGCGGCGGCGGCCCGGCCGTTTCCGGCCAAACCTTCGGCCTATCGCTTGCGCCCGCGGCGGGAGGATCCCTCCTTCGGCTCCGCCTCGGCGGGCGGCAGCGTCCGCTGCGCCAACTGGAACGCTCTCTGCAGCACGCGCGACACGTCGCGCATTGCGGACTGCGCTTCGTCTACGTTGGG
>Ga0214473_10007501_pt1 | contig 12940 bp, 12 predicted proteins | sample RVTome_7_FD_203509 | JGI IMG/M metagenome (GOLD analysis project Ga0214473, IMG submission 203509) | Soil microbial communities from uranium-contaminated site in the Upper Colorado River Basin, Wyoming, United States - RVT98D197 | ecosystem: Environmental > Terrestrial > Soil > Contaminated >...
CGGACGGTCACGCAGGTGCTCCGCGACGACCTCCGGTTCGAGGGCCTGTTCCAGTTCGTCGCGGACAATCTCTACTCTGCGATCCCGCCGCTCAGCGCCGACGCCATCAACTACGACGACTGGAAGGGGATCGGCGCCAAGATCCTGGTCGTCACGCGCGCCGAGGTCACGGCGGGCGAACTGGCCGTCGAGCTCAAGGTCTACTTCGTGGACACCCGGCAGACCATGCTTGCGAAGCGCTACTCGGGCCGGCTCGACAACCCGCGCATCTTCGCCCATCAGGCCTCGGACGACATCATGACACTCACGCAGTACCGGGGCGTGGCGCGCACGAAGATCGCCTTCGCCTCGGACCGCGACTCGGCCGGCGCAAGGAGACCCTCGAAGGAGCTGTACATCGCCGACTACGACGGTTTCGGGCCGCGCCGGCTGACAGTGAACGGATCGATCAACATCCTGCCCGCCTGGACCCCCGATGGCCGCAGCCTCGCCTACGTCTCCTACCGCCAGGGTGTGCCGCAGATCTACCTGGCGTCGATCTTCGAGGGGCGCAGCACACCGAACCTGACCGGGGAGCGCGGCAGCCAGGCCTTCGCTCCGGCCTTCAGTCACGACGGCAAGCGCATCACGTTTGCCAGCAACCGGAGCGGCAACATGGAGATCTGGGTTGCCAACGCCGACGGCTCGGGGGCGCGCAACCTGACGCGCTCCGCGGCCTCCGAGACCGCGCCGTGCTGGAGCCGGACGGACCAGCAGATCGCGTTCACCTCGAACCGCGGCGGAACGCCGCAGATCTACGTCATGGACAGCGAGGGCCTGAGCGTGGAGCGCCTGACCAAGGTCAGCAACTACAACGACGCGCCGGCGTGGAACCCCTCGAAGCTCTACACCGAAATCGCCTACACCTCGCGCCTCGAGGGCGCTCGCTTCCAGATCGCCGTGGTCGACGTGGCGACCGGCGTGGTGCGCCAGATCAGTGAGGGCCGCGGCTCCTGCGAGTACCCCTCGTGGGCGCCGTCCGGCCGCCACCTCGTCTTCTCCTGCCAGCGAAGCGGAACCTGGCAGATCACGGTCGGCGACCGCGAGGGGCGCAATGTGCGCACGCTGGGGGCGGGGCCCGGCAACAACGTCCAACCGGACTGGGGACCGTAACGGTCTCCGGGACGCCTACGAAGGAGGCAGGATGAAGGCCTCGGTTTTCCGGCTCTCGCTGGCGACAGCTCTGGTGGCGCTTTTTGCCCTCGCGGGGTGCGGGCCGAAACGACCGCCGGTCGTGGCGACAGGCGGCGGCCCGGCAGCCTCGGCGAGGCCCGCGCCGGCGGCGGAGAGCGAGCCTCCGGAGAGCCTCGATCCGGGTCCGGACGTCCAACCCGTCCAGGGCGAGGGCCTGGGTCAGGACCTGCTCGAGTCAGAGCTTGGGTCGGTGGAGGGGGGTCCGCTGGCCGACATATACTTCGGCTTCGATCAGGCCGTCCTTTCCGAGGAGGCGCGATCGACCCTCGAAAAGCACGCGCTCTGGCTTCAGAATCGCCGCGATCTCAGGCTGCTCGTCGAGGGCCATTGCGACGAGCGCGGCACGATTGAGTACAACCTCGCGCTGGGCGAGCAACGCGCGCAGGCGGCCCGGGACTACCTGCTGAGCCTCGGCGTCTCGCCCGACCGACTGGCGACCGCTTCCTACGGCAAGGAGCGCCCGGTCGATTCCGGTCATGACGAGTCGGCCTGGGCCAGGAACCGCCGCGTGCACTTCAGCGTCCGGCGCTGAACGCGTTCCTCGCCCGCGCCTGCGGCCGGTATATCATGGCCACCGGCCGCAGGTCGCTCTCTAGGGGAGGTAGCTCATGCTGCGTCGTCTCGCGCTCTCGACTGCGCTGCTCGCCCTGCCCGGCGCGGCCTCGGCCGCGAGCAAGGACATCGAGCGCCTGCAGATCCAGATCCAGGGGCTTGCCGGTCAGATCGCCGACCTCCAGCGGCTCAGCGAGGACAGCCTGCGCGAGATCCGGCGCCTGAACGAGGCGCTGGCCGAGCAGAATTCGGTGCTCAAGAAGGGCCTGCAGGACCAGCGCGTCCAGGACGAGGCAGCGCAGACTACGCTGCGCGAGCTCTCGGAGCGGCTGGCGGTGCTCGGCGAGCGCTTCCAGGCGCTGCAAGCGGCCCCGCTTCCGCCCGCGCTGCCTCCTGGGGGAGACGACGTTGCGGCGCCGGCGCCCGGGGCCTCACCCCCCGCCGGCGCTGGCTCGGCGCCGCCGCCACGGGAGCTCTACAGCCAGGCCTACGCTGACTTCGCGCGCGGCAACTACGACCTGGCGGTTCAGGCCTTCGAGGAGTACCTGCGCAACTATCCGCAGACGGACTTCTCCGACAACGCTCAGTACTGGATCGGCGAGTGCTACTACGGCAAGCAGCGCTACCAGGAGGCGGTCGACGCCTGGAACGTGTTGCTGCGGGACTACCCCGCCAGCGACAAGCTGCCCGATGCGCGGGTGAAGAAGGGCATGGCGCTCGAGCGGCTGGGGCGCAAGAGCCAGGCGCTGCTCGAGTACCGTTACGTCGTCGAGCGCTTCCCCAATACCCAGGCGGCGCGCATCGCCCGGGAGAAGCTCAACCCACAGTAGCAGCCCCGGCGCGTCCGGCGGCAGAACGCGAGGAACGGCAACATGGCGAGCCTCAACAAGGCGATCCTTATCGGCAACCTCGGGAAGGACCCCGAGATCCGCTACATGCAGTCCGGCGAGCCCGTCGCCAACTTCTCGCTCGCCACCAACGAGGTCTGGACCGACAAGAGCGGCCAGCGCCAGGAGCGCACCGAGTGGCACCGCATCGAGGTGTTCGGCAAGCCTGCGCAGGTCGTGCGCGACTACCTCACCAAGGGGCGCCAGGTCTACATCGAGGGCAGCATTCGCTACGACGAGTGGACCGACAAGGACGGCAACAAGCAGAAGATGACGAAGATCCGCGTCAGCGGCCCGAACTCGCGCCTGGTGCTGCTGGGCGGCCGGGGCGAAGGCGGCCCGCGCGCCGGCGGCGCCGCCGGCGAGGCCAAGGAGGCTGCCGGCCCCCCTGAGGACTTCCAGGCCTCGGACGAAGACGTGCCGTTCTGACGAGGAAATCGCCTTCCGTCTGAGTCTTCGCGAATCGCGCATGGCCACCATTCTCTGCGTCGAGCGTTTTCTGCCGCCCTACCGCTATGACCAGGAAGAAGTGGCCCGTTGGGTCCGCGCCTGGCTCGAGGAGAATGGCAACGGCTCCACTCGCCTGCTCTCGGTCTACGAGAGCGCTGGCGTGCGCAGCCGCGCCAGCGTCGTGCCGATCGAGCAGGTCTTCTTCCCCGGCGATTTCGAGACGCAGAACGATCGCTATCGCGAGGCCGTGTGTGCGGCCGGGGTGGACCTGGCACGCCGGGCGCTCCGGTCTTCCGGCCTCGAGCCGCGCGACGTGGACTGCATCGTCAGCGTCTCGTGCACCGGCTTCATGATTCCGGCGCTCGACGCCCACGTGGCCGACGCCCTGGGTCTGGGGCCCCGACTGACGCGCCTGCCGATCACCGAGAGCGGTTGCGCCGGGGGCGTGGTGGCGCTCGCGCGCACCGCGGACTATCTGACCGCACACCCGAATGCCGTGGCACTGGTTATCGCCCTCGAGCTGTCGAGCCTCACCTTCCAACGCTGGGACCGCTCCAGCGCCAACGTGGTGTCCACGGCGATCTTTGGGGATGGCGGCGCCGCCCTGGTGCTGGTCGGTCCTCGACACCCCGCCGCGTCGCGCGGCCTCGCGCGCGTCCAAGACGCCGAGAGCCGGTTCTTCCCCGGCACTACCCACTTGATGGGCTTCCAGCTGCGCAATCAGGGGCTGCAGATCCTGCTCGACCGCTCGCTCGCGCCGTTCGTTCGACGCGAGCTGGTGCCGGCCGTGAGCGCCTTCCTCGCGCCGCGCGGGCTGTCGCGCGGCGACATCCAGCGCTGGATCCTTCACCCGGGCGGGCGCCGCATCATCGAGGCGATGGGCGAGGAGCTGAAGTTGGAACCGAAGGACCTCGCGCCCACCGAGAAGGTGCTCTCGGAGCACGGCAACATGAGCTCGGTCACCGTGCTCTTCGTTCTCGACGAGATCCTGCGCTGCGACCGGCCCGCGCCCGGCGCGCGCGGGGTGCTGGGCGCCTTCGGTCCCGGCTTCTGCGCCGAGTTCGCGCTTCTCGAGTTCCGCTGAGATGGTCGACCTCGGCCGCAGGGCGACCGAGCCCGAGTCGCTCGACGAGGGTGTGCCAGCGGAGGAAGCCCTCCGTAGCCTCGGCGACCTGCGCTGGGTGAACCGCTGGCTGGGCGGCCAGCGCAGCCTGGTGCGCGCGGTGCTCCCGCTGCTGCGCAACGGTACGACTCCCCGGCTGCTGGACGTCGGATGCGGCTCGGCCGACCTGCCGGACAGCCTGGTGCGCGCGGCGGGAGGCGCTCTGCTGGCCGTGGGCGTGGACCTCAAGCAGCTTCATCTCCAACAGGCCCCCGCCAGCATCTTGCGCGTCGTCGCAGACGTGCGGCGCCTGCCCTTCGCTCCGGGGAGCTTCGACGTCGTCACCGCCTCGCTCTTCTTGCATCATTTCGATGCGCCGGAAGTGGCCGGTGTCCTGCGCGGGCTCTACGCTTTGGCCCGCCACGCCCTGGTCGTGAACGATCTTCATCGAGCCAGGCTGCCCTACGTCTTCGGCCGTCTGGTTTTCCCCTGGGTGTTCGCGTCAGCGGTGAGTGTCGCCGACGGGTTGCTTTCGATCCGCCGCGCCTTCACGCTCGCGGAGCTGCGCCAGGCCTTCCACGAGGCCGGGATCCCTGGCGTCGACGTGCGCCGCCGCTTCCCCTACCGGCTGGTGGCGGTGGCAAAGCGCCGGTGAGCGAGGCTTGCGACGCGATCGTGGTGGGTGGCGGGCCGGCCGGATCGGCCACGGCGCTGTTCTTGCGGCAGCGCGGCCATGCCGTGCTGGTGCTGGATCAGGCGCGCTTCCCACGTGACAAGGTCTGCGGCGAGAGCGTGTCGCCCGAGGCTTGGCGCGTCCTCGCTGCTCTCGGCGCCGCTGCTGCGGTGCGGGGCCTGACGCCGTACCCGCTGCGGGGCATGGCGCTCACCGCGCCCGACGGCACGCACTTCCGCGGCGACTACCGCGGCGCTTCCGAGCCCGGCTTCTCGCTCCGCCGGAACGCCCTCGACCAGGCGCTGCTCGAGTGCGCCCGGGCCGCAGGCGCCGAGGTCCGCGAAGGGACGCGGGTCACGGGCCTGATCCAGGAGGGCGGTGTCGTGCGCGGCGTGAGCTGCGAGAACGGGAACGGGCCCGAGCGGCTGCGCGCCCGCCTGATCGTTGGCGCCGACGGCCGGCAGAGCGTAGTCGCGCGGCGCCTGGGCTTGCTGCGCGAGCACCCCAGGCTGCGCAAGTTCGCCGTGCGCGGCCACTGGGAAGGCATGCAGGGTCTCGAGCAGCGCGGCGAGATGCACGTCGGCGGCGGCGGCTACTGTGGGATCGCCCCACTCTCGCCCACGCAGGCCAACGTGGCTTTCGTCGTCGACGCGCGCGAAATGCGCCCGGCCGGCGGCGACCTCGAGGCCTTCTACCGCGCGGCCCTGCGACGCTGGCCCCGGGTTGCCGAACGCCTGCAGGCTGCGCGTCTGCTCGGCCCGCCCCGGGCTGTCGGTCCCCTGGCGCTAGAGGCGCGGCGCGTCTCCGCACCCTCCGCGCTCCTGGTGGGCGACTCCGCGGGGTTCTACGACCCGTTCACGGGCGAGGGCGTGACGCTGGCCCTGCGCAGCGCGGAGCTGGCGGCCGCAGCCGCGGACCGCGCGCTGCGCGCCGGGAGCGCCGACCTCACCGAATACGACCGCCGGCGGGACGCTGCCACGCGCGACAAGTTCCGTCTGAACCGGCTGCTCCAGCGTGTCGTGGCCTGGGAAGGTCTCGCTTGCTCCGTCGCCCGGCGCCTTGCCCGGCGACCGGAGCTGGCTGACCGCCTGGTGGGCGTGGCCGGCGACTTCGTTCCGGCCCGGTCGGCCCTCGATCTCCCGTTTCTCTGGGATCTGCTCCGCGCCTGAGGCGCGCCGAGGTCGCCACGGAGACACGGGTCTGCTACCGTCACCGCATTGCGTGGGCGACGATGTGGAACCCGATGGCCAACTCGTCCTTCACCTTGACCACGCCGGCCACGGAGAGCGGGCGTATGCCGAATTGCGACTGTCGCAGCGTGGTCGCGCCGCTCGCCGTCAGCGTATCGCCCACGACCTGGACCCGAAGCTTCAGCGTGAGCGAACGCGTGACGTCGCGTAGCGCGAGATCGCCGGTCACCTCCACCTCGTACACGCCGCCGCCGATGGCGTGTCCTGCCACACGCCTGGAGGAAAAGCCGACGAGGGGGAAACGCGCGACGTCGAGCACCTTGGGTCCGGCCATCGCCGCCTGCACCTTGGGGACGTCCTCGGCCGGCTCGCCCTTGCCTGTGACGCTCAGCGCCGCAGTCTCGATGCCGAGTGTCACGCTGGAGCGCTCGAGAGCCTCGGCGTCCGCCACGATCCGGCCCTGGGCAACAGGCGCTGTCACCTCGTGCTCGTGGCCGGCGAAGCCGAAGAGCCCGCCCTTGCCCACGTGGAGCGTGAAAGCGCTCTCGCCCGCCGCCACGGCGTAGACCCGCTCGGAAGCAGACGCCGGCCCAGCAAGCCCGATGGCGAGCGCGAGCACCCCGCGAGCGATCCTGACGCCAGGCAGCACGTGCCCCACTGTATCGTGTCCAGCGCCCTGCCTGCACTTCGGCCCTGCGCTAGAATGGCGGGGCCCCGGCAGGCTTGGAGGTGAACGCTTTGGCCACCCCATCCCTCGATCAGCGGACAAGGCTCGACCGGAAGACGCTGCTCGCGCTCTACCGGACGATGTACCTGTCGCGCCGCATGGACGACAAGGAGATCCAGCTCAAGCGGCAGAACCGGATCTTCTTCCAGATCAGCGGCGCCGGTCACGAGGCCGTGCTCGCGGCTGCCGGTCTGGTGTTGAAGCCGGCCCACGACTGGTTCTACGCCTATTACCGCGACCGCGCCCTCATGCTCCAGCTCGGCATGACGCCCCTCGAGATGCTGCTGGCGGCGGTGGGCGCCAAGGACGATCCGAGCTCCGCCGGGCGTCAGATGCCCTCCCACTGGGGCCACCAGCGGCTCAACGTCGTGACCCGGTCCTCGCCCACCGGCACCCAGTTCCTGCAAGCCGTGGGTTGCGCCGAGGCGGGTCTGCACCTCGCCAGCCTGAGCGAGAGCGCAGGCGGTGCCCATGTGGCCCCGTTCCAGCGCGACGAGATCGTCTACTGCTCGACAGGGGACGGGGCCACTTCGGAGGGCGAGTTCTGGGAAAGCCTGAACACCGCCTGCAACCGCAAGCTGCCTGTGCTCTATCTGGTCGAGGACAACGGTTACGCGATCTCCGTCCCTGTCGAGGTGCAGACCGCTGGCGGCAGCCTCTCACGGCTGGTGCGCTCCTTCCCCGACCTCCTGGTACGTGAGGTGGATGGTTGTGATCCCGTGGCCAGCCTCAGCGTGTTGCAGGAAGCGGCCAGCTGGTGCCGCGCGCGCCGCGGCCCAGCCCTCGTCCACGCGCGCGTGATACGGCCCTACTCCCACTCGCTCTCCGACGACGAGGCCCTCTACCGTCCGCCCGCGGAGCGCGAGGCCGACGCCCGGCGCGACCCGCTGACCGCGTTCCCGGCGCGCCTGATCCAGGAGGGCGTCGCGACGGCCCAGGAGCTGACCGCGCTGCGTGAGGAGGTGGACCGCGAGGTGGTCGCGGCCGCCGACCGGGCATTGGCCGCGCCCATGCCCGAGCCCGAGAGCGCCGGCCTCTTCGTCTACTCGCCCGACGTCGACCCGACGTCGCCCGCGTTCGAGAACGAGCCGCGCCCCGGAGGCGACACGACTCCAAGAACCGTGGTCGATCTGCTCAACGCGTGCCTGCACGATGAGTTGGCCCGCGATCCGCGCATCGTAGTGTTTGGCGAGGACGTGGCCGACTGCAGCCGCGAGGAGCACCTGCCCCTGGTCAAGGGCAAGGGCGGGGTTTTCAAGGTGACTCACAACTTGCAACGACGCTTCGGCGCCCACCGCGTGTTCAACTCCCCCTTGGCCGAGGCCAACATCGTCGGCCGGGCGATCGGCATGGCTACCCGCGGGCTCAAACCCGTGGTCGAGATCCAGTTCTTCGACTACATCTGGCCGGCCTACATGCAAATCCGCAATGAGCTGGCGCTGATCCGTTGGCGCTCCGCGGGAGCATTCAAATGCCCGCTCGTGATCCGGGTGACCTACGGCGGCTACCTCCAGGGGGGCGCCGTGTACCACAGCCAGTGCGGCGAGGTGCTCTACACCCACATCCCCGGCTTGCGGGTGGTGCTACCGAGCAATGCGCGGGACGCGAACGGCCTGCTGCGGACAGCGATTCGCTGCGACGATCCCGTGCTGTTCCTCGAGCACAAACACCTCTACCGGCAAGCCCACAACAAAGGGGTATACCCTGGCCCGGACTTCATGATCCCGTTCGGCCAGGCGGCCCGCGTTCGAGAGGGCAGCGATGTCACGCTGGTGACCTTCGGCGCCCTCGTCCAGCGCTCCCTAGTGGCGGCCCGTCAGGTGGAAGCGGAGGGGATCGAGGCCGAGATCCTGGACCTGCGCACGCTCTCGCCCTACGACTGGGAAGCGATAGCGCAGAGCGTCAAGAAGACGGGCCGGGCTCTCGTGGTCCACGAGGACAGCCGGTCGTGGGGGTATGGGGCCGAGATCGCGGCCCGCATCGCCGACGAGCTCTTCGAGTACCTCGACGCGCCGGTGCGGCGCATCGGGGCCCTCGATACCTTCGTCGCCTACAGCCCCGTCCTCGAGGACGCGATCCTGCCGCAGTCCTCTGACGTCGCCGCCGCCCTCCGCGATCTCAAGCGGTATTGAGCCGTGGAGGACGCTGGGGAGCCACGGAGACACGGAGGACACGGAGCCTCAAGAGCGTAGCGTCGAGACTTGAGGGCGCTTCGCGCTTCAGGGTCCCGTTGCTGTGACCCATCTCCGTGATCTCCGTGACTCCGTGGCCCGGTTGCATCAGGGCTCGGACGTGCCGGCGCGTCCGTAGCGGTCCTCGATGCGCACCACGTCGTCCGTCTCCGGCGTCGAGACCTCGATCATGTCGCAATCCGTGAGGCCGGTCATGCGATGCAGGGTGCCGGGGGTGATGTGGAAGACGTCGCCCGCCGCCAGCTCCAGGCGTCTCAGCTCGCCCGGCTCCGCTGCCGACCCCGTCTCGAGCAGCAGTCGGCCGGCCTGGATCAAAATCGTCTCGTCCTTGACCTTGTGATACTGGAGCGACAGGCTCTCGCCCTTCCTGACGTGCAGGAGCTTGCCGACGTAGCGGTCCGTCCGCGCCCACCAGATCTCGTAGCCCCACGGCTTGTCGACCTTCCTCGGATTCTGGCTCAAGCACTCACTCCTTCACCGTCTCGATGGGCGCCAAGGCGTCCGCCAGCTCGCGCCGCAGCGTCTGCTCGATCTCGGCCGCGCTCGGCAGCCCGAGGCAGCGCTCCGCCACCTGCGCCGCTCGCTCCGCAGAGCCGGCCCGGATCGCGGCCTTGACCCGCGGGATTGCCGAGGGCGTCATCGAAAGCTCTCGCACGCCGAGGCCCACCAGTGCCAGCGCCCCCAGCGGGTCGGAGGCCATCTCGCCGCAGACCGAGAGCGGCAGGCCTTGCGCGCGCGCCGCCGCCACGACTCCGCGGATCACGCGCAGCACCGCAGGGTGCAGCGGTTCATAGAGCGCCGCGACGCGGGGATCGGCGCGGTCCACCGCGAGCAGGTACTGGATCAGGTCGTTGGTGCCGATGCTGAAGAAGTCCGCCTCGCGTGCCAGCAGGTCCGCCGTGGCGGCTGCACTCGGCACTTCGATGTTGATCCCCACGGGCACGTCCTCCGCGAACGGCGTGCCCTCGAGGCGCAGGCCCTCGCGCACGTCCGCCACCATGTCCAGCGCGAGACGGGCGTCGGACGGGCCCGAAACGAACGGCAGCATGATGCGGAGCGGGCCGTGGACGGCGGCGCGCAACAACGCTCTGAGCTGCACGCGGAACGGCTCCGGGCACCGGCGCAGCAGGCGCACGGCGCGCTCGCCCAGGGCCGGGTTTGGGCTGGAGGGGCCCCCGGGCGCCAGATCCTCGGGGCCGACGTCCCAGGTCCGCACCGTGACCGGGTAGGGTCGCACCTGTTCCAGCAGCCGGCGATACAGGTCGATCTGCCGCTCCTCCGTCGGCCAGCGCCGCTTCTGCCCCAGCAGGAACTCCGAGCGGAACAACCCGATGCCCTCGGCCCCGTAGAGCAGGCCGGTGGCCGCCTCCTCGGCGAACTCGACGTTGGCCTGCAAGCGAACGCTGACCCCGTCCCGCGTCAGCGCCGGCAGGTTGCGGGTCTCGCGCAGACGCGCGTCCTCGCGCCGGTCGCGCTCCTGGATCGTTCGATAGCCAGCCAGGGTCGGGCTCGAGGGCTCCACGATCACGTCGCCGCGCGTGCCGTCGACAACCACGAGCGCGCCGGCGGGTATTCGCCGGGTGGCCTCCTTCAGGCCCACGACGCCAGGGATCCCGAGCGAGCGCGCCAGGATGGCCGTGTGGTAGGTCTGCGATCCCGCGTCGATGGCGACGGCCAGCACCTGGCCCCAGTCGAGCTCGGCGGCTTCCGAGGGCGTCAGGTCCTCGGCCACGAGCACGAACGGGCCGGGCAAACGTGCGAGCGTGGGGGCGCCTTCGGCGCCGGCCAGGTTGAGTTGGATCCGTCCCAGCACGTCGTCCAGGTCCGTGCTGCGTTCCTTGAGGTAGTCGTCGCTGAACTCTCCGAACAGCGTGTGCAGCTGCTCCGAGACGGTGCGCAGCGCCCACTCTGCGTTCACGTGCTCGTCGCGGATCACGGCCACGCTCCGGTCGAGCAGCAGCGGGTCCTCGAGCATCAGCAGCTGCGCGTCGAAGATGTAGGCATGGGGCAGGCCGACCTCTCTTGACAGCCGGTCCTTGATCGCCTGGAGCTGACGCCGCGAAAGCTGGGCGGCCCGCGCCAGGCGCTGCACCTCGCCTTCGACCGCCTCCGGCGCCAGCAACAGCCGGAAGATCGGCACGGCCTCGCGCTCCATCACGAGCGCCTGGCCGACCGCGACGCCCGGCGACACCCCGGTTCCCTTCAGCTCCATGGCTCATCCCTGGGGCGGCGCGGCGCTCCGGTCACGCTTCCTCTCCAAAGCCGCTCACGACCAGCTCGGCCAGCGCCGCGATGGCCCGCTCCTCGTCGTCTCCCTCGGCGCTCAGCGTCAGGCGCGTCCCGTGGGAGGCCGCGAGCAGCAGGATGCCCAGGATCGACTTGCCGTCCATCGCCTTCGAGCCGCGCGTGACCGTGACCCGGGAGCGGAATCGATTCGCGACGTGGACGAAGCGCGCCGCGGCTCGGGCGTGGAGCCCGAGGCGGTTGCGGATCTGGACCTCGCGTTGCGTCACGGGCACGCCCGCCCGAAGCAGGCTGGCCGCTCCGGCCTACGACTCAAGACGGCTTCCGCTCGAGGATTTCGCTCGCCACGTAGATCGCGCCTTTGCCCTGGTCGCGGCCCGCGCGCGCCACCTCGGCCAGCTCGCCCTCGCGCCGGCTCGTGAGCTTGATCAGCATCGGCAGATTCACTCCGGTCAGGATCTCGACGCGCTGCGACAGGAACGGCAGGCTCAGGTTGGTCGGCGTGCCGCCGAACATGTCGGTCAGGATCAGCACGTCGCCGCCGCCGACGCGCGCCATCGCCGCCTCGATCGCCTGGCGGGAGGCGCCCGGGTCGTCGCCCCAGCCGATGGAGACCGCGGCCACGTTCGGGAACTCCCCGACGATCATGCGGGCGGCGCTCACCAGCTCCTGCGCCAGGCCGCCATGGGTTACGACCACGATTCCGATCATCGCCAAGCGCCTTCGCGCAGATCCGCCCTCGCCTGCCGCTCGCCCGGGGCGCAGCCAGACCGACGCTCTGTGATCACGGTAGCCTCCTCGCTAGCCCTGGCGCAGGTCGCGATGCCGGACCCTCACCTCGCGGCCGTCACGCTCCAGCAGGCGCGCCAGCGCGTTCGCCAGCATCACCGAGCGGTGGCGCCCTCCGGTGCAGCCCAGAGCGATCGTCAGGTAGCTCTTGCCTTCCCGCTGGTAGCGCGGCAGCAGGTACGCCAGGAACCCCGCCAGCTTGGAAAGGAAGACGCGGGTCTCCGGCTGCTGGTTCATGTAGCGCACCACGCTGGCGTGGCTCCCCGAGAGTCGCTTGAGGCGTGGGACGAAGTTGGGGTTGGGCAGGAAGCGCAGGTCGAATACCAGGTCGGCATCGGTAGGCACGCCGTACTTGTAGCCGAACGACGTCACCGTGACCAGCATGGCCGCACCGGCCGAGCGCAGGTCGTAGTGCTCGCGGATGTAGTCGCGCAGCTGATGCACCGTGTAGGCGGAGGTGTCGAGGATCAGGTCCGCCATCTTGCGGATCGGCCGCAGCGCTTCGCGCTCCTCGCGGATCCCCTCGATCGCGGGCTGGTTGAAGCAGAGCGGATGCGGCCGACGCGTCTCGTTGAAGCGCCGCAGCAGCACCTTGTCGTCTGCTTCGAGGAAGAGCAGGCTGACAGCCAGGCCGCGTGCCCTGATCTGGCGGTAGACCAGGGGCAGCTGGCGCAGGAAGTCGCGCTCGCGCATGTCCACGACCAGAGCCGAGCGCCGCAGCGCCTCCGATCCGCGCAGCAGATCGGCGAAGCGCGGAATCAGCGCCGTGGGCAGGTTGTCCACGCAGAACCAGCCGATGTCCTCCAGGGCGCGCGACACGTGCGTCTTGCCGGAGCCCGACAGCCCCGTGATGATCAACACGCGGGGGGACGGCGTCGCCGCGCGCGCGCGCTTCATCGCC
>Ga0214473_10007502_pt1 | contig 12940 bp, 5 predicted proteins | sample RVTome_7_FD_203509 | JGI IMG/M metagenome (GOLD analysis project Ga0214473, IMG submission 203509) | Soil microbial communities from uranium-contaminated site in the Upper Colorado River Basin, Wyoming, United States - RVT98D197 | ecosystem: Environmental > Terrestrial > Soil > Contaminated >...
CATTGCCCCGTCTGCCGTCTTAAGTACCAACCCGTTTCCTCCGGAAGATGGGCATACCAGATGAGCATGTATTGCGAGTAAGCGATGTAGGCCCAAAAGACGGTGAAAGCCAGGAGCAGCTTGCCGACGTCGTGAAGATGCTCGCGCGTTACCGAATACCGCAGTCGTCCCGCTTTCTTGAGCGCCGCGAGGACCACGGGCAATAGGGCCGTGAAACCCAGAAAACTCCCCGCGAAGAAATAGACTCCGTAGACCGTGCTGAACCAGTACGGATCCCTGGACATCAAGAGATCGAACGAAGCGAACGTGGCGGTCAGGGCGAACGCCACCAGGCCGGGGGCGCTCATCCTCTCCATCCGGAGGGTGAGTGCCGCTTCGGCGGAGGCATCCTGTTCAACCGATTTCTTGTAGAGGTAGTAAGCAAGCCCAGACCAGACCCCGAAGTAGATCAAGCACCGCAGAACGAAGAAGGGAACGTTCAGATAAGGTTGCTTCCACTGAAGCAAGGGATCGGCGGCAACGTTCTCCGCGACCGCCCAGGGAAACAGTCCTTTCATCCAGAAGAGAATCGGGACGAACAGGACCGCGAGAAGGGTGAGGTTCATGGAAAACGTTTCGGCGATCCTGCGTAGAACAACGCTCCAGCCGGCGCGTGAGAGGTGCTGCACGAGAACGAAAAACAAGGCGCCGAGGGAGAGGCTCAGAAAAAAACAGAAATTCACAAGATAGGCGTTTCCACACCGCTTCATCCCATCCTCGGAAAAGAGGGCAACAAGCAAGCTCAAGAAAAGCGCTCCGATTCCCGCCGCACCGGCATAACGGAGGACCTGTGGGGCGAGATCGTCGATTCGGCGGTTTTCGTCCGGATGAGTCCAGAGGGTCGTTTCGGTCTTCATCTCTAAGGCAGCTCCCCTCTCCGGTCTTCCGGGACGTCCTCGATGGACGCGGACTGACTCCGCTCGAGCGCGCGAACGTAGGCGACCACGGCCCAGCGATCCTTCGGGGAGATCTGGTCGCCATAAGCGGGCATCGTCCGGATGCCGTTTGAGATCGTGTTGAACAGGTGGCCGTCCTCGCGGTTTCGAACGGTTTCCTCATGCATCGAGAGCGGCGGAATCCAAGTGCCTTCCTGGAGACGCTCGGCGCGGACGGCCACGGGGCCACGGCCATAGCCATCGAGCCCGTGGCACTGGGCGCAGTAGATGTCGAAAAGCTTGCGTCCTCGTTTCAGGAGAATCTCATTGATGGGCATGGCGTTGGTTGTCGCCCAACGTCCTTCAACCAGCCCCCGATACAGCAGGTCGTCCGTGTCGGCTCCACCTCTCGAAACCGTTCCGGGGCTCTGGGGGCGCATGGCGCGGCCATCCGCGAACAGCGGGTTGACCGATTGGGCTTTGTACTTGGGCTGCTGGTCCATGTCCCAGATGAGCTGGAGACGGGTTGTTTCCGAGGTTCTCGATCGCGCCCTGAGCGTAACGACCGGCGGTATCAGGGCAAGAGCTCCGACGACCAGGAGCGCGGGAAGGGCCCATTTGCGGACGACTTCCGGAAATCTCGATTCCGGCGTCTCTTCCACCACCTCGACACCGATGCTTCCCGCCGCTTCGAGGATCTGGCGAGTTTTCACCCGGTCGAACTTCCGGTCGGTTGCCTCAACGCTCACATAGAAACGATCCGTCGTCATTCGCTTTGTGAAACGCCTGCTGTTGAAAACGCCATGGTAGAAGGTTGGGAGCCTGTTCAAGGCGAACATTCCGAACACGGCCCCGAACGCGCTGAACAGGATGGTGAGCTCGAAGGCGATGGGGATATTCGCCGGAACGCTGAACATCGGTTTCCCGCTCACAATAACCGGGTAATAGATCGAACTCGTCCACCATTGCAGCAGGAGGCCCGTCAGGAACCCGGCGGCGCCGCAAAGGAACACGATGTAAGGAAGAATCGTCCGACGGACTCCCATGGCCTCGTCGAGGCCGTGAATCGGGATAGGACTATGAGTATCCCACTGCTTGTACCCCTCGTCTCTCATCACGACCGACGCGGCGAGAAGGGAATCCGTGGAATCGAACTCCGCCAGCAGACCAAACAGCCGCTTCGGAGTCTCTTCATTCGGCACGTTATTCGGCGCTTTCAAGTCCATCGGTTAATCCAGAGTCTTGATTCCTTCCTTACTCGGTTTCTCCATTGTGCTGGTGCGGTATCTCTCCCCAATACTGACCGTGTCCCCGATGGGGTCCATGCTCCAGTCCCGCCTGTGGCAGAAGGCTCTTGACCTCCGCCATGGCAACCATGGGGAGATAGCAACAGAACAACAGGAACAGCATGAAGAACAGACCGAAGCTGCCCATGAAGGTCAGTACGTCGATCGGGGTCGGCTTGTAGTAACCCCAACTCGAAGGCAGGAAGTCCCGGCTGAGCGAGGAGACGACGATCACGAACCTCTCGAACCACATCCCGACGTTGACGAGTATACAGACGATCGTCATGACCCAAAGGCTCGTGCGGCATTTCTTGAACCAAAACAGCTGCGGGAAAAGCACGTTGCAGGAGACCATCGTCCAGTACGCCCACGAGTAAGGCCCCAGCGCGCGATTGACAAAAACGAAAGCCTCGGCGGGATTTCCACCGTACCAGGCAATGAAAAACTCGATCCCGTACGCATAACCGACCATGGAACCCGTGAGCAGGATGATCTTGTTCATATTTTCCAGGTGGCGCAGCGAGATGATGTTCTTAAGCCCAAACAACTGCCTTGCCGGGACCGCCAGTGTGACGACCATCGCGAAGCCGCTGAAGATGGCCCCCGCGACGAAATAGGGGGGGAAGATGGTCGTATGCCAGCCTGGCACGATGGAGACGGCGAAGTCGAAGCTGACGATGCTGTGGACGCTCAAAACGAGAGGAGTTGCCAAAGCGGCGAGAAGCAAGTAGGTCACCTCATAGCGGTGCCATTGGCGGCCGGAGCCCCTCCAACCCAGGCTGAGAAAGCCGTAGACGACCTGCCGAAATCTTGTCTTCGCCCGGTCACGAAACGTGGCGAGGTCCGGAATCATCCCCACGTACCAGAACATCAAAGAGACGATCATATAGGTGTTGACCGCGAAAACGTCCCAGAGGAGAGGACTGCGGAATTGCGGCCAAAGATTCAGCCAGTTTGGCGCCGGGAACATCCAATACGCGAACCAGACACGACCCACATGGATTCCAGGGAAAACGGCCGCACAAACCACTGCAAATATCGTCATCGCCTCAGCGAAGCGGTTGATGCTCGTCCGCCACTTCTGACGGAACAGGAACAGAATCGCCGAGATGAGCGTCCCTGCGTGGCCGATGCCGACCCAGAAGACGAAGTTGACGATGGCCCAGCCCCAGCCAATGGGTATGTTAATACCCCAGACGCCGGTTCCTTCCCAGATCAGATAGCCGATGGCCATATTCATCACCAGGAAAAAGAACACCGAGATCGTGAAGGCCACATACCACGCCTTCGGCGGCCTGCGCGCCTCGGCGACCCGCGCGACGTTTTCCGTCAGACCCGCGAAATCCGGCTGGTCGGTAATCAGAACCGCGCGCCGGGTCGGGTCGTTGGCCGTGTTGTCTATCTCACGAATGGTTGTCGCGTTCATCCTCTCTTTTCTCGGCCAGCTCGGGGTTTGGGTTGCGGACAGACGCGAGATGCGCCGTCCGCGGCTTGATGTGAAGCTCCTCCAACATCCGATAAGACCTCGGATTGTCATGGAGCTGTTTGGCCTGACTTTTCGGGTCGTTCAAATCTCCGAACGCGATGGCCTGGGTCGGACATGCCACCTGGCAGGCCGTACGGATCTCTCCGTCCTCGATCGGACGGCCTCCGTTTTTTGCGGCGATCTTCGTCCGTTCGATCCGTTGGACGCAGAAGGTGCACTTCTCCATCACACCCCTGGCTCGAATGGTCACGTCCGGGTTATAAACCATCTTCTCGGTCGCCGTATGTTTCACATGATAGTGAAAGAAGTTGAATCGCCGAACCTTGTACGGGCAGTTGTTCGAGCAATACCGGGTCCCGATGCACCGGTTGTAAACCATGACGTTCAATCCGTCGCGGTCGTGAACCGTTGCCCCGACCGGACAGACCTGCTCGCAGGGTGCGTTTTCGCAGTGGACGCAGGCCACGGGCTGGTGGAGAACCTCGGGATTCTCGGGTGACCCCTGGAAGTATCGGTCCACACGGATCCAGTGCATTTCACGCTGCCGAGCGACCTGTTCTTTGCCCACCACCGGGATGTTGTTCTCGGCCTGGCAGGCAACGACACAAGCGTTGCAGCCGATGCATTTCTGCAGGTCGATCGCCATTCCCCATCGGTGGTCGTTATATTCATACTGTTTCCAAAGGTCGACAGCCGGGGGATGGTGGCCGACGTGCTTGGCGAAATCGGGATGACGTTCGAACTCGGACAGGTCCGCCTCTCGCACAAGGGAGGGGAGACGTTGATCCCGGCCTTCGGCGCCGACAGGGTCGATCGTATGGTGGTCCTGGGTGCAGGCGAGTGTGTAGGGTTTGCCCGCAGGTTCGATGACAAGACCCGTGTCGAAGTCCATCGCCTCGGACGTGCGCAGCAGATAGGTGTTGAACCCGACTCCCGTTCCCACACGCCCCGATGCAGTCCGGCCATATCCCAGAAACAGCGAAATCGAACCGGGAGCCTGACCGGGCATCAGGTAGACGGCGGCCTCGAGTTCGCGCCCACGGTGTTTCAGTCTCGCTAACTCCCCCTGCCGGAGGCCAAGCTCTTCGGCGGTGGCCGGAGCCACCAGCGCCGCATTGTCCCAAGTGAGTTTGGTGAGAAACTCCGGCAGTTCCTGGAGCCAACCGTTGTTGGCAAATCGGCCGTCGTAGAGGCAAGGGTCCTGGCGGAAGACAACCTCCAAATTGTCTCTTCCCACGTCGGGGGATTCCGCCGAGTGGCGGGCAAGCCGTTCGAGAAGCGCTTGGGAACTCGGCTGAGGGGTCTCCTTTGAGTTGGCGCTGTTCTCCAGGATGCCGCAGTCGAGGAAGAGGCGCCATTCATTTTCGGGGGCCTTTCCGGGAAGCATCGGAAAGACGGTGGCCCTAACGATGTCGTAGCCACTTTGGGCCATCTCTTCGGTCATCAGCGAGAGGAATTCGACCGCACTCTTTCCGCCATAGAGAGGTTGAATGAGCGGCTGCGCCGCGCAGAGCGTTCCGTCATAGGCGCGACCATCCCCCCAGGTCTCCAAATAATGCGCTTGCGGCACATGCCAGGTGCAGAGTTGGGAAGTCTCATCCAGGTATGGACTCAGGTGAAGGGTCGTTTCCACCTTCTGAAGATGGTTCGCGAAGTCGAGGTCGACTGGGGCGTTGTAGACCGGATTGCCGCCCAGGATCACGAGGGTGGAAACCTGGCCTTCCGCCATGGCCTTCGACAGGTCAGAAATCGCCTGGAGGTGGGTCGGCCGAGTCGGGTCGATTTCCGCCGAGTAGGTTAGTGTTTCCCCGAGGTTGCCTAAGACGGCGTTGACGAGGTGAACGAGGGCGTGGGTCTCTTGAGGCTGACGGTAACCCGCAACGACCAACGACCGCCCTTGGTTTGCGAGGAGATCCTTGACCAGAGCCTTCATGGAAGGCGTTTCGGGAGCCGCTTGGCCGATCCGTTCGATCGAAGTGGCGAGTTCCCGAGAGATTCCCGCAAGAGGAGGTTCCTGACGGAGTAGTTCGGCCGCCAACCGGCAGACTACCGGCAAGATGTGCGACGACGGAGTAGGGAAGCGGTGGTCGGCCATGGCGCCGGTCAGCGAGTATCCGCTTTCAACGGCGTAGAGGCGGTTCATTCCCCCGTTCTCCGGGACTCTGGCTTCCGTGAAGTCGCGCGCGTAGGCAAGGGCCGCCGGGTGCTCCGAAAGAAAGTCGCCGTCAAGCGACAAGACGACCCTGGCCTTGGAGAAAGCGTACTGCGGCCGCAAGGTCTTTCCAAAGACCAGGCGAGTTCCCTCGCGTTCGTTGTCTCTCGAGAGGGGCTCGTATTCGTACCACCGGGCTTGGGGACAAATCGAGAGGAGCCTCTCCCGCATCCGATGGAAACTGGGCGAAGAGGAGGATTCGCTCAGGATGGCCAGGCCCTTCCCTTGCCGGGCCCGTGCCTTGCCGAAGCGGTCTCTGGCAAAGGCGAGGAACTCGTCCCGACTTTTCAGGAAGCTTTCCTCACCCACCCTCTGCACGACGTCCCGGGACCTGTCCGGGTCGTAAAGCCCGAGGACGCTCGCCTCTGAAAGAATATCGTTGGCTCCTCGGTTCTCGGGGTGCAGGTCGTTCCCGTCGATCTTGATCGGTCGACCGTCGTAACTCGTGGCCAGAAGCCCTCGGGCCACTCCCCCCAGATCCATGTAGGTGGCGAACTGGATCGGAATGCCGGGCATGGTGTTGTCCGGACGGTTGGCATGGGGGTAGATTTTCTCCTTCGGCCATCGGCAACCGGAGATTCCGGCCAGGCCGATCGAGGCGGCCATGAGCTGGAGAAACCGCCGCCGCGACCTCTCCACCGGCGGCAGATCCGCCCCCAGCGCGAACTCCGGTTTCAAAGATTCGAGGAATTCGGGAGACCCGGCGAGTTCCTGCAGGCTCCTCCAATAGGTTCGACCGGTTATGTGAGAGTCTTTCATCGGTGGCATAGAGAACAATCCGTCAGTTCTTCGCGGTCTCGAATCCGGAACTCCTCTCTCAGTCGCCTGCCAAGGCTCTCCTGGTCTTCCGGCATGTAGTCCATCATGGCGATCTCCTCCAAAGGCCGAAGATACGGTTCGGGATTGCGATGGCACCCCAAACACCAGCCCATGGTCAGCGGCTGGGCCTGGTGCACGACTTCCATCTTGTCGATTCTTCCATGACAAGAGACGCAGCCGATTCCCCGATTCACATGGGCGCTGTGGTTGAAATAGACGAAGTCGGGCAGGTCGTGAACCCGCACCCATTGAATCGGCAGACCCGTGGCATTGCTTTCACGGACTGGAATCAGCTTTTCGCTGTCTCTTCGAATGTTGGTGTGACAGTTCATACACGTCTGCGTGGGGGGAATGGAAGCCTGGGCCGATTCCTCCACCGTGTTGTGGCAGTACCGGCAGTCCATCCCCAATTCGCCCGCGTGGAGCTGGTGGCTGTAAGGCGCCGGCTGTTGGGGAGCGTAGCCAACCCGCTGGGTCTTCGGGGCCGCTACGAAAACGGCCATGGCCACGACGTAGAGCCCTCCCAGTACCAACAGGGCAACGGCTAGCTTAAAGCCGAAGTCCACCCATTTGGGAATCGGAAGTTGTTGAGCTTCTCGGTTGAACACGGTCCTCTGCCAATCCGAAAAAGAAGAAGCGACCCAAGGCGCGCCCAAGCACCGGTGGAACGATCCGGTAATCTCGAACCAGATGCCAAAACCCTCGCGACCCCGCTCCTCCGTTGTGCTGCGTGGACCCGAAAACGTCTTCGGTGTTTGGAGGGCGAAGGTTACCGCGCCTGCACGAAGGAGCGACCCGTGAGAAACACCTCAGCGCATCGTCTCTGCGCCGGGCTCGTTTAGGTTGCATCAAACCCTTCCGGAAAGCAAGTGTGAAGGGAAGGCAATTCCTCAAATGTGATGCTTGATTGCCGGTATTTGGGCGCGCCTTGATGCGCTTCCTTCCGGGAATCAATCCTGCAAGGCGCCAGGGATCCTCGATCTCTGACACAAGCCAAAAAGAAGGCCGAAGAGCGGAAAGAAGGATGAAAGCGGGGGACGCAACGGACTTTCCAAATCAGGCCCAGGACTCTAGTCTCATCGAACGTTGTAGGCACTCGACTGAGGAAGGCGATGCTTGCGAAATTCGAAAAGGCCGGGAAGACGTGGAAGGACAGTTCCGGGTCCCTCTCTCCGGTTCTCATGGGACTGGCCGTGTTTTATGGGGCGCTGCTTCGTGTCGCGCGTCTGCTCTCCGACCCGGATTTCGTCTATCCGGACGCCCTCCGGCATTTCCTCGGCGCCGAGGAAATCTCCGTTGCCGAACCGACTTCCTGGTTCGCGGTCCACCGGGGTTACCTCCCCTTCGCCGTATGGAACCGACTCCTGTTCGGCCTCACCCTGCATCACCCCCTGATTCAACGTTTCGGGACGGTTCTCCTTTCGATTGGGCTCGTTTATCTGGTGGCCAGTACCGTCCGGCGCCGGTGCGGGAAGTGGCCCGGCGTGTACGCAGCCTTCCTTGTGGCAATTTCTCCACCTCTCATTCGGTTCTCGGATTCCGGCCTCAGGAATGCGTCGCTCATGTGCCTGCTCGTCGGGTTATACGCCATTCTCCTTGGATGGAAATCCGAGAAAATCGGAGAGCAGGGCCGCTGGGTAGCGGCAGCCGTTCTGGGGTGGGCAACCTTTCTGGTTCGCGTCGACCTGGCCGGGGCGTTAGTGTGCCTTTTCCTTTTCGCCTTTGTGAAAGACCGTGTTTGGAGATCGCTCCACCATCTGACGTGGGGAGCGACGGTTTTTGCAGTCTTGATGGGTGCGGTGTTCCTCGCTAACTGGAGCCGTTATGGAAACGCGTTCTATTTTACGGACCCTCAAAAGAACACGTTCCGATATTGGGCCAACCTGGAGTTTCACGGCCAAGCGGGATTCCCCACCGATGAGGAGTATGAGGTTTTTTCGCGGACGGGTACCCCTCTCTCGGGCATGAAGTACTTTGGAGAGGTTCTTGGTTGGAGGGAGTCGGTTTCGCGGTTCTACCGCGGATATCGGAGTCTGTTTCTCGGGAACGTGGCAACCGGCGTTTACTCCTTCACTGCGTTTCCGAACCAGATCGGCATCGTGGGAATCTTGACCCTTCTCGGTCTGGGCCTCGCGATCGTAAGAAAGCAGTGGGAGATTCCGCTTCTGATACCCCTATTGGTTGCGAGCACGATCTGGACCTATCACATACCCGAAGGCCGTGAGTTCCGGTTCTTCCTCCCGGTCGTCCCGTTCGCCGTCATCGCGGCAGCCGACGCGGTCGCCTGGATTTGGAACCGCCTGTCCCGTCTCGCCCATCCGAAACTCCGTTGGGGACTCGCAACAGGGCTCCTCTTCTTGCTTTTCCGAAATCCCTGGAATCACGAACCGGAGGTTTCGTTTCCTTGGCGGGTTGGCCCCGTGGTGCATGTACCCTCTTCGGCCACACGCATACCGGTCGAATTCGGGCAGAACCTCGTTCTGGTAGGGTGGGAATTACGCGCCATCGGACCCCTCGGCCTGTGGGACGCCCGGTTTGACGATTTGGAGGCGGGCCGACGGTTCCGGATCGGGTTGTACTGGAAAAGCCTGAAGGAAATCCATGGGGACGGCACGTACGCCGTCGCGCTCCGTCGCCCCGATCTCGAAACGTTCGGAACTGTACGGGAACGTCCTCTTACTTCGAAATATCCGGTCAAGTATTGGCAGCAGGGACAGATTGTGTACGACGAGTTTGAATACGTCGTTTTCCCGAGGGTCCCACCCGGACCGGTCTCCATAACTCTTCACGTGTCAGGCGCGGGTTTCCCCGAAGAAGCCACGACGACTTTGACGGGATTCGAAATCCTGCCGATCGGGTGGCACCCGTTCGAGCCGAGGGACTGGGGATAATTCCCATAGGGGCGCATAACCGTACGCCCCTACAGATTCAGCCTCCAACCTCCCGGAACACCTTCGGAGCCTCAAAGAGCCCGTAATCCAACGTGTCGTAAGCCTCCCCGGGCGGCGGCCCCACTTCCGGCGCCTTCTTGAACATCCCCGGCCAGGCCGACCCGAGGCCGGGATTTCCGTGGTGGGGCCCAAGCAGGTTCTTCAGGCTCCCAACGACCTCCACCCGGATCCGGTGTTTGCCCGTCTGCAGTTCGCCCAGGGAAACTTCATAGGGCTGCCACGCAACCGTCCCCACTTCCTTCCCGTCCACCTTCACACCCGCAATCGTTCCCTTCCAGTCGGGCAGACTTAACACGTAATTCAAGGCGGCCCCCTCGACGTCGATCTCATAATCATAGGCTACCCGGTGTGAATAGAATGGAGATCCTTGCTTCTTCCAAGAACCATAATCGAGGCCTTTTGGCGGGGAGATGACCCAGCCGCGATCCGATGTTTCGAGAGAGAAATCACCAAGAACATAGATCGGCTCCACCTCATGATGCACCGAGAAGGGTCGAGCCACCAGTTTGAGTTCGTTCGTCCCATTCTCCACCATACCCTCGCATGACAGACGGTCAAACTGACGGTCGAGCCACCACTCGGACGTTGGACTGAGTTTCTTTCCGTTGAGCGCGATCGTATATCTCTCCGCTTGCTCCACAACGAGGTCGAGCCGCGGAGGACGGTCAAAGCCCTCGACGTCGAAGTGATAAGACACCGTAAAGCCGGTGCTGTCGTCAAACTCCTTATCGCGCTGCAAGATTCGGTCCTCGAACTGAACCGCGCTGTCCCACGGGTTGCCGTCGAAGCCATGGGCTCGATAGATCTCCGTCTGCGCTTTGTAGAAGTACACGTTTTCACCCGTACTGTCCCCGACTGCGTAATCGCAGTAGTCCACGGTTAACACATTCGGCTCGGTCCGCTCGATCCCGACAAGTCTTGCCTCCACCGGTAAACGGGTCCGCTCCTTCTTGCCACGAGGAGTCCCCTTTTCCGGCAAGACCAGATAAAGAGCGCTACCCACGGGTGGCAGGTTGAAATCCACCTCCACACTGCCGTCCAGGATCCGATAAGAACCTTCCCGCGCCGAACCGTCAAAGGGATTCAGAACGAGTACTTGTCCGCCGGCAAGCGCCCAGGTGCCGCGGGCAGTCTCATCCGCACTCGTGTTGCAGAGGAAGAGCACGTATCCCTCCTCCAAGGTGCGCAACAGGTGAAACAGTTTTCCTCCCTCCTGCCTTGGGAAGGTCGCCGTGGAGTAGCGATCGTTCAGATAGGCGATGAGCTCGGGCCGATTCGCCAGTTCGACATCTCCCCGTTCGGATATGAGGATTGCGGATTCGGAACCCTCCGGAATCGAGGGAGTCTCCTCTTTGAGCTTCTCGCTCAATTGTCCGTCAACGTATGTCGGCGTTCCGCCGGCATACAGAATCCGTCCACCAGAAAAGTAGTAGTCACGCAGCAGCCTATAAGTGGCCTTTTCAAGGTTCTTACAGGTCCGGTGAAGCACGACCAGGTCATAGGTTCTGTTCTTCACACGGACCTTGCCATCCTCGGACTTGCCGAATTCACGCAGGAGGCGTTCGCTCGCCAGATCGTATTCCACCTGGTTGAGGCTCAGATCGGTAATGAATCTCTGAAAATCCTGACCGAGCGCTTCCCGCTCGTCATTGCCGCCGCTCGCCCGGTGGAGCGTCCAAGCGGTGGTTGTCGGCTCCAAGACCAGGATCCGGTTTTCCTCTTCGCCCTGAGAAACGGCGTAAGACAGACGGGCCAGGTATTTGGCCAATACGTGTGCGTACTCCCAATAGGGCGCATGATCGGCAAAACTGAGCGGATGGTCTCGTTTTCGGGCTCCTCTTAACGTCATATACGAAAGGTGCTGGTTGAAGAGGTTGACCCCCAAAACCCCCAGCCAGTCGGCGATGCGCTTCTGGTCCTCAAAGGTCATCTCCCAGCCGCCCGCGCCGTAGACTTCGCAGAGGCGCCGATTCCAACCGAACTGGTTGGCGACACTGGACAGCTCTTTGGCTGCACGAACGTTTCCGAATTGGGCGTGGACTCCTTCGTCATAATGGTTCATCAGGCAGTCGATGGCCGGCATCTGCTGCCAGGCGTACATGGCCATGTTATCGCCGCCATGGCCGGGATCGGGCCAACCATGCTCCCAGAAATGCCCCGTCGCCAGAAGGTTGTGCTTCTCGCAGTAGTCATAATAGGGTTTGGCCCACCGTTCGATGAACTCGTCCAGCAGGAGCTGATAGTAGTCGAAGCGGATCTTCTTGTAGTCGCCCGTATCGGAGAAAAGCGATGGGATCGCATCCAGGAACGAGTAACCATAACGGCTCTCGAAGAGATCCGGCAAACGGGGCGTCCAGTGGAGGCTGCCCGCCGGTTTGAGGTGAGGCTCGTCGGTGAAGGCGCCTCGAACAGTCTTCCCGAATTCTTCACCGAAGCGTGCTCGGTAGGGTTCGTAAGTAATTCGGAGAAACTCCTCAGTCAGGCCCGGTTCCAGAAGATCGACATAGGGGAAACCGCCGTTCCATGCGCTCGCCGGCGTAAGAACGATCCGGACTACTGCATGAGGCCCCGTCTCCTCCCCCTGGGGGTTTTCGATCCGGGTATAGTTGTCCCCTTCGACACGGTAAACAGCCACCGTACCATCGGGAAGGGTTTCGGGCAAAGGATCGACGCTCTCCATCACCAGCCCCTTGCCTCCCCATTCGGGGTGCTGGGCGGGGACATGCCCCCCGGCAAATCCCGAGGGATAGGAGTTTTCGTCGTAGATGTTAAGCAGCATCCCCCGCTCTTTCGCGCCCCGCACCGCGTAGGTGTAAAGATCGAGCCACCTTTCCGAAAGGTAAGGAGCGATCAGACCGGGACGCGGGTGAACGAAGGGTTGCAGAATCCCTTGAGACCGGAACATATCGAGCTGCTGGTCGATCCGCTCCTCGGAGACGTCGTCGTTCCAAACCCAGAGTGGCCCGGTGTGGTACCACGGAGAGGGCTCTTGGAACTCCCTCAGGAAATCAGAGACGGATGCCTGTGTTATGGATGTCATGATAGTCGCCCAGCCAATCAATAGAATGTACACTCTCTGTGGAAGAGTGTGAGAGTCTCTACCGTTCTTTTTCATTTCAAACCTCCGTTTCTCCGTTCTGCTCGGAAAGTGGTCAAGGTCCCGTTCCGTTTCCCCATGATAATCATTTAGGTGGCTCCTCCGTCGGGAGGTGCTATTCTCGGAAATCAGGCAAAGACCGAGAAGCACAACCCGAAAGGAGGAAGCCATGGAG
>Ga0214473_10007503_pt1 | contig 12938 bp, 13 predicted proteins | sample RVTome_7_FD_203509 | JGI IMG/M metagenome (GOLD analysis project Ga0214473, IMG submission 203509) | Soil microbial communities from uranium-contaminated site in the Upper Colorado River Basin, Wyoming, United States - RVT98D197 | ecosystem: Environmental > Terrestrial > Soil > Contaminated >...
TGTACGCGAGGTCGTAGACCGTCGTGGAGCCGTTGACGACGCGGGTCTCGTGGATGAGGCGATCGCGATTGTCGTACTGGAACGTCCCAACCCGCGTGTCGCTATGCCGCGAAATAGGCGACTGTCCCTATTTTACCATTTTAGCCATAGGTGACTGTCCCTATTTTCCCCGGTGACTATGACCGAACCTTACGGCGGCTCATCACGCAAGAGCGCCTCGACATCACGGGCGGCATGGACGACCCGCGCGACCTGCAGCGGCTTCGTGTCTGGCTTGTAGATGATGAAATACGACCACACCGTAAAGAACAGAACGGAGGACGGCGTGAGGTCCTCGCGGTGATGCCCGAGGCCGGGATTGTCCGCGAGCGTCTGAAAGGCCTCTTGAAGCCGCCCCGCTACGTGCTGAGCACGCCGCTCGCCGCTGTTTTCGAGCACGTAGGTCAGGATTTCATCGAGGTCCTGAGAGGCGGGCGAGGAGAGGATGAAGCGACGGTTCATACTCTCCGTTTTACCGGAGACAACGCGGCCGCGGTACTGCCCGCAGCCGCTTCAAGCCGCGTCTTCCAGTGAGCAAAGAACTCTTCACCATCAACCACGTTGCCGCGGTCGAGAGCATCGAGACCTTCTTGAATCTTGGCCTGGAGACGGGAGCGAGCCTTGTCGCGCACGTCCGCCGGAAGCTTGGCTTGCTCTTCAGTCGTCAGGCCCTCGGTCAGCCACTTTTCGAGAAGCCGCCGACGTTCGGCTTGCTCCAGGAGCCGCAGGCCGTCGCGAAAGACCTCACTCGCCGAGTGGTAACGCCCGGACGACACGAGGTCCTGGACGAACTGCTCCAGTTCGGGGGTGACGGACACGTTCATGCTTGCTCGGACTGCCATACTCAAAGTTTAGCACACGCCGAAGGCTGTGTCAATTTTTGATACAGGCAGGTCCGGTAATAATCAGTTGCTGGGCCTTTTTATGCATGATAAAGGATGTGATCATGCGCTAACTCGGCTGCCGGGGAAGCGGTACCCGAGACGGCGTTTCCGACCAGCCGAATACCGGCACGGAGGTTGCGGGGAGGTCCCCGGCTCAGCCGGGGGTGTCTCCGGTCGGGGCAGTGCGGTCCCCGCCTGAATCGGAGGCATCCGCGCCCAGCGGCTGAAGCCCAAGGCTGGCGAGCAGCGCACAGCCGGTTCCCCAGAGGGTCACGCCAGCGCAGAGGATTAGACCTGCCAGCGCGTTGATTCTCGTTGTCCGTAACATTCGCAGACTCACCGTCTCTGGGGGTCAACCATTATCGTCGTCGTCGTCGTCCTTCTCACCCTTCTTGGCACCTTCCTCATGGTAACGATGGCCGTCGGGCGTGAGGATCATCTCGTGCGCCTTGCCGTCCTTCTTGAAGTGCACTTCGTACATAACGATCGTCTTTTTCTCCCAGGTCAGCTTGGCGTCTTTACCGGCTTCCTTCTCCGCCTCGGCCCGCGCGGCGGCCGGCACCTGGTCCGCCGGCACCGCCTCTTCGATCTCCACCAGGTCGCCCGCCTCGGTGACCAGGCAGTCCACTTTGCCGTGCGGGCCGGTCCACGTCCCTTCGTAGAACTTGCGGCCGTGCTCGACCTCCTCGGCGAATTCGGTGAACGGGGCCTGGTCGGCCAGCTTCTTCAGCGCGTCGAGCGCCGCCTTCGGAACCTCGGCCTCTTTGACCTTCCGTTCGTAATCCTGCTTGGCCGGCTTGTCCTGGGCCAATGCGACCCATCCCACCAGAAGAAGGACGGCAGCCGAGGTTCCGAACCCAAGGACTCTCTGTGTGCGCATGGACGTCTCCTTTCGTCATCGTGGGGCGTGCGGCGGTCGCCGCAACTTCCACAAACCGTTCCGCATGATAGGTCGCCCGACCGAATAAACAAAGCTCCGCAGCCAGGGTGCGCGGGGCGGAAAACCACGCCGCATGGCGCCAACATTGACTCCGCCGGCGCGGTCTCTTACCGTGCGGGTCTGGATCACAAGCCGACGGCAACCCTATGCTGGCCTTGGCCTGGGCCAATCTGATGCACCACAAGCTCCGCACGGCGCTCAGCGCGCTGGCGGTCGGCATTGGCATCGCCTTGCTGCTCGTCTCGAAAGGCCTCACCAACGGCTCGATCGCCGAGGTCAATGACCGGCTCCAGAGCGTCGACGCCGAGCTGGTCGTGTTGCCGGCGCAGGAGAACGTGATTTTCACGAACGGCGCGCCGTTTCCCGGCGCGTTCGAGCGCTACGTCGCCAAGGTCGCCGACGAGCGCGGCCCGCTGGCCCGCACCATTATCCCCGTCTTTTTCGGCCAGATTCAAATGGGCGGGCAACAGCAGCGCGTCTTCGGCGTCGATCCGCGGCAGATGAAGCTGTTCCTCGGTCCGCGGCGGGTGCTCGCGGGCAAGCTGTTCGACCGGGCCTACGGCTTCGTGGACCGGATCGCGCAGCGGCACGCGCCGGCCGCCGAGCCAACGCTCGTCGAACCGCTGGCCGACGCGGACCTGGCCGACGGGCTGGAGCTGGTCATCGACGAGCGGCTCCAGCGAGCCGGCACGTTTGATCCACAGCTTGGGCGGCAAAGACCCTACGAGGTCGGCGATCACGTCACGCTGATGGGCCGTTCGTTCCGCATCGTTGGCATCGTCGAAGCCGGCGTCGCCGGCCGCGTCTTCGCCCCGCTCCAGACGCTGCGCGAGATGCTCAACGGCGGCGAGCCGTGGTCGAGCATGTTCTTCGTGAAGCTGCGCGACGGCTTGGACGCCCGCGGCGCGCAGGACGCGCTCCAAGTAGCGCTCGGCGAGCGTACGCGCGTCGAACTCAAGAGCGATTACGGCCGGCTGCTGCACGAAGCCTTCGCGCAGGTCAACACGTACATGACCGCCAGCAGCGGCCTGGCGCTGGTGGTTTGCTTCCTGTTCATCCTGCTGACGATGTACACGATGGTCGTCGAGCGCACCCGCGAGATCGGCATCCTCAAGTCGCTGGGCATGAGCCGCTGGGGGCTGGTGCGCCTGTCGCTGACCGAGGCGCTGGTCGTCTCGTCGGCGGGCGTGGCGCTCGGCATCGGGCTGGCGTTGGCCGCCAAGGGGGTACTGGGCATCGTCAAACCGCTGCTGACGTGCGCCCTGGCGGCGGACCTGCTGCTGGCGGCCGTCGCGCTCGGCCTGATCGGCGGGGCCCTCAGCGCCCTGTACCCGGGCTACCGGGCCGCCCGGCTCGAACCCGCGACCGCATTGAGTTACGAATGAGTGACGAGCGCATGATCGACATCCGCGGCGTCTGTCACGAATACCGGCACGGACCGGTCGTCGAGCCCGTGCTGCACGAGATCCGTCTGTGCGTGCGGCGCGGCGAGTTCGTGGTCATCATGGGCCCGTCCGGATGCGGCAAGACGACGCTGCTCAACATCGTGGGCCTGATGATGGCGCCGACGCAGGCCGCCGCGGTGCGCGTCGCCGGCGTCGAAACGTGCGCCCTCTCCGATGCGGCCCGCACCCGCCTGCGGCGTGACGCGATTGGCTTCGTATTTCAGCGTTTTAATCTGCTGCCGACGATCACCGCACGGGCCAACGTCGCCCTGCCGCTCCACATCCGTGGTCAGACGCTGGACGGGCAGGTGACCGACCTGATCCGGCGGGTGGGGTTGGAGGATTACGCTCACAAGAAGCCCCAGCAGCTTTCGGTCGGCCAGCAACAGCGCTTCGCGATCGCGCGTGCCTTGGTCGGCCGTCCGGCGCTTCTGCTGGCCGATGAGCCCACGGGCAACCTGGACACCGCGAACGCCGAGGCCGTCCTGAACCTGCTCTCTGACTTTCACCGTCAGCGGGGCCAGACCATCGTCATGATCACGCACAATGAGCACCTCGCGGTGGGGGCCGACCGCGTGCTGCAAATGCGCGATGGACGGCTCCTTGGCTGAGGCTTCCACCACCGTCTTGGACGCTGCCGCGACCGTCGCCGCCGATCGACCGCTGCCTGGGCTGCGGGCCTGGTTCGTCGGCTATCTCGCCTGGCTCGGCGGGCTGGCGCTGCTGGCGCTAACGATGCTCTCGCGCTACGAGCACGGCGACGCGGGGGCGCTGCGCTTCTGGGCGCTGGCGCTCATGGGCTTCTACTTGTCGCTGTGCAACGTCCTCCTGCCGCTGCCGACCACGTGGATCATCCTGCTGGTCGCGTCGCCCGAGGTGGCGCTCTTTGAAGCGATCTGGCTGCGGGTCCTCGTCATCGCCGCGCTGGGCGCGGTGGCGACGACGGCGGCGAATCTGAATGAATATCACGTCCTCGCTTTCCTGCTGCGTTACGGCCTGGGCCGTCGGATTCGGGCGACGCGGGTCTACCATTGGGCGATCCGTTGGTTCGACGTGGCTCCGTTCCAGACGCTGGCGCTCATCGGCTTTCTGCCGATCCCGATCGACGCGATCCGCTGGCTGGCGATCCTGCGGCTCTACTCGCGACTGCGTTTCGCGCTGGCGTACCTCGTGGGCCGCGGGACGCGCTACCTCATCTTCGCCGGCTTCTCCGTGTTCATGCAGCTCACGGGCTGGCAAATCTTGTTCATTCAGGTGGCCATCCTCGCCGCCACGCTGCTCGGCCGACTGCTCTGGCGGGTCATCAAACGTGGCGGCACGTCGCACGCGCTCGCCGACGCCGGGCCGCCTGGCCAGGCCGACTAGGTCGGATTTCGAGTCGCGGCCGCCCCCGCCGCGCATTGTGCCCCGCGCGGCGGAGCGCTATGCTTATAGGCGCTCGCCGGCGGGTCAACGGGCGCCTGCGACGTGAGACGAGCGGAACCGTGGAGGACGGGCCATGCAAGCCACACGATTTGGACTGATCACACTGGCAACCGCAGCGTCGGCTGCGCTGGCATTATCGGTGCGTGCCGACATCACTTCGCTGGCCGGGTCGGCGGAGGTGACCATTCAGGAGTACGTCTCCGGCCGCGCGGGCTCGACCGCCCAAGCGCGGCAACAGTTTCCGCAGCCTAACGCCACGCTGCCACTCCAGGTGGTGGCACGACTGTCGCTTTCGGGCGAAGAACCCGCCGCGGCAGCCGCGGCGGCACAGTTCGCCGATCCCCTCAACCAGGCGCAGCCAAACCCGGAAGAGTTCGCGATCAATCTGGCGCTCCTGAGCGTCTCGAAAACGACACGCTACTCCGCCGACGCAACCACGGAGGAAATCCGCGGCATCGTGTTCACGACCCGCGAATTCCCCCTGCGCGAATCCGGCGAGACGATCACGCTGACCGGGCGGCTGTTCCTGGACGGGGCGCTGGCCGTCTTCAGCCCAACCGCCCAGCGCGACCTCACGGGCGCCAACGTCTACCTGCGCGTCACCGTGGTTAAGCAGGTTACCGGCCAGGCCGACGAGACGGTGTTCTCCGGCCGGGTTGGGCTTCAGGGCGGCGCGTCGGGCGGCGTGCAGCAGATCGCGGAGGGCGACTTTCCCACGCAGACGCTGATCCGCTCCGACCTCGCGCCCTTTATCGACGATTTCGACGTCTTCGAGCTGTTGCTGTTGCCGCAACTGGCCATCGACTACCCGTACACCGCCACGATCGACCAGCCGTTCGCCCTCCGCGCGACTGTCGCGGTCGAGGCGGGCAACGCTGAAGACGAGACCGGCGTCGCCGCGATCATCGGGACGCCGCTCGATTCGATCGAGGAAGTCATCAACGCGGCCCGCGGCTCGGACGCCGCCGCCAAGACCATCAACGCCCTCCAGCGCGAACGGGCGAACCCGACGGGACGACCCGCGTTCCCTGCGGCCCGCCCGCTCCTGCCGGTCTGCGGCCTGTTCGGCTTCGAGTTCCTGCTCGGCGGCGGGGCGCTAGTCGGTCTGCGGCTGGCGGGCCGGCGGCAGCGGAGCTGCTTCGCGCATTAGCATGTTCTTCTATCTCCGACTGGCGTGGACCGCGCTCCGCAGCCTCGACGCGCACTTCCTGCGCTCGCTGCTGGCGACGCTGGGCGTGCTGATCGGCGTCGCTTCGGTCGTCGCGTGCATGTCGATCCTGGAGGGCTTCTCGAACGACATCGCCAAGCGCTTCAAGTCGCTCGGCTCGAACCTGCTCTACGTCACGCCGGAAATGGCGTTCGTCGAAGGCCGGCCCGTCGGCGTGGCCCAGTCGCTGACGCTCGAGGCGGCGGCCAAGCTCAAGCAGGAGCTGCCCACGCAAATCGACGCCGTCGCCCCCGAGTGCGTCGGCAGCGCGATGGTCAAGTACCTCCAGAACTCCGAGCCCAACGCGAGCGTCATCGCGACGTCGGAAGAGTACTTCGTCATTCACGCGTTCCAGTCCCAGGCCGGCCGCGTGTTCTCCAAGGCCCAGGCCGACGACGAGAGCGCCGCCGTCGTGTGCCTGGGGGCGAAGATCGCCGACCAGCTCTTCGGCGGGATGGAACCGGTCGGACAGACCGTCAAGGTCAGCGACAAGGCGTATCGGGTCGTGGCGGTGATGGAGAAGAAGGGCTCGCTCGGGTTCCTGGACGCGGACGAGACCGTGTATCTACCGATCCAGGCCGCCCTGAAGCGCTTCTTCAACCGCAAGTGGCTCAACCGCATCACGCTCAGCGTCACCGATCCGGGCCGCATCGACGAGACCCAGAAACAAATCACGCGCGTTCTGCGGAACGTCAACCGCGTTCGCCCCGGTCAGCCCGACGACTTCCGCGTCTTCACCCAGGAGGAATCCCTCCAAAGCTTCAACCAGCTCATGCTCATCTACAAGGTCGTCTTCTACAGCATCGCCGGCATCAGCCTGCTCGTCGGCGGCATCGGCATCATGAACATCATGCTGGTCTCCGTCACCGAACGTACGCGCGAGATCGGCGTGCGCATGGCGGTCGGTGCCCGCCGTGGCGACATCCTCATTCAGTTCCTCGTCGAGGCGCTGATCATCAGTCTCCTGGGCGGGGCCTTCGGCCTGCTGCTGGGCGGCATGTTTGCCGACCTGCTCAACAAGATCATCGTCGGCTTCTTCCGCACCGAGATCACGCCGCTCGTGATGATGACCGCGGTGGCGACGGCGACTCTCGTCGGGGTGCTGAGCGGCCTCTATCCGGCCCTCAAAGCCAGCCGCCTCGACCCGGTGGATGCGCTGCGGTACGAATAGGGTTTGTGACACCTTCGGTGGGTCTCGGAATGGTTGAATTCCGGGAAGTGGGGCACTGCTCCAGAGCGGTGGTACCTGTGACTGGGCCTGCGGAGACTGGGGTCGGCTTCAGCCGACCGGTTTTTGCCACCCACTTCAGTGGGTGGTGGCCGAAGCCCGGCTCCTTTTCTCTCAGCCGGCTTTAGCCGGCTTCTGAGGGGCAGGGGAAAAGCCGGCTGAAGCCGGCTGCGGAAGAAACAGGGAAGCGGCTCGGCTCCCACCGACTGAAGTCGGCGGCACGAGCTGGCCGGCTGAAGCCGGCCGTCCCGACCTGGCCCAAACTGTCGCGCACCCGTACGAGTAGCCCTCCGCCCCGGCGCGTGGTCCCGCCGCGCGCGGCGCAGTATTATCCCGCTTTTCCGCGGCAGCCCGGGGCGCGGCGCCCCGCGGCGTGCGAGCGCGGTACGGACCCCAACGATGGCCATTCAATTCCTTTGTCCCGGCTGCAACCAGCCGATCGAGGTGGACGCCGAGCATGCCGGCAAGAGCGCCGCCTGCCCGTACTGCCGGCAGGTGGTCGCCGTACCGCTGGAGTCGACCTACCGGCCGGACCTGGTCGTGGCCGCACGGCCCGGGCCATCCCTCCCGCCCGCACAGCCGGCCGCGGACGTGGTACCGGCTCCCGTCTTGCGCTCGCCTCTTCCCGCACCGCCGGAAAGCCTCCACGTCGGCCCGACGCTGACGCCGCGGCAGCGCCGCGCCCGCACCTATGGCGTATACGCCCTGGTGTGCGCGGGCATCGCGGTCGCGCTGCTCGTCGCCTTGGCGATCGCCGCGATGGGCGTGGCGGCACAGGACCCAGGCTTTCGGGCGCTCCTTCAGTCCCGCGTCGACCAGCTCGATCCGGCCGAGATGGCGCAGGCCCAGAAAGAGTTGATGCGGCAGCTTATCCGGCGACCCCGGTTGGTAGGGCTCAACTGCGGCTGCGAGCTGTTCGCCGTGGTCGCCCTGGCTTTGTCGATCACGAGTGTAGTGCAGAGCCGCGCGCGGAATTGGCCGGGCATCGTCGCGCTGCTCGCCTCCGGGCTGCTAGTCTCGTGTCTGTGTGCGGGCGCCCTGTTCTGGGTTGCCGGCGGAACGACCCTGTCCCCATAGCACGTGGCCGCCCACGCGTCCGCGCCTACGATCACCACACGCAGGCAGGCAAGCATGGGCACCAGCGCGCATCACGCGGTCATCGTCGGCGGTGGTTTCGGCGGCCTATACGCCGCGCAGTCGCTGCGCCGTGCGCCCGTGCAGGTCACGCTCATCGACCGCCGCAATTTCCACCTGTTCCAGCCTCTGCTCTATCAAGTGGCGACCGGCGGGCTCTCGCCCGCCAACATTGCGGCGCCACTGCGCGCGATCCTGGGGCGGCAGCGCAACGTGCGGGTCCTGCTCGGCGAGGCCGTCGGCTTTGACCCCGGGCGGCGCCGGGTGATCCTGCGCGACGGTGATGTCGCTTACGACACGCTCATCGTGGCCACCGGGGTTTCGCACAACTACTTCGGCCACGACGACTGGGAATCGTTCGCGCCCGGCTTGAAGACCGTTGAGGACGCGACGCGGATCCGCAGCCGCATCCTGCGCGCCTTCGAAACCGCCGAACGCGAAACGGATCCCGACCGCATCCGCGCGTGGCTCACGTTCGTCGTGGTCGGCGCGGGTCCCACGGGTGTCGAGCTGGCGGGCGCCCTGGCCGAGATTGCACGCGACACACTGCGCCACGACTTCCGTCGCATCGACCCCACCAAGGCCCGCGTGCTGCTGCTGGACGCCGTCGAGCGCGTCCTGCCAACCTACCCCGCGGACCTCTCCATGAAGGTGGCGGCGAGCCTGGCGCGGTTGGGCGTGACAGTGCAGACGGGTGTGCTCGTCAGCGACATCCGGCCCGGCGCGGTCACCATGGATCACGGCCGACAGACTGAGACGATTGCAGCCCAGACCGTACTCTGGGCCGCCGGCGTACGCGCCTCGTCCCTCGGCCGCGCGCTGGCCGAGGCGACCGGCGCCCCGCTCGACCGCGTCGGACGCATCGTCGTCGAGCCCGACCTTACCATTCTCGGCCACCCGGAAATCTTCATCATCGGCGACCTGGCGTGCTTCTTGCATCAGGACGGCCAGCCCCTGCCCGGCACCGCCCCCGTCGCCATGCAACAGGGTCGCTACGTGGCCCGACTGATCGAACAGCGCCTGCATGGCCGCAACCTGCCGCCGTTTCGCTATCGGCATCGTGGCAGCATGGCGACGATCGGCCGTGCCGCGGCGGTGGCCGACCTCGGCTGGCTGCGGTTCTCAGGGCGCGTCGCGTGGTTCGTGTGGCTCTTCGTCCACCTGATCTTCATCGTGGAGTTTCACAACCGCGTGCTCGTCTTCATGCAATGGGTATGGAACTACTTCACGCGCAACCGCTCCGCCCGACTCATCACGGGCGAAGTCGACGAGCTGGCGGTCCTCTAACCGCTCGCGTTGCGACTGGCCAGCCCGCCCCCGCGCGCTTATTCTGCGACCATGTGTGCGGCACGTCGGTTGCGGCCTCCATCGCCGGCGCGTTTGGCGGGACTTCTCGCGCTCGCAACGCTGGGCGGCTGCACGCCCAAAGCGGACCTCGTCCTTCATCAGCCGGCCGCGCCGCTCGGCCAGCGCGAACTTCGCTTGTCGAGCCGTTGGGCGTTTTTTTCGCGCGACGCCGACCAGTACATGTACCTGCTGGCGTTTCCGCGCCCCAGCGCGCCGGACGGCCCCCGTGATTTCCTGCTCTATGTTTCGACGCCCGCCCGGGACGGCACGATCGCGCTGGCCAGCGAGGGCGGCCGCGGCTTTCTGATCCAAGCCGTCGGGACGCTGGCCGGCAAGGCGACCTTCGCCGAAGGTAGCGTGCGCGTGCGTCCGCTCTGGTTCGCCCCGGAGTGGCGCCGCCTCGAGCTGAACGTGCGCTGCGACGACCAGACGGAGATTCGCGGCGGCGCGCTGGTCAAACACGTGCCCGCCGAACTACGCAGCCTCCAGCGGCGCTACGCCGCCGATATCGCGCTGCTCGAAACGGCGACCACGGCGCCCGCCGACGCATCCGCCCCGACCGAACCGCGTCCGACGGCTGCACCCTGACCCGGCGTCGGTTCGCCCCGCGCGCAATCCGTGGGGTCCGATAGCCTGCGGCGCATGGCCTGGACAATGGCGCGCGGGTGGAACGCCCCCCGGCTCCCATTCGCCGGCACCGCCAGACCGGCTTGAAATGACGTGCTCGTTCTGTCAGAATCCAAGGCAGAGGTGCAACGTGAAGCGGACGTTCCCGAGCCCCGCAAGACCTACCGCGCCCCGCTCCCGGTCCGATTCGCCAACCATCATGAGACCAACCCGCCCCGGCGTCGCGCGGCCGGGGCTCTGGAGGATATGCAGGTTAGAATGTATATAACAGGAGTAAGTCGCCGGTAAGCCCGGACGGGCCCGGTCCGCCCGTGGGTGCCGTGCGAAGGAGGCGTTACGATGACCCAGTCGGCCGCGCTCGGCCCGGTGCAACGCTACGAGGATACCCTGGAGCCCGTCCCCTTTCCGCACGACGGGCGCGGAGAGGTACGCATGACCAAAGCGGACTTGGATTGGGCGCACCTGCCCTTCGGCTACCACCGGACGGACTACAACATCCGCTACGGGTGGAAGGACGGCCGTTGGAGCGAGGGCGTGCTGACCGCCGACGAAACCATCCCCATGCACATAGCCGCCACCTGCCTGCACTACGGCCAGGAGTGCTTCGAGGGGCTGAAGGCCTTTGAGACCCGGTCCGGCGACGTGGTCGTCTTCCGCCTCGACGAGAACGCGAAGCGCATCGGCCGCTCCTGCCGCCGAATCTGCATGGAGCCCGTGCCCGAAGAGCTGGTCCACGAGGCCGTTTTCCGCGTCATCAACGCCAACCGGCGGTTCGTGCCGCCCTACGGCACGGGTGCGAGCCTCTACATCCGCCCGCTCGTGCTCGGCACGGGGCCGCAAATCGGCGTCCGGCCCGCGGGCGAATACTTGTTCCTCGTGCTCGTTACCCCCGTCGGGCCGTACTTCAAGACCGGCTTCAAGCCGGTCAATCTGATTATCGAGGACGAGTACGACCGCGCGGCGCCGCAAGGCGTCGGCGACGTCAAGGTCGGCGGCAACTACGCCGCGGGCCTCCAGGCCAGCTTGCTCGCCAAGCAGGAGGGCTACGCCGACGCGCTGTTCCTCGACGCGCGCGAGAAGAAGTACATCGACGAATGCGCCCCGGCCAATTTCTTCGCGATCACCAAGGACGCGCAGTACGTCACGCCGGAGAGCCCGTCGATTCTGCCGTCGATCACGAACAAGTCGCTGATCACGCTGGCGGCCGACCTGGGCCTGCGCCCGCAGCGCCGCCCGATTCCGGTCGAGGAGATCTTCGAATTCGCCGAGGCCGGCTGCTGCGGCACGGCGGCGGTGATCACGCCCGTCGGCTCGATCACGTTCCGCGGCCGCAAAGCCGTCTATTCCAAGAATGGTCAGCCCGGCAAGTACAGCACGATCTTGTACAAAGAACTAACCGCGATCCAGGTCGGCGACGCGCCCGACCGTTACCATTGGCTCTTCCGCGTCCCGCCGCCGTAGACCGCGCGGTGGGCACCGGAGAATGGAGGACCCCATGAAGCGAGCCGTGACTTTCCTGTTCCTGGTCGTGTTGGCCGCCGCGACCGCTGAAGCGCAGTGGTTCTCGTGGCAGAACGTCAACCGCTACCCGGAGGACCTGATCAACACCCCGTACGCGTGGAGTAACGTGCGCATCGAAGATCCCCTGTTCACCTCCTACCGCATCGCCGCCGACGATTTCGAAACGACGCAGGAACTCACCCGTATCACGAAAATCGTCTTCTGGAGCGTCGAGGTCGGCGAGCCCTGGATAAAGGGCGGCGACTGGTACCTCTACGCCGGCGGCGGCGGGACGCCCGGCGCGCTCGTCGCCCATGAGTCGGCGGTCGCGCTCGCGCACGACAAGACCGGCTTCGAGCACCCGCAGTTCGGCCCGATCTACGCCAACGTGATGGTTCCCAAGAACCTCTCCCTGTCGCGGGGTCACTACTTTCTCGCGTTCCGCACGTTCCAGGACTACAACCCCAGCGGCAAGAACAACAACACCGCCCTCTCGACCGTCTGGACCAACGGCCGCCAGCGCGCCTACTGGAACTTCGGCGTCCTGGCCGACGGCACCGTCACGGAGCCCTGGCAGCTCCTCGAAGTCTTCAATCTCGTGCGCGACAACGAGTGGGCCTTCCTGATCCGGGGCGGCAAGCTGTGCGACCTGAACTGCGACGGCGCGGTGAACAACTTCGACATCGACCCGTTCGTCCTCGCGCTGGTCGATCCCGTCGGCTACGCACAGCGGTTTCCCGGCTGTGACCGCCTGTTGGGCGACGCCAACGGCGACGGCGAGGTCAACAACTTCGACATCGACCCCTTCGTCAAGTGCATGATCCTCGACAGGTAGGCCGTGTCGCGACGACGCGTTAGCGACCGACCCGACGCCTGACGTGACGCGCTCTGCGTGCGCGAATGGGTGGTTGTATATCCGCGGAGTGTGACAGGAAGCGTGATCCGCGCGGAAAAACTTCGCACAGCGCAAAAAAACTTCGCACGAATTGGTATCCCGTTGGGATCTCCACGAAAGGAACGCTATTGGGGAATAATAGGGAATAATAATAGAATAATAGGGACAGTCACGAATGGCATTTAGATAGTATATAAGTTCTTTCTACATAAAGACTTACAGCGCTTGCGCAAAGAGCAGCCTCCCGTGAAGATGGTGGTGTTCAGA
>Ga0214473_10007504_pt1 | contig 12937 bp, 12 predicted proteins | sample RVTome_7_FD_203509 | JGI IMG/M metagenome (GOLD analysis project Ga0214473, IMG submission 203509) | Soil microbial communities from uranium-contaminated site in the Upper Colorado River Basin, Wyoming, United States - RVT98D197 | ecosystem: Environmental > Terrestrial > Soil > Contaminated >...
GAACAGGGCACGCGATCAATAATCCTTGTACTTGGCGAGCCATTGGGGCCAGTCCGTGGGTTTGACGCCACCGAGTCTCGTCCATGGACCGGAGGTATCGTACTCGCGATGCCACCGGAGGGTCCATAGCTCTTTGAGCCCGACGTGCCGGACCGACCAATCTGCAAAGGCAAGATTCGTCCAGCCGTTGTGGCGGTCGATACAGAAGTGATTCATCTCATCGCCGCCTATCGATTGACTACCCCAGCCGTAGTCAAGCGGACGTGGGCTTGGCGGGTCGGTCGCGAACGGCCAGGCATCGTGCCACGTCGAGTCTCCGAATATTGGAACCTCATTGGCCTTCTTCACGTTCTGCGTGCTCTTCCAGAACCACTGAACGAGCCGTCCGCCGTTACGATCTCTGAGCATGTAGTCGATCCAGTTGCTGGTGCCGTAGCTGCTGGCAAAGTCCTTCTCGGGTCCCTCATTCAAAGCCGGGTAGCGGTTGGCAATCTGCAGGTGCCAGGCCTTGAATGTGCCCCAATCGTTGCTGTTCAGCACGACCCGCGTCGCCGTAGGACAGAAGAGCATGTCCTCGTCCTTATAGTAGGGCCGTAATGCATTCATCCACAAGCCATACGTGGGTGGCCTTCCCGCATTTTGCTGGTGGTGGTCGTAGCCCTGCCCTTCGTGGAAGAACCCGTTGTTATCATCCGTATACAGCTTGTAGATCAGTCCCCAGCTCTTGAGCCTGGACATGCAGGCGACGGACTGGGCCTGTTTCTTCACGCGGGCCAGAGAGGGCATCAGGATCGACATCAGCAGCGCGATAATGGCGATGACCACAAGTAGTTCGATGAGTGTGAAGCCCTTGCGCTTGGTCATGAACCTTTCCCTTTCCGGTGCTGCAGTTGCCCAACAGTGCAGCCTGTAATTTCGCGTCTCAATGTCCGGTTCCAAACGCGACGATCAGTAGTCTTTGTACTTGGCGAGCCACTGGGGCCAGTCACTGGGTTGGACTCCGCCGACTTTCGTCCACGGACCGTTGACGGGGTACATGCGATGCCACTTCAACGTCCAGAGTTCCTTGAGCCCGACCCGGCGGGTGGACCAGTCCACAAACGCGAAGTTCACAGTCCCGCTGTGGCGGTCGATGCAAAACTGATTCATCTCGCCGGCCGTCCCCTTGTTGCCCCAGCCGTAGTCAAACGGCATTGCCACCGGCACATCGGTATGTTGGGGCCAGGCGTCGTGCCACGTGTTGTCCGCAAACAGCGGCACTTGGCTCGCATTGGTTACGTTTTGTGCGCTCTTCCAGAAGTTCACAGGGGGACGGTTCGCACCACGTCCTTGAGGCGAGTAGCTGATCCAGTCGTTGGTGCTGTAACTGCCGATAAAGCGTTTTGTCCCCCCTTCGCCAGCGCCCGGATATCGATTCACAACATCACGATACCACGCTTTGAACGTGCCCCAATCCAGATCGCCTTCCACCATCCGGGTGGCCGTCGGACAGAGCAACATGTCCCACTCATCCTTGTAATACGGCCGCATCGAGTTCATCCACAAACCATACTCATCCGACCCTTTATTCTGCGAGTGCTGCGTAAACGCCCAACCCTCGATGAAGAATCCACTGTTGTCATCGGTATAGAGTTTGAACAGCATTCCCCAGCTTTTCAGTCTGGACATGCAGGCGACGGACTGGGCCTGCTTTTTGACGCGGGACAGGGCGGGCATGAGGATCGACATCAGCAGTGCGATGATGGCGATGACCACCAGTAGCTCGATGAGTGTGAAACCCTTGCGTCTGGTCATGGATCATTCCCTTTCCGGTGCTGCAGTTGTCAGACAGTACGATACAGGCGTCAGTGCTGTTTACTATATCACACGATGGCCAGGCGTGCAAGATCGTGCCTGCCGTCATTTTGCCCGTTCCTGGAGCATACGGGCCTGGAGCCGGATGAGGGTTTTGGGCGTAACCGTGCGTGCGGACAGATCGCCGAGAATCACGCCATATTTACCATCCGGCGTCGGCCAGTACATCAGGATGGCATACTGGTCGTTGAGATTCGCACGGTCGCCGCAGAAGACCACTTCCCGGCCCTGGGCGGCCAGATCATCGCGGAATTTCGCCAATCCCGGCAGGACGTCGGCCCTGCAGGCTTTTTCGCCGCCGAGAGCGTATTTCAGGAACAGCCTGCCATCCTGGTACATGTGCATGCCATTGGCGTCCCGACCGCCGAAGAAGGTGCCGATCAGAAACACCGCGACCAGGATCGCGGCCGCGGCCGCTATGCGGCTGACACGCAGGTCGACGATGATGTTGATCGTGTCCATGCGGTGCGGATAAAGCCGATGAGGTATCCGGGTTTTGATCTCCTGGGCCAGACCGGGCCTTGCTTGCTCGATCAACCGCACGGGCAGAACCTTCAGCATTTCTTCCAGTTCTCTCTTTTCCATAACGGCCTCACCCGAATAGGAGGACCCTACTGCTCGCCCATTTGTTTTCTCAGGGCTTCGAGCCCCCTGTTGAGACGGCTTTTCAGCGTTCCCTGCCGCACACCCGCGGCGTCCGCCGCCTCCGAGATCGTCAACTGATCCATGTAGTGCAACACAATCGCCTGCCGCAGCTTGCGGGGCAGTCTGGCCACCGCATTGCGCAGCCGCACCGATTCCTCCTGCCCGCTGGCCCCATCCAGCCCGTTGGGGCCGCCCAATGGCACGTCCAGTCCGTCAGGACCTGTGGCATCCACGTCCTTGTGCCTTCGCCAGTAGAGGCGGGAGACGTTTGCAGCGATGCGAAAGAGCCAGCCGTTCAGTGCCTTGCCGTCCCGCAACTGGCCGATGTGATACCACGCCCGCAGGAACGTCTCCTGCGTCAGGTCCTCACTGATCTGCCGGTCGTGCCCGACGGCACGCATGAACAGGTAAATCCGCTCGTAGTAACAGTCCACGAGCTCTTCCGCCGCCGCTTGATCGCCCCGTCTGAGCCTTCCGGCAAGCAATTCGAAGTCCATCCGGGACGTTCCGCCTGCCGGCTCGGCGGCGACCGTTCTACGGATAAGATGCGCGGTCCCTGAGTTCTGTTCTGCTGCCTGGGCGTTTTTTTGCATGTTCTCCACCCTGCTGCTATGCTCACAGTATACCCCAATCCCCGCCCCGACTCAATAGAGAACATGCCATTGGCCTTCCAGAGGAGTGTCATCGGCCATCGGCAGCAGATTGGCTTTGTTTCGCACAACCCGTCACCTGACTCCCGACCCCCGATCCCTGACCCCTGAATTGGCTTTGTTTCGCACGCCCGCACTTGCCGCTGAGGCCTGCCGCGGTGCCCTCCGGCCCTTCTTCCGCACTCCAAGGGCCCCTGGCCCGCCAATTGGCTTTGTTTCGCAGAATCGCCAGTCGATCATAATCCTTTTTCCAAAAAGGACTTAGCGTTACACACCCGCCAAATTGGCTTTGTTTTGTAGAATGGCTCGCGCTCGTAGTGACGCCGTAAGGCGTTCGTGGCGAGGGCGTCCCGCCCTTGTCTTCCGCCCCCAATTGGCTTTGTTTCGCAGACTCATTCATCTGCCACGCACCTTCACTCCGCATTCCGCACTCCCAGGGCCTCGACCCCAGATTGGCTTTGTTTTGCACACCCGCCTATGTAATCCCCTGCGGCCTACCGCCTCCAGCCTGCCCGCTGCGAATTGGCTTTGTCTCGCAGGCTGCCTATGCCTATCATTGAGCACATGCCGTGACACTCTCCCATCCTTCATTCCGCACTCCGCATTCCCAGGTCCCCCGGACCCCAGATTGGCTTTGTTTCACATAGGCTGGCACCCGCTGACCGCAATGGACGCTTGACCGGTCACGGCAAGACCCCGGGACTCTTGATTTGTGATCTTTGATTTCCGGTTCTTGATATTTGATTTGTCTATCTGACCATATACTAAAGACGCTCGGCGAGCCGGAGTGTTCCAGGAATGTCTGGTAAATAGTGAAAACACCTCTAACTCCTTGCGGCCCGGCGACTTACAGTGCCGCGTTTCCGTGCATCTGCTCGGGAAAGCCGCGCGCCTTCTTCATGCCTGGAATAGTGAATAATGAAGACACGGTCCCCCCTGCCCCAGCCCCCCCTGCCCGCAAGTTCCGACACTGACCCCAGATTTGTGTGGAAAGGGACAGTAGAGACGTGGTAGACTCATTTGGCCAATGGCCTTGTCTGTGTGCGTGCAAAACTCAGGTAGTTCCCAAGGTCAGTGCCTGCTGGCTATCAGGGATGGATGTTATGAATTCGAGAGAACGGGATTTCAACCAGATCAAAGCAACCATTAAGTCAGAACTGATATTCTCCGCTTCCGACGCGATTGTTGCCCAAGCGGATTCGCTTCCTGTTCTGCGTAGGTTTCCAAGTCATTCGGTATCGCTCATTCTGACTGATCCACCGTATCACGTGACAAAGAAACCGAACATCTACGGAGATACGGCGTTTGCCGAAGACCAGCATTACCTGGAATGGATGACAGAGTATGCGACTGAATGGCGGAGAGTCCTGCGCCCTAACGGCTCTCTCTTTTGCTTTTCCGATTCTTCGATGACCGGCCGTCTCGAAGTCCTGCTCTCGAAAGACTTCAACATCCTGTCGCATATAGTCTGGACCAAGCCAAATGACCCTGGCTTCGATGGCTGGAAAGGCAAGATGAAGAAGGAAGCGTTGCGGCAGTGGTATCCACAGTCGGAACGCATACTCTTCGCTGAGCCGGCCGTAGAGGGGAATCTGCATCGTTCTCCATTTGGGGAGTTTCTGCGCAATGTGAGGAAACAAGCCGGACTGTCAATGCACGAACTCACAGCGAAGATCGGTGCGCATGGAAAAGTCAATCACGGTGGCGCAGTATCCAATTGGGAAGCCGGGCGCAACACCCCAAGTCGTGAGCAATATGATAGGATGTGCCAAGCATTGATTGAGACCGCCCAGGTGGATTCGATGCCTCCCTATGAGGATGTAATCCGTCCATTTGTCATCGACAGTTCCAAGGAGTTTACCGACGTCTGGACTTTCCCGTCAGTATGCCCTTACAAGGGAAAGCACCCTGCCGAAAAGCCAGTAGCATTATTGCAGCACGCTATCGAGGCAACGACGTTCCCCGGCGATGTCGTCCTCGACTGTTTCGCCGGGAGCGGCAACACTGCTGTCGCTGCTCTCAAACTCAAACGGCGCGCAGTAGCGATTGAGATCGTGCCAGCCTGGGCTGAACAGACTGCATCGCGCATCGAGACAGCCTTGTTACAGGACACCCCTATTGGGGTGCGGATACGTGACTACGAGCCACCGAAGAGAGCGAAACTCAAGCAGTATCAAGCATCTTTGTTTTCAACCGCGAGGTGACCGCATTTGACGTTTCGGTTGATGAGGGTAAGCATCCACGCGAGCGTGCCCTGGATACCGGAGTCTCGCACGACCACATTACAGTGATGATGTCCCCAACCCAGATTATATGGGCGATGGTTTAGGACGCCCACTCGTAGCCCTTCAATGTGGAAGAGATTCAGTTCTGTAACCGTCAAGTCAGGAACTCCACGCCCTTCTGCCTGGGTCAAGCGATTGAAGAAACCCTGACCAGACAACTCTTCCAGGCACAGGGGGCAGACAGTCGCGCCGTCACCATTCAGCACCCGTGCACGCGTAAGTCTTGCCATATCCAGCAATCCCAGTTGCTCGCAGGTCTGCAAGACAGACTTCTTGCGAATTCTGGCGTCCCCGGCTGTCATTCCATTTGACACGGCAACCTTCTCAGAATCGAAGCACAGCCAGAACAAAGCCTCCAGTTGGTGACGGCACTTCTCCGTAGTTGCGGTGCTGGCATATTCGTAAACACGGATACCCGCGCCCTTCATTGCGGTCTTATGGAAACCTCGGATTATCTTCTCGCCACTTTCCGCTGCCGTAGTTGCGGGGATGCGCGCTACATACTTGCCGCCCAATGGCGCGGTTCGTCTCTCCGCCGGACGCCATCTGAGGCGATCCGGATTGTTGGCGTTCCACTGCTCCCGAGTCTCGTAGAAGACAAGCGCATTCGAGCCGATTGTCAGACCCTTTTCGGCCAGGTCTGTCGCAATGTCAGAGTTGCCAAAGTACTCCGAAGGTGAAAGCAATACAATGAAGCCGTTTTCATAGCCGGATTCTGGCCCCTGCGAGGGCGAGCAAGAATCCCAACATGCATAAGGAATAAGGACTGTGCTTGAACGGGCGACTCTGTTCTGATAGATGACATCGTCATCGGCCCCGCGCGTCTGACCTGTTTTATAGATCTTCCGCAGTAACAGCACAGGAAGATTGGGAAGTCTCTCCTTGGCCACGTTACGTTCTCCGCGAAGACCCGATAACGTGCTCGGGGAGCGTATTGAGCGCACGACAGACCCGCTCGAACGTTTCGAGTGTCGGGCTCTTGAGCCCGCGTTCAAGAATGCTGATATAGGTCCGGTCAACGCCGGCACGCTCAGCAACCTGTTCTTGTGACAGGCCGAGCTTTTCCCTCTCAGCCCGCAATATGTCGCCGATGACTTTCTTCGTATCCTTGGCCATGTGTGTCATCGTAGCTCTGGTGCGACTGCGCGTCTTCGGACTATAGTCCGAAAGCGATCACCCGCAAGATATGCGAAACGTTGTTCTCCCGAACAGAAACGGTCGGCGCCATAATGGGAGGACTGGAAAGCTGGTCGCTACGCTCGCGCCACGGCGCACCGCTTCTTTCTCAACGCTTGTGGCTGCGTGAGATTCCCACTTGTTCTTTCGTCGGCGGGTTTCTACAATAAGAATGTAACCTGCCAGCGTGCGATGCCCTTTAAGAAGGAAAGAGAATGTGTCACGATCACGTACTTCGATAATGAACCGAGCGGTTTATGACAGGCTGGTTGCTGTGGCCAAGTCGCGGGGCTTGATTACCTACGCGGAGCTCGGGCGAGTAGCGGACCTCGATATCAGCTATCTTCCCGATCTTGACACCTTAGTCAGAATCTTGGAGGAGATCGCCCTCAATGAGATTGAGGCAGGACGTCCGTTGCTTGTCGTGCTCGTGATCCGAGAGGATATCAATATGCCCGCAAAGGGCTTGTTCAGGTTTGCCAAGAGGCACGGTCTCCAAAAGGGCAATGACGATGTGGCTTTCTTCACGAAAGAATTAGCCCGCGTGTACCAAGCATGGACGGGGGATTGAGGGTCACACCCACACATTTCACAAACGTGTTTCCACCATTGCTGTGTCTCATTTATCCTTCGGCCTTCGCACCTCCGTGGCGATTCTAAACGTTTCGCCCTCACCACATCGCTCCGGCCCACGGCGGGCCGGGGCTGTCATTCTTCACACGTTCGTCAGGGGCGCCTCTGGAGACTATTGTGACGGACGCGGGCGAAGCCCGCAAGGGAAAAGTGACACGTGATAAGGGACTGCGGATTGCGGATTGAAGATGCGGACAAGACGATATGCCTTGTAGCACAGCCTTCAGGCGGCTGTCTCTGGCGGTTCCCCAGCTACACGATCTTTTCGCTTCTTTTCGTTTCTTTCGGCTATAAATGATTTGGCTGCGGCCTTTGCGGTTAACGATCACGGAATGACATAAGGAATCGGTGGGCAGAGCCCATCGTAGGCGGCTCTCGCCGTGGCCGTGTCCCGGCCCTTCATCAGCGTTCATCGGCGTTCATCCGCGGTTGCGTTTCCTCTGCATTGCAAAGGCGCAATATCTTGTTTTTTTTTAGCAAGCATTCTCAACGAAGCGGGTGTAAGTCCGGAGCAGAAAAGGACATGGAAACAACGAATGGCACGAAACACACGAATGGATAGGGAAAGACAGGTAGGTCAAATTCGTGTCATTCGTGCGAATTCGTTGTTCAAAACCTTTTTGGTTGCGGCCGTAGGCCGCGCTGTGTCCCTCTGCGACCTCTGCGGTGGATAATCCGTTGTTGGTTGTTAGGAGCAATCGGTGTGCGATGCACACCCTACGCGACGCCCAGGATTTGTTTGAGGGTCCGGGCGTTGTTGAGGGCGTGGCCGCTGATGTCGTTGTTGAAGTAGGCGTAGATGGCGCGGACGTTGGGGATTTGGGACTTGAGCCAGTCGGCCCAGTCGTGGAGGATATGGTCGGGGTAGTTACCCTGGTATTGGCCGTTGGTGCCGTGGAAGCGGACGTAGGCCACGGGGCCGGTGACGAGCCGGGGCGGGGCCTTGTCGCCCATATCGTGGACACATAGCGCGACGCCCCACCGGTGCATGAGGTCGAATGTCTCCTGGTCGTACCAGCTATTGTGGCGAAACTCGAAGACCGCGGTGTCCCGTTTCGGCAGCGACTCAATGAATTCGTCCAGCCGTGCGAGATTCTTGTGAAGATTGGGCGGCAGTTGGTACAGGATGGGTCCGAGCCGGTCCTTGAGCAGGCTCGCCAGGGCGAAGAATCGCCCGACCTCTTCGGCTGTGTTGTGCAGTTTCTTGATGTGCGTGATGTAGCGGCTGGCCTTGACCGCGAAGACGAATTTCGGCGGGACCTTGTCGTGCCAGTTCACCATCGTCTGCTCTCGCGGCATATGGTAGAAGGTATTGTTGATCTCCACCGTGTCGAAGTGCTGGGCGTAGAATTCAAGCCAGTTCTCCTTACGCATCTTCTCCGGATAGAACCGGCCGATCCAGTGGTTGTAGTGCCAGCCCGAAGTGCCGATCCGAATCACAATGGATTTACGATTTACCATTTATGATTTATGACTTACGATTTGTCATTCAGACGCGCCGGCCGCTCTGTTGTGCGCCAGCGCCAATCATAAATCGCAATTCGTAAATCGGCAATGGATTTCGGATCTCAACAGTTCGGCAAATGGCTCGTGGTGCTTGGGGCCGCGATCGTCGTGATCGGCGTGCTCGTGATCCTGCTCGGCAAAATCGGGCCGTTCCGCCTGCCGGGCGACTTCGCGCTCGGCGGCCGCAACTGGCGAATCTATTTCCCTCTGGCCGGCAGCATCATCCTCTCCCTCCTCCTGACACTCATCCTGTGGCTGATCCATTACTTCTCCCGCCGCTGATTGTCCAACGCATCTCCCCTCGCCCCTCTTCGCCTCAGTGAAAACCAAAGGGGAAACAGGAATTGCCCTAACGACAGCCGAGCGGCAATCCGGCTTTGATAAGGTGAGGTCAACAAGGAAATCCCAACGCTGATTTCCTTGAATAGTATAAGCCCAACTTCGGTTTTGCAGAACTCCGCTTATACCTATGGGATGGGCGAACACCACTATGAAATCTGATTTCTGGCTGGACCAAATCCCCCTTTGGGGCGTGTTTCTTCTCACGGCCGCAGGGGTTTTGTTCTCCATCGGGATTGGGACACTCCTGGGGAAGCGCAGGAGCCGTCGGCCTGACCACGCGACCGAAGCGTCGCTCGGTACAATCATTGGCGCCACGCTTGGGTTGCTGGCCTTTCTGCTTGCTTTCACATTTGGAATGGCGGCGGAGCGCCTGCAAGCAAGAAGGCAGCTTCTTCTCGACGAAGTCAACGCCATCGGCGCCACTTATCTGCGCGCCGGGTTGCTTCTGGAGCCTCACCAAAGTGAGATTCACAAGCTGCTGCGCGAGTACGTGGAGATACGCGTAAGCCTGGCAAAAGAGAAGTCGTCGCGCCTGATAGAAAAGCTCCGCGAAGCTCGTGCTCGTTCCGAGGCGCTGCAGGACCAGATGTGGTCGCACGCGGACGCTTTGGCCAAGATGGACCGGAGCTCGGAGATTGATGCTCTATTCATCAGCTCGCTCAACGAGATGATGAACCTGCATACCGGCCGTGTGACCGTATTCGCGTATCGTATCCCAACGGCCATCTGGAATGTCCTGTATTTCATTACCATCCTTTCCATGGTCACCGTGGGGTATCAGGCCGGGCTGTCGGGCAAGAGCAGCTTCAGGGTTGGCCTTGTGCTGGCGTTGACTTTTGCGACAGTGATTCTGCTCATTGCAGACTTGGATCGCGCCACAGAGGGCCGTCTCAAGGTGAGCCAGCAGCCCATGATCGACCTGCAGCAGAAGCTCAACGCGCAGGAGCCGGACATCTGACCGAACCTGCTCGAACCGTAGTTCCATAGGACCCGGCGGCCCGGGGAAATCAAATCAGTCAAGTAAAAGGAGGTTATCAACCATGAAACGAACACAATCCGGCTGGCGGGCCTTGCTCGCCGCCACACTGGCCCTCGTGGCCGGCAGCGGGGCCGCGTTCGCGCAGGCCAAAAAACCGAACATCCTCATCATCTGGGGCGATGACATCGGCTACTGGAACGTCAGCGCCTACAATCAGGGCATGATGGGCTACAAGACGCCCAACATCGACCGCATCGCCAGGGAGGGCGCGCTGTTCACCGACTGGTATGGCCAGCAGAGCTGCACCGCCGGCCGCGCGGCTTTCATCACCGGTCAGGTCGGATTTCGCACCGGCCTGCTCAAGGTCGGCCTGCCGGGGGCGAAAGAAGGTCTGCAAAAGGAAGATGTGACGCTGGCCGAGTTGCTCAAGGCGCAGGGCTATATGACCGGCCAGTTTGGTAAGAACCATCTCGGCGACCTCGACGAGCACCTGCCCACCGCGCATGGCTTCGACGAGTTCTTCGGCTCGCTCTACCACTTGAACGCCGAGGATGAGCCGGAGCATCCCGACTACTTCAAGGACCCGGAACTCAGGAAAAGGTATGGCACTCGCGGCGTGCTGCACTGCTGGGCCAACCCCGACGGCACGCAGAAGATCGAGAGCACCGGCCCACTGACCAAGAAGCGCATGGAGACGGTTGACGAGGAGTTCACCAAAGAAGCGCTGCGCTTCATGACGGACGCGAAGAAGGCGGATAAGCCGTTCTTCCTCTGGTGGAACTCCACCCGCATGCACATCTGGACGCGCCTCAAGGCCCAGAGCCAGGGCAAAACCGGCCTCGGCATCTATCCCGATGGCATGGTCGAACACGACGCGATGGTCGGCCAGTTGCTCGACAAGCTCAAGGAACTCGGCCTCGAAGACAACACTATCGTCATGTATTCGACCGACAACGGTGCGGAGAAGTTCACCTGGCCCGACGGCGGACAATCACCGTTCCGCGGCGAGAAGGCCACCAATTGGGAAGGTGGCTATCGCGTGCCCTGCGCCATCCGCTGGCCCGGCGTCATCAAACCCGCCACGGCGCTCAACGACGTCTTCGCCCACGAGGACATGCTACCCACGCTGCTGGCCGCCGCCGGCGCACCCGACGCGAAGGAGCAACTCCTGAAGGGCATGAAGGTCGGCAGCAAGACCTTCAAGGTCCATCTCGACGGCTACAACATCACTGACGCCCTCGCGGGCAAATCGCCCGGCCCGCGCAAGGAATTCTTCTACTTCAACGACGACGGCGCGCTCGTCGGCCTGCGCTATGACCAATACAAGCTCGTCTTCGCGGAGCAGCGTGCACACGGCTTTGAGGTCTGGCGGGAGCCGTTCGTGCCGTTGCGCCTGCCCAAGCTCTTCAACCTCCGCTCGGATCCGTTCGAATCGGCCGACCATGAGGGTATGGACTACGAGCGCTGGGCGGTGGAGCACGTCTTCCTCCTGGTTCCGGCGCAGCAATATGTCGGGCAGTTCCTCGCCACATTCAAGGAATTCCCGCCGAGCCAGAAAGCCGGCAGCTTCAGCATTGACCAGGTGCTGGAGACGCTTCAGACCGCGCCCAAGGGCGGTAACTGACACCGCGCCGGCTGAATAGTGAACTGAGTATCGGGCCGCACTCGTCCGAACCGGGTGCGGCCCAATTCACCAAAGAAAGCGCACAACCATGAACACCACACAAAACAAACCGAATCAACAAACCAAACAAAGAAAGCATACTGCCATGAAACGAAACACAAGACTGCCTAACGCAGCCCGCGCGGGCCTGGCGGCCATCGGCCTCGCGCTGGTGACCGGCGGCTTGAGTCACTTCGCCGCGGCCCAAGATGCCCCTCTGACGGAGGCTGACCTCAAGCGGGCCGAACAAAAGAAGCCCGATTATTCGCCTTACCCGGACCAGCATTTCCCCAATCGCGTCTTCTGGGGCGACACCCATCACCACACCCGTCTCTCGTTCGATGATGGCCTGATGGGCACCACGCTGGGGCCGGAGGAGGCTTATCGCTTCGCCCGTGGGGAAGAGGTGACATCCAACACCGGCCTGCGGGCAAAGCTGAGCCGCCCGCTCGACTTCCTGGTCGTTACCGACCACGCCGAATACCTCGGCCTGGCGGACCTGCTCAACAAGGCCGACTCTGATCTGTTGGCCACCGAGGTAGGCAAGAGCTGGTATGACAGGATGAAGAAAGGGGGGCGCGAAGGCACCCAGGTGGCGCTGGAAGTTTTCTTCAGCATCGGCAAGCGGCAGGAGCTTTACAAGAGCGACAAGATCAGCCGGTCCGTATGGGAGTACGTGACGGGCATCGCCACGGAATACAACCAGCCGGGGAAATTCACGGCCTTCAACGGCTTCGAATGGACTTCCTCGCCGGGCGGGGACAACCTGCACCGTGTCGTCATCTTCCGCGACGGCCCCGATCGGGTGAACCAGGTCCTGCCCATCTCCGCCTTCGACACCGAGAACCCCGAGGATTTGTGGAAGTATCTGGCGGCTTACGAGGAAAAGACCGGCGGCCAGATTCTGGCCATCCCGCACAACGGCAACACGAGCAACGGAAGAATGTTTGCGCTGGCGGACTTCCTGGGCAACCCGCTCACCCGGGCTTACGCCGAGAAGCGCTCCCGCTGGGAACCGCTGATGGAGGTCACCCAGACCAAGGGCGACAGCGAGACGCATCCCTTGCTTTCGCGCACCGATGAGTTCGCCAATTTCGAGCGGTGGGACTTCGGCAACTTCGCCGTCCCGGTTGTTCCGAAAAAGAACGAAATGCTGCAATTCGAGTATGCCCGTTCCGCGCTCAAACTCGGCCTCCTGGAGGAA
>Ga0214473_10007505_pt1 | contig 12936 bp, 7 predicted proteins | sample RVTome_7_FD_203509 | JGI IMG/M metagenome (GOLD analysis project Ga0214473, IMG submission 203509) | Soil microbial communities from uranium-contaminated site in the Upper Colorado River Basin, Wyoming, United States - RVT98D197 | ecosystem: Environmental > Terrestrial > Soil > Contaminated >...
TGGGCAAAGGCACACGTATCCGCGGACGTTCGCCAGAGCTTGACCATCGGCTCCCAGCAAGCCCGCAGCTTGGGCCAGGGAGAACTTCGCAGCCGCTGGGCGAGGGTGATGCCCGCCTTGAGCACGAGCTCTCCCACGAGTTCGCGTTCGGCACCGCTACGGGGCTCGCTCAATTGCTGGCCGACGGCGGAGAGCAGGTCGGGCATGGCCGAACCATCCACTCCGTCGATCAGCGTCAACAGTCTTCCCAGGCGTTCACGGCCGATGGGGGTTACGTCGGTGAAGGCGGCGCTGGATCGCCGGCTGAGTTCGGCGGTGTCCCCGCGAGCCCACTGACGCTCCACGAACGCGATCCAAGCTCCCTCGGGCACGCCCTCGGCCGCATGGCCGGCGGGATCGAGAAACTGTATGGGGTGGCCGGCCACGCGGGCCTTAGTCATGCCAGTATCGTCGTACAGCAGGTGGACACGGTGCGCTCGGCCAACGGAAAACTTGAACCCTGCGTCAAAGGACAGGGTCGCACGGGCCGGGCCGGGCACGCCCAGGAGTAGCGATTCCGCCGACGCCAACCAGTCACCATCCAGGTGGACCACGTAGGATCGGCTGTCGAGCAGCCCCTGAAGGAGGGCGCACCGGCATCCCGTGCTCAACGCCGGATGCATGTTCAGTCGCGGCGCCGGCGCCGTCGTTGCCACGGTGAGCGGCAGTTCGGGAAGGACCGCGGGGGGTTTGAGTTGGGGCGTGTCCAGGCCCGCTGCGATCATCGCCCGAAGGACGGTGAAGGGATTGTAGCCGCAGCACGGAAAGTCGGTTTCGGCGAACACGACACAGTGGGTGTACACGCGTTGTCCGCCGCGGCCGGTGTGTTCCGCCCCGGCGAGCCCGGACAGGGACACGCACAACCGCCCGCGCGGCAGCGGGTAGAACGCGGCGCCACGGGGGCTTTCCGGAGCCGCGGCTTCGACGTTACCGCTCTGGCACAAGCCGTCGTGCGAGGGGGAGTTGCGGGTGATGACCTGTTTCTGATCGGCCCCCAGTCCCCGGCTGGCGGCGATGATCCGGTAGCCCTCTCCCATGGCGGTGCGGATCGACGTAAAGATCGCCTGTTCACATTGCAGCGTGGTGGCGGACATCTCGGCTCCCTCCCGACAGCGGGGGCGGCTAGAGCCGCGCCAGGACCCATTCAAACGGCTCCAGAATGCCGTGCGGGGCGACGTGCAACGGATAGGGAATGACGTTGTCGCTCTCGTCGGCTCCGTAACCGAGGCTTCCCACGACACTGGTGGCGAAGAACTCGAAGTGGGCGAATCGGTTCTCGCAGATGTTCCAAAGCCGGTTGAGGTTGGTCTTGGCGAAGGAACGCGGATTGTCGAAGCAGTCCGGGCTGTAGTCGGCCTTGGAGAGGACCACGGCGATGGGGGTCTTGGTCAACTGCCGTCGCTTACCGCCGACCACCCCGTCGAGGTAGCTCATGAGCTTGAGGGCGAAGAAGTCGGGCTGGGGCGAGCCGGCCCCGGCCAGGGCCGCGTCCACCAGGAGGATGACCCCGGCGCTTTTCTCCAGCAAGGAGCGGATGACGGTGAAGGTGCGCGGGGCGGCGATCTCCGCGGCGAGCGCCTCGCCGGCCATGTCCGGCATGACTAGGTCATAGATCTTGTCGCCCCGCCGGTGATGCGACACCTGGTAATAAGCCCACAGCCACTGGTCGACCTCCATGGCGGTCTTGGGCGGAAACTGGCGGGCGGCAAGATGGCTGATGACGGTGTGCTGAAGGTTCACCGAGTAGGCCCCCTTGGGGACGGCCTTGAAATCCTCGGCCCGCTTGGAGAGCATATCCAACAGGAAGCCCAGGTAGACGGTCTTGCCCACGTTGCTGTCGCCGATGACGGTGACGATGCAGGGATCGCGCTCCTGGACGAGGGCTTCCTGAATGAGCGTCATCGGGGCGAAGCAGTTGGTGCAGACGATGGCATCGAGCTGATTCTGCGTTTCGCAGATCAGGCAGGGAATCGAGCGTGCCGGGGCGCGTGTTGCGGTGGCCATGATGAGTCGTTCCTCCGACGTGAGGGTCCTTACCCGTTGATCCAACTGGCGGCGGACAGATTCATGGCACAGCGAAAGCCGGTGTTGAAGGTCCGGCCCATGGCGATTTGGCCGGAACGAAAATGGCTGGTGGCCTGGGTCTCGAAGAAGGTGTCAAAGGCCCCGCCACGAACCACGCGCATGGGCATCTCGCCGACGATGGGGCGGCCGACATCGTCGGAGATGTTGTACTGCGCGTCGGTCCACTCCCACACGTTTCCGATGAGCTGCAAGACCTGGTTGGGCGCGGCGCCGCTGGCGTACTCGCTCACCGGGACCGTCCCGCCGCGGCGCGACGACCAGATGTTGCAGCGGTTGTTGTCCATGGCGTCCCCCCAGGGGAAGCGGCGTAACAGATCGGCGGAGCTGTTGATGTGCCAGGAGGCAGCCATCTGCCACTCCGCCTCGGTGGGCAGGCGTTGGCCGATCCACAGGGCGTAGGCCTGGGCCTCGTAGCAGCTCACCCCGACGATGGGGTGGTCGGAAAGCTGGGCGTTGTGCCGGCCCTTCCGCCAATAGCGCGGTCCCGGCTCGCCGGTCTGATCCTTGAACTCGATGAGGTGGGGCCAGATTTCCTCCGGCCAATAATCCAGGTCGTCGTAGCCGCCGGCATCGACGAACTGTTGGTAGCGAGCGTGGGTGACCACGTGCACGTCCAGGAGGAAGGGCTCCACTTCAATCTCGATTTCGGGAGCACCTGGCTCGGCGAAGAGCGTCTGGGGAATGGCGACGCTGCCCGCCGGCACCAACGCCATCCGTTGCTCCAACAGACGCTTGGCTTCCGCGATCACGAGGTGAGCCTTGGGCTGCTCGCGCCACCTGGCCTCGTCCCTCAGGATGACGCTGAAGCGACCCTGCTGGATCAGACGCTTGAGCGGATCCTCGTCGAGTGTCATGCGGGGCGTGGGGATGAACTCGGCGGTGTGCCGCCTGCGGGCGGACGAGACGCTGCCGGACTTGTCCGCAGGCGCGGGCCGAAGGCCTTTCGATTTGGAGCGTCCGAACAACTTCAGCGCCATAACGTTGGTCCTCGAATCGACGGTACGCCGGCGTCCCGGGGAATTCAGGCGCCGATCGCCTTTCGCTTGGCGTCACGGCGCAGTTTTCGGAACTGCTCGGCGGCGGCATCTGCGGCGGGCTTCGGCTTGGTGACATCGGCCGCGGGAAGCCGGCCCGCGGAGGTCCCTGCATGGTCGACCGCCGGCTTTAGCGGGAAACTGGGCACGCCGCCCAGTCGCTGCAGCAGTTCGTCCCGCTGGGCCGCGATCTCCTGCTGGCCACGGGCGAGCTGATCCTGCACGGCGGCGAGGGCCTCGCGGGTTTCCGTAAGCTCGGCGGCAAAGGTCTCGAGCTGCTCGGCGCGCCCCGCCAGTTGCAGCTCCCGCGACTCCAGTTCCTTGAATCGGGGCCCCAGCTCACGCGCCCGATCCGCCAATTGTTGATCGGCTTGCTTGAGGGCCCGCTCTCGCTCCGCCAGGCTCTTGGCCGCGGTCTCGTGGGCCTTCTGCCGACCCTCGATCTCCCGTTGGACGGTAGCGCAGCGTTGTTCCCGGTCGCTGAGTTCCTGCTGCCGCGTGGCCAGATTGGCCAGGGAGACCTCCATCCCCTGGCGGTCATGGGCCAGCCGTTCCACCGAGGCGGCGAACTCGGCTTGTCGGACCTCCAGTTCGTGCTTCAGTTTAAGGAGGTCCTTCTCCAACTGCCCGATCTTGGTCCGATCAGCATTGAGCCGCTCCCGGTCCGCGAACAGGATGCCGGCATCGTGCTGAAGCCGTTGCTGGGCCACCTTGACCGCGTCGAGCGCGTTCTGAGCGAGCTTCCGAACTTCGTCCGCGGCGGGCATCTTCTCATCAGGCTGGGGTGTGTCGTCTGGCGCCACAATCAAGCTCCTCGAATTCGGCGCTTGCTGATGGAACCCACGAGGATTCCCGCGGACCCCAGTGTCGCGCTGTTTCCGGGGCGCACCCGCCGATGGCCGGGCGCCGCCCACGGAGCCGCGGGACACACGCTGCCCAAGCCTACGATATGCCCGCCGCGACGGAGGCGGGGATGCCGCGGTCCAGGGAGCGGCGGCGCCGTTGGGGCGCCCGCCGGGGCCCAGCCTTGTATCGGACGGCGCGGCCGCCGACCGTATCGCGGCGCGGTTACCGGACATGGGGCGCTGGGCAGGACAGGAAAACCGGCAACGGGAATCCGATGAAATGTAGACTCTTGACGGCGCCCGGCCGTCCCGGGGTGTCAAGTCCCGCCGCGGGACCGGCGCGCAACGTGCTGTGGGAGTCCGCTTTATCGTTCCGGTCGAGCGACGTCGCCGCGTCACCGTCAACGGCGCGGCGCAGGACACGAAATTCATGGCTCAGAGCGAAACGCTGAAGGAGGCGCTGGCCACCACCGGGTCAGCGATTGAGGCGCTGGAGCGCGGACTGGGGGACTATCAGTGCCGGCTGAACGTGTGGAAAGAGGGGGTGCGCCAGCAGCTTGACCGAAGGGCGTCGGTCCAATCGGAGCAACTGGCCCATCGTCTGCGGGGGCTGGAGGAGCGCGCCGAGCTCTGCGACCGCTTCGAGTCGAGTAATCGCACGGCGCGGGCGGAGCTCGATCGCTTGAAAGAAGCGGCCGACACCCGTGCCGCGAAGCTGGCCGAGCGGGAAGCGGAGTTGAAACGCCTGGCCGAGCTGCTCGCCAAAAAACGGGAGACCATCACCCACCATGAGGAGGAGGCCAAGGCCCAGCTCGCTGTGGAGCGGGAATCGCTGGCCCAAACCAGGCAGGCCATCGAGATCGAAGACGTGGAACTCGAGCGTGTCCGCGCCGAACTGGAGGCTCGCCGGGCGGAGGCCGAACGCCACGTCGCCGAACTGGCCGAGCGGGAGCACCGGTTGGACGAAGCCGAAGCCGCGGTCGAAAAGCGACGGCAGGCGCACGCTCAGGATCAGGCAAGCTGGGAGGAGCGCGCGGCCGCCTGGACCGAGGCCGTCAAGCGGCGCGAGGCGGAGCTTCATTTCGCGGATGAGGGGCTGCGGAGCCGCGCGGCGGAGCTCGAGGTCCGCGCCGCCGAGCAGGACCAAGGTGCCCGGCAGCTTGCCGAGCGGGAGGAGGCCCAGGAGCAGGGCGAGCGGGCGTGCGAGCAGCAGCAGCAGGCCGCCGCGGAAGCGCTGAAGACGCGGGGCGCGGAGCTTACGGCGCTGCAATCGTCGATCGAGCAGGAACAGGCGGAGGCGCAGCGGCGGCAGCATGGCGCGGAGGAACATCTCGCCGCGGACCGGGCGGCGCTCGATCAGCAAGTGCAGGCGTGTGCCGAACGGGATCGTGCGTCCAAGGCTCGCAGCCAGGAGCTGGAAGAACTCGCGGCGGCGTTAGGTCAGCGCGAGGCACAGCTTGACGGTCGGCAGCAGAGCCTCACCGCCGCGGAGCAGCAGAAGATCGAGCAGCTCAATGAGCACCGACGGGCGCTGGACGCCCGCTCCACGGAACTGAACGCGTACGAGACCCGGCTTGCTGCCGAGCGGACGGACGTGGAGGAGGAGGTGGCGGCCGCGCGGACGCGATTGGGCGAAGCGACGGCCGCCTTGAAGGCGCAGCAGGAGGCCATGGCCCTGCGGATCGAGCAGGCCGAGGGTCACGAGCGAGACCTCGCGGCGCGCGAACAGCAGTTCAAGGACGCGGAGGACGCCCTCCACCGCCAACGCTGTGAGTTCGAGGCGCAGGCTACGGCCCAGGCAGAGGCGCAAAAGACCCTGGAGACGCAGCAGTCGCAATGCGCCGCATCCGCCGCCGAACTCGAGGCGCGCCTGGCGGAACTCTCCGAGCGGGACAGCACCGTGCGCGAGGTGGAACAGCGCGTCAGGGAGCACGCCGGACGCACGCGCGAAGCGGAACAGAAGCTGAAAGCCGACGCCGAGGAACTGGCCAAGAAGCGGGAGGCCCTGGACCGGCACCGGGCGGCACTGGAACAGCACCGCGGGGCACTCGAACAATATCGTTCGGAGTTGGAGCGCCGCGTCGCCGAATTTGAGGGCAATCGGAAAGCCGAAGCCGCCAAGCTGGCTGGCGAACGCGAGTTCCTCCAGACCGAGGGGCAGGCCATGGCGGCGCAGCGCTCGGCGCTGGAACAGGAGGCCGCCACGCTCAAGGAGCGCCAGGAGGAGCTGCAGCGCCGTCAGCAGGCGCTCGACAACGCCCGAGCGGCGGAGGAGCTCAAGATCGCCGAGCAGGGCGAGGCGTTGGCCGAACAACGCCGGGTCCTGGACGGCGAAAAGGCCGCCATTGAGAAGCGCGGCGTCCAGCTCAACGAGCGGCGCGCCGAGCTCGACCGCATGATCGCGGAGTTCGAACGTTCGCGCAGCGAGCTGGAACAGGATCGGACGGCGCTGGCCTCGTCCCTGGAGGATCGTGAACGGGAGCTGTCCGACGCGCTCCGCGAAGTCTCGGAGCGAGGCGTGGCCCTCGATGACCGGAGGCAGACGATCGAAGCCCGCGAGCGTGAGTGCGAGGAGAGGCTAGAGGGAATGCGTGGCCGGGAGGGGCGGCTTCAGGGCGAGGCCGCCCGCCAGGAGGAGCGGCGCCGCGAGCTCGAGTCGGCTCTGGCCGAGTTGAATGCCTCGCAGGAGACCGTCAATGCGGCACGGGCCGAGCTGACCGCCGACCGAGAGGAATTGCAGAAAGCTTCGGCGGCGCAAGAGCGGCGTCTGGCGCAGTTGCAGCGGGAGCTGGAAGCGGCTCGCGCGTTGATGCACGGCGGTCAGGAAGCCCAGGTTCGTTTCGACGAGGAGTTGCGGCGGCGCGCCGCGGAGCTCGAACGGCGAACCAGTTCCCTGGACGAGCGCGACGCCGAGCTGCAGCAGTCGCGGCAATCGCTGGATGTACAGGAGGCGTCGTTGGCCGCCACGCAGTTGGACATCGACTCCGCACGCCAGGTCGTCGAGCGGCAACGCAACGAGGCCGAGCAGATGCGGCGATCGCTCCAGGCGAGCGCGGCCGGGCGCGACGAGTTGCTCACCGCCGCACATGAGGAGCAGAGCGCACTCCGCGAGGAAGTGAGCATTTTGCGGACGCGGGCGGCCGAAATGGAGATTCAACTGAACGAATCGCTGGCCGCCTGGGAGGTGGAGTCGAATGCCCTGGCGGAAGCCAAGGCACAAATCGACGGGATCGCCGCCGAATTGAGTCTAGAGCGGATGGCGGCGGCGGAGCGGCTGGTCGAGAGCGAAGGGAGCGAGGCCGCCAAGGGGGCAACGTCCGGTGCCTCCAACGGGACCGTATCGACCAGGCTGGCCTGCCACGCGGCCATTGCGACCTTCTGGGCCGACCACAAGGTCGGCGGTAAGACGACGGCCCCAAAGGGATCCGATCGCCGACGTCGAAAGCAGGACGTTGCCCCGTCCTTGGGGAACGAGGAGGGGCTGGCGCGGGCAAAGGGCGTCGTCAATCCGTCGCCAGCGGAAGGCGTCGCAGCGGAGCAGCCCGGCGCCGACGACGGTCCGGCGGAGAGCGAGGTCAGCCAAGCGGCAGCCATGCGCGAAGCGCTCGATGCGGCGCGGGCCGAAATCGAGCAAGCGGCGCACGAGCCTGCGCCCGGACAGACTCCGCCGAAGGGCATCGACCTCGGTCCGGGTGAACTCGCGGAGGAGCCCGTCAAGTTCGACAAGGACCTGCTCGAACGGCAGAGCCGGGCGAGCGAGGACGGCGCTTCCCAGGGCGGTGGGAGAGACTCTGGCCGCACAGACCTCGACCCGGAGGTCGCCCGGAAGCTGAAGATGCTCAAACGGCTCCAGCCCGGCAAGTCAGAGGAGGAGCTGCTCGTCCAGATCGGGGCGGAGAAGCCCGGCCGTTCGGCAACGAACAAGAAGCGGGGCTGGTTCTCCCGTTGATGTTCCCGCCAAGTGCCGTCGTGTGCGGGACGTGAATCCTCCGGCCGCGGCATCTACCGTCGGCACATAACGGGGGCGCGCCCGAAGCGAGGTGCTGCTCCTCTTGAGGCACCTCAACACCTTTTCCCGCGGTCGGTCGAGGCAGTGCGTGGCGGTCAGCCCATCGACCGCAGGACGGCCCGGACGGGGCTGGCGTCGAAGCCGACCAGTCGCAGGGGCAGGGCGATGAGCTCGTAGACTCCCGGGGGAACGCCGTCGAGCACCAGTCCTTCCAGGATGGCCATGTCGTGGCGGAGGACGGCGGCGTGAGAGGCTAGGTCCTTGGAGTCGAAGAGGTCGATGCTGGGCGTGTCGATGCCCACCAACCTCGCGCCGTGCTCCGCCAAGACGTCGACGAGTTGGGGTGAAAGCGCCGCAAAATCCTCGTTGAAGCGGTTCGGATCGGGGTAGGTGCCGGTGCAGAACAGGACCCGCTCTGCTTGAAGCGGAAACGCAAGGTGCCCTGGGGCGATGCGGCGGCCGCGCTCGACCGGCACGCGAATCACCTGGCACGGACCCAGGTAATGCTCGAGTGGCCGGGCCTCGATGCCCGGCGCGCCGGCCCCGTAGTGGTTGGGCCCGTCGGCATGCGCCCCCAGGTGAACAGTGGCATGCAGGGTGGAGAGCGTGATGTTCGCTCCCCGGGCGATATCACAGAGGATCTCCCGTGACGGCGGGGTGTCTCCCGGCCAGACCTTCAGCGACTCGGTTACGGGAGGAGTGATGTCGTAGATCATGCCGTGCACGTCCTCTTGGCCGCGGGGGGCGGGTGGATGTCGCCCCGCCGTTACCAGGGAACCTGTGGGGAGGTGCCCAGACCCGGACCGTAGACCAGGGCGTTCAGGTAGAGACGCCCGGTTCCCTCCAGATAGCCGCGGGCGAAGGGATCGGAGGCGAAGAGAATCACCTGTCCGTCGCCCTTTCGCTCCACCGTGGCATAGGCGCTGTCTGCGAGGCGATGCCGGGCCTCGTGCCAGAGCAGTCCGCTGAGGCGAAGCCGGTCAGCGGACTCCAGGCGAACCGGCGTGTGCACCGGGGATTTGGACATGAAGGCGTATTCCCCGGCCACGAACACGGGAAGCCGGTCGGATAGGCCGAAGGCAAGCCAATGCTCGGAGTCCAGGACGGCAGCCACGAAACATCCGACGGGGGAAAACCTCCGAGCCCACTCGTCGTCGCGTTTCAGTTTCTCCACGTCCGGCTCTTTCTTGCCCGGTTCCACCGACGGCTGGGGCGTCGGCGCGGCGCGCTCCGGGTCGCCCGGCTCCGGCACGGATCTCTTCCAAAGTTCGGCCGGTTCGACCGCGACGGTGCGGGCGCTGCGCTCGCGGGCGACCTGATCGGTGTAAACGTCGAGCTGATCGAGCACGTGGCGCCGCAGCCGGACGTCGGTGAGCCCGGCACATTCCTCCGCGAGAAACGCCGCGGAGTCGCCCAGGGCGATCAGCGTGCCGCCCGCTTCCACCCACGCCTTGAGCTTCTCGCGGACGCGCTCATCGAGGGCGCCGGCGAGGGCCTTCGCCCGGTACGCGCTGGGCAGGACGAGCACGTTGTAACGGCGGAGGTCGATCAAACCCAGGCTCTGCACGTTGATGGGAGAGGCCCGTAGCTCGCCGCGCACGTCCAGCAGGTGCCAGGTTGCCCCGAACGACGTTGTCGAAACGGGCCACTGCGAGGCGATGGCCACGCGGGGCGGTTGCAGCAGTCGAAAGGTCTGGCCGCCGAGGTCCGGCCCTTCCTCGCTGAGGGCCGTTTCCGCGAGAGTGATCTCGACTGCAAGGTCCGAGGCAATGTCGCTAAGCCGCCGGGACAAATCGTCCGGATTTTCGTACAGGCGCAACAGAGCGGATCCGGAAGGGAAGGCCCGCCCGCCGAAACGAAACGGCTTGAGGGCGACGCGCACCTTGCAGTCACCGTCGAGCAGCCGGACAACGGCGCGGTAGATGTCACTATCGCGGCCGTCGATGAGGTAGCCGTAGGCGGGGCGGTCGATGGGCAGGGCCTGCCGGTGAGGGGGCGCCGGTTCTGAGGGCAGAAGGGCGACGTCGGTGATCTGTTCGCCCCAGTAAGCCTCCAGGCCGTACGCCATGGCCAGGTTCCACGCAGTGATGTCATAAATTCGGGTCTCGCGGATGCGCTCCAGGTGCTTGCGCTCTTCGGTCAGGAACTCCTTGGTCATCGGCGGGTCGAAGCCGAGCACGGCCCGCAAGAGCCGGCGGTGCGGCTGACTGGTGGAGACGACCAGCGTCCCGGCGGGAAAGGGCATGCTTGCACTTCTGCCGCCCCACACGTCCACCAGGTTTTGGGCTTCAACGGGCCCCTTGGCAACGCCGCTCTCGATCCCGTGGCGGCCCAGCAGATCGACGAATCGCTCCAGACGCGAACGGTCCGGCGGCGGGGGCAGCAGGAAGACGCGTTCGGCCGCGTCATCCGGGCCGACTGCCCAGATGCGGTCCTTGTAGAAATCGCTGACCACCTCCCCGCGGTGTTGCAGGAGCGAGCCCAGGTTGGCCAGGCTGCTCACCAACTGGCGATGTACCGCGTCGCGATAGGTCAGCGTCCAGCCGGCTTCCTGGCGGATGGCCGCCGCGTTGACGCCGGCCTGCTCGTACAGGATGCCCACGGCTCCGAGGAGGTTGGCCCAGCCGTTGGTGTAGCCGGGGTACCATTCCTCGTACCACTCGCGGGTGTAGTAGCTCCATCCGTGGCGGTCGAAGGCCCTGGCCTGATCGGCGGAGAAGGTCCTTCGCCACTCCAAGTTCCGGTCGGAGAGGTCGATGTTGAGCGGTTCGCGCGGGGGATCGAAAAGGTATGTGTCCAGCGGTCCCATCTCGTGGGCGTCGACCAGCAGATGGGGATTCCAGGTCAGGATCTGCTCCGCCCGCCCGCGCGTTTCGGGATGGACCTGCATCAGCCAGTCGCGGTTGAGATCAAAAAGATAGTGATTGCCGCGGCCGGCGGACCAAAGCCCTCGGTGCTGCATAGCCTGGTAGTCCGAATTGGGGACGCGGCCGGTGAGGTGCTCCAATTGCTCGAGGTACCGTTCGCGCCCGTCCGGGTTCTGCAACGGGTCGATGAGCACGATCAGTTCGTCGCGAATCCGCCGGGAGCGCTCGTCCGTCCCGGCCGCAAGCTGGTAGGCCAGGAGCAGGGCGGCGTCGGTGCCGGACAATTCGTCACCATGGATGGCATAGGCGAGCCAGGCGATCGCTGGAAGCTTATCGATGATCCGATCGGCCTCGGCGGCTCCATCCAAGCGCCTGGGATCGGCGAGCTTGGCGTTGTCAGCCTTGATATCGGCGAGTCGAGCATGGTTGGCCTCGCTGGTGATGGTGAGGTAATAGAGCGCGCGGCCCTCATGCGAAGAGGCGTATGGCGTCAGTGTGACCAAGGGTGAGGCGTCGGCCAGCGTGTGCAGGTAACGCTCCATATCGCTGTAACGGGCGGCGGCGTCGCCGACCGGGTGGCCGAGCACCGAAGCTGGCGCAGGAATACGGGGGTCCAGCGTGGACGGGTCCGGCATCAGTTCCGCCGGTCCGCTTCCCGCCGATGGGCCGGGGGGCTGGGCCGTCGCTGGAGGTGTCAAACTTCCGGCAGCGAGTACCGCCGCGACGATCGCTCCGCGAAGCGCTGCCGCAAGCGAGCCTTCGGCGCGTTCCGCCCGTACGTGCTTGGGGGTCAATGCTGTGTGACTCCGATTTCGCCTGATACTCCGGATGACCCTCGATCCCGTCCGTGTTGGCGGGGCGCCAAATACATTCGAGGATGGAAGCCGGGTAGGGTACGATGCTCCGCCGGGGCAGGCAAGGACGGGGAGCGTGTTGCCGGGCGCCTCCGCGGCGTGGAGAATGGCGACCATGTCGGGTGTCACCTTCGGGCCGGCGACGACGGAACGGGCACGTCCGATGCGACGTACTCCGTCCTATGTTACGGGGATCGTCCTGCTGGCGGTCGCCGGGGTGCTTTGGAGCCTGAATGGGGCGCTGATTAAGCTCACCTTTGACGAAGGGCGCGGGCCGAGCGGTCTGGTCATCGCGTTTTATCGGTCATTGTTCGCGGGTCTGTTCCTGCTGCCGCTGGCCAGGGGCAACTGGTCGAGCCTGTGCCGCGTGCGGGGGGAGCCGGGCACCGCGCCTGCGCGTACGCCGCGGTGCTGGCGAGGCGTGTTCCAGTTGCGGGCGGCGGCGCTCTGCTGTGTCGTTTTCTTCACTTCGATGACGGTCTGCTTCGTGGTGGCGAACACGGCGACGGAGGCGGCCAACGCCATCATTCTGCAGTACACCTCGACGTTCTGGGTGTTCGGGCTCTCGCCACGGCTGCTCAAGGAGCAGCCTCAAACCCACGAGGTTGTGATCCTGGCTCTCGCCATCGTCGGGATTGGGGTCATATTCCTGGGCAACGCCTCGACCGACCTGTTCGGTCTGGTGAACGCCCTGGCGGCGGGGCTTTTTTTCGCCCTGCTGACCTTGATGATCCGGCAGATGCGCGACTCGGACTCCGCCGCCGTGACGGTGCTCAACAACCTGGGCTCAGCCCTGCTCATGCTTCCGTTCGTGATCGTGTTTGCCAACGCGGGGCTTTCGGCGCGGTCCCTGGTCCTACTGATCATCATGGGGGTGGTGCAGTTCGGGTTGCCCTACTACCTCTACACCCTGGGGCTCAGCGCCGTGCCCGCGTACCAGGCGTCGCTCATCACCATGTCGGAGCCGATCCTCGTGCCGGTGTGGACCTACATTGCGGTGAGCGAGGTGGCCCAGCCCGCCACGTTCTGGGGCGGGGGGATCGTGTTGATCGCGCTGTTCCTATTCGTCTGGTCCGCCCGCCGGTCGTACCAGCGGCGTGCCCTGGCTGCGGGAGCGGCGTCCGCCGCGGGAGTCAAAGGATGAAGACCAAGGTCGTCGTGCTGGGCTGTGGGCTGGTAGGCAAGACCATGGCGGGGGACCTC
>Ga0214473_10007506_pt1 | contig 12933 bp, 11 predicted proteins | sample RVTome_7_FD_203509 | JGI IMG/M metagenome (GOLD analysis project Ga0214473, IMG submission 203509) | Soil microbial communities from uranium-contaminated site in the Upper Colorado River Basin, Wyoming, United States - RVT98D197 | ecosystem: Environmental > Terrestrial > Soil > Contaminated >...
CGAGATTCACACGCTAATCGGCGCGGGCGCGGCCTCGGGCGGCACGCTGGACGCCTCCAACCTGCTCAAGCCGGCGCTGCAGTCCGGGCAGCTGAAGTGCATCGGCGCGACCACCTACCAGGAATACCGCGGCGTGTTCGAGAAGGACCATGCGCTGTCGCGCCGCTTCCAGAAGATCGACATCGTCGAGCCCTCGGTGTCCGAGACCATCGCGATACTCAAGGGGCTGAAGTCGCGTTTCGAGGCGCACCACGGCGTGAAATACATGCCCTCGGCATTGACCGCCGCGGCTGAGCTCTCGGCGCGCTACATCAACGACCGGTATCTGCCGGACAAGGCGATCGATGTGATCGACGAGGCCGGCGCGGCGCAGAAGATCCTGCCCAAGGCCAAGCAGAAACGCATCATCGGCAAGCACGAGATCGAGGAGATCATCGCCAAGATCTCGCGCGTGCCGGTGCAGGCGGTGTCGGTGGACGACCGCAGTGCGCTGAGGAACCTCGACCGCGACCTCAAGGCCGTGGTATTCGGCCAGGACAAGGCGATCGACGCGCTCGCGGCGGCCATCAAGACGGCGAGAAGCGGGCTCGGCAACCCGCAGAAGCCGATCGGCAATTTCCTGTTCTCGGGGCCGACCGGCGTGGGCAAGACCGAGGTCGCGCGCCAGCTCGCCTACGTCATGGGCGTGGAGCTGGTGCGCTTCGACATGTCGGAGTATATGGAGCGGCACGCCGTGTCGCGCCTGATCGGCGCGCCTCCGGGATACATCGGCTTCGATCAGGGCGGGCTGCTCACCGAGGCGATCACCAAGCAGCCGTACTCGGTGCTGCTGCTCGACGAGATCGAGAAGGCGCATCCGGACATCTTCAACATCCTGCTGCAGGTGATGGACCACGGCACGTTGACCGACAACAACGGGCGCAAGGCCGATTTCCGCCACGTGGTGATCGTCATGACCACCAATGCCGGGGCGCACGAGCTGTCGAAGTCCGGGATGGGATTCACGCCGACCCAGCAGGCGGGCGACGAGATGGCCGAGATCCGGCGCATGTTCACCCCGGAATTCAGGAACCGCCTGGACGCCATCATCTCGTTCAACGCGCTCGATCGCGCTGTCATCCTGCGGGTGGTGGACAAGTTCCTGATGCAGCTCGAGGAGCAGCTCGCGGAGAAGAAGGTGGACCCGACCTTCACCCCGGCGCTGCGGGAATACCTGGCGACCAAGGGCTTCGATCCCCAGATGGGCGCGCGCCCGATGGCGCGGCTGATCCAGGACACGATCCGCTCGGCGCTCGCCGACGAGCTGCTGTTCGGGCGGCTGGCCCATGGCGGCAAGGTGACCGTTGACATCGGACCCGACGAGAAGATCAGGCTCACCTTCGTCGAGGAGGCTGCCAGCGTCGCCTAACGGCCGGTTGCTCCGCGCTCGAGGCCCCGTGCCGCATGGCCGGGGCCTTTTCGTTCGCCCCTGTCCGCACGCCTTGACGCCCCCCGACTCAGGTCACAAACTACTAAACAAATAACGACCCGATCCAAGCGGCGGCAGGCGGCGCCGCTATACTTTCACCGTCAACCTGGAGGGACGCCATGATACCCACACTTATTCGCGCCGGCTGCGCGGCGGTGCTGCTTGCGACGGGCTTCGCCGGCGAGGCATCGGCGCAGGACCCGGTCTATGCACGCAATCTCGCTTCCGCCTGCTTTACCTGCCACGGGACCGACGGGCGCAGCGTCGGCGGGAGCCCGCCCAGTCTCGCTGGGCAGGACAAGAATCACCTGCTGAAACAGTTGAAAGACTTCAAGGAGGGCAAGCGCCCCGCGACGCTCATGCACCAGCAGGCCAAGGGTTACACCGACCAGCAGCTTGAGGCGATCGCGGGCTATTTTGCCGGCACCAAGCCGGGGCCGGCTGCTGCCGCACCCGCGGCGCGGGTCAATTATTGAGGAGGGGCCCATGACACTTTCCAGACGCGAATTCATGCAGTGGATGGCGGCCTCGACCGGGACCGCCGCGGTGGCGGGTTGCGCGGGAATAGGCGGCCCGTCGGCGGGGCGCGTGGTGGTGATCGGCGGCGGTTACGGCGGGGCGACCGCTGCGAGGTACATCAAGTTGTGGGCGCCCGACATCGACGTCACCGTGGTCGAGCGCAACGACGTGTTCGTCTCCTGCCCGATGAGCAATCTGGTATTGGGCGGCAACGCCCAGATCGGCAACGTCACGTTCGGCTACGACGGCCTGAGAAGCCGCGGCGTGAACCTCGTGCGCGACGACGCGGTGGCGGTGGACGCGAGCGCGCGCCAGGTGCGGCTCGCCAGCGGCAAGGCGCTCTCCTACGACCGGCTGATCGTCTCGCCCGGGATCGACTTCATCTACGACTCGATCCCCGGGCTGAAAAGCGCGGATGCGCAGAACCGCGTGCTGCACGCCTGGAAGGCCGGGCCGCAAACGGTGGCTCTGCGAAAACAGCTCGAGGCGATGCGCAACGGGGGCGTATTCGTGTTCCATATCCCGATGGCGCCCTACCGCTGTCCGCCCGGGCCGTACGAGCGCGTGTGCCAGGTCGCGGACTACTTCAAGCGGGCGAAGCCGAAGTCCAAGATCATCGTGCTCGATTCCAACCCCGACATCACGTCGAAGAAAGGCCTGTTCCTCCAGTCCTGGAACGGGGTGTACAAGGGCTTGATCGACTACCGCCCGAACAGCGAGCTCCAGGACGTGGACGTCAAGGGCATGACGGTGAAGCTCACGTTCGATAGCGTCAAGGGCGACGTGTTGAACGTCGTGCCCCCGCACCGTGCGGGGGACATCGCGCTGAAGGCCGGGTTGATCACCGCCAACCAGCGCTGGTGCGGCATCGACTGGCTCACCTGTGAATCGGTGGCGGTCAAGGGCGTGCACGTGCTGGGTGACGCCACGCTGTCTGCGCCGGCCATGCCGAAATCGGCCAGCATGGCCAACCAGCACGGCAAGATCTGCGCGGCGGCGGTCATCGCGCTGCTGAAGGGCCAGCCGGTCCACCCGGAGCCGGCGATCATGAACACCTGCTACAGCTTTGTCGACGGACGTGCCGCCATGCACGTCACCTCGATTCACACCTACAATCCGGCGCAGAAGACGCTGCTTCCGGTGAAGGGTGCGGGGGGGGTGTCGGATAAGGCGAGCGATACTGAGGGCGCGTACGCCTGGGGCTGGGCACGGAATATCTGGGCCGACGCGCTCGGCTAGGAGCCCGCGCGGCAGAAACTACCAGCGCGGCCGGTAACGGACACTCCACGCCAGTGGAGGCGACCGCGACGCGGGCTCCTTATGATTTGAAATTCGATGAGAACAGGTGCGCAAGTGCGCACCTGTTTTCATTCATGGGTCTTCTTCATTTACCGCGGTTCGCCGTGGGTCGCACGAACCACCATGTTGCTGCTACCGCGAACGCGAACAGAACATATGCCGCGGTAAATATCCATCCCGGGAAATCGTAGAACATCAGCCGATGGATCCAGCGCGCGACAAAGCTTTTTTCGCCGTGCACGCCGCGCAGCGCGTCCTCCCACACCGTCAACGGGCACCACACCCCGATGAGTGCCTCGCCCGCGACGAACACGATCGCGGCGAGATGCGCGACGCGGAACCAGAAGTTCCGCACCCACGCCCAGCCCGCGGCCGCTCCGATCCAGGTGAGCGCCAGCCCGCCCACCACGAACGCGACGAACAGGAAGTGGACGATCAGGATGAGGTCCGCGAGCAGAGTAGACATGCAATGTTAAATGCTGAATGTTGAATGTTTAATGAGAGTCAAATTCGACTCGTGCTGACCATTCAACATTTAACATTCAACACTAATCATTACCGATCGCTACCGGACGGGAGCGGTCGGAGACCCACTCGCTCCACGAGCCGGGGTAGAGGCGGGAGCCGGTGAGGCCGGCGACCTCCATCGCGAGCAGGTTGTGGCAGGCGGTCACCCCGGAGCCACAGTAGTGGACAACTTCGGACGGCGGGACTGCACCGAGTATCGCCTCGAAATCCTGCCTTAATGCGGCCGGCGGTTTGAAGCCCCCGGTCGCATCCAGATTCAACTTGAAAAAACGGTTGACCGCGCCGGGAATGTGTCCGGCAACGGGGTCGAGCGTCTCGTTCTCGCCGCGAAAGCGGTCCGGCGCGCGCGCATCCAGAAGAAGCGGCACGCGCTTTCCGAGGCTGGCGGCGACGGTATTCGCATCACGCGCGAGGTCGGTCCTTGCGCGCGCAGTGAACCCGGCTGCTTCTATTTTGGGAAGCTGGTTCGTTATGGAATGCGGGGCGTTCAGCCACGCATTCCATCCGCCGTCGAGCACTGCGACGGCCTCGTGGCCGAGCCAGCGCAGCATCCACCACATCCGCGCCGCGTAATAGCCGCCGCTCGCGTCGTAGGCAACGACTTGCGAGCTGTTGCTGATGCCAAGCTCGCTCGCGCGCCGCGCAAACCGCTCCGGATCCGGCAGCGGATGGCGGCCGTTGCGGCCCGTCATGGGTGCGGACAGGTCCTCGTCGAGGTGTACGAAGCGCGCGCCGGGGAGATGGGACTTGCGGTAAGCGCGGCGGCCCGCCCCGGTATCCGCCAGATCGTGCCGGCAATCGCAGATCACCCAGTTCGGGTCATCCAGATGTCCGGCAAGATCAGCGACCGATATCAGTGTTGTGAAGTTCACATGCTCCCGCTTCGACCCGAACTGGGTGAAGTGCTGAATTTTGAATGTTGAGTGTTTAGTTGTTCGGATTGAAGCTGGCGGTCTTCTTATTCAACACTCAAAACTCAACATTCAACACTAGGCGTGCGTGCGCGTGGCTTCAAGCAGCCCGGAAGCCAGCAGTCGCCGATAATCTTCCGGGCGGTCGACGTCCCACAGGGTGTCGAGCTCGCGCCAGCGCCATCCGAGCCCGGTGAGCCGGGTGCGGGTATCCGCCATGACATTTTCCCCGCCCCAGGCGATGCCGTCGAAAAGCCGCGCTTCGGCGCGTTGCAGCCCGATCAGGGCGTAGCCACCGTCCTCGCATGGAACAAACACCGCGTCGCTGCCCTCGCGCAGTGCGCGGTCCGCCTGCCGCAGATGGCGCGCGGTGAGCGCAGGGCAATCGGAGCCGAGGAGCAGCGCCCGCGGGTGAGTAGCGAGCGCCGCCTCAAAGGCTGCGAGCATGCGCGCGCCGAGGTCACCGCCGGGCTGCGCCGCCAGGGCGACGGCAAAATGCCCGGCACAGAAACTGAAGAAGGGGTCGTTGATATCGGGCGTGCCATGAAGCTCGATCCGGGGGAAAGTGGCAGCGCGCGCGGTCTCCAGTGTTCGCTCGACGAGCCGGGCATGAAGCGCCGCGGCGCCCTCCGCCCCGAGCAGGGGGATGAGGCGGGTCTTGACCGTGCCGGGGCGCGGGGCCCTGGCGAAAACGATGACCGCGGTTCCGTCAGATTTTGTCATAGCGCACCGCGAGCTTGCGCGGATCGGCCCCCAGCCAGTAAGCGAGCCGCAGGCGCCACATGAGCAGGATGGTGCGCACCACGCCGTGCTTCTCCCAGCGGCGTCCCGACGCGGTCAGGCGGTGCTTGAGGCACAGCGGCGGCCCGAAGCGCTTGAGTCGCTTGCAGAGCGCGATGTCCTCCATCAGCGCGATATCCGGGTAGCCGCCCGCGGCCGTGAAGAGCGAACGCGTGGCGAAGATCGCCTGGTCGCCGGTGGCGATACCCGTCAGCCGCGAGCGGGCGTTCATCAGCCACGCGACCCACCGCAACAGCGGATGGCTGCCGGAGATGGCGACATCGAAGCGGCCCCAGCCGCGGCGCAGCCGCTGCAGGCCTTCCACGATCAGCGCGTCGGCGGACTCCGGAAGCAGGGTGTCGGCGTGAAGGAACAGCAGGATCTCGCCGCGGGCGCGGGCCGCCCCCGCGTTCATCTGCGAGGCGCGCCCGCGCGGCGCGCTGAACACGCAGTCTGCGCGTGCTGCGGCGCGTTCCACCGTGCCGTCACGGCTGCCGCCGTCCACCACGATGACCTCGGCCCCGCGCGCCCGCAGCGGCGCCAGTGCGGCGAGCGCGCCGCCAATGCCTTTGGCTTCGTTGAGGCAAGGGATGATGATTGAAAGCATTCGGCGTTTCGAGTTCCGGGTTTCGAGTTCCGGGTTCACCCGCGCATCCACTTGTGGTATCTCTCAATCCAATCGAGCAGTCTCTTAGGAGCGTGGTTCCGTTTCCACGCTCCTGCGGCGTACTTGTTGGCCTCCGCAAGCGTCGGGTAGATGTGGATCGTGCCCAGGATCCTGTTGAGACCGATCCGATGCTTCATGGCGGCTATGTATTCGATGATCAGATCGCCGGCGTGTTCGCCGGCGATGGTCGCGCCGAGTATCCGGTCCTTCCCCGGCACGGTCAGCACCTTGACCACGCCATGCGCTTCCTCGTCGGCGATCGCGCGGTCGAGGTCGCCGATGCCGTAGGTCGTGACTTCGTACGGGGTGTTTTTCTCCTTTGCCTCGATCTCGTTCAGGCCCACGCGGGCCACCTCCGGGTCGGTGAAGGTTGCCCACGGTATGACGGAATAATCGGCGCGGAATTTCCGGAAGCGGCCGAAGAGGGCGTTCACAGCCGCATACCACGCCTGGTGGCCGGCGGTGTGCGTGAACTGGTACGGCCCCGCGACGTCGCCGCAGGCGTAGATGTTGGGATAGATCGTCTGGAGGTAATCATTGGTTTCCACGGTGCGCGTCTTGGTTACCGGGATACCCAGTTCCTCCAGCCCGTAGCCCTTGGTGTTCGGCATGCGCCCCACGGCGCACAGCAGCTGGTCGAAGGCAATGCGCACGTCGCGCCCGTCATGCTCGGCAATGAGGATCCTCTCGCCGCTTTCGACCTTGAACTGCTTGGCCTTGTGGTTAACGAGCACGTTGACGCCTTCCGCACGGAAGCGCTCCGCCACCATTTCCGAAATCTCGGGATCCTCGCGAATCAGGATGCGCGGCAGCATCTCGACCTGCGTGACCTGTGCGCCGAAGCGCGCAAAGCACTGCGTGAGCTCGCAGCCTATGGGTCCGCCGCCCAGCACGACCATGCGCTTGGGCAGCTGACGCATGTTCCATATCGTGTCCGACGTGAGGTAGCCCACTTCCTCGATGCCGGGAATCGACGGAACGAAGGGAGTCGCGCCCGCGGCGATCACGATGGCGCGCGTCGCCAGGGTACGCGTGCCGCTCGCGTTCTTCACCTCCACCGTCCAGGGCGAGGTGATCTTCGCTTCCCCCTCGATGCATTCCACGCCGAGCCCGCTGTAGCGTTCCACCGAATCGTGCGGCGCGACCGTCCTCACTATGCGCTGCACGCGCTCCATCACATCGGCGAAATCGAAATCCACGCTGGCCGTCTTGAGCCCGTACTCCTGCGCGCGCTTGATCTGGGACAGGAGCCGCGCCGACTTGATGAGCGCCTTGGACGGCACGCAGCCGGTGTTGAGGCAATCGCCGCCCATGCGGTGCTTCTCGATCAGGGTTACTTTGGCCTTCACCGCCGCGGCGATATAGGCGGAAACCAGCCCGGCCGAGCCCGCGCCGATCACGACCAGATTGCGGTCGAAGCGCGCGGGACGCGCCCACCTGGCGTATACCCTGCGCGCCTGGATGACGCCGAGCGCCTTCTTCGCAATGAGCAGAAACACGCCAAGCAGCGTGAACGCAGCGAGCAGCTCGATCGAAATCCTGAACTCGCCGAGCGTGGTACCGGCGTAGATGTAGACGATGGTGCCCGCGAGCATCCCGACCTGACTTACCCAGTAGAAGGTCCAGGTCCGGATCGGCGTCAGTCCCATGACGAGATTGATGACGAAAAACGGAAACGCGGGCACCAGCCGCAGCGCGAACAGATAGAACGCGCCTTCCTTCGCGACGCCGCTGTTGATGGGCTTCAGCTTGTCGCCGAACTTCGCCTGCACCCAGTCCCGCAGCAGGAAGCGCGAAGCGAGGAAAGCGACCGTCGCGCCAATCGAGGAGGCGAACGAGACGATCACCGTTCCCCACAGGAGCCCGAAGACCGCGCCGCCCGCGAGCGTCATCACCGCCGCCCCGGGCAGCGACAGCCCCGTCACCGCGACGTAGATCGCAAAATAGATCGCGGCTGACTGCAGGGGATGGGCCCGGACGTACGAGTCGATTTCGACCTGCTGTCCCCTGAAGGATTCGAGCGTGAAGTAATGGTCGAGGCCGAAAGCAAAGAACGCCGCGACGAGCGCCACGATCACCACGACCAGCGTGAGCCTTCCTCGTTTCATTTTGATTCTTCTTTAGGTTACTGCCGCTAGCAGCCTGCCGGACGCACCGCCCCGACAGGCTGCTTAAGCAAGACCGCCTGAAGGTCCAGCATGAGATTTAACGGAAGATGCACGATCGGGCTGCGATTGGCAACGGGAGCGAGATTGAGTTCGTGTTTCCATGTCACCGTCGCTTTCCAGCAGGCGGTCTTGCCTAAGGAGTTTGTCGGCCCCGAGTCCGACAAACTCCTAGCAGCAACCTCCGCCGTCGTAGAACCAGGTGGAGCCCGAAAGGTGGATGTCGTCGCGGCCGAGCTCGGCCAGCGCCGCCGCGGTCTTGTCGCACACGGCGAGTGGCTGGTTGCGGGTCAGGAAATGTCCTTTCTGATGGGACGTATCCATGTTCGCTCCACATTCAGGTGAGCGCGCCGCCGCAGCTCGAGCCTTGGCCTGCGGTGCAGCCGTAGCAATGGTCCTTGACGACGATCGGGTTGCCGTCGAGATCGCCGCTCGAGAGTTGACGCAGGTGCACACGCGGTTTGCCGTTCAATCGCAGCGGCAATCCGAGCATCTGGTTGAAGTCGCAATCGTACACGTAGCCGCGCCAGTCCACGGACAACAGGTTGCGGCACATCACCGATTCGAGGTTCTGCGGCTGGTAGGCGTTCTTGAGCAACGCCATGTAGTGCTCGAACTGGCCCTTGGAGATGAGCGTGCTGCCGAAACGCTGGATCGGCATGTTGGTGAGCACGTACAGATGGTTGAACACGATGCCGAAGCGCTCGCCGAGCTGGTGGTGGTAGTCGGCTTCCAGCTTGTCCTGAGCGGGCGGCAGGGTGGGCCCCTGCGGGTTGTAGACCAGGTTCAGCGCGAGCCTCGAGTCCGGTTTTCCGTAGCCGAGCGCATTCAGGGTCCTCAGCGCCCGGATGCTCGACTCGAATACGCCCTTGCCGCGCTGGGCATCCACGTTTTCTTCGAGATAACACGGCAGCGAGGCGACGATTTCCACCGCGTTCGCGGCGAGGAACTGCGCGAGGTCTTCCTGCCCCGGCTGCTCCAGGATCGTCAAGTTGCAGCGGTCCATCACGTGCGCGCCGAGATTCCTCGTGGCGAGCACGAGCGTCCGGAAATGCGGATTCAGCTCCGGCGCCCCCCCCGTGATGTCCACGGTCCCGATGCCCGTGGATCTGATGTACGCGATGACCTCCGATACCGTTTCACGATCCATCATCTCGGTGCGCGTGGGCCCCGCGTTCACGTGGCAGTGCACGCAGGTCTGGTTGCACTTGTAGCCGAGATTGACCTGTAGCGTGTCCAGCCGCTTGCGGCGGATCGCTGGAAAACCGGTCGTTTCCAGCCTGGGCAGTGTTGCGTGCATGATGTGCGCTCCTTCTGTCCCGGTCGATAATAACGGAAACCCGTCGCGCGGCGTTGCACGAAGGTATACGAACGTGCGCGGGTTCCGGATGCCGGCTAGCCGCACCCGGTTGATGACGGCATCCGTCATCGCTCGTTGACCGCAACCCTTTGACTGCGCTAATCTTTCACCTTCGTCCAACGGGGCGGCCAGCCCATGTCCAAGGCACCGAAATCCCAGCCACCGCAATCCCTCGAAGCGGCATTGTCGGAATTGGAAAAGATCGTCTCCAGCATGGAGGAGGGCGAGCTGCCGCTCGAGCGCTCGCTTGCCGCCTACAAGCGAGGCGCCGAGCTGCTCAAGTATTGCCAGGCCGCCTTGCAGGATGCGCAGCAGCAGGTGAAGGTGCTGGAAAATGGCATCCTGCGGGACTTCAAGAGTGACGGCAACGACGACGACCGTTGATTTCTCCGCGTGGTCGCACGCCCACCTGGAACGCGTCGAAGCGACGCTGCAGCGCGTGCTGCCGGCGCCCGAGATCGCGCCGCGGCGACTGCACCAGGCGATGCGATACGCCGTGCTGGGCGGAGGCAAGCGCGTGCGCCCGCTGCTTGCCTTTGCCGCGGGCGAGCTCGCCGGCGCCGATGCCGGGCGCGTCGCGATCGCCGGCGCGGCGGTGGAGCTGATCCACGCCTATTCCCTGACGCACGACGACCTGCCGTGCATGGACGACGACGTGCTCCGGCGAGGCAAGCCGACCTGCCATGTCGAGTACGACGACGCAACGGCGCTGCTGGTGGGCGACGCGCTGCAAAGCCTCGCGTTCCAGCTGCTGGGCGAGTACCGCCTCGCCGATGACATGAAGACGCAGCTCGAGATGGTGAAGCTGCTCGCCGCGGCCGCGGGCTCGCGCGGCATGGCGGGCGGGCAGGCGATAGACCTGGAGTCCGTCGGGAAAAGCCTCACCGTGCCCGAGCTCGAATTCATGCACATCCACAAGACCGGGGCGCTGATCCGCGCGTCGGCCCTGCTCGGCGCGCGCTGCGGCAACGGGCTGGGAGAGAAGGAATACGGCCAGCTCGACCTGTTCGCCAAGCTGATCGGACTGGCCTTTCAGGTGGTGGATGACACGCTTGACGCCGATTCCTCCACCGCGACGCTGGGCAAGACGGCGGGCAAGGATGCCAAGGACAGCAAGCCGACCTACGTCAGCGCGATCGGAATCGCCCGCGCGCGGGAACTGGCACAAGATATGCGGCAGCATGCCCTTGATGCACTCGCGGGTTTCGGCGAGCGGGCGCTGCGGCTGCGGCAGCTGGCGGATTTTATTGTCTTGAGGAAGTTCTAACTCTTGTTAAATCCGGACGCTACGCGCCGGTTTAACTTCGCGCGATGGAACGGACGATGCGCCCGCCGCTCATCGCGCGGGGAATTTGCGAGTGAATCTCGGCGGTTGGGTCGGGTGGCCGGCTCCAGCGCATATTTGAATTTGGACAAAGCCCCGACGCACAGCGCCGGTTTAACTTCGCGCGATGGAACGGACGGGTGCGCCCGCCGCTCATCGCGCGGGGAATTTGCGAGTGAATCTCGGCGGTTGGGTCGGGTGGCCGGCTCCAGCGCATATTTGAATTTGGACAAAGCCCCGACGCACGGCGCCGGTTTAACTCCGCGCGATCGAACGGATGGGTGCGCCCGCCGCTCATCGCGCGGATAATGGACAATTGGGAATCAGCTGGAGCAACGACAACGATATGACGGAGAACGTGATCGATTCGGGGTTGGGCGGTAAGCAGGCGTCGGGCGCGTCGAAGTACGAGCTGCTCAAGAGCGTGAACTACCCGCACGAGCTGCGCCGTCTCGACGAGCGGCAGTTGAAGCAGCTGGCGGACGAGCTGCGCGCCTTCCTGCTCGAATCCGTGAGCCAGACCGGCGGCCACCTGTCCTCCAATCTCGGCACGGTCGAGCTCACCATCGCGCTGCATTACGTATTCGACACGCCGCACGACCGCATCGTGTGGGACGTCGGGCACCAGACCTACGGCCACAAGGTGCTGACCGGCCGGCGCGCGGGCATGGACCGGATGCGCATGTGGGGCGGGCTTTCCGGCTTCCCGCGCCGCGTGGAGAGCGAATACGACACCTTCGGCACCGCGCATTCCAGCACTTCGATCAGTTCCGCGTTCGGCATGGCGATCGCCTCCCGGCTGGCGAGCGTGAAGCGTCACGTGGTGGCGGTGATCGGGGACGGCGCCATGACGGCCGGGATGGCGTTCGAGGCGCTCAACAACGCGGGCGCATCCGACGCGGACCTGCTGGTGATTCTCAATGACAACGAGATGTCCATTTCACCGCCGGTGGGCGCGTTGAACAAGTACTTCGCCAAGCTGATGTCGGGGCGCTTTTACACCGCCGCCAAGCGCGCGGGGGAAAAGGTGCTGGGCGAGCTCGCCAAACGCGCCGAAGAGCACATGAAGGGCATGGTGACACCGGGCACCCTGTTCGAGGAGATGGGGTTCAACTACATCGGCCCGATCGACGGCCACGACCTGGACGCGCTGATCCCCACGCTGCGCAACATGAAGGCGCTGAAGGGCCCGCAGTTCCTGCACGTCGTCACCCGGAAAGGGCAGGGCTACAAGCTGGCGGAAGCCGATCCGGTGCTCTATCACGGGGTCTCCAAATTCGACGCTGTGAACGGCATCGTCGGCGGCAAGTCCGGCGGCAAGCTGACCTACACGCAGGTATTCGGCGATTGGATGTGCGACATGGCGGCGAAGGACCCGCGCCTCGTCGGTATCACGCCCGCGATGCGCGAGGGCTCGGGGCTGGTGAAATTCGCCGGACTCTATCCGGACCGCTATTTCGATGCCGGCATCGCGGAGCAGCATTCGGTGACCTTCGCGGCGGGGCTCGCGTGCGAGGGCTACAAGCCGGTGGTGGCGATCTACTCGACTTTCCTGCAGCGCGCCTACGACCAGCTGATCCACGACGTGCAGATCCAGAGTCTGCCGATCCTGTTCGCGATCGATCGCGCCGGGCTGGTGGGCGCCGACGGCGCGACCCATAACGGCAGCTTCGACCTCACGTACCTGCGCTGCCTCCCGAACATGACGGTCATGACGCCCGCGGATGAAAACGAGTGCCGCCAGATGCTCTACACCGGTTTCCAGATGGCGTCACCTGTCGCGGTGCGCTATCCGCGTGGAACCGGTCCGGGCGTTGAGGTGCGGAAGGAGATGACGGCGCTTCCCGTCGGCAAGGGCGAGATCCGCCGCCGGGGGAAAGCCGTCGCGGTCCTCGCATTCGGCTCGGTGCTC
>Ga0214473_10007507_pt1 | contig 12933 bp, 7 predicted proteins | sample RVTome_7_FD_203509 | JGI IMG/M metagenome (GOLD analysis project Ga0214473, IMG submission 203509) | Soil microbial communities from uranium-contaminated site in the Upper Colorado River Basin, Wyoming, United States - RVT98D197 | ecosystem: Environmental > Terrestrial > Soil > Contaminated >...
CACATTCCAGACTATCTAAAAGATTCTTGCCAATCCTGGTGTCCCCCGGCTTCAAATTGTAATCAAAAAAACGCGGTATATTATCGTCAACATAAACCTTTGTGATGTGGTCCGCCATCAAAGAGGCCTCACGCTCGGTCATACGAAATTTCGGCATCCGCTCCGTCACAATGGGCCTGATCGCGTAGGGATTTAAAAGATAGTTTTTGAGCCAGTCGAATTTGACTTTACTTCCTTCAATGGTAAGCGGCACAGTAGAAATCGTTCCTCCGTACTTGTCAATTGAGTGGCAACTGATGCAGCTGTATTTCTCAAACAAGTGGCCGAACTCACCGGCAGGTTTTCGATAAAGCGACCGTTCACTTTCGCGCACCAAGTATTCTTCGGCGTAGCCATATTCTCGGTTGGCCAAGAGGGCTACCACTATTGCAAAGGCTTCACGGTCACTAAGAAAAAAGGTTGGCATGATACTGGTGGAATCAAAGATTTCAGGTTGTTTTACTTTTAGAAACAGCCAGTTATAAAGGGTCGGAAAAATCCCCTCAATCTTACCAAAGTCCAGCGTTGTCTCAAGCCGATTCCCAATATTGGTCAACTTCGGTCCCACCTTGGGCGACAGTCTTTTACCGTCAATATTATGGCAGCCATCACAACCATACTTACTGAAAAGAAGCTTGCCTTCCTCAATCCGCTGCTTTTGTTTGGCGCTTGACTGCGGGAAAGTTTTGACATCATCTGTTGGCAAAAGGTATTCCTCTTCAGTGAACTCCTCCAAAATATGAGCTGCAATATCCAAGGCATCCTGGTCAGTGAAATTGTATTCGAGCATTATTTTTTCGGGCTGATAGTAATGAACATTCCGCAGGAAATTGGCCACCCAGTCCTCCCGAACTTTGTCACCGACACGTTCAAGTTCGGGAGCAAGTTTACCCCCCTTCCCATTAATACTATGACAAGTGATACAACGTGATTCCGCGACGAGGGTGCGGCCGCGATCCTCGTCTCCTGCCGCCGTTGGCAGGGTGTTAATCTTGTGAGGCGGGTCATTTCGGGATGCAAGGCTGAGCAGGAATTCAACCAAACTGAGGATTTCATCCTCCTGCAGGCGAAATGTCGGCATCCGCGAATTCTTCAAGTAGTCACGAGGGTTTTTTAACCATCGATACAGCCAACCGCGCCTCACCTTGTTGCCGAGACCGGCCAGATCCGGGCCGCGCGGCTCCTGTTCAAAAAGATCGTTCATATCGTGGCATCCCGAACAACCCTTATTCGTGATAAGTAATCTTCCTTCCGACAGAACGCCCGCACCGGTCACTTCTTCGGAGAGATGGCAAGTCCCACAGCTGGCTTGAAGCAGCTGCCTGGGCAGCATTGTTTCATTCCAATAAGGCAGTTTCTTATGGGCGGCTTTCTCGTATGACACCGCATATCCCTGACCAAGATGACAGGCCGTACATCCAAAATCCTTCTCTTTGTGAATTTCCAGCATATTGCCGGGGTGTGTGGCAAACGGCGCCTTAGCATGGGCGAATTTGTTGTCGTCGATACCAAGGTGACAGGTTTTGCATCGGTCAACACGATTAAGACCATCCAGAGCCACCTGTGCAATACTCAAGAAAGGTTTCTGTCCATCTTCGGCGGACGAGTAATATTTGTTTTCAGGAAGCTCTGCAAACCTGGCCTGGGTCACTTTCCATTCCTGATGGAAATCATCTTGCAAGATGAGCAGAAAGCTTAGTAAGAGGAATACGCTTGATATGTATATGGCCGATTTCATTATATGGGCCACGTTACCAGGGCGTTACAAACTGCCAATTCTCGCCCCTAAAAAAAGTTCCTATGATAATCAGTACAAGCATACTTATTACAAAAATACCGAAAATGATATTTGGTAGGAGGCGGTATCGGGAGAACCATTCACCGGTGCCTTGGTCGCTCCTGCTAAGATAAGGGACGACAATCAAGCCGATTATAATGAGGGCGGGCAGAAGTACACCGCCCAGGAAGGCTGAATAGTGAACCAGTTCTTGAAGTCCTAGGAAATACCAGGGAGCTTTGGCAGGATTGGGGGTCACTCGGGGATCGGCCAGTTGTTCCAGTGGGGCATCAAAAATGATTGAAACTACATTCAACAATGTTATGGCAATGATAGTAGCAAGTAGTTCTTTAGGCAGAAGATGTGTCCACGTGAAAACGTGGTGGTCCGGATTGTATTCGGCGGTGACCTCCCTTCCGGATGCAACTTCCATTAGTCCATAACTCTTTTGCGGAAATTTCGTGACGCTTTCTTTCTCGACTTCACCAGTCAGTACTGGTCCTGAAATGCCACCGTCCTTGCGAATTCTCCAGAAGTGAATGGCCAGTAATGCGATTATTATACCGGGTAATACGTAACAATGCAGCACATAGAATCGCAGCAGTGCCCCCTGGCCGACAATGTTGCCGCCGAGAAGAAAGTATCTAATCTTTTCGCCAACCAGGGGTGCATAAGTCGCCATACTCGTACCCACCGTAATTGCCCAGAAAGCGAGCTGATCCCAGGGCAATAGATATCCGGTGAAACTCAATCCAATGGTGCAAAGAAATAAAATGACCCCTACGACCCAATTGAACTCTCGAGGCTTGGCAAATGAAAACGTGAAAAAGACACGGCACATGTGTAATAAAACCGTTATGACCATTCCGTGGGCGGCCCATCGATGCATATTGCGGAGAATGCGGCCGTAGGACACGACATTCTCGATATCTTTGATGCTATGATATGCAAGGTCAGTTGACGGGACATAATAAAAGGCCAGCAAAATACCGGTCACAGTCAGTACGACAAAGAGAAGGAAAGACAGCCCTCCCAACCCGATAGTGTACCAAAAACGTACGCTGTCTTTGCGGACTTTCACCGGGTGGAGATGCAGAATTACATTGCTGGTGATGGCAAGTGCACGATTCAAATCGGTGTCAACTTTGCCGTGGCGAAAGAATGATTTCCAAATTCGGCCGGAAATAATCCTTCTTTTCAATTCTTTCAAAAATGAGGCCATTATACTTGCAACCTGAAATTCTTGCTTACTTCTCTCCTGGCGTTGACAACCAGCTTTCTATCACTGTTGAAACTCAATTCATACCACTTAAGTGGTTTTGGGGCAGGCCCGGCAATGTTTTTCCCGCTTCCGTCAAATTTGGAACCGTGGCACGGGCAATCAAACCCTCCTCGCACAGGGTTCCATCGGACATTGCACCCTAGGTGAGTGCATATTGAAGAAATCACGAATAAGCCCTCAGGTTGCCGAAATACAAAAAGCCGATTCTCTTCGAGAAAATTCACGGAATTGGGCGGGAAATCGTCAGGTACTCCAATCGTGAAGCTGGTCGGCGGCTCGTAGAGTACATTGGGAAGCAAAAACCGCATGGTCGAAGTCATGATTCCTGCAAAACCCGCAAATAGGCTTGTTTTACCAAATAGTTCCAGGAACTTTCGGCGGGTCTGAATCCGAGGCCCTTTTTCTTTCGCGTCAGGCATTGGAGTATTCATCGAAGACCAGCCTTTCCATGGTGATTGCGCCAGTTGGGCATCGCTTGGCACACAGCCCGCAACGAATACAACGGGCTTCGTCTTTGATAATTGCCCAGCTGTTCTGATTAGCTCCTGTAATAGGGGAGTCAATCCGCTTAAAATCCAGTTTCGAAACGGGCACCAGGACAAGACAGTTTTCCGGACAGACATCAACGCATCCTGCACATAGAATACATTTTTCAGCGTTGAAAATGGTGTTGATGTTGCACTTGAGACATCGTTGCGCTTCTTTCTGTGCCTGTTCTGTCGAGTAGCCCAGTTCTACTTCAGCAAAACCGATTCGCCGTCCTACGCTAACCTGAGGAACTTTTTCACGACAAGCCCGCTCGTAGCCATCGGGCATGCTGTAAGAATTCGTTTCCATTGTCTCGAAGTGATAGGAGGTAGTTGATTGGGGATAACCCTGAAGATACTCCATTATTGAACGTGCCGCCCTTTTGCCGTTAGCCGCCGAATCAATTACAACACGAGGACCGAAAACTGCATCGCCGCCGGCGAAGACACCCTCGACATTTGTCGACAACGTTGTTTCATCAACCTGTATCGTGCCATTTTGATTCAATTTCAAATCCGGATCCAAGGCCAGTGAAGCCGCATCAACCTGCTGGCCAATGGCCATAATCACCGTCCCGCCTTCAATCTGTGATTCAGTGTTTTCCAGCAGTATGGGATTGAATCTTCCTTCGCTGTCAAATACCGAAAGAACATCCACGACTTCTATTCCGGCAACTTGCCCTTTCGATCCCAGAATACGCCTCGGAGCTCTGGAGGTATGCAGAATAATACCCTCTGCCAGCGCTTCTTCGATTTCATATCTGTAGGCAGGCATTTCGTGCCAGTTTTCCAGGCACACGACGTGAACTTCTTTAGCACCAAGGCGCAGTGCCATGCGGGCAGCATCAATCGTCGTACTGCCGTCATCGGTTTCTTCACCCTCGGATTCCCTTAATGCGGACCGGGCAATATCTATGGCGACATTCCCTCCGCCAATTACAATTACCTTGTCCTCTAATTCAACTTTGTAGCCCAGATTGACGTTTATGAGAAAATCAATGCCGTTGATGACACCATCAAGGTCCGAACCGGGTAAAGCCAAAGTTTTGCTTTTGCTGGCCCCGATAGCAATGAATGTGGCGTCAAAACCCTGGTCTTTCAAAGTTCTCAATGAAAAATCTCGTCCCAGTGCCCAACCGGCCTTCAGCTGCACACCTAGCCGCAGCACTCGTTCAAACTCCATACGTATTAGGTATCGTGGAAGCCGGTATTCCGGGATGCCGAGATAGAGCATGCCGCCTACTACCGGAGTAGATTCAAAAATTGTCACTTGGTAACCGTTCAGAGCCAGATAATAGGCGCATGAAATACCGGCCGGTCCTGCTCCCACAACTGCTACATTTATCTCTTTTGGTTCGGCCCGTCTCTTTGGCAAAAAAGCCTGGCCCGATTCCGGACCAAAGCGTTCACAAGCTGCCCGTTTTAACGCCCTGATGGAGATTGGTTCGTCGATGAGACCGCGTCGGCAAGCAGTTTCACAAGGATGCGCACATACCCGGCCACATATCGAGGCCAGGGGATTTGGCATGGAGGCGACTTCATAGGCTTCCCGAAAGTTTCCGCGTGCAATCGCCTGTACATAACGTCCGGCATGGGTCTGAACCGGACAGGCTTTGCGGCAAGGTATGAGGTCTAAGTAGTAATTGAGATCCGGAATAACTACTTCGAAGGTTGGTTCATTTGTTCCGTCAGTTGCGCTCACTTTTTCAGCGATATTACTACAGTTACAGAACTGTCTGCCGTCACATTCACTGTCTGCGCCTCGGCTTTCAGATTAGGATGCCACACCTGCAGGGTGTATTTCCCAGCCGGAACATTTTTAATCTTGAATTTGCCTTCCTCGTCGGCCTTGGCATAATAAGGGTTTAGCATCACCACGACATAGGCCTCCATTTCAGGGTGAACATTGCAGAGCATTACGGCATCGCAGACTTTGTCGCACCTTTTTTCAAATTTGTACGATTTTATTTTACCAGTTGGCCAGGTTCCCAGATTGAATTTGTCGGCCGCTTCGTCGGGAGAAAATACATTGTGCGCCACGTCATCACTATTCAGAAAATCAACTGTTGTTCCCGCCAATATCGGAAGTACATGCGGATGAAACACCAAATTCTTTTGATCCATTACAACATGGGCTTCAGGAGGCGTGAATTCCCCTTTGACGCTGTCCAAGAAGACGACCGTATTGGGTAGATGTTTTTTCTTTATGGCCGACACCGAACCTTCAATGTCTCCTGCGTACGACAATTGGCCTGTAGAAATGAAAACTAAAACCAGAATGACTGCTCTTACTATCGAACAACGCATAAGCTCATCCTCAATTATCATTTATGGCGTCCGGTGGAATCAGAATACGACATAGCGACGCAAAGTCAAGAGGAATGCCTTGAGCGCACTATTATTTCGGACTTGCCGGACACCATATTTTTCAAGTTAATTCTCCTGCCTGAATTTCTCTTTGGCAACTTCACTTTTAAAAAGCGACATCCACTTCAAGATTGTACCGATTAAGATCTGAATTATCCAGATCGATTCGGCCGGTAGGAACCAATTTCATGTTGGCCCGCACCATAAAAACTACAGCCGGAACGATGCGCCGGACAACGTCGCCTTGGTCAGGCTCGGTATATTCATATCGAACCAGAGGAATTAGCCAGGGATAAACTACGTAGTCCGCTTCCAAAAAAGCTCTCTTCGAATCTACGTATTCGGGAGTAAATTGGGCTTGTTCTTGTGACAGCATGAAGAAACTGAAAACGTTGAGATCATCTGCAAAGAAATCAACGATTCCCCCAAAATTTCGTCTTTTGGTTTGATCTTCACTCTTTCCAAAGTGTCCAAACCCGCCCAGAGTGACTGCGAAATCGTCCTTCCAGAATGCGGAGGTCTCACTGGCGCCGGTACTTCCCAGAACTCCCATGCCACCAATCTTATAGCTGGCACTGGCAAAAACGTCTTTAGATGAATTCAAATCAATGTTATCCCCGCCATCGTTTTCGCCATTAAAGATGGTAGTTTCCCATTTAAAACCGCCTTTGTCACTTGGACCGTTTGCGGCTCCCCAAAGCAGTATTCCGTCACCCTCCTTTTCAGCGAACACGCCGTAATTGTAGTGCTCTCTGGTTAAGCGCTGGCCGTCATGAAAAGGCATAAAATCGATGTTGCCAAGTCTAAGATGGAAGGGGTCTGAAAACTTATAGTCGAGCCAGCCTCCGTAACCGAACTCCCCAACATGTTCCCATTCCAACTCGAAGAAAAATGACATATCGTCCCCGATGGTTCCTGCCGTAAAGACCTCAAACTCATGCGGGTTTTCAAATGTGAATTCGTTACCTTTCTCATCAGGCTGATAATGCATTCTCGAAATCCAGCGGAAACTAACTGGAGGTTGTCCCGGTATATCGGTTGGCCAAATGGCCTCCGGAAATACTTTCTTCTGAGCATCCGAGCCGAGACTCACAGCTTCCTCTTTGGCGTAGTCCTTGTCGTCGCCCGGATATCTAAAGCCGTTATTTGCATATGCCCGCCCAAACTTGTTCAGTTTGGGGAATGCATAATGGCAGGTGCTGCAACTGGTCTGGTATTTTCTGGCAAAAGTCGGAATCGCTTCCGTGTTGACTGAAAGAATGAATAACAGTAACAGCGGCCCCCCACAGATTCCAAATGTTAGCAATTTCCTCACAAATCCTCCTCTGGTTAGTGATTCTCCTATCCGATTTAGTTTACGCCCTATTAGGGCGACTGTCTATGTTTGCGCCACATAAATTTCATCGTGGTAGTCGTAAATGCACCACGACACTGTCAATAAGACAAGCAATACCGGTGCCGCTCACATTGTGCTGTCCTGCAATGGATTGCGATTTCAAAAAAGTGATTGGATGTGAGTTTAATGTAAGAAATCGTTACAACTGAGAGCTGTGCGACTATGTAAGTGGTTACTTCGCAAAGAGATTGAATTACTTAATGACCTTTTGCAATGAAATATTACAATTACGATTCGTCGAGATCATACAACTCAATCTTCTTATAAAGACGAGGTCGAGAAATGCCCAACATCTCGGCGGCCTTCGACTTATTCCCCATTGTTTCCTTAAGAGCTCGAACAACTAAGTCCCGTTCGGCTTCATTGAAACTTGGAATGTGGCCACTTTCAGCAGGTTGGGTCGTGCTTAGCTTCATGAAATCACTCGGTAGATCTTTTGAACTCAATATTTTTGTCCTCGCATTCAGCAGGCATCGCTCCACGAGATTGATAGCTTCACGGATGTTACCCGGCCAAGAGTACCTGCAGATTACCTCGGTGGCGGATTCATCAAAAGTGCATCCAACTCTGCCGTGTTCCTGACCTTTCACATCGAGCAGATAGTTCAGCAAGTCCGGGATTTCGGAGGACATTGCCCGAAGGGGGGGAAGCTCAATTCTAATCACGTTTAAGCGATGAAATAGGTCTTCACGCAGCCGGTTCTGCTTTAGTGCCAATGTCACTTTTCGGTTTGTTGCCGCCACAATTCGCAAATCTACGGCTCGTTCCTCGACGGAGCCGACCGGCCGCACCGTGTGCTCCTGTAGTGAGCGGAGAAGCTTCGACTGTGTGCCCATATCCATATCAGCAATTTCATCGAGAAAAAGCGTTCCACCATTAGCGGCCATAAAAAGGCCATCATGATCCCGGGTGGCACCTGTAAAGGCGCCCTTGCGGTAGCCAAAAAGTTCGCTTTCGATAAGTTCTCTGGACAGTGCACTGCAGTTAACCGGAACAAAAGGTCCTTTAGCTCGGCGGCTGTTGCGATGAATTGCCCGGGCCACAATTTCTTTTCCGGTGCCGCTTTCACCTGTTATAAAGACAGAGCAGTCACATTGTGCCGCCGAAGAAATTCTATCGTATACAATAGACATGGCGGGGTTCTTAAAGACATAACCTTCAAGCTCGAGTTTTTCATTCATTAATTTCCTGAGTTCAGCCACTTCATTCTCAAGCTTCCACACCCGGTAAACTTTTTTTGTGGCGTTGAGTAACTCGTCTTTGTCGGTCGGTTTTGTAATATAATCTCCCGCGCCGCATTTGATTGCTTTTACCGCCGATTCAATAGTGCCATAGCCCGTCATGATGATGACTTCGACCGCGGGGTCGGCCTCTTTAATACGCTTTAGAAGTTCCATTCCATCCATGTCGGGCATCTTGAGATCAGTCAATACCAAATTAAAGGAATTGCCGGGTTCAAGAAGTTTCAGGGCTTCAGCGGCTCCGGCCGAAGGAGTTGCGTTGTATCCCGCCCGTATCAAAGTGCGGGCACAGGCCCGGGCGTATTCAAAGTCATCGTCGACTACCAGAATTTTGAATTGTTTGTTCATCACACGTCCAAAGGCAAGGCAATTTCGAAAGTTGCTCCTTCACCGACAGAGCTGGTTGCGCGGAGAGTTCCCTTGTGTTCATAGACAATTTTTTTGCATAAGGCAAGGCCCAGCCCGGTTCCCTGCCCGCTTGGTTTGGTTGTAAAGAACGGGTCGAAAATCTTTCCCAGGTTTTCCGCTTTTATCCCTTTGCCTGAATCCCGCACCCGCACCAGTACCTGATTCAGCAGTTCATCGCGCCCAAAGGAGATATTCACAGTTCCTTCTTTATCAATAGCGTGAAAGGCATTTGATGTCAGATTGAAAAAGAGTTGTTCAATCTGATTCTCGTCGCATCGAACGGACACGTCTCCACCCTGTGGGTCGATGTGAATCGTAATGGCGCGTCGTTCTGCCTCTGTTGAAACCAGGCCGACTATTTTTGAAAGAATGTCAATCAAGCGGTGAAGCCGGTAAGTTTTCTCTTCCCGACGGACGTAGCTAAGCAAATCCCTGACAACACGCGAACAGTGCTCGGCGCGGCTTTTAATGCTGGCCGACTCTTGTGCAATATCAGTCTGCGAAGTAGTTTCATTAATCAAGCCAGCAGAAAGGATAATGACACCGAGGGGTGTGTTCAATTCGTGCGCCATACCGGCAGCAATTTGTCCAATATTTGTCAATTTTTCAATATAATCCAGAGCGGGGGGGGAATCATCGTTGATCTTGGAAAATAAGTGGAAAATGACCGACACCTTTTGTTGATCAGGCCCCACAGCTGCTGCGGTCAGATTTAGAGATACTAAAGGAACAGACTTGTTGGGGCGAAGCTGGAAATTGATGACCGGCCTGTGCTCTTTTTGAATGTAAGAGAGAATATTCTGGTAGTCGTATCTGCTTTTTGGATCCAGCAATTCTGACACAAATGTCGGCGCCTTTTCTGAGACTGTCACGCCAAAAGTACGGTCAAATGCTTTTGAACTGCGGATGATTCTGCCGGCAGAATCGGTTAGTAGAATTCGATCTGAAGTGAATTCGAAGAGGACATCGGATATTTTTGGATCCCCTTTGTCGAACATAAAATGCCTGCCTGAGAGACCTTTAGTAGCCCACCGCCCAACTGAACCAATTGTATCTACTATTGAGGGCATTGGCAATGCTATCTCCCTGACATCTGACAAGAGTCGCAAACCCAATGTGCAACTCGGGAAAGTCAATGTCTTAATTGCTTAAGGCAGTAATACATTTAAAGATACGTCTTTAGCCTAAATTATCAATAATATTTCTTAGATGATAGCTTACAGTTCACCATTGGTGCGCAGGTGATCTTAAGAGAGTGTATACTGCTCCCCATTAGTGACTGGACATACCTGGGAGAGTATTTTGTGGCAAAATTCACAAAGCGTTTTAGTAATTTAGGTGCGGAATTTTCTAACTGCGAACTTCATCGAACTTCACTCAACTTAACCTATCTTATTTCATTGAATTAGGGCCAATTTATGATGTATTATAGAGTTAAGTGAAAATGCCGCCGGAGAATCCCTGCCTCTCCGCATTTGTTCCCAGTTTGAATTGAAAATGATGGTAATTGGTGGCCTGTCTTTCAGGCCTGGTCTTAGCCAGGCAAAAGTTGGGTTCCCGCCAAGTTGGAGGGGAGCGGCATGCCCATTGATGTTGGGTTCTTTTCGTTTAAGCTGTTGAAAACGTGTTGCTTATGAAACCTAATTCCCTTTGATTAGTTGAATGGTTTCGTGCTGGATTCCTGCAACTCCAATAGATATATTGTATGGAGAAAGATAATATCCTATTTGTCGATATAAGAATCGGGTTATTGAAATGTCGAAACTTGCGAGCAGTAATAGAGATATTAAAGTCGGCAATATGGGCAGATTAATTCGCATAGTTCCATTCCTGGTATTTTGTGTTCTAGTTTTCTTTGCCGCCCAAGCCATTGTTTCAAATGATAATGACGAAACAGACCTTTCAAACGAAACCTGTCTGGAATGTCACGAAACAATCGAAATTGACAGCGCTGAAGTCGACTTGGCCAAGCGTTTGGGCGCGTCAATCCACAAAGGTCTGCAATGTATTGACTGCCACTCCGACATAACTGCCAGTCCGCATGAAGAAGAAAAATTGGCGCCGGTTGACTGCGGCAGTTGTCATACAACTGAAGCTGAAATATATCAGATGCACGGACGAGTCAAGATTGGAGAGGACGAAGATATCCCTTCTTGCGCTGACTGCCACGGTTCGCATGACATTATCCCATCGAAACAGAGGAACTCTGCCGTCAGTCCGGAGAACCTCCCGAAGACATGCGGCAATTGCCACGAAAATATTGACCTGACCACGAAACATGAAATCCTATATGGTAAAGCGGTCTCCGTCTATAAAAGCAGTGTGCATGGCAAAGCTATTACCGGAGGCGTCGACTTGGCGGCTTCATGTAACGATTGCCACTCCAGCAACGGCAGCGCGCACCGTATTTATGGTCCCGGCAATGCTCAATCGACCATCAACCATTTTAATATTCCCAAAACCTGCGGTAATTGTCACGGAATTATTGAGGAAGAATTCTGGAATGGAATTCACGGCAAACTGGTGGAGCGCGGCGAAACGGATGCGCCGGTTTGTACTCACTGTCATGGTGAGCACGGTATAATATCTCCGTCGGATCCACGTTCGGCAGTTAGTCCGGCGCGATTAGCCGAAGCCACCTGTTCCCCGTGCCATGAATCGGCCTATCTAAATGAAAAATACGGCATTCCGACCGGACGGCTGAGATCGTGGTACGATAGTTACCATGGGCTGAAAAGCCGGGCCGGTGACGTGACCGTGGCCAACTGCGCCTCCTGCCACGGCACTCATTTGATACTGCCACAGTCCGACCCGAAGTCCTCAATTCATCCGAACAACCTGGAGCAGACCTGCGGAACGTGCCATCCCGGCATTTCCGCCGAAATGGCTACTACCGCGATTCACGAAACGCCGGGAATCGCTACTCCAGCGGCGTTGGTGGTGAAAAATCTCTATATCATAATTATCGTAATCGTTATTGGCGCTATGTTCGTCCACTGGTTGATTGATTTTCGCAAGCAAATCCATCGGTTGAGATCAAAAAAGCAGGTTCAGCGGATGACTCAAAACGAGGTCTGGCAACACTGGTTTCTGATGATTACGTTTATTGTACTGGTCATCTCTGGATTCTCGCTTCGGTATTCCGAATCGTGGTGGGTGAATCTCTTGTTCGGCTGGGAAGGGGGCTTTCCCGTACGGGGCATTATCCACCGAGTGGCGGCCATCTTATTTAGCGTAACGGCGATTTGGCACCTTATATTCATATTCGGCAAACGAGGCAGACAATTCCTGAAAGATATATCGCCGTCAGTAAAAGATATAAAGGAGCTTTACCAAATGGTTGCCTATAACCTTGGGACAAAAAAGTCCAGGCCAATCTTTGGGCGATTTAGCTATATTGAGAAAGCGGAGTATTGGTCGCTGGTTTGGGGGACGGCGATCATGATTATTACCGGTTTTTTCCTGTGGTTTGAAGATGCGGCCATCCAATGGTTTCCCAAGGGATTTCTCGACGTCATGCTCGTCATCCACTTCTATGAAGCCTGGCTGGCATTACTGGCGATTCTCATCTGGCACCTATACTCTACGGTCTTCAACCCCAGCGTCTATCCTATGAATCCTTCCTGGATTGATGGAAAAATGCCTTTGGAACAGCACCTCCACGAACATCCGGCAGATTCTACGGTGTCAGCCACCGAGTCGCCCAACGCAACAGATTCCCCGGGTAGAGCAACGCCACCGAGCATTTCAGATGCGCAGGATAAATAAACATGACCGTTATATGATCCGCCCTTCAATATCTCGTGGACGAACTGCTTACATTGCGGCTTCAAAGTTGCTCACATTCGCTTTTTCAATCTGGTTGCTTTTTACAGGCGCCCGCTCGGCATCAGCTC
>Ga0214473_10007509_pt1 | contig 12930 bp, 8 predicted proteins | sample RVTome_7_FD_203509 | JGI IMG/M metagenome (GOLD analysis project Ga0214473, IMG submission 203509) | Soil microbial communities from uranium-contaminated site in the Upper Colorado River Basin, Wyoming, United States - RVT98D197 | ecosystem: Environmental > Terrestrial > Soil > Contaminated >...
CGCCCTGGCGAGCCTGGCCCCCCAGGAGACGGCGTGGTTGCCCACCATCACTTTCTTCACAGGCCTTCCCTGGTCATGGAGATCGCACCCCGGGGACATTCTTCGGCGCAGACGCCACACCCCTTGCAGTACTCCGTGGCGACGGCGTAGGCGCCGTTGGCGTGGCTGATGGCGGCGTCGGGACAGAAGACCAGGCAAACGTCGCAGCGATTGCACACGCCGCAGTTGAAGCAGCGGCGGGCTTCGTCCAGCGCGGCGTCGGGGCTCAGGCCAAGATTGACCTCGCGGAAGCTCTGGCGGCTCTCGGCCAGCCCCAGACGCCCGTCGCCCTTACGCGGCGCGCGGACGTAGTGCCGGGTGTTCAGGTCATCGAGCGGGACCACCTGGTTCAGCGCCGAGGTCCGCGAAACGGGATCATCTCCCCGCCAGCGCGTCATGCTCAGATTGCCGTGGCTCCCAAACCGGAGATCGGCGGTGCCCGGGCCCTCGAGAGGCCGGCCGGTGATCATCCGCAGATACTGGTCAATGCCGATGGCGGCGCGCTTCCCCGCCCCGAGGGCATCAGCCACCGTCCGCGGCTGCCGCACCATGTCGCCCCCGGCGAAGACCGCGGCCCGGGTGGTCTCGCCGTACTCGCCGGTGAGCAGGCCGGCGGAGACGCGCTCCAGGTCGCCCGGCACCGATTCGAGGTCCACCGTCTCGCCGATGGCGGACAACACCGTGTCCGCCGGCACCGCGAAGCGGGCGCCCTCGACCGCCACCGGAGCCCTCCGCCCGCTCGCGTCCGGCGGCCCCAGCTCCATGCGCTGGCACTCGATCCCGTTGACGCGCCCGTTGCTGCTCACCAGCCGGAGCGGCGCGGCCAGGAACACGAACGTGACGCCCTCGCGCTCGGCTTCGTCCACCTCGCCGGCGATGGCCGGCATTTCGGCGCGGGTCCGCCGGTACAGCACCGTTGCCTCGGCACCGAGGCGCAGTGCCGTCCGCGCGCAATCCATGGCGGTGTTGCCGCCGCCCACCACCACGGCTCGTTGCCCCAGCGAAGGACGCGCACCGGCATTCACCTTCTTGAGGAATGCCAGCCCCGACTCCACGCCCGCCAGCCCCTCGCCGGGAACGCCCAGGGCCTTGCTCTCCTGCGCCCCGAACGCGAGGAACACCGCGTCAAACGACCCAAGGATGCTCCACCACGGCAGGTCCCGGCCCACGCGGACCCCACACTCGATGGTAATGCCGTGCGCGCGCAGCCAGGCGATCTGCCGGTCGAGCACCGCGCGGGGCAGCCGATACTCCGGAATCCCGGCGCGCAGCATCCCGCCCGGCTCCGGGGCCGCCTCGAACACCGTGACCGCGTATCCAAGGCGCGCGGCGTGGTACGCGCAGGCCAGACCGGCCGGGCCGGAGCCCACGATGCCCACCGAAGCGCACGACGTTCGGGCCGGGCGCTTCACCGGCATCTCCAGCACGCGGTCACCCAGCATCCGTTCGATCGCGTGCACCGCCACCGCGTCGTCGAACGACCCGCGGTTGCAGGCGACCTCGCAGGGGTGGTGGCACACGCGGCCGGTGACGGCGGGCATCGGATTCTCCCGCACCAGCAGGTCGCAGGCGTCATCGAGCCGGTCCTCGCGCATCAAGTTGAGGTAGCCCTCGATGTCGATCCCCACCGGGCACCCTTCGATGCACGGGGCCACGCGGTCCTGGTAGATGGGGCGGATGTACTTCCAGGATCCGGTCTTGGTCACCAGGGTCGTGGTGCTGCTGACCGCGACCGGCGTCACTCGACCACCGTCAGGCATGGACCGCCTCCACGGCACGCTGCACCGCCTCCGCTGCCGCGCGGGCGGCGTTCATGTTGGCGTCCGGCTTGTGCGGGACCTCCTCGCGAATCGCCTCGCACACCGAATCCAGCGCCACCAGCTCGGTCGCGACGGCCAGAGCGCCGAGGATCGCCGTGTTCACGATGGGCTGGGTTTTCGATCCCAGGCCAAAGCGCTTGGCGATCCCGCTCGCGTCCACGGTCGCGACCCGGAAACGGCGGGCGAGATCCGGGTAGGCGTCGGGCGGCCGCTCGGTGTTGATCAGGATGGTGCCGCCGGTCTTCAGGCCGGCCGTCACGTCCGTGGCGCCGATGAGCGTGGCATCCAGGATCACCAGGTCGTCGGGCTCGGTGATCTCGCAGCGAAGGAGAATCGGGACGTCGGCTACGCGCAGGAACGCCGTTACCGGCGCGCCACGCCGCTCCACGCCGAAGGCGGGGAACGACTGCACCTGCCTCCCTTCGCGGAACAGGGCCACCGCCAGCAGCTTCGAGGCCACGACCGTCCCCTGGCCACCGCGGCCGTGGAAACGCAGCTCACGCATAATCGCTCGCGGGGCGCCCGGATGAGGCCTCTGGCGGTGGAGGGTGTCGGGCCTGACGCCGGGATTGGGCCCGGTCGCAGTCACCACAGCGCGCACCCACGTCGGTGCACGGGACGCCGTCGGCCTGCGCCTCGAAGCACGCCACGCCGAGCCCGCCCCGCGGTAGCGGGTTTTTCCGCTCCAGCCGTCTCTGATCCCGATCGTCCACCGATTCCCCGCCCGGCTCGAGGGTGTGGGGCTCAGCTATAGGCTCGATTGGTAAGTAGATCCGGGGCCGTGAAGCTGGGGTGAAGGGGAAATGAGGAGGGAGGCGTTTCCCCGGAGCGTCTCACTCCACCGTGACGCTCTTTGCGAGGTTGCGCGGCTTGTCCACGTCACAGCCCCGCAAGACGGCGATGTGATAGGCGAGCAGCTGGAGCGGCACGGCGGTGAGCACCGGAGACAACAGCGGATGGGTAGCCGGCACCGAGAGCTGATGGTCGGCCAACCCTCCCAGCTTGCCGTTCCCCTCGGTCGTGACCGCGATGATCCGCCCGCCCCGCGCTTTCACCTCTTGCATGTTCGACACGACCTTGCCGTAGACCCCATCGTCCGGAGCCAGGCACACGACGGGCATCGTGTCGTCCACCAGCGCGATCGGGCCATGCTTCATCTCCGCCGCCGGATAGCCCTCAGCGTGGATATAGCTGATCTCCTTCAGCTTGAGGGCCCCTTCCAACGCCACCGGGAATTGGATGCTCCGCCCCAGATAGAGAAAATTGTCGGCCGTCAGGAGGCGCCGCGCCAACTTCTCCACCGCGGGACCCAGGCACAGCACCCGGTCCACCAACTCCGGAAGCCGCGCGAGATGGTGAACCATCTCCTGGCCCTCCGCCCGCGACAGCCCCCGCGCCCGCCCAAGGTAGAGACCCAGGAGCGCGAGAGCCACGATCTGGGCGGTGAAGGCCTTGGTGGATGCCACGCCGATCTCCGGACCGGCGTGCAGGTAAATCCCGCCATCGCACCGGCGGGCAATGGAGCTGCCCACCACATTGACGACACCGATCACCCGCGAGCCCAGAGACTTGGCCAGGCTCACGCCTTCCAGCGTGTCCGCCGTCTCCCCGGACTGGGAGATCGCGACCGTCAAGGTGCCGGGGAGAGCAAGGCGGGTGCGGTACCGGTACTCGGACGCGTACTCCACGGCCACCGGGATCCCTGCCAGCTCCTCGATCAAGTACCGGCCTACCAGGCCCGCGTGCCAGGATGTTCCGCACCCCAGGATGACGACGCGCTGGATCTGTGCTGCAGCCTCGGGCTCGAGATTGAGGCCGTGGAGGCGGGCTCCCCCTTCGTCGGCCAACAGACGGCCGCGCAGGGCGCCTCGCAGGCTTTCCGGCTGCTCGTAAATCTCCTTGAGCATGAAATGGGGATACCCTCCCAGCTCGACGGCCTCCAGGTCCCACTCGATCGCATGCACGTCGCGCTCTTGCACCTGCGCCGCCCGGTCCAGAACCTGGTAACCGTCGCGCGTGAGCACCGCGATGTCCCCGTCGTCCAGGTGGACCACCGACCGGGTGTGCTCCAGCACGGCCGACGCATCGGACGCCACGAAATACTCGCCGTCCGCGACGCCGAGCAGGACGGGCGACCCCTTCCGAGCCACCACCAGCTTCCCGGGGTCGTCCTCCGACAGGGCGCAGACCCCGTAGGCGCCCTCCACGTGCGCCAGCGCGGCGATCAGCCTCGTTTCCAGGTCGCCTTCGGCGGCTTCGATCAGGTGGGCCAACACTTCGGTATCCGTGTCGGACGTGAACACGTGCCCATCTTCAGCCAATCTGCGACGCAGGAGGTCCGCGTTCTCGATGATGCCGTTGTGGACGACGGCAATGCGGCCCGAGCAATCCAGGTGGGGGTGCGCGTTGGTCGTCGTCGGGGCCCCGTGCGTAGCCCACCGGGTGTGGGCCACGCCGCAGCAACCGTGGACCGGAGATCGCTCCACCAGGTTCGCCAACTCCGACACGCGGCCGGCCAGCTTGGACACTTGCAGGCCACCGCCATTCAATACGGCCAGGCCCGCGGAGTCGTACCCGCGGTACTCCAGTCGCTGCAGGCCGGCAACCAGAAGGGGGCCGGCCTGGCGGCTCCCCACGTAACCCACGATTCCGCACATGGCTAGCGGCCTCTCTGGCAGATGCTGAGTACCGGCGGCGCGCCCGCGCTCAAGCCCACCCGGGCCAACCGGGCGAGGACTCGCAGGCCCGGTTCCCAGAGATCCTCGTGGGTACGGAGCGCACCGCAATGCGGACAAACCGGAGCGGGCACCATTCCTGCCCACGACAGGCCGGGCAGACCTGGTAGCCCCGTCGAGCGGTTATTGAGCTCTTGAGAACGAGTGAAGGCGTGCATACAGGTTTCGCTCAGTTGGCTGCCGGGCAGGTGACTTAACAAGTCCGGGGCCGGTCCCTGATGCTGGCTGGACCGCGATGGGCACACTGCATAAGTACCGGTGGAACAACCGGTTATGACGCTGAAATTCAGCGCCCGCCTGCTCGCTTCTCGCGTTGCGCGAGCGAGACATGGACACCCATTCCCAGGGGTGTAGTCCCTACGCTACAGACGAACGTGGAGCCGCCAACCAGGCGACAAGCGTAAGTTGTTTCGTAATAACGTGATACGGCCAACTACCGCGACAACGCCGCGGGCACATTGCGTGCGCTCGCAATTGCACCGTGATATTGCGTCCGCCTTCACCCCCAAGGGCCGAGGTACTTTGACCAGCCCCCGACCTCGTCGCGCGCCCGTGGTGCTCGTGGTCAACGATCAGGAATGGTCAGCGAGATCGCTGGAGAGCATCCTCATGCCTAACGGGTACGCGGTGTTGCGCGCGTTCACCGGCGCCAACGGACTCGAGCGGGCTCGGCTGCACACTCCTGACGTCGTCATTGTCGCGCAGAGCCTCCCGGATACCGATGGCCTGACGCTCTGTCGTGCGCTTCGCGACCAGCGGGCCCTCAGCGACCGGGTCCCCGTCCTTCTCCACCTGCCGGAACGTCCCACTCGTGCCGAGCGCCTGACGGCGTTGCGGGCGGGCGCCTGGGAGGTGCTGGCACCCCCGATCGATGCCGAGGAGTTGATCCTCCGCCTGGAGTCGTACGTCCGCGCGAAGGTCGACGGGGATCGGGCGCAGGAAACCGGGCTGGTGGACGCCGCCACGCATTTCTATAACGCGAGCGGCCTCGAGTTTCGGGCGGCCGAGTTGGCCGCCTGGGCCCAGCGGCACGCCGAGCCGCTGTCTTGCGTGGTGCTGGGCTTTGCCCGGGCCGGCACCTCGGATGACGCGAAAGTGGCGCACGCCGTGGATACGATGACCGACATTCTCCGCCGCAGCGGCCGCACGTCCGACGTCATCGGCCGAACCGGTCCGACGCAATTCGCGGTTCTGGCTCCCGGCACCGACAGGGCCGCGGCCGTCCAACTGGCTGAGCGCCTGGCGACCGCGTTGCGGTCGGCGCTGTCCTCGCCGCAGGACATCCATCCCAGCGTGGAGCTGCGAGGCGGTTACGATACCGTGGCCGACGCCCGTGACACGCCGCTCAAGGGTCCCGAGCTGATTACGCGGGCGACCCTCGCGTTCAGCCGGGCGAGAGTGGAGCAAAACGGCGGCTGGCTCAGGTCCTTTGGCACGCCGACGGCCGCTATGTGACCGGTTTGCGATTCTGCCGAATCTCCGCCTTTCCCTCTCTCGACCGACCCTGATGATCACCGACCTGACTCGCTAGCCGCATTCGGCGTCAAGGGGCCGGATCAGGAATCCCCGGAGCCCGAACCCCCAACAGGCGTCCCGTGACGGCGCTCACATTCCCGTGGCGCAACGCCGGGCAGATTGTGCTAGTTTGTTATGGACTTGGCTTTAAGGGGCACCGTCGGTCTCTGGATCGGCACCAGGCAGTGTGGCGGGACCGGGTCGCCCAACCCCGTGCGGAGCTCAAAACCAAGCATGGATTCCGGGTCCCATCGGCAACCCTCGTTGCTCATCATCACTCGCGACGACCTCTTTGGTCGAACCCTGGAGACGCTCTTCGCGCCGGGCGGCTACCAGGTCCGCCACGTCCCGGACGTCGACGATGCGATCCAGCGCGCCCTCATCCGTGCACCCGACGCGATCGTGCTGCACGCCGAGTTGCTGCGGAGCGACCCAGTGGCCATTTGCGCGCGCCTGCGCGAGTTCCCCGAGTTGGGGCACCGTACTCCACTGGTGGTCTGCTCGACCTCACCGCTGACCCCCGCGGAGCGGCGCGACGCCCTGCGCGCCGGCGCCTGGCACCTAGTCGAAACGCCATTCGATCCGGAAGACCTGATCCTGCGGCTCGAGGTTTTCCTCGAGGCCAAGCGCGAGGGCGATCAGTATCGCGACGCAGTCCTTCGCGATCCGTCGACCGGGCTCTACACTTCCGCCGGGATCCGGCAACGGGCGGTGGATCTGGCGGTGCTCGCCGCCCGGGCCAAAGAGCCGCTGGCGTGCGTGGTGCTGTCGCCCGCCGTGGCGGCGGTCCACGATGCCGTGTCGGGGGCAGTGAGCCAGGCGCTTCGGGAGCTGGGCCGCCGCTCCGACGCGATCGGGTCGCTGGGCGACGGCCAGTTCGCCGTGGTGGCCCCGGCCACTCCCGCCGCCGGTGCCGCGCAACTCGCCACGCGGCTCGCTCAGGGCGTGAACCTGAATCTTCGACCCCTGCTCCGGGCCGGGTTCGACGTCGCCGACACCGTCGATGAGCCCACGGTGGTTGCGCCACGGCTCATTGACCACGCGCGCCGGGCGGCAACGGAAGCCATGAACGCGACGGCCGACGCGTGGATACGGGAGTATCGACAGGACGGTGAAGGACGGTGAGCGAACGAGGAAGGCGGTCACCCTTCCTTACTGTCGCCCACCCGCTCCCACCATCACTCCCGCCGACACGCCCTGCATCGTTTCCACCCGCTGGCCACCGATGATGCTGGCACGGTGCATCCAGTACCCCAGACGGCCCCAGACGGGCGTTCCAGGCAATTGAAGCTCGAGCGCCCCCTCGGCCCCCACGCCCTCGTCCAGGACCAGGCCCGGCAGGTCGGCCGTCAACACTCGCCCGACTCGTAGGTAGGCCCATCCGGCCGGCCGGATCACCCGGGCGGCCGCCTGCACTCGTCCCTCCCAGAAGACCCACCGTTCTGTTCCCGCGGGAGTCACATACGCCCTCAGGCGGGGTCCCGCCTCGATCTTGAACCACCGAACCAGCCTCAGGCCCAGCATCGCCTGCCCCTCCACCAAGTCGCGCTGGTCGTTGGTGCCGGACGCACTCAAGGTCCCCTGTCGATACGCCAGGCCGAGCTCCAGCAGCGAGACCCGCAGGTCGGCGGCACCCTCGAACAGAAGACCGGAGCGAGTGACCACCGATCCACCCATCGCGGCTTCTTCCCACGAACGCGCCAGGCCGACGCCTAAGCCCAGCGTCCGTCCGGATTGTGCATGCACCCCGGTGGAGACCGTGACCGTCGCCACAGCCACGAGTGCGGCGGCCGTTCCGGCCCGCCTCATGGCGCCGCCAGTCGGACCACCACCGGCTGCCCCGCACGGATCGCGATACTCGCCCGGGTGCGGCGGGTTCGATTCTCCTCCTGCCGGGCCACGGCACGCGCCTGCCAGTCCCGGCGAAGCTCATCGTTGGCACGGCGATTCGCCTCGATGGTGCCACCCGGAAGGTCTCGGAGAAAACCCGCCAACCCGGCGAGGCCGATGGTTCCCGCAATGGCGAAGCGCAAGGGCTTTGCCTCCGCTTCCGGCATCAGCAGGGGTGGCAGGACCACCAGGCCCAGGCCCGCCACGAGGCCCCCCAACAAGGCTTCCACTCCGGCACCGGCGCCTCGCCGCTCGAGGAGCAAGAGGGAGTCAGGCAGCGGGGGCGGCGCGGGAAGCGTGTCGGCGGCGTCCACCGCAACCTCCAGTGGCACCTGTAGGACCCGCTGCGGGCCCCTGCCGTTGGAGGCCGAGAATGCTTCCAGGAAGTACCGCCCCGGTCCGGGCCACGCGCCGCTTGAATCTCGACCGTCCCACCTGACGGCCAGGCTGTCGCCGATGAGCCCGGTGTAGATCACTCGAACCGGGTTCCCCTCCTGCCGCCTGAGCACGACGCGAAGCTGGTGGGGCGAGCTGGCGTAGAGCGAGGCTACGAACCTTTCTCCCTCGGTACGGATTTCCGTCACCGGCGCCACGTCGATAGAAACGACTTTGGTGCGCGCGCGGACGGCGTTGAATCGCGTCGTCACCTCCGGCGGGAACGTCAGCTCATCGATCCGGGCGCGGGGATCCAGCTCAACCAATCGTTCAAAGGCTGACGCGGCCGAGTCGGGGTTTCCGCGCAGGGTCTCGGCCGCGCCCAGATAGGTCAGAGCGAGTCGTCGCTGATCGAGCGGGGCGCGCGTGGCCGTGTCGGACGCAAACCATCGGCGCAGGTATCCCACGGCGGCATCCAGCTCCACGTCTCCGTAGGCTCGAACGGCGCGGGTGACGAGGTCATCGGTCGTTTGTGCCACGGGGCCAGCTTGACGCCCTACACCGATCCCCACGATCGCCAGAAGCGCCGGTACGACCCTCATGAACCGTGCGGTCTGAGCACGATGCCGGTGAGGCGGATGACTTGCCCGGGCTTCACCATCACCTCGCGCTCGAACGGCTCGTAGCCTTCGCGAGTGATGCGGATCAGGCGGCGGCCCGGGCTCAGGGGAATGTTGGCCTTGGGCGTGTTGCCAACCAGCACGCCATCGATGAAGAGCTGGCCCCACGGTGAGGCACTCACCAGGAGTGTCGCGACGGGGGCCGGCGCGGCGATGCCGGTCACGCGCTGGCCGACCGGCGTCTGGAGGTTGGTCGATTGCCCGCCCGGTGGCGCAACGGCTGGAGCGGCCGTTCTCAGTCCGGTGACCTCCGTTGTTTCTGCGGTCCGCGAAGCACCTGCGGTTGGTGCCGTGATGGGAGCCGCCAGACCCGCTGCCGCCGCATCTCCACTGAAGACCGCTTCGGCGCGCCAGAGCGACGCGATCCAGTCACGGAGAGCGTACCCGGCGCCGCCACCGACCGTGAGCAGCGCGAGCAGCGCCAGCTTCCAGCGCCAAACCCGGGCCGGTGTCTCGGGCTCGACCACCAGCACGGGCGGCTCCGCGGTCTTCCGCTGTGAGGTTGTGGGCCGGCGACCGAGCGCGATGTTCTCCGCCGGCGGCGCCGTGGCGCCGAGCGCGGTGACGAAATCCAGCACCGACGGGTAACGGCCGGCCGGCTGCTTGCTCAACGCGCGATGCACCGCGTCGGCCACGGTGGCCGGAAGGTCCGGGCGGGCGTCCGCGAGCAGCGGAGCAGCGTCCCGCGTTTGGCGTCGCGCCACTTCCTCAAACGAATCCCCGATGAAGGGGAGCGTCCCGGTGAGGCACTGGTAGACGATGACGGCGAGCGCGTACTGATCAGCGCTGGCCACGGCCGTGCGGGCGTGGAACTGTTCCGGCGCCATGTACTCCGGCAGGCGCAACGACGGACCGGTGGCGCCGGAGGCCCCGTGGCGACCGAAGGCTTCGCGAATGGCGAAGTCCGCCACCCGGACCCAGCGGTCGTCGAGAAAGATGTTGGACGGCTTCAGGTTGCCGTGGGCCACGCCGCAGCGGTGCGCGTGGTCCAGGGCGCTGGCGATCTGGTCGGTGATGCCAAGGCAGAGCTCGACACTGAGCGGGCCGCCCTCGCGAAGCAGGTCGCCCAAGGATTGCCCCTGCACGTGATCGAGGGTGTACCAGAGAAACGTCGAGGTCGTCCCGAAGTCATGCACCGTGACGATGTGGGCATGCCGCAGCGACTGGGCGAGCGCCGTTTGTCGCTCGAACGCCTGGGCGAGGTGCCGGGGTACGCCGCCAGGCACGGGGATGACCTTGAGCGCCACCAGACGGTCGCGCGCCACCTCGTGCGCGAGGTACACGAGTGAGCGTTCGCCCAACCGGAGGAGCGCCTCGATCCGGAAGCGATTGGCCGTGGACTCCTGGACCACCTCCTGGACCTCGTCGATCACCGACTGTTGCAGGATCACGCTGGTGGACGGCGAGAACCCGCACAGGGCGCAGTGGCCGCTGTCGCCCACCTCGGCGACGGTGCAGCGGGGGCAGATCATGGCCACGGAATTTATGCCCCCACCTGTACGTTGGTAACCGGCCGTTGGGCCCGCCCGATGGTCATGGATCGTTGTCCGTGATCGAGACCGCGTGCGTCGGGGTCAGTCCCAACGAGGCGTTGCTCGGGTTGGCCAGGTTCAGAATGATGGTTTCAAGGCCCTCCACGTCTACATCCTCGTGGATGGCGAGGCTGATCGTCGTGGTCATGGTCCCGGCCGTGATGGTGATGGGCGATGTGGAGGCCAGAGTGAAGTCAGTGAGTGGCGTGGCCGAGGATAGGCCGTCGACGTTGAACTCCACCGTGACGTCCTGGCCCGACAGGGCCGAGAGCGTCACCGTCAGGTTGAGCGTCCCACCGCTCTCGGCCACGGCCGAGAGGGCTGCGTCGAAGCTGACCGTGGGCGCCGGGTCGTCGTCGACCAGGGTGACGGTGACCTGCTGGGTGCCGGGTTCCGTTCCGTTGGTCACGTTATCGATATCCAGCACTGCCGTTTCATCGGCCTCGTCCAACCCATCATCGACCCCCGTGAGCGTCGCCGTCCCCGTCAGATCACCGGCGGCGATCACGATCTGCAGGCCGCTGGCCGAGTAGTCGGTGCCATCCCCGGTTGCCGACCCGCTCGGCGCCAACGTCACCGTCACCGGGAGTCCGGAGGCGGCGCTCAGGGTCGCCGTCACCGTCGCCTCCCCGGCGTCCTCCGCGATCGAGTCCGGGGTCACGCCCAGGGTCACCGTGGGAGGCTCGTCATCGTCCGTGATAGTGGCCGTGTGCGCCGTGGTGGCGCCCAGGCTCGCGTTGGTCGGCACGCCCAGGGTCGGCACCACGGTCTCGTCGTTCTCGTCCAGCCCATCGTCCGTCACCGTGACCGCGATGGTCCCGGTCGTCTGCCCCGCGGTAATCACCAGCGGGCTCGCCGCCACACTATAGTCCGTCCCGCCCCCGGTGGCGCTCCCGCCCAGGGTGAACGGCACCGACACATCGAACCCCGACGCCGCCGACAATTCCACCGTGGCGGTTACGTTGGTCACGCTCTCCAGATTGGCCTGCGACGCCGCCGTGAACTGCACCGTCGGCGGGTCGTCATCATCGGTGATGGTCAGCGTGAGCTGCTGGGTCTCGCTCTCGGCACCGTTGGCGACCCCGGTGATGTCCACCACGATGTTCTCGTTGGTCTCATCGGCGAGATCCCCCACCGCGGTCAGGGTTGCGCTCCCGGTGAGGCTGCCCGCGGAGACCACGATCGGCAGGTCGACCGTGGCATAGTCGGTGCCCTCCGTGGCCGCGCCGGTGAGCCCCAGCGTTACCGTCACGTCGAACCCCGACGCCGCCGACAGCGTAGCCGTCAGCGTCGCCGAGCCCCCGGCCTCCGCCAGCACCGCCGTGCTGGTCCCCAGGGTCACCGTGGGCGGGGCGTCGTCATCGGTGATGGTGGCGGTGTGGACCGTGGTGGCCCCGAGCCCGGCGTTGGTGGGCAACCCCAGGGTCACCGCCACCGTCTCATCCGCCTCGTCGAGCCCGTCGCTCACCACCGTGATCGTCAGCGTGGCCGAGAGCTCGCCCGCCGGGATCACCAGCGGACTCGCGGTCACGGCATAGTCCTCCGGATCCTCCGCCGTACCCCCCAGCGTGAACGGCACCGTCACGTCCAGGCCCGACACCGCCGAGAGCGCCACCGTCGCCGTCACCGTCCCCACGCTCTCCAGATTGGTCTGCGCGCCCGCGGTGAACGCCACCGTCGGCAATCCTTCATCATCCACCACGGTCACGGTGGCCTGCTGCGGCGTCGCCTCGGTTCCGTTGGCCACCCCGGTGATCTCCACCATCACCGTCTCGTCCGCCTCGTCCACCCCATCATCCACACCCGTCACCGTCACGGTGCCGCTCAAGCTCCCGGCCCCGATGACGATCTGGGTGCTCGAGCGGAGATAGTCGTCGGTCAGCGTCGCGGTCCCGCCGAAGCCCAGGTCCACCGTCACCGGGAGCCCGGACACTTCGCTCAACGTGGCGGTCACCGTCGCCGCCCCGCCGTTCTCCGCGATGCTGTCCGGCTCCAGGCTCAGCGTCACCGCCGGCGGGGCGTCGTCATCGGCGACGGTGATGGTGACCTGCTGGGTGCCCGGCTCGGTCCCGTTGGTCACCCCGGTGATGTCCACGATTACCGTCTCGTCGGCCTCGTCCAGGACATCTCCCTCGGCGTTGACCGTCACCGTCCCCGTGGTGCTCCCGGCCGGGATCCCGATCTGGACAGCCGCCCGGGTGTAGTCATCGGTCAGCGTGGCGGTCCCTGAGAAGTCGAGGTCCACCGTCACCGGCAGCGCGGACACCGCGCTCAGCGTCGCGGTCACGGTCGCCACCCCGCCGGTCTCCCCGATGCTCGCCAGATCGACACTCAGCGTCACCGT